>ERZ779866.37-NODE-37-length-117063-cov-8.416801_pt1 | contig 117063 bp, 110 predicted proteins | sample MGYA00511248_ERZ779866 | MGnify/ENA primary metagenome ERZ779866 (study PRJEB29588, sample SAMEA2155758) | human gut metagenome | biome: human gut; feature: human-associated habitat; material: faeces | place: Denmark | collected 2008/2010 ... | reverse complement strand
TGTTGTCAGCAGCCCGTTTCACGGTCTGCGTGTAGTTCCTTGTAAACTGACCTAACAAGGAGGATAAAGAGAATGAAAGTTAAAAAAACAATATGCGTGTTCATAGTTATCTGTATTTCCTTTTTATCGACTAATCTTTGCTTTGCAGTCGAGCAGCCTAATGGAGGCGTTATACAAGGGATTGAAAATCCAAATATAAACCTCATGTATAAAACCGTATTAAATGTGAAAGAAAGTTTTTCTATTGATTCTAACGGAAATGCGACCATGCAAGGAATGTTGTTTTTAAGAGATAGGGATTTAGTCGACGAGGTTAAAATGACATTTAAAATAACGAAATTAGGTGGAGCGATAGTATATAACAAGACATTCAATGCCCAATGGAGCAGGATTAAAGGTAGTTATGAAGTTTTAAAGAAATTTGATGTTAAAAAAACAGGAAGCTATAGGTTCAACCTTACTGCAAAGTGCTATAAAAACGGCAAATTGATAGAGACGATCAACTGCTCGCCGCTGTCAGATACATATTAAATAAAAAAATAAAAATTTTTCCAAAAAGTGCGTGACAAAATGTCATATGCTCCGTATTAGTAAGTGAAAGGGTAAATATAGAAAGTTACAGCCAAGGTCATAATGAAACGGGGGCGATTCCGATGTGGATGTGAGGACAATAAGAGAAGGTAATAGGAGGGCAGATGTATGAAGAAAAAGCAGTGGTATAAAAAAGCCATAATCGCTTATGCTGTGTTTTCCATAATTTATCAGATCGTGTTTGTTGCAGCAGCATATTTATTGCATGACACAAGTGGAGAAACGATACTGTATTATATAATTCCTGACATATATCAGATTGAAGCGATGGGTATAGGGCAAGGCTTTGCGGTTTTGTTTTATATTATGATAATCATTGCTTTCTTCTGGCCAGTTGTAATATTAGGTGTAATACAGCGTACAATCGTACCAAAACATGGCAGGCGTCTTTTGTCCGTTACAGTACAGATTATCTTGTTGGTTTTGTTGGCGGTATTTTTATATATTGCGTTAAAAGTGCTTGCATATCATGGGTTAAAAGCGTTTCTAGTTGGAGAAATCTTGATATTGTACTCATGGATAGACACTTTTATTATATATAAAATATATTGTCGTTGAACAATAGCAAATTATACTATCAATACCGCCAATACCGCAGACCATAAAATATTTTTACATTCAGACGGAGGTAATATTATGAAAACTATCGGAAAAAATTTGTTTGCGCAGTAATAATGCTTTCACTTTTCTGTTCAAGCACCATTGCAGTTTTTGCTACTACAGAAAAGGTATCAAATAACTTTTTAGGAATCGAGACTAGCCTTGGTATTAAAGTAAATACTGATATAACCAAAGAAAAGGCAAGAGTATATGCAGATATAATGCGACAATTGGAGGCCCAGGGACAAACAGCTTTATTTGAACATTTTAAGGAAGCCATTGCCCCGGAAATAGAAGCTGAAATATATGCAAAATATGGAATTGAACCGTCTGCTGCTAAAAGTACTACATATACTCTTTCTAACGGTGGTGTAGTAGGCTATCATAATTCGATAGGAGGTTATGTTTTGAGCACATATTTAACACCATCTCAGTTCAATAAACATATTGCAGAAGAATCAACAAAGACGACAGTAGGTGAAATTATCAATGCAATAATAGGATATAAAGCGCCAACAGGTTGGGGTGCAATTTATTCGGCGTTGTGTTTAATAAATACTATTATACGGAATGCAGAGGTTAAAAATGTCTTAAATAATGGTGGATACGGAGAGATAATGAATGTAAGTGATATATCTGGAGCAAATAAAGGTTCAACAATTATGATATGGAGAAATCATCCTAAGGCAGTAGTTCCTGCTGGCTCTTTGGATGTTCATGTTCAACGGTTTTAAAAGCTTTATCAGTTTATGTAACAGGATTAAACAAATCGGAAAAACAGGGACAGGTATTCAGAAAAAGAGCAAAGATATGTGATCTGCTTCCGAAAAATCTTTTAATTATACTCGTTGCGAATGATTAACGGCCAAAAATTAAGAACTTGCAAACAGGGGTTGACACACCCCTGTTTGCGGCATGGCAAAGCTGAACTTAAAATTATTTTGACACAAAAGTTAAGTATACACAATTTAGCATTGACACAAACCTGACAATGTGCTACCTTCGAATAAAGAGAGCACCAGGAGACTCAGTCCTATGAAGATGAAACAGGCTTACAAAAGAACAATTATCGCTTATGCGGTGTTTTCTGCGATCTATCAGATCGTGTTCGTGCTTGCGGTATATTATCTGCATGATGCGAGCGGAGAGACCATAATGTACTACGCCTTTCCCGATATAAGCCAGCTCGAAGGGATGGGCATAAGCCCGGCGCTTTCGGTTTTGTTTTATGTGATGATAATAGCAGCTTTGTTTTGGCCGATGGTAATGCTGGGCATAATACGGCGTGCGATCGTACCGGAACGCACCGGGCGGACGGCGGCCATCGCAGTATATTTGTCAGTAGTGGTATTGTTTGCCGCAGCTATATGGATTGTAGCCGATGTGTTCACATACCATTGGCTGAGAGCGTTTATGAGAGGCGAAGTATGGGTACTGGTTCCGTGGCTGTTGGCTTTGCTGAGGTATAAGATGTGATAGGAGGGGTAAACATGACTTATGCTTTCAAAAAATATCTTCCGGTCGTGCTCATTGCCACTGTCCTTATGGCGGTCGCGCACAACATTTTGACAAGAACTCCCATCTGGCAGAGCGTGGTCTTTTCCCTCAGCCTGATAGCATTTTTAAGGGTCGTGTATTATATCAAAAAATGTATCGGCGGAGAGGATTCGCTCATAAGCTTCTTTGAGATCGGCAGCGCAAGCAGGGTCACCTTGGTTATCTTTCCGGTGGTATTCGGGCTGCTGGCCTGGCTGGCGGCAGGCTCATGGCCTGTTGTGATCGCCGCGGCGGTTATCGGTCTTGCAATAGAGCTCATAATGAATTTCAGATCTGCAGGCAAATGATCTGCAGGTAATGATCTGCAAAGCAAAACCCCTGTCTTTTTCCGTATCATGCGGGATGAGACAGGGGCTTTCTTATTCTTTATCAGCAAATGGCCTACAGCTTGGAGATCACATAATCAGCGAACTCTTTGCAGGTGGCGCCGTCCTTGTGGTTGGTGATGACGACGGCCTTTTCCTTGTCGCAGGCGGCCATGGCGGCGGCCAGCCTGTCAGCGGCCTCTATCATGCCGATATGGCGGAGCAAAAGTTCAGAAGCCTTGATAAGGCTGGACGGATTGGCATATTCGCCTCTGCCCTCTTCCATCATACGAGGGGCGCTTCCGTGGATAGCCTCGAACATGGCATAGTGGTCTCCGATATTGGCGCTTCCGGCAGTACCTACACCGCCCTGGATCTCGGCGGCCTCGTCGGTGATGATATCGCCGTACAGGTTAGGCAGTACGAAAACCTGGAACTGGTTTCTGCGGCCCTCTTTTATCAGGTTTGCGGTCATGATGTCTATGTACCAGTCCTCGGCGGTGATCTCCGGATAATCGGCGGCGACTTCGTGGCAGATCTTGGAGAACTTGCCGTCGGTCTTTTTCATTATGTTGGCCTTGGTGACGATGGCCACATTGGTCTTGCCGTTTTTTCTGGCATATTCAAAGGCGGCGCGGGCGATCCTCTGGGTGCCGCAGTCGGTAGTGACCTTAAAGTCCATGGCCAGGACTCCCGGCACATCTATGCCCTTGCTTCCAAGAGCATATTCGCCCTCGGTGTTTTCACGGTAAAATATCCAGTCTATACCCTCTTCCGGAACGGTCACCGGGCGCACATTGGCGTAAAGGTCCAGCTCACGGCGCATGGATACATTGGCGCTTTCAAGGGTGCCGCCCTTTGGAGTTTCGGTAGGGCCTTTGAGGATAACATCGCAGGTCTTGATCTCAGCCAGCACATCGTCAGGTATGGCCTTGCCCTTTGCCATCCTGTTTTCGATGGTCAGACCTTCGATGTCCTTGAAGATGAGGCGGCCTTTGGCCAGCTCGCCGGCAAGCAGGGCTTCCAGCACACGGCGGGCTTCTTTCATTATGATAGGGCCGATACCATCGCCTCCGCAGAAGCCGACAGTTATCTTATCAAGGGTCTTAAAATCTTTCGGCGGCTCTGCATTTGCCATTTTTTCGGCGCGGGCCAGCTGCTCTCTCAGCAGTTTTTCAAAATGAGCGGTGGCTTCAGCGATATGAGCGTTTTCTGCAATTTTATCTGCGGCGCCGGTCACGGCGTTTGAAATTTCCTTTTCTATATTGTTCATTGTCTTCCTCCTTACAGGTTTCCCTGTCCTACATATTTGAGAAGTCCTCCGGCTTTGAGGATGGCTTTCTGTCTTTCGGTAAAATCGCAGACAAGGGCGATCTCTTTTCCTGATGTCCTGTCGGTCAGGGTCAGCGTGCCGCTGTCCATGCCGGCGTATATGTCTTTGATCTGAAGGTCGTCTCCCTGGGTCAGCAGGTCATAGTCTGCCGGATCCTTAAATGTCAGCGGAACGATACCGGCGTTTATCAGGTTTGCCGCATGGATACGGGCAAAGCTCTTGGCGATCACAGCCCTTACTCCCAGATACAGAGGCACCAGGGCGGCGTGTTCTCTTGAAGACCCCTGGCCGTAGTTGCTGCCTCCGACGACTATGCTTTCTCCGGCCGCCTTGGCTCTTTCAGGGAAAGTCTCGTCGCATACGCCGAAGCAGTACTGGGACAGGTGCGGTATATTTGACCTGTAAGGCAGGATCTTGGCTCCTGCCGGCATGATGTGGTCTGTGGTTATATTATCCCCCACCTTGAGGGTCAGCTGGGCGCTCAGGTCGTCGCCCAGAGGTTTGCTGTCAGGGAAAGGCTTGATGTTCGGCCCTCTGAGGATAGGCAGGTCTTTTGCTTCTTCCGGCGCTGCAGGCGGGATGACCGCGCTGTCGTCTATCTTGAAAGATTCAGGCATGGTCACTTTCGGCATTTCTCCCAGCAGCATCGGGTCGGTTATCTCGCCCGTGAGGGCGGCAGCTACTGCCGTTTCAGGAGATACCAGATAAACCTGTCCGTCCTTGGTGCCTGAACGGCCCTCAAAGTTACGGTTAAATGTCCTCAGAGAAACTCCGCCGGAGTTAGGTGAAAATCCCATTCCTATGCAAGGACCGCAGGCGCACTCAAGGAGTCTTGCGCCGCTGGCCAGTATGTCCGAAAGAGCGCCGCAGTCTGCCAGCATGGAAAGTACCTGCTTGGAGCCCGGCGAGATGGAAAGGCTCACCTCCGGACGGATGGTCCTGCCCTTGAGCAGAGCTGCTACTTTGAGCATATCGTAAAGGGACGAGTTGGTACATGAGCCTATGCAGACCTGATCTACCTTGGTGCCTTTGAGGCTTGAGACCCTGACCACATTGTCCGGGCTGTGAGGACAGGCGATCAGCGGTTCCAGCGCAGAAAGATCTATATCTATGACCTTGTCGTAGACGGCGTCCGGGTCGCTTGCAAGTTCTACATAATCGTCTCCCCTGCCCTCGGCTTCCAGAAATGCTCTGGTAACTTCGTCAGACGGAAAGATGGAAGTGGTAGCTCCCAGCTCTGTGCCCATGTTGGTGATGGTAGCTCTTTCCGGAACAGAGAGAGTCTTTACTCCTTCGCCGCCCCATTCGATGATGGCGCCTACTCCGCCTTTGACTGACAGTATGCGGAGGATCTCAAGGCTCACATCCTTGGCGGTCACAAAATCTCTGAGCTTTCCGGTCAGGTTTACCTTGTACATCTTTGGCATGGTTATGTAATAAGCTCCGCCGCCCATGGCCACGGCCACATCCAGGCCGCCGGCTCCCATGGCCAGCATACCTATGCCGCCGCCCGTAGGAGTGTGGCTGTCAGAACCTATCAGTGTCTTACCCGGTTTTCCGAACCTTTCCAGGTGGACCTGATGGCAGATACCGTTGCCCGGTCTTGAAAAGTACAGGCCGTATTTTTTGGCCATGGACTGGATGAAACGGTGGTCGTCAGCGTTCTCAAAGCCGGACTGGAGGGTGTTGTGGTCGATGTAGGCCACGGAAAGCTCCGTCCTGACTCTCGGTACGCCCATGGTTTCAAATTCCAGATAGGCCATGGTGCCTGTTGCGTCCTGGGTAAGGGTCTGGTCAATCCTCAGGGCGATCTCGCTGCCAGGAGTCATATCGCCGCTGACCAGATGTTCTTTGATGATCTTTTGTGCTATTGTGAGTCCCATTCTATTTGCTTCCTTTCGTTATATTAGCATAAGCGTTTTTTACATGTTCTACGGCAAGTTTTTCTGCCAGCTCTTCGTCCCGGTCCCTGATGGCCTCGTATATGGCCATGTGCTCGGTCATTACCCGGCTGCTCCTGTCGCTGATATTGAGGGATTCCTTGCGGTACTTTTTCAGTTTGTGGTGCACCGAGGAAAGGATAGACTCGAAGGTCGGACTGCCGGAGGATGCGTACATCACATCGTGGAAATCTGTGTCCAGGTCTTTGACCTTTTCCATGTTGCCCTTTTCCGTGTAAAATTCCTGCTGGTCCAGGATGTCTTTCATCCTTGCAAGCTGTTCATCGGAGCGGTTCCTGGCGGCCAGCCTGCATACCATGGGCTCCAGGAAAGACTTTACGCAGTACATATCGTCGGCGTCTTTGGCGGTTATCCCAAGGACTGCCGTGCCGGAAGAAGTCTGAGTCACCAGCTTTTCGTTTACCAGCTTGGCCAGGGCTTCCCTGACCGGGGTCCTGCTGACTCCCATCTCATCCGAAAGTCTCGACTCGCTGAGGATCTCGCCCGGAGGATATACTCCGTTGAGGATCTTGCTTTCTATTATGTCGTACACCTGATTAGCTAAAGAAAGAGATTTATAATCTGCCTTCATTACAGCTCACCTCCTTTGAGCAGCTCTTTGATCTTGCCTTCGATCTCCTGAGTGGAAAGGCTGGTGGTACGGCCGTCGGCGTACATTTCGTCCACCCAGACTTTCAGATCTTTTACCAGCTTGTCGTCTTTTGTGAACTTTTCGTCGCCGTGGCGGTCGTAATGTTCGTTTATCCAGTAAGCTATGCCGGCTGCCCCGGAGGTCTTGCTGATGGACACTCCCGGAGAGCGGTTGAGCAGCTTCTTGGTGTTGAAGATGTTATATATCTCTTCGTCTTTCATCAGGCCGTCGGCGTGGATACCGGCCTTGGTGACATTGAAGTTTTCTCCTACGAACGGGGTCATCGGCGGGATCTGATAGCCCATCTCGTCCCGGAAATATGCGGCTATGTCAGTTATGGCCGTCGGATCCATTCCATCTAAAGAACCTCTCAGAGAAGCGTATTCAAAGACCATGGCCTCAAGAGGCACATTGCCCGTTCTTTCGCCGATACCCAGCAGAGAACAGTTGACGGCGGAAGCTCCGTAGAGCCAGGCCACGGAAGCGTTGGCAACGGCCTTGTAAAAATCGTTGTGACCGTGCCACTCAAGCATTTCGCTGGGAACTCCCGAATAGTGCTGCAAGCCGTATATGATACCGGCAACGCTCCGAGGCAGGGCGACTTCGGTATAAGGAACGCCGTAGCCCATGGTATCGCAGGCTCTGATCTTGACCGGGATACCTGCGTCGGCGGAAATGTCCATGATCTCGTTGACAAAAGGCACAACGAAACCGTAAAAGTCCGCCCTTGTTATATCTTCCAGATGACATCTTGGCACCAGGCCGGCGTTGAAGGCTTCTTTGATGGTCTCAAGGTAGAAGTCGGCCGCCTGCCGCCTTGTCATGTTCATTTTTTTAAATATGTGATAGTCGCTGCACGACACCAGTATGCCGGTTTCTTTGATCTCCAGATCTTTTACCAGCTGGAAGTCCTCTTTCTTGGCTCTTATCCATGTGGTGATCTCAGGAAATTTCAGCCCCAGCTCCATGCACTTTGCAACGGCTTCCCTGTCTTTCTTTGTGTAGATAAAAAATTCTGACTGACGGACGATGCCGTAAGGGCCGCTGAGGCGTGACATCAGTTTGTACAGATCTACGATCTGTTCAACCGTATAAGGCGCCATGGACTGCTGGCCGTCTCTGAAAGAAGTGTCGGTTATCCATATGTCCTCAGGCATATTCATCGGCACCCGTCTGTGGTTAAAAGCAACTTTAGGAACTTCGTCATAGTCGAATACATCTCTGAAAAGGTTTGGCTCCTTCACATCCTGCAGAGTGTATTTGTAGATTGCCTGCTCCAAAAGGTTTGTCTTTTTTGAATATTCAAGCACTGGTTACACCTCCTCGATCTATGGGCGACCGGCTGATGGCTGGCCTGCGGCTTACCGCTGTCTCAAGGGCCAGGGTCCTGCCATGGGATGGCAAGCCATCATAGGTCAAATACCTGTATACAAGTATACTCCCATGGTTGCATGGGGTCAATAGACCGGGCTGATTTATTTTGTATTTTTTTGAAAAAATACATGCCCACAAAGTTTCATATATATAGTAAAATATGACACAAGGAAGGTGTGCCTATGATATTGAACTATATAGAGAAAGGCTGCGGCAGGCCGCTTATCCTGCTCCACGGCAACGGTAACAGCAGCAGGTATTTTAAAAAGCAGGTCAGATATTTTTCTGCAAAATTCAGGGTCATCGCTGTGGATACCAGAGGTCACGGAAAGTCTCCGCGTGGCGAAGGCCCGTTCACCATGGAAAGATTTGCAGACGACCTTAAGATATTTATGGAAGAGATGGGTATAGAAAAAGCCGATATACTGGGATTTTCTGACGGAGCAAATATTGCCCTGATCTTTGCTCTGCGCTGGCCGGAGAGGGTCGGCCGTCTTGTCCTTTGCGGCGCCAACCTGTCGCCTGACGGCCTGCGCTTTCTGCCACGGCTTTCTTTCAAATTGAGATACCGCCTTGCCAAAGATATATGTAAGGATCCGAAAAAAACCGAGCTTGCCGATCTGGCTGCCAACCAGCCCCGCATAGATGAAAAATGGCTGTCCCGACTCAGGATGCCCGTGCTTGTACTTGCCGGAACATTTGATATAGTCAAGAAGAAACATACGCAGATGATAGCCGGAGCGATCTTGGACTCACAGCTTCAGATAATGTTTGGAGCGCATTCTCTGCCGAGTCTGCGGCCGGGAGGATTTAACAGAATAGTTGATAAATTTTTATCAATATGATATATTGAAATATGCTATCTTTGCCTTGGAACGGCTGACCGGGGCATTTGACCCGTTTGAAGCATCGCTTATTACCTATATGGGGTTTGTGGAAGCGGCCGGTATATGGCTCAACAGAAAATTTTTGTGACAGTTTTTGATATAAAAAAGAAGCGTGGGATATCGCTTCTTTTTTGTTGGGTATTTACTTTTGTGTACTATCATTTTTGATTTGGGATCAGGTTATGCTCGGTTCTCTTAAGACATCCGGATCTGTAATCTGACATCTTTTTTATATCCCATTTCATCCGCCATTTTCCTCAAACACTACGCATAGTACATCGCTGATTGACGATTGACAGACTATGCCGTATATTCTGCTGTCAGCCACGCCGTGGCTGCTGAGCAGTTCTTCTGTTTTGAACTTTAAGATCAGCCGGTCCTCTTCACTTACATCAAACTCTTCTTCATAAGCAGAATTTTCCGAGTCTATCAGGCACAGGGGCGGAAAGACAACGCACCACCAGTTTTCCCCTTTTCCTTCGCCGATGGTTATGGTCAGAGCTTCATAATTTCCCTCAGGAAAGTACATATCGTCATATTGCTTTGCGGGTATGTGCCGCACACCGGTCTGCACTTTGACGGCATAGTCGGCTCCGGCGGCAGAGATTGCCTCTTCCGCCCAGGTTTTTATCTGAGGCAGGTTTTCGTTTATATAATTTCTCGTGATTGCTGCCTGATGATCGTAAGCGTCAGCGCTGTATTGATCCCCATTTTCATTGTTTTCAGAGGCAATGGCGGCTGTTATGCCAGCTTCTACCCTCTGGAGCACATAGTCCCGTACCTCCAATTTCAAAGTCTGATCTTTCTCCGAATCGCTGTTTGCGATGACATGGAAGCGCATTATCCCCGGATGATCGTTAATAGACGATGCAGCCGCTTCCCCTGTTTGCCGTACGCCTGAAAAACATAGCAGTGCGATTATCCCCACAGCCGATAACATCATAAGTCCCGTAAGTATTTTTTCAAATCTCGTATCCATTTTTTCCCTCCTGACAATGGGAGTATGGACCGATACAAAAGAAAATATTCTTGTGTGTTTTCCGCCGGTGTAAAGTTCTCTTTCCTCATGTTTTTCTTTATCTGGAGAACTCCGATAGAGTTTAGACGGAAAAAAATATCAAAGAAAGTTCTTTAAAAGATGTTTTAAGAACAGTTGAGAACCTTATTAAGGAAAAAGGTTCTCAAGACAAAGGGGTTTTGAAAGAAAGAGAACCGAAAGGTTCCCGGCAATGCGTGAAGATCGAGAAAAGAGAACTTTTTGCTGGCGGAAAGTGCCCTTTACCCGGAGGACTTTACGGTACGCCGTCGCACCGCAGTATCCCCTGAGCCAATAAAGCCCGCCCTTTACCGGCTTATCTCTTTTGACAGGATGAATTCCAAAAAGGCCGTAGTCGCCTGATTGAACTTGCGCGTATTGCTGTAGACAGCATAGATACTGGTTTTGAAAGGCTCCCCTTCTATCAGGCGCTTTTGGAAAGAAGAGGAAAGGTAGCTGTTATTTACCAGAGAATCGGGAAGAATGGCAACACCCCTGCCGTTTAAGGCCAGGGACAATGCGGTGCGGTTATCATCGCAGATGAATATATAGTGAGGTGAGCGTTTGAGACGACTTATGTTGGTATCAATGTGCTCACGCCATCGCCGTACGGTTATCAGGGGCAGATCTGCCAGTTCGGAAAGGGATACGGTCCTTCCGCTGCCCTGGAAAAAATCACTGCTTCCCACAGCCAGCAGATGATCGTTTGTCAGCTTGATATAATCAAAAGCTCTGTTGGTGTCGAAAGGAGTCCTTATTATTGCAAGATCTATCAGGTTATGTTTTAGAAGGTCGAGCAGCTCAAAACTGTTTTTCTCGGTAATCTCAAAACGGAATGACATATCATCAGAATCGGAAAAAAAGTCGTTGATGAGGCTGATAGCATAATGTACGGATGATGTGATCATTCCAAGCCTGACAGGAGACTGTTCACCGCTTGAAAGCTCCCGCACTATCATGTCGCTGTAGTTTACAAGGGATATGGCATGGGCATATAAGATACGACCCTGATCAGTCAGGGCAACGCCGCGGGAAGAACGCTCAAACAACTGCACATGTAATTCCTCCTCAAGCTGTTTTAACTGCTTGCTCAAAGGAGGCTGGGACAGATGAAGCTCTCTGGCTGCCTTGCATATCGAGCCGTTTTCTGCGATAACAATGAAGTTTTTCAATGTTTTTATGTCCATGTGAACCTTCTTGCCGGATATATCAACGCATACATTTTAATAATAGAATTATAACATCAACCGTTTTTGTTGAATCATACCAAATAGATATGACCAACATATATAAACGGTATTTTTTCTGCAGAAAAATATATGATAAAGTCTTGTCAAGAGAAGCGGAGCAGGAGATGCTGATATGTTGTACTTCGTTTTATCGTTTTTACCGATAATCACATTATTGATATGTCTGCTGGTGATAAAGCTATCGGCAAAAAGGGCAAGCCTTGCTGCATTTCTGGTTGCGGCTGCAGAATTTATATTGTGGATAAAGCCTGGGACTGCCGGTATGGTCATCACATTGGAAAAAGGCCTTGCCATGAGCTTATTTGTTGGCCTTATCGCCTTTTCTGCCATGCTGCTTTATAACCTGGTGGACATTTCCGGGGGATTTAATGTCATAAACCGCTACCTTTCAGGCGTTTTCAGCGACAGGTTCGTCATGTTCCTGACCATAAGCTGGGTATTTTCAGCTTTCCTGCAGGGTATCGCCGGCTACGGCCTGCCTGCGGTAATCTCCACGACCATCCTCATCAAAGCAGGTTTTCCGGCCGGAAAAGCTGCTGCTGCATCGCTGCTGGGACATTCCTGGGCAATAAGTTTCGGTTCGATGGGCTCGTCCATTTATGCCATTGACCTTGTGACTGATACACCGCTGCACCAGATCCTCGTTTCCATGGCAGGCTATGGGAGCATCTGCATGATATGCTGCGGTATCGGGATAAGCTTCATATACGGCGGATATAGGAACATCCTCAGCGGACTTAGATATGTGCTGCCTGCCGGGGCAGTCATGTCCCTGTCCCTGATGATAATGGCCAGGTTTGAAATGGTTTCTGTCATCGGGTTTGTGACAGGGCTTTTCGGGACAGCGGCAATGATGATGACATATAAGATAACGGCCAGGGCCAGGACAGGAAAATTTCCGGAACGCAAAGCCCTGTTCAGCAGTATCTTTCCATATATACTGGTTATCCTGTTTTCCTTGGGATTCTTTCTTGCAGATCCAGGAGTCAAGCTGACCTTTTCATTTCCGGGGTATGAAACTATGACAGGACAGATGGTAGAGCCGGAAAAAGACTATGTGGTCTTTAACATATTCAAATATCCGTTTACCATAATCCTGCTGACTACAGCCATATGCGTGATCTGTTATCTGAGGACAGGCAGGCTGAAAAGCCGGGATATAAAGACCATCGGAAAAGTTACATATAAAAAGATAATATCCACCGAAGTGACTCTGGTGTTCCTTCTGTGTACTGCTTCCATAATGATGGATGGAGGGATGACGGAGATCCTCTCAACGACCATAGTCAGATGGACAGGTTCGGGCTATTCATTTATGGCTGCTCTGATAGGAACTCTTGGGACATTTATCACCGGGACAAATACCAACTCAAACATATTGTTTGGATCGCTGCAGGAGACAGCGGCGCTTTCCCTTTCCCTGTCCCCTGCCCTCATGTGTGCCGTCCAGTCCATTGCAGCTTCCGTAGGAGGCACCATAGGCCCGACCAATACGGCATTGGTGGCGGCGGTCGCGGGAAAAAGCGGAAAAGAAACCGAAATATATTCTTATACCATACCGGTCACACTGGCGGTGACTTTGCTGCTGGGAGCGGTAAACGCAGTTTTCATCTGATGTGTATATACTGCAGCTTTGCTGTCGTATAGATATGAGCTCATAGTCCGTTATTATACTTAGAATGATTAGGAGAGAAAAGATGGAAAAGAAGAAAAAGAAGAAAAAGTCTGTCAAGATACCGCATACTTTTGTACTGCTTTTCGTCCTGGTTATCATCTGTGCCATCGCAACATGGATCATACCGGCAGGAACATATGATTATGTGGTAGACGAGAACACAGGAAGAGAAGTAGTCGATCCGGATTCATTCCATTTTGTTGAAGGCCAGGGAGTCGGGCCTTTTGACATGATGCTGGAGTTTATCAAAGGAATGGAGGATTCCTCTGATATTATCTTCCTTATTTTCATCGTAGGCGGATCATTTATGATCCTGCAGGACACCGGAGCGATGACCGCAGGAGTTCATGCAATGGCGAGAAAATTCGGAAAACGGCAGAACATCGTATTGCTGTTATTTATGTTCCTGTTTTCCGTATTGGGTGGTACAATGGGAATGGCAGAGGAAGTCATCGTGTTCATACCTCTTCTGGCGTCCCTGTGCAAAGAGCTGAAACTTGACCGCATGGTGGCCCTTGCTGTGGTCATGATAGGCGCCAGGGTAGGATTTACCACAGGACTCATCAATCCGTTCACCGTTGGAGTTGCCCAGGGGATCGCCGGGCTGCCTCTTTATTCCGGCCTGTGGTATAGGCTGATCTGGTACGGCATAATCCTGGTGATAACAGGCTGGTATATAATGCGTTATGTAAGAAAGATCAGGAAAGACCCTACCCTCAGCATCATGTATGGAGTAGAAGTTGAAGGCGGCGAAGATGAAGAGGATGAGGGGGCAGGATATGCTCTTGACGGCAGAAAGACTGCAACCATCATCATGTTCTTTGCCGGACTTATCTTCATGGTATTCGGCGTGTTTGAATGGGGATGGTTCATGGAAGAGATCGCTACCCTCTTCCTCATCATGGGTATTTTAGGCGGCCTTATATGCGGTATGAAACCAAACGAGGTTGCCAAGTCATTCATAAAAGGCGCCAAGGAATTCTGCTTCGCCGCATTGGTAGTAGGCGTTGCCAGAGCTGTAATGCTTACCCTGCAGGACGGCGGGATAATAGACACGGTGGTTTACTACACTGCAAGCGTTCTGGACGGACTGCCAAAGGTGATAGCAGCCAACGGAATGTATGCATTCCAGACCATATTGAACTTCTTCATCCCGTCAGGCTCAGGACTGGCTGCGACCACCATGCCTATAATGACACCGCTGGCAGATGCTCTTGATATTTCAAGACAGACCGCCGTTCTGGCATATCACTATGGAGATGGGTTCACAAACCTGATATTCCCGACCACAGGAAGCCTTATGGCCGCAGTTGCAGTATCAAAAGTGCCGTTTGAAAGGTATCTGAAGTGGGTAATGCCGCTGTGCGCCATCTGGATAGTCATAGGAATCGCATCCATGACCATAGCTACTTTGATAAACCTTGGTCCATTCTAAAACCATCATAAAGTCAGCAGGAGGTAATACATATGTTTTCCGGAGAATTGCTGGATAAGATCAGCAGATACATTGGAGAAAACCGGCAGGAAGCCCTGGATTTCTGGCGGGATCTTGTGAACTATGAAGGAAAGCACGGAGAAAAGGACAAGCTTCTCCTTACAGCCGGGTTCCTGAGAGAAAAATTTGAAAGCATAGGACTGGCAACAGAGGTAATTGAAGTGGGAGAAGAAAATGCCCCTATAGTGACAGGTGTGCTCAATCCTGAGGTGCCGGGCAAGGAGATCCTTTTTACGGGTCACTATGATACCGTATTTGCATCCGGTACCAAGGGAGACAAGCCTTTCCATATAGAGGATGGCAAGGCTTACGGTCCGGGCTGCTGCGATATGAAAGGCGGGATCACCGTTGCTTTCTTTGTGGCAAAGGCTCTGAAAGAGTTCGGCTTCAAAGACGCACCGGTCAGGCTGTTCTTTGTGGGTGACGAAGAAGTCAACCATCAGGGCGGCAAAGCCATAGAGATGTTCAAGGAATATACCAGAGACATCAGGGTAGCCTTTAACATGGAAAACCGGTACGAAAGCGGACAGCTTTGCGTAGGCAGAAAAGGGTGTTATGAATTTAAGTGCATAGTGCATGGAGTGGCCGCCCATCCGGGACATGCTTATGACGACGGGCGCAATGCCATAGAAGAAATGAGCCGCAAGATAATCCAGCTCCAGGCCATTACTCCAAAGGAAAAAGACCGCGATTACTCTGTATGCGTCAGCACCATAAAGGGCGGTACTGTGGTAAACGGAGTGCCTGACCACTGCGAGATAATGATGGATGTAAGAGTCAAGTCCCTCAAGGCCCTCCAGGAATGCCGCAAGAAGATGGAGGAAGTCTGTGCTGTGACATATATCGATGGAACTTCAACAGAGCTTATAATGACCGACGCCATGATACCGTTTGAATCAACTCCGCAGGTGCTGTCGGCATATAAGGCCGTCAAGGAGATCAGCGATGAGATCGGCGGTACAGTAACCGGAAGCATTGTGGTAGGCGGCTCGTCGGATGCCGCATATATAGCGGCAAACGGTGCCAAGGTCGTATGCCAGTGCGGCGTCAGCGGAGCTTTCACTCACAATGTCAAAGAATATGCTGTAGTAGAATCCCTGTACGAAGCGATCAGATTATTCATCTGTGCAGTTTACGGATACGAAAGATTCTGACAAATAAAATGACAGTCTATGGCCGCAGCTTTTATGGCCCGGCCATAGACTGCCGGCAGGTCAGGGACATATATTATGTAAAGGCCCTTGAGATGTACGGGCACAGGGATATTATCGGCGGCAGCAACAGTAAAGTTGCTGCCATATTTTAACGGAAATTTTCCATTCATATTTATATAGGAGGAATTTTGGAAAAGCAGCAGAATTATCCGGCTTGGGAGCGTCCGGCATTTTTAATTGCAATAACAATGATAGGCGGATACATGAACGCATATACATATATGACAAGAGATGGGATACTGGCGAACATGCATACGGCGAACATGTCTCATCTGGGCATAAGCCTTGCCCTTGGTGACTGGGCAGGTGCGCTTTTGTATTTTTTGCCTGTGCTTGCCTGTATTTCAGGGGCCGTATTCAGCCAGTGGCTTAAAAAGCTGGTGAGCACTGCCTGCAAAAAAGGCGACTGGAGAAAAAAGGCACTGGTGCTTGAAGCCGCCATGCTGTTTGCTGTAGGTTTTGTTCCGGCAGGGACAGCGAATATAGCTGTAACGGTATTCATTTCATTTGTCATGGGGTTTCAGCTCTGTTTGTTCAGAACCTGTATGGGGGTTGCTCATAATACGACCATATGTACAGGCAACATAAGAAATGTGGGCCAGAAACTGTATGGATTCCTGACAACAAGGGACAGCAGATCTTTTAAAACTTTTTTTATCTTCTTTATCCTTACTTTTTCTTTTATGATCGGAGCAGTTCCCGGAACTCTTATCTCCATATGGCTTTCGGAAAGGGCCGTATGGGTATGCAGTACGGCCCTTTTGCTGCAGGCCATGTGGATGAGTTCGTGGGAAAAAAGAAAATCATCTGTGCAAAATCTTAACTTTTAGCAAGTCAATAAAGAAACATATCAATTTAATTGTTGATTTATCATAATCAAGTGTTAAAATGAAAACAAAGAACGGACAGAAATAAATAGAATCCACTGTTTTTAAATATTTTGGGGCTTGAGAGCCTGATAGTAGGCGCTATAGCCATCATGGCGGGATTTATCGTAGGGCGTTATGTTTTCAAGCTCAACTGGATCGTATTGTCAGGAGCCATCTGCGGAGGAATGACATCTACGCCGGGCCTGGGAGCAGCTACTGACGCCTGCGGCAGTGACGATCCTGCATCCGGATATGGCGCGACTTATCCGTTTGCTCTTTTCGGCATGGTGGTATTTACTATAGTACTGATGAAATTGCCGTTGCTTTAGTCCGGACCGGCATACGCCGGGACGGTTTAAGAAAAATACCTTATTTCTAAATATTAAAGGAAAGGAGACGCGCGACAAACAATTCGCGCAGTAGGTAAAATGAGTAAATTTGATCTGGACAAATATCTAAAAGATTTGGAAGAACTGGTTAACCACGAAAGCTTTACTCACGATTTTGAAAATCTGAACAAAACGGCAGATTACCTGGTAAAGAAATACAAAGACGCAGGTCTTTATGTAGATGTTGAATATCAGGGAGAAGAAAAACTGGCCCACATAGTGGCTTCAACCGTAGATCCTAAGGAAGTGGCCGGAGAAGAAAAACCGTATGACATCATGTTCATAGGCCATTACGACACCGTATTTGACACAGGCACAGTAGCCAAGCGTCCGTTCTCCATAGATGGCGACAAGGCCAAAGGACCAGGCGTAGCAGACATGAAAGCCGGAGACCTGCTGGCATTTTATCTGACGCTGGAGCTCAGAGAAAGATATCCTGACGCAAGGATCCTTATCGTTAATAACGGAGACGAAGAAGGCGGTTCATATATTTCGGGCGAATCTCTTACCGAAATTTCAAAGAAAGTAAAATACGCTTTTGACATGGAATCTGGCCGTCTTAATCACAGGTTCGTTAAGACCCGTAAGGGCGTTGGCGAGATCAAGATCAAATTCAAGGGCCGTCCGTCCCATGCGGGCATCGCTCCGGAAAAAGGCGCCAATGCTGTCGAAGAAGCAGCCAACTGGGTTCTTGCCCTGCATAAGCTGAACAAGCCTGAAAAGGGTGTTACAGTAAATGTTGATGTTATCAACGGCGGCGTTCTTGCCAATGTTATCGCCGAAGACTGCGAGATTGTCTTTGACGACAGATTCCTTACTCTTGAAGACAGAGACGAGATCGAAGAGGGCGTTCGTTACCTGATGGAGCATCCGTTCAACCCGGAAGTTAAGAACGAATTCATCAAGCTCAGCGAATTCCCGCCTATGGTAATGATACCTGAAACTCAGAAAATGATAGATATAATGAATGAAGAAGCTGAAAAGCTCGGTCTGGACATAGGGTTCATAGATGTTGCAGGAGCTTCCGACGCAAGCCTTGTATCCCTTGCCGGCACGCCTGTAATAGACGCCTGCGGACCTTGCGGAGAATTCTTCCATACGGATGACGAATATCTGCTGATCCACACCATCGAGGAAAGATACGATGTGCTGCTGGCCAGCATCGAAAGACTTTTAGGCAAGAAATAAGTTTCCGGCATGATACATAAAGAAGAGGGCGTCCCCCATGAGATCTGTGAAACTCAGGGGGACGCCCTCTTTGCCTGGAAGTGTTTTTCAGGGTATCTTGATCTAATTGTCGTTTTTGAGCTCTCCGTCTACTATCATCCTGGCGATGATCTCAGCGCAGAAAGCCACAGCGGTAGCGCAGTGGAATGTCCCCTGATGGTCGTTATAGCCCTTTAAGCCTTCGGGAGTTTTCCAGTCGTAGACATCGCCCATCCTCTGCCTCATCACATCGGCACAGAGGACACCGTCATATTCCTTGTTGAACTTGTCAACAACTTCCCTGATCTTTGCATGGCAGTGGCCATACTTTCCGCCCAGGTCATCGATAGGCCGCCCTTCGCATAGGCTGATGGCCCATGCCGCAGCGTTGAGAGCTCCGCAGGTTCCCATGAGGGAGCAGCCTGTGCCGCCTGCGATACCGAAAGAAGCTTTGAGCATGTCTTTGGTAATACCAAAATCAGGGAAAGCGCAGTACAGACCATATAAACAGCTCTGTATGCAATTGCCGTAGTCGGTTTCGGTCTGGAAACCCACATCCATAGCTTTTTTGACAAGAGCGTCTTTTTCTTCCTGAGATAATTTCGTATAATCTTTCATAGCTGACTCCTTCCTTTTGCCTAGTATGATGGTTATCATAATTTTAAGGTCTAAACCCGCTAAAAACAAGAGAAAACCGCAAAAAAGCAAGATAGTTAGCAAATGGATAAATTGAAATAACTGACTCCCCATGGTAATATAAACTCGTATAAATATGTATTTAGCAGAGAGGAGAAATATATATGAAAGTTGTAGTGGTAGGAGGAGTTGCCGGCGGAGCTTCTGCAGCCGCAAGGGTCCGCAGACTTGACGCAAAGGCAGAGATCAAGGTGTTTGAAAAAGGTCAGTATGTATCCTTTTCCAACTGTTCTCTCCCGTATTATCTCAGCAGCGTGGTTGAGGACAGCGAAGACCTGATAATGATGGATCCGGAGGAATTCAAGACAAAGCATGACATTGATGTAGCCACCCTCAGCGAGGTGACCGACATAGACCGGGAAAACAAGACGGTCACCGTGAAAGACCTCAGGACCGGCGAAAGCTACAGCGAGGCTTATGACAAGCTCATCCTGTCGCCGGGCGCATCCCCTATCCTGCCCAAGAGCATCAGAGGGATAGACAGTAAGAATGTGTTCACGGTCCGCAATGTGGGCGATGTGGTAGGCCTCAAGAACAGGATAAACATGGACGGAGCCGAAAACATCGTGGTAGTCGGCGGCGGATTCATAGGTCTTGAGGTGGCGGAAAACCTCATCGAGGCAGGCAAAAAGGTCACCCTCATCGAAGGAACGGATCAGATCATGGCCCCTGTGGACTATGACATGGCCCAGATCCTCCACAAGGAAATGGACGACCACGGTGTGACCCTTTATCTGTCAGCCACGGTCACTGCCATCGAAGACGACAAGGTCATCGCTGAAAAAGACGGGAAAGAGCTCCAGGTCCCAGCCGACGCAGTGGTGATGGCCATAGGCGTTGCGCCTGAGACTCAGCTTGCCCAGAAAGCGGGCCTTGAGATAGGACAGACCAGAGGAATAAAGGTAGATCACAATTACCAGACATCGGACCCTGATATTTACGCCGTAGGCGATGTGATAGAATCTTTTAACAAGCTGACCAAAGCTCCGGGACGCCTTGCTCTGGCAGGCCCTGCCCAGAGACAGGCAAGAGCCGCTGCAGATCATATCATACTGGGCAAGGACAACGAGGACTTCGGCTTCATCGGGTCTTCTGTTATCAAACTGTTCGGACTCAACGCAGCGAGCACCGGTTTAAACGAAAAGACGGCCAGGACAGCCGGCATGGACTTTGATTCCGTGCTGATCTTCCCTAACGACAAGGTCTCCCTCATGCCGGGAGCAAGATACATGGCCTTCAAGCTTGTTTTCAGCGTTCCTGACGGAAAGATACTGGGAGCTCAGGCCATTGGGGCCGGAGATGTGGACAAGAGGATAGATGTGATCGCCGCCATGATAACCATGGGCGCCAGCCTGGAGGACCTCAAAGATCTGGAACTGTGCTATGCCCCTCCTTTCTCGACTGCAAAGGATGTGGTCAACATGGCTGCCATGGTTGCCCTCAATATACTCAGCAAGAGATTCCGCCAGGTCCATGTGGATCAGGTAAGAGGTCTGGTGGAAAGCGGCGCTTATATACTGGATGTGAGAGAGGAAGGCGAGCTCAAGAGAGGCCGTATCAAAGGTTCCCACAACATACCTCTCAGCCGGCTGAGAGAGCGCATGAACGAGATACCAAAAGATGTGCCTGTATATGTTCACTGCCGCTCAAGCCAGAGATCCTACTATGCCGTATGCTGCCTGCAGGGGTATGGATATGACAATGTGGTGAACATCAGCGGCTCTTTCCTTGGGATCTGCCTGTACGAATATTTCAACGACAAGACCACGGGCAGAGAACCTATCGTGACGGATTATAATTTTAGATAAAAAGACGGATCATATGGGAGCAGGGATCGCTCAGAGCCCTGCTCCCCATTTGTGATAAAGCGCCATAAAAAATCAAGGCAGAAACCTATCCTGTTCTACCTTGATCTTATTTGTAAACCAGTAAATGACACCTGAGAGAATGAGCAAAATGACATAATTAACAAATGTAACTTTTATCACAATGCCTAATCCATAGTTTATAGTTGGAAAATAGATATAATACGGCAGCAAGGTATTATCATCGACAGCAAGCCCAAAGCCCGCAAAAAGATTGATAAAAATTGCAATAAAAGAAATGACAAAGGTTCTTGCCTTGAAAATATTATTTTTTCTGATCATATAGAAAAAGATGGCATAAAAAGTAAATGTGTACCCACCGTATATAAAAAATAAATAAAGAAGAAAATTGTCCCCGAATAGCAGCGGCGGTTCTTTTTCTCCGGCTGCAATAGCCTGCTCAGATAAAATATCCCCTACGCCAAAAAGATAGTTTATCACCAGCCCGCATAGAATATATACAGCAGAGCCTATGATCAAGGTCTTATAGCTTATATCCTTTTTCATGGCAGTTCCCCCTGACTCTAGTCTATGATCGCCTGACGGCCCCTGCCCCTCCTGGCCAGGCAGCTTACTTGGTCAGCAGTCCGCCTACCAGCAGATAGTATTGGGGGATGGACTTGCCGTCGGACCAGAGGATGTCGAAGCCGAAGCAGTCCGGCACCATCTTCACAGCCAGCATGCCCAGGGATTCCAGCGCATAGCGCATGGAATCCGTATGAACGCAAGGCCTGCCGACAAGACGGGCACATTTTTTACACAGATTACATTCCTGAGCGGCCAGGGACATGCTGCCCGGCCAGGTCGCTTCAAGGGCAAGCATTTCGGCGTCATATTTTTTCTTTTCGTCAAAGAGCCGTTGCTGGGCTTCTTCAACTGTAGCGCAGCCTTCGTTGGAAATCCGGTCAACTATGAGCCGGAGCGCCGAAAACTGTTTCCAATATCCCAGCGGATCAAAGTCAAAACCGGGGCATGACCAGGTGCCCTCAAAGCCGGAACACTGGGAGCATTTGCCGAAAGTGGTGTCAAAATCATAGTATTTTTTTATCATTTCCTCCATAGGGAGATAAGCTTCAAATCGTTCTTTTTTATACATCCTGTTCCGTTCCTTCCATGGGTGATATGACAGCCAGCTGTATGTCAGCCCCCTGCAGAGCCATGCTCAGGTGAAAACCGTCAGAGACCTCTTCCTGATAGATGTCCAGCAGAGGATTGGTCGGAAAAAGATCGCTGAAATCGTGCCAGAACCTGCTGTCATCTGAGAAGCTCAGGGCAGAATAATAGGAGAAGATATTATTGGACTGATGGAGGCCGTATTTCATCACAGAATATGTTCCCGGCGGAATATCGATATTGAACAGGAAATCGGCTTCATCGTTGAAATTGTCCAGTATGCTCTTTGCCTGATAGATAGAGGCGCTGCTCTTGCACATATTATATATCTCGTCGTTGTAATTGTATGTTATGACAAAATAACGAGGAGGGTTCTCATCTGCCCTTATCACACAGTAGTATTTATCATGGGCAACTATATGTCCCCTGAGCCGTGACAGGAGCAGATAGGCATAATATGACGACTTTTTGATCCCATTGTGGGTGATGACGCCCGACTGGCCGTAGAGAAGCCGCCTGCCTCCGTCACCATGGTCGCGCAGCCTCATGGAAATTTCTGTATCTCCTGACAAAATGGTTTCATCCAGTATATTGATAGGTTTTGCTATGCTGTCATTTCCGTATGAGATCACCTGTCTGGCATCGCCGCTGAGAGGGCTTCTTATTACATAATACCCTGTATCACGCAGGCATGAATACAAAGCGGAAACATCCTCGTCCCTGTCGGATTCTGAATTGAGCAGGCTGATCTTAGCCGGCTTGAGCTGATCCAGAAGATGGATCAATCCGGCGCCCAGAGCCCTGTAATCTTCAGTTGTGATCTGAATTTCCAGAGTATGGTAAAAAGGCTTCAATGGCTCAGGATCCCTGTCTTTTTCATTGACATCTATTTCCAGGCTCAGTCTGGATATGGATGCGTTGCTGTCCTGGGAGTTTAGTGCAGACAAGGTATTCTTTATCAGATAAATCGCCTGGCTTGGCTGTATCAGCGTGATCTTCTCCGGATGGGTCTCGCTTTTTACAAGAGGCTGGTAATGGGCCCTGTGGTCCTCTGGAGTGCGTTTGAACCACTTCATAAAGTATTTTTCATAGTAGGCTGTGGTGGAAAAGCCAACTTCTTTGGCGATCTGACTGATCTTTTTGTTGGTGTCCAAAAGGAGGATCTCAGATCGTTCTGCCCTTGCGAAACAAAGGAATTCCCTGAAATTTTTGCCGGTACAGTTCTTGATTATGTGAGATACATAGAACATGCTCAGATGTTCCATGCTGGCAAGTTCTTCCAGCCGGATCTTTTCTGAATAATTCTGATAGATGTAGTTGATTATCCTGCTTATACGGTCAATGGAGATCTGGTCGACACTTTCCATATTTATGGCCATATCTCCCTCAAAGGCAAACAGGTTGAAATACCTGTCCAGGCAGTCTATCACCTCTTTCATGAGGCGGATGCATTCATTTTTGTAATTAAAACTCCTGATATTGTACTGGAGTATGATCTGCAAAAGCATTTCCCGCAAAGTGTCAAGCCTTGAATTGGTGGCTTTTTTGGAATAAGTCCTGTAGCAGGCCTTGCCGAGATTAGGAAAATACTGGGAAAAATATCGTGTGCTGATCTGTATGAGGGCAACGATATTCTCTTCGTCATCGACAGACTGCATACTGTGGACCTCTTGACCGGCGTTAACGAAAATATCGCCTTCATGGAGGGTATATACGCAGTATCCGTTTTTCAGATCTATCTTGCCTTTGAGCACATAAAGAAATTCAATGTCCTGATGAAAATGGATAGGATATTCTTCTATCGAAGCTATGGTGATATTGATAGGAAAATCATCCTGATAAGAAAGTTTTTCAAACAGCATGCTGCAACCTCCTTCCCTGTTTCTGTTTGTAATCCTATTATATTATATTTCAGGTGAAAATAAAAGGACGGCCTTGATCTTTTAATATATTGAACAATCAAATCGTGTTTCATAGCAAACAAATTATTGCTTTAAAAGCCTTTGAGACCTAAAATAATCACAGAAAATAAATTGATAAGTATCTGACATTTCAGGAGGAGGATAATAAGATGAGCGATAGAAAAGTTTGCGTAGTTACCGGTGCAGCAGGAGGCGTTGGTATCGAAGTAGTTAAAAAGTTTTATGCCAAAGATTATGATGTTGTCATGCTTGATATTGCCATAGACAAGATGAAGCAGGTCATCAGCGACAACAACATGGATGCGGACAGAGTTTCATGCTATGCTCTTGACATTTCCGACGAGGATCAGGTAAAGGACACCATCGCCAAGATCAAAGAAAAGAACGGCCGCATAGACGCGCTGATCAACACTGCCGGTATCGTAGGAAAATATAACCTTACGGCAGATTATACATTTGAAAACTTCAAGAAGATCTATTCTGTCAATGTATTCGGAACTTTCCTGATGATGCACTATACATTGCCTATAATGGTTGAACAGAACTACGGCAGGATAGTGAACTTCGGTTCTGTATCGGGTATGACCGGATACACCTTTGAGATCGGCTACGGCTCCAGCAAATGGGCTGTTATCGGAATGACCAAGAATGTTGCCAACGAATATGGCCAGTACAACATCCACGCCAATTCGGTGTCACCGGGATGGGTAGACACGCCGATGTTCTGGAACACTCTTGAAGATTACAAGAACTTTGATGACTCAGAAGTAAATCTCGGACCTCTTGGCCGTCCGTCAAGGCCTGATGAGATCGCAGATGTGGTATATTATCTGTGCACAGATGAAGCCTTCATCATCAACGGCTCCAATGTACTTGCCGACGGCGGAAAGATGCTTGGCTGATTATTTAAGGGATAGGAGGATATGTGAGATATGAATGAAAGAGTACAGAGAATGAGAGACAGGCTCTGGGACACCAGACCATGCATAACTGCTGAAAGACTGGTCCTGGATACAGAAGCCTATAAAAAATTTGCGGGAGATGCTGTTCCTATCTTCCGCGCCAAGGTTATAAAATATATAATGGAACACATGACCACGCTGATAATGGATGATGAGCTGATCGTAGGCACTGCCAACGACAAGTACAGAGGGGCCAACCTGCATCCCGAGTTCCAGTCCAGCTCATGGTACATCAGCGATATAGATGATTTTCCGGTAAGATCAAAGGACCCTTATGATGTTGCGCCTGAGGACAGGGAAAAGATCCTGGAGACATTGCCGTACTGGGAAGGCAAATCAATGGAAGACCTGTCAAAGACCCTTCTGCCTGAACACATCAGGGAGTGTATGAAAGATGACATCATCACCGTAGGTCTTACCAACGGCGTTTGCGGTGAGACCGTAGCCGACCACGAAAAACTGCTGACTGTAGGTCTGAAAGGATATATCGAAGAATGTAAGCAGAACATCGCCAATACGACCGCCCAGTGCAGAGAAGATCAGGAAAAGATAGATTTCTGGCAGGCCTGCATAATCCAGTGTGAGGGCCTTATCGAATACGCCCACAGGATGGCAGACGAAGCCGAAAGACAGGCTGCCGGATGTAAGGACGAAAAGAGAAAGAAAGAACTTCTGACCATCGCCGAAAACTGCCGCGTGGTTCCGGAGAACCCGCCTCAGACTTTCTGGCAGGCACTGCAGCTGCTGTGGTTTGCCCATGTATATTTCCATATCGAAGTATGCACCACTGCATGCAGCTTCGGACGGTTTGACCAGTACATGTGGCCGTATTACAAGAAAGATGTTATCGACGAAAAGAATATAACAAAAGAAGAGGCTCTTGAACTTCTGGAGTGCTTCTACCTGAAGACCTGTGAGGTTTATGAAGTCCGCGACAAATGGTACGCAACTTCTTTCGCCGGTTATCCTATGTGGGAGATCCTCATGGTAGGCGGACAGACCAAGGACGGAAAAGACGCCACCAACGAGCTTTCATATGTATGCCTTGAAGCAGCCAACCAGCTCAAGACAACTCAGCCGGTAATGGCCGTAAGAGTATGGGAAGGAACTCCTCAGGACCTTATCGATAAAGGCTGCATGATGATCCAGGACGGCCAGGCAAATCCGGGATTCTTCAACGATGATGCCGCCATCAAGATGGTACTGGGAAAAGGCGCCACCGTGGAAGAAGCTAGAGACTGGAATATCATCGGATGCATACAGCCGGGCCCTGGCGGCGGGACCATTGACGGCTCCCCTGATGCCGGATATGTAAACATGGGCAAGATGATCGAGTTTGTGCTCCACAACGGAGTTGACCCTGAAACAGGCAAGCTCATGGGCCTTCAGACAGGAGATCCGAGAGATTTCAAAAATATAGAAGAATTTAAGGACGCTCTCAAGGCTCAGATCCTGCACCACTACAAGCTGGTAGCAGAAGGCTACAAGATCATGCAGAGCGCTCATATGACCAGATACCCTGTCATCTTTGCTTCGATGGTGACCAAGGGCTGCGTTGAGAGCGGCAAGTCCGTACAGGACGGCGGAGCCAAGTATTCTACCTGCGGAATGTATATAACAGGCGCAGCAAATCTTGCAGACTCCATCGCTGCCGTTGAAAAGTGCGTATTCGAGGACAAAGATGTTACTATGGATGAACTGATCAAGGCCCTCGACACCAACTTTGAAGGCAACGAAAGACTTCGTCAGCTCCTGCTCAACAAACCGGAAAAATTCGGAAACGACTGCGAGCATGTTGACAGCATATATAAAGAAATGATGCACTTCATTGCTGATAATGTACAGCAGTGGCCTGACGCCAGAGGCGGAAGCTTCTCCTTCAATGTACATTCTCAGACTGTAAATGTATCCCACGGTATGGTATGCGGAGCCACTCCGGATGGCAGAAAGGCCGGTGAGCCGTTGTGCGACAACGCTTCCCCGATGATGGGAAGGGATGTCAACGGCCCTACATCCACAGTCAAATCCGTAGCAGCCATGGGTCAGGACGCTTTCCATGACGGAGCTCTGTTCAATCTCCGCTTTGATCCTAAGGGCGTAGAAGGCGAAAAAGGTCTCCAGAGGATAGAGGGAGTCATCAAGACTTACTTCGACCATGGCGGAGAGCACATCCAGATCAATGTTGTGGATACCGACACGCTAAAAGATGCCCAGGTAAATCCTGAAAAGCATAAGGGCCTGATGGTCCGTGTTGCCGGATATATGGCATACTTTACAGAACTGGACAAGAGTGCTCAGGATGTTATAATCAACAGAACGGCGCACTATGAGAATCAGTAAGGCCGGCAGTATCAAAGGCGCAGCCGGCGCATAAGGAGCAACAAGTGAACAACAGACCATTAACAGCGTTAGTGGGCGCCATACAAAAGTTCAGCACAGAGGACGGCCCGGGAATAAGAACGACAGTTTTTCTCAAGGGCTGTCCTCTCAACTGTAAATGGTGCCATAACCCCGAATTGATATCTTTCCACCAGCAGGTGATAGAGATGCCCAATAGCTGCATAAAATGCGGATATTGCCTTTCCCACTGCCCTAAAAGTGCCATATATGTGGGAGAGGATACAAGGATACATATCAACAGGGACATATGCGACAACTGTCTGGAGTGTGTGGATTTTTGCTATGCTCAGAGTCTCCAGGCTGTGGCAAGAGAAATGACTCCTGAGCAGGTGATGAAAGAAGTCATCCAGGATAAAGGATTTTATGACAATACCGGAGGCGGAATGACCATAAGCGGCGGAGAGATGCTCAGCCAGGGCATATTTGTACGGCAGCTTGTGGAACTGGCCATGGAGAACGGGATCAATGTCTGCCTGGACACCTCCGGCTTCGGTGACCGGGATCTTTTGCATGATCTGGCCGGGTCAGAAAATGTGACGGATATCCTCTATGACATGAAGTCCATCGACAACGACATCCACAAGGAATACACCGACCGGAGCAACGAGCTTATTATCGAAAACCTGATGATGCTGGCCCAAGACCCACGGACAAACCCAAAGATACAGATGAGGATGCCTCTGGTCAAAGGTGTCAACGACGGCTGGGACATCATCGAAAAGACTGCTGAGTTCTATAAGGAACATGCCATCAGGAGGGTGACCCTGCTGCCATATCATAATCTTGGAGTATCAAAGATGAGGAATATCGGCGGTGAGCCCGTGGAGTTCGAGCCGCCGTCAGACGAGTATGTGGAAAAGATAAAGGAATACTTTGAAGACGAGGCAGGCATGACTGTGGAGATCCTCGGCAAGGTAAAATAGCTAAAAAACCGGCGATCGCCGGTTTTTTCGTGGTTTATTGATAGCTGCAGACTGCCGGATATGTATGCTCCGGACTATTTGAGCATTGCCTCGATCTCTTCTTTCGGGCGAAATCCTACAGAAGTTTTTTCCTCTATGCCTCCTTTAAAGAGGATGAGCGTAGGTATCACGGAAACATTGTAAGCGGTAGCAAGTGCCGGCTCTTCGTCCACATTGACTTTGCCAACCTTTACCTTTCCGTCGTATTCCCTGGCTATCTCTTCGAGCACAGGCGCCAGCATGCGGCAAGGGCCGCACCAGCTTGCCCAGAAGTCTACGAGGACCGGGATCTCCGATCCCATTACTTCGTTCTCAAAATTTTCAGTCGTAAGTTTGATCTCTGCCATTTTATTCACCTTCCTTTGTGTGTTTCATCTAGAGTATATGATAAGGCTTTCCGGCCTTAGTAACAATGTCTGGACGGCCTGCCCCCATGCTGCCGGCATCCGGGGTCCGCGTTCCTGCGAGCCGTGTCGGCCGTTACCCGATATAGAAGTCAGCGGCCAGCATAACGCAGAATCCGATGAGCAGCGCATATGTGGCCCCTCGTTCGCTGCCGTGGGCGTGAGTTTCCGGTATCATCTCATCGCTGATGACATAAAGCATGGCGCCGCCGGCAAATGCCAGGGCAAACGGCAGTATGGCCGATGCCGCCGTCACGGCAAAATAACCGATAAAGGTTCCGACTACCTCGATCAAGCCGGTTATGAGAGCCAGGAAAAACGCCCTGCCCTTCCCTACTCCGGCCGAAAGCATAGGAGAGATGATGACCATGCCCTCCGGAATGTTCTGCAATGCGATGGCGCCGGCAATAGTAAGCGCTTCTGCGACATTCTCAGAGCCGAAGCCGACTCCGGCCGCTATGCCCTCGGGCAGGTTGTGTATGGCGATCGCCGCTACAAAGAGCATTACTTTGCCCAGCTTATCCTTTTGCAGAGCCGGATACGACGGGTCAACCCCGGCCAGCCTGTGGAGATGTGGGACCACCTTGTCCAGCAGGTTAAGGCATATTGCGCCGCAGAAAATCCCTGCAACCGTTATAAATAGTCCGTATCTGCCGCCGAAATCCAGTGAAGGCAGTATCAGCCCGAGAATGGATGCAGAAAGCATTACGCCTGCGGCAAAGGCGAGGACTATATCGCTGAATTTATGAGAAATATGTTTAAAAACAAATCCTATCAGGGCTCCGACGACGGTTGCACCGCCGACCCCGATGGCTGTCAAAATTACTAACTGCATATCAACCTCATGCTGCGGACAGCCGGTTCCGGCATGTCCTGCGCCCCTGTATGACCGGCAGCGGCCTGCCTGCGCCGGTCCTTTGGACTCTTTGGTGTATATATTTATTGTACCTCAAAATAAAGGGATATAATCGCCGGTTTTTAAAAATGACAGGCGGAGCCGGCGCAGGAGCAGAGCCTGCTGGCTCCTGTTTTTAATTTTAAGATACCTGGATAAAAATAGAAAGTAAATGGACAACCTTGCCCACAGGGTGCGCAGATACGAACAAATCCAGACGAACCACCTGGGATCGCCTGGATTATTTTTGGTATCCCCGGCGGGAATCGAACCCACAACTATGCTTTAGGAGAGCACTGTTATATCCATTTAACTACGGAGACATATTAAACTGTATGAGCCTGAACCAGAGATGGCAAACAGGCTTTTGACTCTGCTGGATAGAGCAACCTCTTATATCATACCATTTTTTCAGAGAAAGTCAAATTTTATTATTGTTATTCTCAAAAATTTATTGTATAATGTAGAAATATGTTAAAAAGATGACAAATTGTTGCGACTTGAGGAGAAAAAGATGTATAAAGTAAAAGACCTTAAAGCAGAGTACAAAAAGAAACTTATCACCGCAGAGCAGGCCGCAGCCATGGTTAAACCGGGGGATCGCCTCCACTTTGGACTTGGATGCGGCTCCATAGTCGATATTGACAGGGCTATAGCGGCCAGGGCTGATGAGCTGAAAGATATTACGGTCATAAGTACCGTGACTATCAGAGAAAAGCCTTTTGAGACTTTTCTTGCTACAAAGAGCAACGACCAGGTAAGATTTTCTTCCGCCCATTTCAGCGGAAACGACAGGATGATGAACAAAGAAGGCCGCTGCTGGTATATCCCGATGATGTTCTGCGAGCTGCCTTTCCTGTGGATAAATAACAATAATGATATAGATATTGCCATGTTCCAGGTAGCTCCCATGGACGAACACGGGAATTTTAACCTGGGACCGCAGGTGGCCGATATGTGGGGAGTCATCAAGGCGGCGAAGAAGATAATCGTTGAAGTGAATGAAAATATGCCGATCGCCCACGGATATCAGACACAGCTTAATCTTTACGGTGTAGACTATGTGGTTGAAGGAAGCAACAGCCCTCTGGCAGAACTCCCTGCAAAAGAGCCTTCTGAAATAGACAAGAAGATCGCGGCCCATGTGGTAAAAAATATCCAGAGTCACAGTACACTCCAGCTTGGTATCGGGAGCCTTCCTCTGTGCATAGGCCAGATGATCGCGGATTCTGACCTGAGAAATATAAACGCCCATACGGAAATGCTCACTGACGCATATGTGGATCTTTTCAATGCAGGAAAGCTTACGGGAAACAAGCCTATCGACAAAGGCAAGGCTGTGTACACATTTGCCGGCGGTACAAAAAAACTTTACGATTTCATCGATGACAATCCTATATGCTGTAACGCACCGGTGGACTATGTAAATTCCATAGCAACTATCGCAAAGATAGATAATTTTGTATCGGTCAACAGTTGTATACAGGTCGATCTTTATGGGCAGGTATGTTCAGAGTCCGCAGGACATCAGCAGATAAGCGGTACAGGCGGGCAGCTTGACTTTGTACTGGGCGCTTTCCAGTCCAACGGCGGCCACAGCTTCCTTTGCACTCCGTCAACAAGGGTAAACTCCAAAGGCGAGCTGGAATCCCTCATAACACCGGGTCTTGCGCCGGGATCGATAGTTACCACACCGAGGATGGCAACAAATTATATCGTGACCGAGTACGGCGCTGCAGATCTGAAAGGAAAGACAACCTGGGAAAGGGCGGAACTGCTCATAGGAATAGCCCATCCGAAGTTCAGGGATGAACTGATAAAAGAAGCTGAAAGAATGGGTATATGGAAAAACTCCAGCAAGATATTATAAGAAAAAGCACAAGGAGGACGGGATTTCCGCCCTCCTTTAAGATACAGCAAAAAAGTTTCACTCGTGTCCCGGTTATCGGGGAAGAGTGAAACTTTTGTCTTTAATCTAAATCCGGAAAACCGGGCTGCCATTTTCCTGCCGTGCAGGCGGCAAGAATGGTCAGTCGTAAATGCTGTCTCTGTCCCAATCCAGGATGGCTCCGGTAGTTGCGTGGATCTCATAGTCGTATTCCAAGTCGCCGGAAACAAATTCGAGCTCGTAAACATAGATGCCGTCGTCTCTGTCCAGGTGGGCCTTTCTGAAGGTTGCATCTGAAGCGCTGACCCCTGCGTGCTGAAGAGCTATGCTCTGAGCCTTATCGGCAGAGATATAGTTGGTGCCCTGACTGGAACCTCCGGACTGGGAAGCGGTTCCTGAGGAGCTTGCGCTGCTTCCGGAGTTAGATGAGGAACCGGAGCTGCCTGAGCCGGAAGTGCTTTCCTGAGCCTGGCCGCTGTCCTGCTGGTTTTGGGCGCCTGACAGAAGTTCTGCCAGCTCTCTGTTGGCCTCAATGATGGTGCCGTCATTTGCGCTTATAACATAGTCGTAATCAAATCCGTCGCTTCCTCTGAACTCTATATCGTAAGTGCTGATACCGTCATCTCTGTCAAAGTGTCCTCTGAGGAGAGTAACATCGGATTCTTCAAATCCGGCATTCTGGAGAGCAACTTTAGTTGCCTGGTCCAAGCCTATCCCCTGGTTGTTCATGACAGAGGCGCCTACCTTTATACCGGCAAAAGCCAGAAGCGCTACTACTAAGATTACGCAGAGGGCGAATACTGCGATCCTGCCCGGTGAGCTTAAAAGCTGTTTTATCTTTGACATTTTAAAATCCCCCTTTAATATACTTTTGATTTGCTTGTTTTGGTTTATGGTCTTATTATATGGTGTCAAGATTAAAGGAAAATTAAAATGAGAAATTTTTTTAAAAAAAAGAGACCAGCATATCAGCATGGTCTCCTGATGTTTTTATATGCACGGAAGAACGAGCGTAAAGCGGCTGCCTTTGCCGGGAACGCTTTCTACTTCCAGCTTTCCGCCGTGAATGTCGGCGATCTCTTTTACCATGGAAAGTCCGAGGCCGAAGCTGCTGGATGCGGTCTCGGTCCGTGAAGGGTCCTCCTGATAAAATCTCGCCCATATTTTTTCTATATTTTCCGGGGAAATACCTATGCCGTTGTCCTCCACTGACAAACGGACATATTGCTTTTCGGATGACAGGCTTGAAGCAGGACTTTCGGAAGTACCGGCGCTGCTCTGCAAAATACCGCCGGTTTCAGCACCTTTTCCGGCAGCGCTGCTCCTGTGAAGAGAAACTTTTACCAGAGCGTCGTCGCCGCTGTATTTGTAGGCGTTATCAATGAGATTGCTTATGAGCCGCGTCATGAGGCTTTTGTCGGCAAGGACAAAAATGCCTGGCTCGATATCGGTTTCCATGGACTTTCCGGATGCCAGCAATATGGTAAGATCCTCGCAGATAAACTCCACCAGATCGCTGAGGTTGGTCTTTTCAAGTCTGACCGGATGATCGGACTGGTGCAGCCGGGTAAAGAAAAGCAGCTGTGTCAGCAGATCGGTGGCCCTGTCGGCCTGCCTTTCTATGACCTGGAGGGATTCTCTTAACTCTTCCGGAGTCTGGGCATATTTCAGCGCATATTCGCAGTGAGCTTTGATAACTGAGACAGGAGTACGCAGCTCATGGGAAGCATCGGATGTAAACTGCCGTTCTGTATTGAAAGACTTTTCCAGACGATCAAACATGCTGTTGAAAGTTACGGCCAGCCGGTGTATCTCGTCTTTTCCGCCTTCTATCTCCACATCCACCCGTTTTGAGAGGTCGCCGCTGGCTGTTATCTCTTCTACGGCCTGATCTATCTTCTCAATGGGAAGGAAAGAACGCTTGGTTATGATATAACCTACGAACAGTATGACAAACGCCAGCAGCGGCACCAGCCACAGAGAAAGCCGTACCATATTTGAGATCATGTTGATGGTCTCATTTTCTGAGACTACGCCCCTGAGCCATAGTCCTTCCAGATTTTCGCCGGAAAGTTTTCTTTCATATATATAGTACCTTTGACCGTTTTGGGTGACTGTCCCTACAGAAGTAAAGGAAAAAGCTTCGCTTTCTTCAAGCAATATTGGCATGCTTCCGTAAAGCAGATTGTTTTCCGAATCAATGAGCGCTGTGCTTATGCCGTCCAGATATGCGCAGAAATCATCATCTATCTCCAGGATCCCGCCTTTATAGGACAGGAAAAAATCATGTTCCTCGACTTCGTTTTTTGAGCTGTTATAGAACTCTATTTCCTGGACATTGGTATCGACAATATCCATAAGCCGTTCCTGGATCGACTGGTCCAGAACTTCGCGGCTGACAGAAAAATTGATGGTGAAAATACCTACGACCAAGATGACGAGCGCAGCCGTGAACCACAGCATTATCTTTGTTTTTATAGAAAGTGTTTTCATGATTATGTATTCATCATTCCTTCAGGATATATCCGCTGCCGCGGACAGTGTGTATCAGTTTCTGCTCAAAATCGTCGTCGATCTTTTTGCGCAGGTATCTTATGTAAACATCCACGGCGTTGGTGCCTCCTGCATAGTCAAAGTTCCACAGATTATTTTCGATCATGGTCCGGGAAAGGACCTTGCCTTTGTTGCGGAGCAGATATTCGAGCAGAGCAAATTCCTTGGCGGAAAGAGTGATGTCCCTGCCGCCTCTTGAAACGGTGTGAGCTGCCGTATCCATTACAAGATCGGCAGCTGTAAAAGTGCTGGATTGGATCCCGCTTGCCTTGCGGGTCATTGCTCTTATCCGGGCCAGAAGTTCTTCAAAAGCGAAAGGTTTGATAAGATAGTCGCTGGCACCTGTGTCAAGGCCCTCTACCCTGTCCTCCACCGCATCCCTTGCGGTCAGGAAGAGCACGGGGGTATCGTTGCCTTCGGCTCTCATCTGGCGAAGTACGGCCAGGCCGTCCATCTTTGGCATCATGATATCAAGGATGATGCCGTCATAATCGGCCATGTCTATATAGTCCAGCGCCTCTTCACCGTCAAAACAGCTATCTACCGAATATCCTTCGGCCGTCAGGTGTTTTGTGATTATCTTGTTAAGATCCTTTTGATCTTCAACTACAAGCAGCCGCATAAAATGCCTCCGTTATAACAGGGCGAGGATCTCGTCCTTTGATATGAGACCGATGGATTTGTTGACTATCTCACCGCCTTTAAAGACGATGAGCGTAGGTATGCTCATGACGCCGTGCCGTATGGCAAGTTCGCCTTCTTCATCGATGTTGATCTTGCAGACTTTTATATCTTCCCTTTCTGCTGCTACCTCATCGACGACAGGCGAAAGCATCCTGCATGGAGTACACCAGGCCGCCCAGAAATCTACGAGTACCGGCTTGTCTGCGTCTAGAACTTCCTGTGCGAAATTATCTTTTGTTACTGTGGTTATCATTTTTTCCTCCTTTATGAATATGCCATTTTACGGAATAGTTGTACAGGGCGTTATCAATATACAGGCATAAATTCTCTTATGCCGTTCTTTATTCCGGGTTCATGGCCCGGAAGTATCAGATGTGCGCATTGGCGTATGCGTGCCAGGCTTTCATAAGTTTCCGGGACCATGACTACTATGTTAGGTTCGAGATTCTCGTTTACATTTTCGGCGACATTGCAGATGTCTCCCGAAACACACAGGACTCCTTGTTCTGTGTCAAAGAGAACGGACTGATGGCCTATGGTATGTCCCGGAGTGGTTATGACTTTGAGCCCGGGCAATATGTCAGCATCTCCGTCAAGAAACTGCCAGCGGAAATAGTTGACCGCAGTCTTGTCAAAAGAGGGCCTGTCATAGAAAGGAGCCACCGGGACTGACGGATTGAAGGCTGCTTCCCATTCTTTTTTCTGTATGTAGAATTTTGCGTTTTTAAATTTGTAGTTGCAGCCACAGTGGTCGCAGTGAAGATGGGTATTTATCACCATGTCCACATCATCGGCAGACCATCCCATGATATTTTTGAGTGCTGTGGTTATCTCCTGATCGGCAGACTGGGATGCGCCCGGCTCGGATTTTTTGTATTCGTTTATATCCCGTATGCCGGTATCCACAAGTATTTTATGTGTTCCGTCTGTGGCTGCTGCACACCATATTGGAACGGTGATCTGCTCTCCTTTGCCTTTGTAGTGTGTCATTCCCGAACGGTCCAGCACGATGCTGCCGACCTGGACCGGTGTGACTTGCCAGAACTTTCTTTCCATGATATTGTTTTCCTCCTTTGAGGCGCAAGCCGGCCAGTGCGGCCTGTATGTCCAAAAGCCGCACATATAGATCATCTGCGTTTATTATAACGTCCACCAGTCAGGGAAAAGGCGTTTCAATAAACGCTTCATTGCGGCGTAAGCCGCCAGTGCGGCCCGCATGTCCAAAAGCCGCACATATAGATCATCTGCGTTTATTATAACGCCCACCAGTCAGGGAAAAGGCGTTTCAATAAACGCTTCATTGCGGCGTAAGCCGGCGGTGCGGCCCGTATGTCCAAAAGCCGCACATATAGATCATCTGCGTTTATTATAACGCCCACCAGCCAGGGAAAAGGCGTTTCAATAAACGCTTCATTGCGGCGTAAGCCGTCAGTGCGGCCCGTATGTCCAAAAGCCGCACATATAGATCATCTGCGTTTATTATACCCTAAACCACAAAGATTAAAATAGTATTAAAATAGATTTTACTGGCAAAGTCCACCCAGAATCAAGGTGAAGAACTTTTAAGGGGGACGATGTCCACCGGGTTTTCATTTTTTATCGCTTTCAGGGGTGTTATGTTTATTACGCACCATTTTTTGAATTTACTGCACATATTAGACTTGAAAATATGTCAAATATACTTTCTTCCTTGTTATGCATCCTCGGTATTATGAAAGAATTGAATAATAAAAAACAGAAGTGGTCAGTCACACATAAGGGAGGCTGGCCACTTTCTATTCTCTATATAAGATTGCAAGGAATAAAGCAGTTTTTCTGATCAATCGGTATTACTTCTTCGCACATACAGACAATACCGCCGCTGCCACGCTCTAATGTCGTCTTGTCAAGCACCTCGTATTTTTTGACCTCTCTGCGGTCAGGATTTGCAGATTTTTTGATTTCCAACGGATGAAACAGCCCATTTTCTTCTACAATCACATCAATTTCTTTTGCGTTAGAATCCCGGTAGTACGTCAGGTTCGCTTTATCTGCCGAGTAGGAAAAACTTTTCAAAAGCTCAATCACAACATAGTTTTCAAAGTAATGCCCACTTGCCGCGCCTTGCATCAAGGTGTCCCTGGTAAGCCACATAGACAGATAGGCACATAATCCGGTATCGCAGAAATACAGCTTTGGTGTTTTTGTCAGTCGCTTCAATTCATTATTGGCAAAGGGCGGCAGAAGGTAAACAATGCCTAATCCCTCTAAGATCCGCAGCCATTCTTTGGCTGTGGGCTGGGAAATGTCGGCTGCCTCCGCAAGAGTTTTGTAATTTATCTGTTCGGCCGTCAGGGCAGCACAGGCATTCAGAAATTTTTGGAAACGTACAGAATCGGTAATACCACCTTCCTCCGCTACATCCCGCATCAGGTAGGTTTCAATATAAGAATTGAAATATTCCTGCCTCTGCTCGGCATCGGCCCGTAAAGCGTCTGGCATCCCGCCGCGCCAGATATGCTCGAACACATCTATAATATCATTCTTCTTTGCCATTTCCTGCCGCTCCAAAAGGCATGGCAGAGAGAAATCCAATTTGTTTGCAAAAACTTCTCCATCTACTTCATTTTTGGAAAGGCTGTACAGCTCCAGAATTCCAATCCTTCCGGCCAGCGTGTCACGGATATTTTTCATCATCTTATACTGCTGGGAACCCGTCAGCCAGAACAATCCTCTTTCCTCGGTTTCATCACACATAATCTTAATCTGTTCAAACAGCTCCGGCGCTTTTTGTATCTCGTCAATGATGATAGGAGGCTTGTAGGTTTGAAAAAATAAAACGGGATCCGCTTGGGCCAGGGTTCTGGCCATAGTGTTGTCCATCGTCACATAAGTACGGTTTTGTCCCTCAGCCAAATGTTTCAGCATGGTAGTCTTGCCAACCTGCCGCGCACCTGTTACAAGCACCGCTTTGAAAAAGGAACTCATACGCAAAAACTTTCGTTCCAATGCTCGCTCAATGTATGGCATTACATAACCTCCTTAATTTTAGGAAAATATAAAGTTTACTTTATTTTATCCTAAAACTTTGTTGCTGTCAACTACAGCAAAGCACATTGAAATTGCGTTTTGCTCCTTGATGTAACCAATACAATATATGATTGGTTACATCCGCGTAATAGCTATACCTATTTTTAGGTTTCCCGTGCCGAAAAATATTTATTCAAAGCACAAAAGTTGCTTTCTCATACTGTCAATAGCAACTGGCACAAATGTGCCTCGGTAACAAACTGGCATTGAATCTGTTGCTTTTCATTTTAATTTTTTTAATACTTCGCCAATATCCCCGTCAATGCAGATAGAACGATTTGCAATTTCTCTTGGGGCTTTGGCCTCTCCCAGGTTGACGCAGGCATAAACCGCCCAGGGATTCTCCGCTGTCATTCTCCAGAAGGAAAATTTCACTATGCCGGGGGGGATCATTAGGTGTAAAAAAACATAAAAAAAGAAAAAAAGACAACCTTAGTTGTCATTTAAGCTCAGTTAAGGAGTTTCCAGTCCCCTTATAAAACGAAATAACAGCCTTTTGGGTGGAAGCTGTCCCCCTGATAGGGATAAAAAAGGGGATCTGGGTGGAGTAATGTCCCCAAATCCCGGAAAGCAAGAGCAAAGCGGAATGGCGGACACAGCCAGATCAAGATACCGAGAATTTTTTAGTGGCGTTCAGATATTTCATAAGCACACCGAGGTTGGCATAATAATAAGAAAACTTATCCTTCTTTTTAACCTCTATAAGACCGGAATCGGCCAGTTTTTTCGTATGCTGTGATATGGTGGCCTGCGCATAGTCGAAATGTTCGACCAGGTCTTTGTTACAGACCAGGACCATAGCCTTGTTTGCCTGCATTATATACCGGAAGATCTTGATCCTTGCCGGATGAGCCAGAGCATCAGATACCTGGGCTATCAGCAAGATCTCCTCTTCCTGCATAGAATCATCTTGTTTTCTTAGTCTCATATGAACAGTTTCCTTTCTTCCATTATATTATGACAAAATTCGCCGCATTTTTCAAGGGACAGGTGGAAAAAGGATCAGGGATCGCTGCAACAGGGGCGTGGCGGGGCAGAGCTCCGTCCGGCAGATTTCCGTCCGAAATGGCTGGGCATGGTAGGCGAACCAAATCCTCCGCCAACAAAAAGTTCTCGTTCCATACCTGCAAGCTGTCCCTGGGAACCTGACCGGCCGTTTAATGGTCACTCGGGTTCTCTTAATATTGAACATACGCAAAGAAAAGAACCACATCTGTGAAACCGATTCTCTGTAGGTGGGTTTTCGTAGTCTTTGAGAACTCTTATAAGAGAAAAGGTTCTCGGCAAGGGTCATTGTCACAAAGAAAAGAACTTTTGGCTGGCAGGCAAGCCAGGCTAACGGAACAGCAAGCCCGGCAGACCCATAAGACCGCCAGGTAAGCAAACGGCAGACCCATAGATCTGCCAGGCCAGCAAACGGCAGACCCATAAGACCGCCAGGCCAGCAAACGGCAGACGCCAGGCCATGACACAAGTGCAAAAAAATTTGCATGAGGCTCATTTTTGTGATAAAATAAACAAGAACAAAAGGAGAATAAGATAATGAAAAAAGAACACTACGAAAAAATAATAGAAGAACTGATAAAACTCATAGATGAAGGAGTCTACATCGTAGACAAACAGTGCATAGGACGGTTTTATAACGATATCATGGCGTCCATGGAAAAGGTTAACATGGATGATGTGCTGGGAAAGCGTTACCAGGACGCTTTCCCGGATGTGAGGACCAACGACAGCACCATGATGAAAGCGCTGTTCAACGGCGAGGCGACAGTCAAACAGCAGCAGAGCTATAAGAATTTCTACGGAAAAGAAGTTACGACTGTAAACAGTACAGTTCCGGTCATCATCGACGGTGAAACAGTTGCCGCCATAGAGGTCGCAAAAGATATAACCGATATCAGGCGAATGTCCGACACTCTCCTTGAGCTGCAAAAAAGCGACAAGAGTTCAGCAAGACCAAAGAACAGCGCCATCAAGCGATATACATTTGACGATATATATGGAAAAAACGGAGAGTTTGAAGTGGCTCTGCACAGGGCCAAAAAAGCTGCCGAAAACGATGCTGCCGTGTTTATATACGGAGAGACAGGGACAGGTAAAGAACTTTTTGCCCAGAGCATTCATACATGCGGCAAGCGCAAGGACAAGCCTTTCCTCGCTCAGAACTGCGCCGCCATACCGGAATCCCTGCTGGAAGGTATACTTTTTGGTACCGCAAAGGGAAGCTTTACAGGTGCCGTGGACCGAGAAGGCATGTTTGAGCAGGCAAACGGCGGCACGCTGCTTCTGGATGAGATCAGCGCAATGCCATACGATCTTCAGAGCAAGCTGCTGCGTGTGCTGCAGGAAGACTATATCCGCCGCGTCGGAGGCATGAAGGATATACCTGTAAATGTAAGGATAATCGCGACTGTCAATGAGCCGCCTGAAGAACTCATAGCCAGAGGCAGCCTGCGGAAAGACCTTTTCTACAGGCTGAATGTCGTCAACATCAAGATCCCTGCCCTGAGAGAGCGGCTGGATGACATACCGATCCTTGCGGAAAAATTCCTTGAAAAATACAATAAGCGGTTTGGAAAAGAAATATGGATGATGTCAGACGGAGCGGTAAAAAAGCTGTCCCACTACGATTATCCGGGCAATGTACGGGAACTTGAAAATATCATAGAGCAGGCAGTCTCAATGGCAGAAAACGAGCATGTCCTCACCGAAAAAATCCTTGCAATGCCCGGCTCTTTCCGGAAAAGCAAGGTTCCAATGGCAGAATATGAAAAAAACATCCCTCTGGATAAATATATAAATGAGATCGAAGCCAAAATAATACGGGACACCCTAATGGATACCGGCGGAAATATATCAAGAGCTGCCGAGCAGATGCAGATAAAAAGGCAGACCCTCCAGCATAAAATAAGAAAATACAACATAATGGGCAGGTAACTGCAAAAATATTTGCATAAAAACTGCAAAAATATTTGCATAAAAACTGCAAAAATATTTGCATAAAAGAGAAAAGGCGCAAAAGCCGGAAAACTTATTTATCTTAAGAAAACAATAAAAATAACTTTAATTTATTAATTCTTAACAAAAATTAAGCGAAAAAAGCAAAAAAACTATTATTTCAGCCACAAAATACCCTTGGACAAGTATACAATATCCAACTTGACCCTTGGCATGGTCCTTGCTTTATATATGGGCAGTTAAAAACTACAACTAAAATTTTATTTAAAAAGGAGAAACTAAGATGAAAGAAGTAAAAGTAATTATCTGGGGACTCGGCGCTATGGGCGGCGGAATGGCAGACATGCTGCTCAAGAAGAAAGGCGTAGAGATCGTTGGAGTAGCCGGCAGAGGTAAGAAGATCGGAACTTCAATGTACGATTATATCAAGACTGAAAGAGGAGACAGACCTGATGTTATAATCCAGGCTGCTGAAGATGTGATCAAACCAGGTGCTGCTGACATCGTTCTGCTCTGCACAGACTCCTTCACCAAGAACGCATTCCCTAAGCTGAAATTCATCATGGAACAGGGAATCAATGTAATCACTTCTGCTGAGGAAATGGCTTACCCTGCCGCTCAGAATCCTGATCTGGCTGAAGAGCTGGACAAGATCGCCAAGGCTAACGGCGTTTCCTGCCTGGGAACCGGAATCAACCCTGGACACATCATGGACCTGCTGGTCCTGGTAATGACCGGATGTCTGGAAGATGTTGAAGAGATCACTTCAAGAAGAGTTAACTCCCTGTCACCGTTCGGACCTGCCGTTATGGAAGAACAGGGAATCGGTATCTCCGTAGAGGAATTCAAAGAAAGAAAAGCTAACCATACTATGTCCGGCCATGTTGGATTTGCTGAATCCGTTGGCATGATGGCAGAAGGCATGGGACTGACTGTAGAAGAATTCGCACAGGACATGAACCCAATCACTACTGATGTTGACAGAAAATCCCCTTACGGATTTGCTGCTGCCGGATCATGCGCAGGCGTTGCCATGACTGCAGAAGCTAAGCTGAGCAACGGAATGCCTGTACACATGGATCACCCGCAGCAGATCGAACCTGAACAGGTTGGCGTAAAGACCGGTGACTATGTTATCATCAAGGGAACTCCAAATGTAAACCTGGTTAACAGCCCTGAGATCGAAGGCGGACTGGGAACTATCGCTATGTGCGTAAACATGATCCCTCATGTTATCAACGCTGATGCAGGACTGCACACCATGATCACTCTGCCTATTCCAAGGGCTGTCATGGGAGACTTCAGAAACCTCATCAAAGAAGAAAAGAAGATCGTAAAATAATCAAACAGTTGATCTGACGCGGCTATGCCGCTTTAGCGGCGCTGCCGTACATTCAAGTTATGGCGGCGCCGTTTTGTCTACTGGTTTTCTGCCGGGACTTATGTTCCGGGCAGGCGCAAATAGTAAGATTAGGAGATGTTTAAAATGGCAAAAAAAGGCGATTGGGTCCGCATTCACAGGGTAATCCTGACTGCGGCGCAGAGAACAGCTAAGCTCCCGGAAGACACGAAGCATGTCGACTTTGAGATGTGGGTAAAAGGATCTCTTCTGAATGAAACAGCAGAGATTGGCGACCAGGTTCAGGTAGAGACAGCTGTAGGTCGTGTAGAAGAAGGAACTCTTATAGAAGTTGGACCTTACTACACTCACAGCTATGGCAAATTCGTTCCGGAGATCATTGAGATCGACAAGAGATTAAGAAAAATCATGCAGTATGGAGGTGAAAACTAATGAAATTAGCTAAAGATTATGATTCCGTAATGGGAAGATCTGCTGAAATCATGAAAGCCTCCCTGGGACTTGATTTCAACGATTTTGAATCCGGTTCGGTTGCCTTTGACTATGAAGGCCTGATGAAGGCGACGGGATATACTATCGACGAGGTAGACAAGATTCAGTCCAAGACCGGCGTTGGCCACACCAACCTTCTCGAATTGAGAAACATCACCAGGCTTTCAAGAAAATATGCCAAGCCTGGCTATGGCGCAAGAATTTTCGTTAAGGACGAAGCCGCTAACGCTTCCGGTTCTTTTAAAGACAGACGTGCAGCCTGCGCAGTAGCTCATGCCAAGAAGCTGGGCTATAAGGGCGTTATCGCCGCAACTTCCGGAAACTACGGCGCGGCCGTTGCTTCCCAGGCAGCAATGCAGGGCATGAAGTGCATCATCGTACAGGAATGCTATGACTCCCACGGCGTCGGCCAGCCTGAGATCGTTGAGAAAGCAAGAAAATGCGAAGCTTTAGGCGCAGAAGTCATCCAGCTGACAGTTGGTCCTGAGCTGTTCTATGAACACCTTTCAGTAATGGAAGATTCCGGATACTTCAACGCTTCCCTGTACTCACCATTCGGTATTGCAGGTGTTGAGACTCTGGGATATGAGATCGCTATAGACTGCCGTGAAAAACTGGGCAAGGACCCTGACATGGTAGTATGCACCCAGGCCGGCGGCGGTATGGTAACAGGAACCGCAAGAGGCCTCATCAAGGCCGGAGCAACTGACACCACAGTAGTTGCCGCTTCCATCGACCTTACCGGTCTGCACATGGCTTCCGATGAGCAGTTCAACAAGAAATCCTGCACAACAGGACACACCGGATTCGGCGTTCCTCATGCTACAAACCCTGATACAGGAGATGTTCCTCGTTCAGCAGCAAGACCGCTGAGATATATGGACAGATATGTTACCACCACTCAGGGCGAAGTTATGTACATGACAGAAATGCTTGCCAACCTTGAGGGCCTCGAAAGAGGACCTGCCGGAAATACTGCTCTGGCTGCTGCATTTGCACTGGCCCAGGATCTTCCTGAAGACGCCATCGTTGTAGTAACAGAAACTGAATACACCGGAGCCGGAAAACACATCCAGCCTCAGCTTGACTTCGCAAGAGACAACGGTATAGAGATCTTCTTCGGAGATCCTAAGGATGATGTACCTGGAAAGAACATCGTACTTCCTGCTGATCCGGGCCTCTTCAGAGTAAAGGATATGGATCTTGACAAATTGAGAAAATCTCTGATCAAGAGATCTGTTCCAAGAGCCAACGGCAAGAAGCTGACAGCAGAAGATGTCGCTTTCCTGGCAGCCGATACAAGATCAGACGAGACATTTGTCAAATCCGTACTTGATGAGTTAGGCGTAGAATACTAAAAATATAAGGAGAAAAAGGATGAAAAGAGCAGACGATTTCGCGGAAAGAAGAAAGCATATAGCCAATCTTACCGACGAAGAACTTTATAACAGATTCTGGGAACTGACCGATCAGGTAGTTGATCCTCTCCTGGAACTGGGAAGAAAAAACACCACTCCTTCTGTTGAGAGATCAGTCCTCCTCAGAATGGGAGTATCTTCACTGGACTGCATGCCTATCGTTAACCACGCCATCGACCATGGCCTGATGGGCAAGGGCTGCGGTCACTGTGTTTACAAGCTTTCCAAGATGGAAAACATCTCCATCAGAGACGCCAGCATCAAACTCGCCAAGGGCGAAGGCTGGGACAAACTCGTAGAAGCATTCAAGGGAGGTAAGAAGTAATGGAACCATTGAAAAAAGACCAGAAAATTGATATAGTCGAGCTTCTTAAAGACCTTGACAAATACGAACCGAGAAGAAGAGGCTGGACCTGGAGAGAAAAGGCCGAGGACCAGCACATGGGACCTTTTGAATTCCACGAAATTTCCAAGCCGCTGAAGCAGAGCGTTCCGCTCCCTCCGGCCAGGTTCATGGAAGACATCGACCCGCAGCCTATGCAGACCATCACCACTGAGATCGCTTCCGGAAGATTCGAGGACGATATCAGAAGGATGAGAATGGCCGCATGGCACGGCGCTGACCACCTGATGGTGATCAGACACATGGGACAGTCCCACATCGACGGACTGATGGAAGGTACTCCGCAGGGTATCGGCGGCGTTCCTATCACCAGAAAGCAGATAAGAGCTCAGAGAAAGGCTATCGACCTGATCGAGGATGAAGTTGGCCGTCCGATCAACTATCATTCATATATTTCAGGCGTTGCCGGCCCTGATGTAGCTGTTCTGTTCGCCGAAGAAGGCGTAAACGGAGCTCACCAGGACCCTCAGTACAATGTTCTCTACAGAGACATCAACTGCGTAAGATCTTTCGTAGACGCCTGCGAATCCAAGAAGATCATGGCATGGGCTGAGATCCTCCAGATAGACGGAGCTCACAACGCCAACGCCACCGCAAGAGAAGCATGGAAAGTAATGCCTGAGCTGATCGTTCAGCACGCTATCAACTCCAGATTCTCAGAAAAAGTCGGCATCAAACCTGAAAACATTTCCCTGTCAACAGTACCTCCGACAGCTACTCCGGCTCCATGCGTTTACATGGACCTGCCTTATGCAGTAGCCCTCAGGGACATCTGCGACAGATACAAGATGAGAGCACAGATGAACACCAAGTACATCCAGTCCTCCACCAGAGAGGCCACTGTGACCCATGTACTGAACATGCTCATCTCCAAGCTCACCAGAGCTGATATCCAGTCAACCATCACTCCAGACGAAGGAAGAAATGTTCCTTGGCACATCTATAACATCGAAGCCTGCGACACTGCAAAGCAGACTCTGATCGGACTGGACGGCCTGATGGATATGGTTGAACTGAAGAAAGATGGCCCGCTGAGAGAGATGGCCAGAGAGCTCAAGGAAAGAGCCTGCCTGTTCATGGAAGAGATCGTTGAAAACGGCGGATACTTCCAGGCTGTTCAGGACGGATTCTTCGTTGACTCAGCCAAGTACCCTGAAAGAAACGGCGACGGTATCGCTCGTAAGATCGAAGGCGGCGTAGGCTACGGCTTCATCTTCGAGAGAGACGAAGACTACATGGCTCCTGTAACCGCTCACTACGGATATAACAATGTTGAGCAGTACGGCGGAGACCCTGAGAACCCGTCAGCCCTCATCGGCGGATGTACTTTCGAAGACAGGAGCAAGATCGTTTACATCGACGAGCTGGACGAAAACGACAATGTAAATGTAAGACTTGAAAAGGTTGCCAAATACAGGACCGGCAATGTCATCACTCCGGAAGTTGAATGGTGCGGCGACAGAGTTATCATGCTCACCATGATGCTCCCTATCAACGCCAGGGTTGCCAAAGCCGCTGCCGTTGAACTTGGCAAGAAGCTGGGCCTTGTAGATCCGGAAGTAATTTCCGTAGAAGACATGCAGGATGCAGAAGGCACCAGGATCGAGCTCAAGGGCCGTGTTGACTTCGACATCGACCTGACCACCCTGGAAATCCCGCCTGAACCGCATCACATGTCCGACAAGGAGCTCTATGAAGAATTCGAGGGCGAAGGCCGTCACATGAAGGTCGTTTGCGGAACTGTCGGCGAAGACGAGCACTCCGTAGGTATGCGCGAGATCATCAACATCAAGCACGGCGGAATCGAAAAGTGGGGTATCGAATGTATCTACCTGGGAACTTCCGTACCTGTTGAAAAGATGGTTGACGCCTGCATCGAGGAAAATGCCGAAGCTATCCTGGCTTCCACCATCATTTCCCACGACAATGTTCACTATAAGAACATGAAGCGCATCAATGACCTCTGCGTCGAAAAAGGTATCAGAGATAAGGTTATCATCTGTGCCGGCGGTACTCAGGTAATCCCTGAAGAAGCCGTTAAGACCGGTATCGATATGGGATTCGGAAGAGACTCCCACGGTATCGATGTTGCAACCTTCCTGGCTGAAGAAAGACAGAGAAGAAGAGGCGAAAGATAATAAAGCTGCCAATGGGGCTGGGCCGAAAAAGCCCGGCCCTTTTTTCATAAGGCGCTGTCGGCCTTGTACTGCTGGCCTGCTCCGCCATGAAATGGAAAATAATGGTTGTAAAATAATGGGAAATGTTGTATGATTTAAGAAAATCAGGAAATTTTACAGCATTTCCACTGCGAACACCCTATTTTCCGACTAAAAATCGACCCCATGTTGTAAAATTTGGAAAAAACAAAAAAATATACAACAATTTAAAAAAAATGTTGTATGAAAACAGAAAAATCAAAAAAATTACAACATGAGGAGGATTTTATGAAGAAAATGGAGGATTATTTGCGGGTAATGTTGTATTATTTCAGCTCAATAGAGAAAAATTACAACATTCAGTTAAGAAACTGCCCGGATGGGAACCTCATAGCACACAAACGAGACGGAAAATACAACTATTTCCAGGTAACAAGGCAAGACGGCGAGTATATCAGACGAGGCATCACGACAAACAAGAAACTCATACAGGCTCTCTGCCGAAAAAAATACATGGAGGCGCGGCTTGAGGCTGCCAGTCATAACATAAAGATCTTGGAAAAAGCAGCGGACAGCCTGCTCAGTGTGGAATACGACGAAATAATGAAAAGTCTGCCGGCCGCCTACAGAACGCTGCCATGGGAATACTTCAATGGGGACAGCAGCCAGGCTGACGGGGCGAAAACTGACACCTGGTCCTCCCAGCCGTACCGGCAGAGCACATACATGCCCCAGCACAAAAGACACACCACATCCCGCGGCCTCAAAGTCAGGTCAAAGTCCGAGCTCCTGATAGCCGAAAAACTCAGCGAACACGGCATACCTTTCAGGTATGAGCAGATACTGGAAATAGGCGGCGCGGAATATGCCCCGGACTTTACAATCCTCCGCCCGGACGGACAGCTGATATACTGGGAGCACTGCGGGCTCACTTCAGACACCCGCTATATGAGCCATCACTGGCAAAAAATGCAAGCCTATTCTGAAGCAGGGATACTGCCGTGGAAGAATCTCATAGTAACCTACGACGATGAGGATGGGATCCTCGACATGGCCGCCGTGGAAAGCGAGATCAAAAACAAGGTGATGAAATGATAGAAACAAAGAGAATGTGGCTCCGTGAAGCCACTGCCGACGACATCGACCAGATAATCGCCCTGGAAGAGCACAAGGACAACAGGGATTTCCTCTGGATCGGCACTCGCCAGGAGCACCAGGACGAGATAGACGATCCCAACCACATACTGCTCATATTTGAGAAAAAACAAGACAGGAACACTGTGGGCTATGCACTCATCCGCCTCAATCCCAGATCAGAGATATTTGAGCTCCGCCGCATAGCTATTTCCGAGAAGAACCGGGGATACGGCCGAGAAGCCATGGAAGCACTGTTCAAGTTTGCCTTTGAGGAGTTGAACATAAACAGGTTCTGGCTGGACGCCTATCCGGACAATACGGTCGGGATACACCTTTACGAAAGCCTGGGCATGCACAGAGACGGAGTTCTGCGCCAAAACTACAAGTCAGAACGGGGATATCTTGACCAGATTATTTTTTCCATGTTAAAAGATGAGTATTTTGCAATAAAAGACAAGCGCATTGAAAAGAGGTGAACGCCATGCTGCGTAAAGCCACCAAGAAAGACAAAGAACAGTGGGTACGGCTCAACAGAGAAATAGCGGAATTTGATGTGAGCGATGATAACCTCTGGGGACAGATAGACCATGCCAAAGACGAAGAACTGGCAGAGGTTTTCAGCGATGCCCTTTCAAACCCTCAGCAGATAACGATCTTCATGATAGAGGAGGAAGGACAGGTGATCGGGTTTGCCAACACCATGACCATTTTCAGCATATGGTCAGAAGGCTATGCCCTCGCTGTAGAAGAAATGTATATACGGGACGACATGCAAGGCAGAGGTCTCGGTAAAAAAGCAATCAAAGAATTAGAAGATTACGCGCGGACCAGCGGTTACAGGCGGCTCCAGTTCCAGTCGGAGAATACGAGCCCCCAGGCCGAAAAGCTGTACGGAAAACTTGGATATAAGCCCGTTTCAGTAAGTTTTTACGCACGATATTTATAGAGATGGCGGCTGCCGCCGAAAGATCAACATAGAAAGGAAAAGCACATATGAAAGTAGATGTCTTAGTTGCGGAAATAGGCTCCACCACCACCGTAGTAAACGCCTTTATAGACCTTGACAGTGACAGACCTTGTTTCTGGGCGCAGGGCCAGGCGCCTACTTCGGTGCTGGACGGAGATGTAAGGATAGGATTGCAGGGAGCTATTGACGACCTGTGCAGAAAGAAAGGCATAGATCATCTGGAATATGACCAGATGCTTGCCACTTCATCGGCTGCAGGCGGTCTTAAGATGACCGTTCACGGACTGGTATATGACATGACAGCAAAAGCAGCCAAAGAAGCTGCTCTGGGAGCAGGCGGAATCATCCATGATATAACCGTAGGCCGCCTCCGGAGGACAGATCTCAAGCGGATAAAGGAGATAAACCCCAACCTTATCCTCATAGCCGGCGGCGTAGACTACGGCGAAAGGGACACGGCCATATACAATGCAGAGATGATAAGGAGCTTGGGCCTCAAGACCCCGGTAGTTTATGCCGGCAATATAGAAAATCAGGAAGAGATGAAGCTGATCTTTGAGGACAGCGGCCAGTACCTCTACATCGTAGATAATGTGTACCCTAAGATAGACACTCTAAATGTAGAGCCTTGCCGCAAGGTCATCCAGGAGGCCTTTGAGGATCATATAACCCATGCGCCGGGTATGGAACATGTCAGGGACATGGTAAACGGACCGATCATACCTACTCCGGGGGCCGTAATGGAGTGCGCCAAAGTCTTATATGACTGCATAGGCGATCTGATGGTCATAGATGTGGGCGGAGCCACTACCGATGTCCATGCGGTGACAGAAGATTCTGACGCCGTGGCCCGCATACTCACTGCTCCGGAGCCAAAGGCCAAGAGGACCGTGGAAGGCGACCTGGGAGTATATGTAAACAGGATGAAGGTCATAGAGTCCATAGGGGAAGAAAAACTCAGGGAAGAGTGCCAGACAAAGCTCCATATCGATCTGGACAAAACTCTGGAAACCTATGTGGCCATACCTAAGAACGAAGATGAATTCAAGCTGGTAGAGCGTCTGACCCAGGAAGCAACCCTTAGAGCTGTAGAAAGACATGCAGGCCAGATAAGATATGTCTACGGCCCATCAGGCAGACAGACCCTTGCTGAAGGCAAAGACCTGACCCAGGTAAAATATATCGTCGGCACAGGAGGAGCCCTTACACGCCTGCCTCACAGGGTGGACATCATGGGGATGATCCCGAAAGACAACGAAACAGGCATGAAGCTGTATCCGAGCGAAGCAGTCAAGATACTGGTAGATAATGATTATATCATGGCTTCTCTTGGCGTACTTTCCAAGACTCACCGTCAGGGGGCCATAAGACTGCTGGGACAGAGCCTTAAAATGGACTTGCAGGAACAGGAGCACGCCGTGAACAAAGCTCAGTTCATAGAGGAGCTCCAAAGGCTCAACAATGCCGCCAAGGCCAAAGAGGAAGAACGCCTGCACCACATCGAAGAAATGGAAAAGATGGGCTATGATATGAGCGAATACAAGAATCCGGAAAAAATAGGCGGCGCCACCCACGAAGAAGTTGAAGCGGCAAAAAAAGAAACCCTTATGCAGGACCGCACCGTCAAAAAAGGCGAAGATCTTATAATGAACAGAGAAACCGCCGATGAGCAGGAAAGGCAGGAGAACAAGAAAAAAGCCGGATGTGACGGCGACTGCGATACCTGCACCCGCAGACACTGCCCTTATGGCAAGAAATAGGATTTTCAAGGAGGGAAACATGTATCCAAGATTAGTCATAGACATAAATAAGCTAAAAAGCAATCTGGACGCCGTAGCCCATATTACCAAGGACCAGGGCGGCTGCAGCCTTATGATAGTCACCAAAGGACTTTGTGCCGACAAGGAAATGGTACACATGGTGGCACAGCATCCGGCAGTAGACTTTGTGGCAGATTCAAGGGTAAAGAACATCAGGACTTACGCTGAAGAAGTAAGAAAAAACGGTAAAAAGACCGTACTCCTGAGAATACCGATGCACGATGAAGTGACGGAAGTGGTAAAATATGTGGACCTGAGTTTCAACTCGGAGCTTTCCACCATAAGGCTGCTGAACGAAGAAGCGGCCAAAGCCGGCCTGACCCACAGCGTGCTGCTGATGATAGACCTGGGAGACCTGAGAGAAGGGATCTTCTTCAAAAACGAAGATCAGATCTTCAAAGCCGCAGAGGAGATCCTTTCCATGAGCAATATTGAACTTTACGGTATCGGCGTCAATTTGACCTGCTACGGAGCGATCATACCAAAATACGACAACCTTTCTCAGCTGGTAGAGATTGCCGGCAAGATAGAAAACAGGTTCGGCATCAAGCTCCACATGATATCCGGCGGAAATTCCAGTTCCATCTATCTTGTGGAAAAAGGCCAGCTTCCGGAAGGCATCAACAACCTCAGGCTTGGCGAGGCATTCCTGCTTGGAAATGACACAGCCTATGAGACTAAACTGCCGGGAACTACAGACGACACACTTGTATTGGAAGCTCAGATAGTGGAACTCAAGGAAAAACCGTCCCTTCCGATCGGAGAGGTTGGAGTAGACGCTTTCGGCCATAAGCCTTATTACGAGGACAGAGGTATCATCAAACGGGCGATCATAGCCGTAGGCAAGCAAGATACTGAACTGGACAGCATGACTCCGCTGGACGAAAAGATCGACATCCTGGGAGGCAGCTCCGATCACATCATCCTCGATGTGACAAAATCCGACAGAGAATACAAGGTGGGCGACATCGTCAGGTTCACCCTGGGATACGGCGGTATGCTCAAGACGGCCACAAGTCCATATGTGGAAAAAACCTATATAAAATAAAAGCCGGTTATAAGATAAAAGACAGTATTAAAAAAGCGCACCCAAAGTGCGCTTTTTTAGAGGATCTTTGAAGCTGACCGTGCCTGAGGACGGTCAGCATGCAGTCTGACTGGATCATTTCAGTTGGCAAGTCTGATCTACGATAAAGGCTGTGCGTAGATCACCATAAAGTCGATATGGTCTTGGTATTGTGAACTTGCTATGCTCTGGATGATCTCATCCCATGTTATATCAGGATCGTTTATCAGGACATATTGCAAGAGAGAACTGGTATTCTGCGGAGGCTGATTAGCTGTATAAGGCACTTCAAACCGTCTCAGATATCTGTATTCACGGGTATAGGCAGTACGGTCCTGATCTTCTTCCGTGAGAGAAAAGGTCTTCCCGTCATAGACGAGATGGAAAAGGAACAGAGAGTCAGATCCGTCAGGTCCTGCTGTCTGCGCAGGAGTTTTTCCAGATGAAATACCATCGGCTGTATAGTAATGGTCAAGATACACATCGGCTTGCTGGCCGTCGCTGACCTTATGTAAGAAGCTTTCCCACTGATCGCTGCCGCGGGTGCACAGGCCATCCTTCAGCACGATATGGCCATTTTCTCCAATGACTGCTGAAGATGAAAGGCCTGTGTCCGCACTGCTGTTTTCCGGCGGATCTGTCAGGAAACAAACGACAGCAGCCGTGCAGCAGACCATTGCCAGGACGATAAGCCAAACGGATGGTTTTTTATGATCCATGATCCTTTTTATGCGTTCCTTGACACGGATCTCGCCAAAAGCCGGCGGGCAGGTAATGATCATCCGGCGGCTGACGCTGTATTTGAGCAAAGTGGAAGCATATTCCCTGCGCTCACATTCATTCATGGCCTTTATGGTCTTTTCATCGCAAGCCGCTTCTATATCCCTGCAAAGAAGTATATAGGCAAGCCATATCAGAGGATTGAACCAGTAGATGGCAAGAAGCACATAGCCGGCAGCTTTCCACCAGTGATCCTTTCGGCGGATATGAGCATTTTCATGGGCGATCATATATGCCATGTCTTTGGAAGGTATATTATAAGGCAGATAGATGACAGGCCGGAAAAATCCCATAACAAATGGAGTATCTGCATATTCGCTCTGCCGTATATTTTCTCGCAGAGCAGTAGAAATTTTCAACCTCTTTTTCAGCCGCAGATAGCTGACGGATCCATATAAAAGTATGGCGGAGGCTCCTGCGATCCAGACCCATGTAAAAAGCATGGCCTGTATCTGAGATGGATTTATGCTGGCGCCCGGAGCAGGCTCAAGAGAACCGGAAAGGACAGGATTTACGATGCTGTCGATCACATTTATTCCGCTGTTGATCTGAGGCAGATCTCCATTGACAAAATCCATGGGCAGCGTCTGTGCGCTTGGGATAAGGCTGAAAATGCTTTGCACGGATACAGGGCATATAAGACGGACGGCGACCAGGCCCCAAAGCAGGCAGCATATCCATCTGGGACCCTTGCGCAGCAGCGGCCGCAGTACAAGTATGGCCAGCACAAACCAGCCGGCATTTATGCTCATGTTGGCCAGATTTAAAAGAACAGTCTCCATATTGCGCCCCCCTTATTTCTCAATAATGCGCCTGATCTCCTCTATTTCGTCATCAGAAAGCTCCTGCCTGCGGGCAAAGGCGGCGATGAAAGCAGGAACAGAGCCTTGAAATTTCTTTTCTACCAGCTGGTCGATCTCGGACATCTGGGCATCTTCTTTTGAGATCAGAGAAGTAACTGTGCCTGCGTTATTTTCCAGGACCCCTCTGTCTCCCAGCCGTTTGATGACGGTGTAAGTGGTGGTGCGTTTCCATCCGAGTTTCTCATGGCATAACCTGACCAGGTCTGTTGTCAGGACAGGCTCATGTTCCCAGAGTATCAGACAGAAACGGTATTCACTCTCAAATATTTTCGGAAATTCCAAAGAAATCACCCCTTTTGTCTAATCAAGTAGAATATCTCCTAAGGGTAGTCTACAACATTAGACGCATCGAGTCAAGCATTTTCTCTGTCTAATTCTTCTTTCAGCCGTGTCAGGAACATTTCCGCTGCCGGGGAAAAGACCTGATATTTTTTCCATACTATATTGAGACCTGCCTCAAGCCGCGGGCTAAGAGGGCGAAAACACAAGGGGCTGCTGTCTGATGTGTCTGCCAGCCCGTCAAGAGTAATGGCATAGCCCATACCTGCCCTTACCATGATTGCTGCGTTGTACATCAGGTTATATGTGGTCACGATATCAAGCCGGTCAAAATAGTCGCCGAACCATCGGGCAAATCCGTTTTCAAAACGGTTAGGGGATATGACCTGTCTTGAACAGATGAGAGGAACATCGAGAAGATCTGTCCGCCGGATGAGTTCCTTTGCAGCCAATGGACTGTCCTTTGGCATTATAACACCCCACACATCCTTATCGGGAAGCTCAAGGCAGTCGTATTTTGATATGTCGGCAGGCTGGATGAGGATGCCAAAATCCAGCAGGCCTTTGTCCAGCCGTTCAGTGACATCCTGAGAATTTCCACTGTGAAGATGGTACCTTATGCCGGGATATTCGCGGCGCAGACGGCAGGCAACATCGGCAATCCTGCTCATGGCCATGGTCTCGCCGCTTCCTATATAGATGTCTCCGCTTACGGAATCTTTTACAGCCGAAAATTCTGCTTCGGTCTTGTCGACCATGGAGATGATCTCTTCAGCTCTCTTGCGGAAACGCATTCCTTCCGTGGTAAGGACTACACGGTGACTTTTCCGGATCAGCAGCTTGCTGCCCAGTTCTTCTTCGAGATCCCGTATCTGTCTTGAAAGAGTTGGCTGGGTCATATGGAGAAAGTTTGCGGCGCTTGTGATGTTCCCTTCTCTGGCCACAGCCAGAAAATATCTTAATACACGGATTTCCATATGTATTCCTCCTGTACAGATTTAATTGCCTTTAATGGATTATACCCGGCCGTGAAATGCTTTTCAAGCATTTCATCAAATAAAAACAAGGTATTTGCTATTTTTATCCATGAGAATAAAATATATATGGAGGTGGATCGGAGATGGATAAAGAAAACAGGCAGGGAGGTAAATAGGATGAAAGAGAAACTTATACTTACTCAGGAATGGGATAAGACTTTTCCTAAAAGCGACAAAGTTGACCATCGTAAGGTGATTTTTACAAATCGTTACGGCATAACTCTTGCGGCCGATCTTTATGAGCCCAGGGAAGCGAAGACCAGGGATTCTCAGTGCAGGCTGCCGGCCATCGCCGTATGCGGCCCATTTGGGGCTGTCAAGGAACAGGCAAGCGGGCTGTATGCCCAGACGATGGCAGAGAGGGGTTTTCTGACCATGGCTTTTGACCCGTCCTTTACCGGGGAAAGCGGCGGTATACCCAGATATATGGCGTCGCCTGATATAAACACTGAAGATTTCCAGGCGGCGGTGGATTTTTTATCTGTGCAGAAAAATGCAGATCCGGAAAAGATAGGCATCATCGGTATATGCGGCTGGGGCGGCATGGCTGTCAACGCGGCTGCCATCGATACCCGTATCAAGGCTGTGGTAGCTTCCACCATGTACGACATGACCAGGGTGAACGCCAAGGGATATTTTGACTCCGAGGACAGCGAAGAAGCCCGTTATGAGAAGAAGAAAGCCCTCAACGCCCAGCGTATTGAAGACTACAAAAACGGGACTTATACCCTCGGCGGCGGCGTAGTTGATCCGCTGCCTGATGACGCCCCTTTCTTTGTAAAGGACTACTATGACTACTATAAGACAGACAGAGGATATCATGCACGCTCTCTCAATTCAAACGGCGGATGGAACATTACCGGATGCATGTCGTTTATGAACCAGCCCATACTAAGATACAGCAATGAGATAAGGAGCGCCGTACTGCTGATACACGGCGAAAAAGCCCATTCCTGCTATTTCAGCAGGGACGCTTATGCTGATATGATAAAGGACAGCGCCTATACAGACAACAAGGAACTGATGATAATACCGGGTGCAGTCCACACAGATCTTTATGACAGGACGGATATCATACCTTTTGATAAGATCGAGAAGTTCATGCGGGATAATATGAAGTAGAAAAAATCTGGCGATAAAAATGCGGCCTTCAGAGATGCCAAAATCTGAAATCCGCATTTTTTTATCCGGAAATTTAAAGTGCAGGCATTAACATCAGACATTGAAAGGCGGAACTTTTTTACTTTCTTCTTGACCGAACCCGGATACTGTGTTTTATAATTATTATATATCCCAACAGGAAAGGACAGGTCTTATGGCTAAAAAGAGAGCCTTCAAAATGCCGTCGGCAGTGACCATAGTTATGATCTTTCTGGCGGTTGTGGCAGTATTGACATGGTTTGTCCCCACATCGGCCGTTGTCACAGACGGTGACGGCACCAGCAGGATAATATATAACGCTGCCATCGATGGTGAAGGCAATATAATAGAAAACGCCGGGACTGACCCGGTGGGCATATGGGAATATTTCACAGCCCCCATCCAGGGCTTTGCGGATGCGGCAGAGATCGCAACATCTATCCTGGTGTCCGGCGGGATGATCGCTTTGCTGAACCATACCGGGACCATGGATGCCGGGATCGGCGTGCTTCTCAAACGGTTCAGCGGAAATACGCTGATAATCATCCTCATGGCCGTATTTGCACTGATGGGCAGTGTCTACGGAGCATGGGAGGAACTGCCGGCCTATGCTGTTATCGTCATTCCGCTGTTTGTTTCCGCAGGTTATGATGCTGTCACAGGAATGATGGTAATACTGATAGGCGCTACAGTGGGCAATATGGCAAGCATCGTAAATCCATACTCTATAGGAGCGGCAGTGGCAGCAATAGGTAATCCGGATCTTTCCCTGGGTTCGGGGATACTATTGAGGATGATACTCTTTGCGGTGATGCTGGCGGTGGGTATCCTGATGGTACTGCGTTATGCATCGAAAGTAAAAAAAGCGCCGGAATCTTCCCTGGCAAAAGGAGCAGAAAATGCTCTCAACATCAAAGAAAATGTCGGCGTTACGCCTATGACAAAAAGACGAAAATGGTCGCTGGCAGTCTTTATCCTTGTGATCCTCCTCTGCGTTATGGGATATATCCCATGGGATTCCATACCTGCGGGCAGCGGGACAGCTTCCGACTATGTCAACGGTCTTCAGAACGCAGTCATGGACAGCTTTATAGGTCAGCTTCTGGGTGCAGATAAGTTTACAAAATTTGGAGAATGGTACTTTATCGAATTTTCAGTTATCTGGTTCATAGGGGCTGTTGCCATCGGTCTGATAAACAAAATGTCTGAGCGTGAATTTGTCAATGTGTTTACAGGCGGGGCAAAGGATCTTGTCGGAGTAGTGTTTGTCCTTTCTGCTTCAAGAGGTATCTCCATGTTCATGGGTTCTTCTGAGTCGGGCATGAGTATAACATTTATATACTGGATACAGAAAATGTTGACAGGAGTGCCTTTGTGGGCGTTTGTGATGGCTGGATTCGCCGCATATTTTGGTATAGGACTGTTCCTTCAGTCCACCAGCGGTGTAGCGGGCATAACCATGCCTGTATTCGGCGCAGTGGCTTTTGCCCTTTTTTCTGCATCGGCAGTCGGGCCGGCAGGCGGGCAGACTGTCCTGCTGTCGGTGTTCACATGCGGGATAAATTTTGTGTGCGGACTATATCCCGAATCTACCAATCTGGGCATATGTGAAATGGCCGGACTGTCATACAATATGTTTTTTAAACAGTGGCTAAAGATACTGGCACCTGTGCTTGCAGCGGCTGTGATCATAATATCCGCAGCCCCGTATATTGGGATCGTATAAAGAAAAACAGGACAGCAGAATGATATGCTGTCCTGTTTTTGTAGTTCCATCACCATCTGTTACAGGAGATTTTTCAGCCTGGAATGATGCCTGAACGGTAGAAGATGCTGATACATTTTCAAGGGTGAGCGATGTTATTGCTCCCCTGCTTACACCGTCAACGGCCAGGGAGGCAGTCTCCCCTACGCTGAGGCGGCCGTTATTGGCCACCGAAACATCCGAAGGGATGACCAGGTCCACGCCGCCTAAAACCGGCAGACTCTGGCAAAAAGCCAACAAGCAGCATGTTTTCAGGTCCAATAGACATATTTTAAAGGAGAATGCTGGCTTTTTTCCAGATGACGGGAGAAAAAGCCAACGCTTCGTCGTCCGGAAAGAGCAGGGCCTCCGGGCCGCAGGCGGACATTTCCGCGAGCCGCAGCTGGGCATTTCCCCGGTTGAACCGCAGGGCATTATAAGGTAAAATAGGCGTATAGAAAAGGGGATCTTATGGGTTTTTTATTCAACGGAGGCGCAGAAATTTTCATAAGCGCCGTTTCCTCATCGTAGCTGCAACTATCGTGATAAGCATTGTAAAGGGACTTCAGACCTGGAAGAAAAACAACGAGTCTCCCAGGCTTTCTGTGGAGGCAGTGGTTGCGGCCAAGCGAGCGGAAGTACATACATTTCATCAGCCAAATGCCGGAGACGCCACGGGGATGCACGGATATACCACGACTACGAACACAACTTATTATGTGTGTTTTCAGTTTGAGACTGGCGACAGGCTGGAGCTCAGAGTGAGCGGCTGGGAGTATGGCATGATTGCCGAGGGCGACAGAGGGAAGCTGACTTTTCAGGGCAGCAGATATCTTGATTTTGAAAGGAAAGAAATATGAGCAGAGAAAGGGATGCAAAGGGCGAATGCCTGATCTGCGGTGCACCGATAGAATATTTAAAAGAAGACATCCTGATGGAATGTGTCATATGCCGAAAGAAAGAAATGAGCAAGACGCGGTGTACGAACGGCCACTATATCTGCAGCGACTGTCATACCAGCGGCATGGACAGTATAGTGAAATCATGCCTTGCTGAAAGTTCCCGTGATCCTGTCCACATCATTGAAAAGATGATGTCCATGGATTTCTGTCATTTTCACGGTCCGGAGCATCATGTGATGGTCGGAGCCGCCCTTTTGACAGCCTACAAAAACGCCGGAGGGGATATCGATCTTGCGAAGAGCCTTTCGGAAATGTACAGCCGCGGAAAACAAGTGCCCGGCGGTGCCTGCGGATTTTGGGGTGCCTGCGGGGCCGGGATAAGCGCCGGGATATACATGTCGATCATCACAGGGGCGACGCCCCTGGCACAGGAAGCCTGGGGTCTTTCCAACAGGATGACTGCCAGGGCTCTTGAAAGGATAGGCAGCGTAGGCGGGCCCCGCTGCTGCAAGAGAGATTCATATCTTGCAATCCTTGAAGCAGTAGAGTTTACCCGCAAGGAGAGGGATATTACTATGGAAAGTGGCAAGATCACCTGCTCCCGGTCGGATATGAACAATCAGTGCATAGGTACCATATGTCCGTTCCACCCTGTACAGACGGAGTAAGGGATAGGTAGAGGTTTCGGGATGTGTTGCCGGTGCGGGATGCTGCCGGCGGCAGAAAGGTTGTATGATATAGCAGAAATGCGAAAAAACAACATTTCAGCAAAAATTCGCCCTCTGACAGCCCGGATACGGCACCTGTGTTGTAATTATTTTGGATTTTCGGATTTCATGCAGCATTATTTTAAAAATGTTGCATGTTTTTTTATGCTTCAAAAAATTTACAACATGACCTTCCTTTTCGGTCGGAAATCCTATGCCGGAGCGGCATAATGCTGTATCTTATCGCAGCCCTTGGAAAAAAATACAACATTGGTCAATGCCAACTCGCCGGTCTCGCTGACCTACCCATATCGCCGGTCTCGTTGGCCTTACACACATTGCCGGCCTCTTTTATACAAAACAACTAAACTGTCTATTGATAAATGATTCCGAGTCAATTATAATTGACTCGGAATCATTTATTTTGAGAAACTGAAGGGAGAGATAAAAGTGAAGCGGGCCATGAGCGCAGAGGCCAAGGCTGCAAGGGCAAAGCAGATAATGGATGCCGCAGCGGATATGCTGCTGTCCACAGACTATCGGCATCTTAAGATGTCCAGCATAGCCAAGGCCGTGGGAATTTCAAATGGTTTGATATTTAAATATTTTAAGACCAAAGAAACCCTGTTCTTGAGCCTCCTCTGGCGGGAATACGAAAAAAGGCTGGATTATCTTGAAGCAGAAACTGAAAAGACCGATTTCAGGGATTTTTCTGATGTACAGGAGCTGCTGCTTTCAGAACTGGAGCATCTGCTTTACCAGAATCCCGTATATATTAAACTGGAATCCATGAGGTCCATAATTTTAGAGAAAAATGCGGACACTCAGCTGCTGCTCAAGATGAAAGAAAAATTTTACGGCAGGGTCAATGCATGGAGCAGGAAATTCAGCGGAAGCGGCATAATATCACAGGGGGAAATACTTGACATTTTCTTTGCTGAAATAGGCATCATAACCGGATGTTACCTGCAAAACGCCATTCTTAACGACGCACGAAACATCATTTCACAGGATTGTGATAATATGCCGGAGATATCAGAGACGGATTTTCGCAAAGAAATTCTCAACAGGATGAAATATTATCTGGAAGGATATAAACAAAACATGGATAATTGAGGAAAAGGGGGAACAGATGCTACAGATACAACATATTTGCAAAGAATACAAGACGGGAGAACTGGTACAGAAAGCGCTGGACGATGTGAGCCTGAACCTGAGGGACAACGAGTTTGTGGCCATCCTTGGACCCAGCGGTTCCGGCAAGACCACTCTCCTGAACATAATAGGCGGCCTCGACCGCTATGACAGCGGCAACCTGATAATAAACGGGATCTCAACGAAAAAATACAAGGACAGGGACTGGGATTCATACAGGAACCATACCATCGGCTTTGTTTTCCAGAGCTACAACCTGATACCTCATCAGAGCGTTCTTTCCAATGTGGAACTGGCACTGACCATTTCCGGCATAGACAAAGAGGAAAGGCGTGCCAGAGCCGTCAGGGCCCTTGAAGAAGTGGGCCTGGGCGACCAGCTGCACAAAAAGCCCAACCAGATGTCCGGAGGTCAGATGCAGAGGGTGGCCATCGCAAGGGCGCTTGTAAACGACCCGGACATCCTGCTGGCCGATGAGCCGACAGGAGCCTTGGACAGCGAGACATCCGTCCAGGTCATGGATCTGCTCAAAGAAGTGGCAAAAGACAGGCTGGTGGTCATGGTGACCCACAACCCGGAGCTGGCACAGAAATATGCGACCCGCATAGTCAATCTGCGGGATGGCAGGATACTTTCCGATTCGGACCCTTTCGAGCCGGATGCAGGTTCTCTGGGAGAGCCGGAGCACAGGAATATGGGCAGATCATCCATGTCTTTCCTGACGGCCCTTGCCCTCAGCTTCAACAACCTGAGGACCAAAAAAGCCAGGACCATCCTGACCTCTTTCGCCGGATCCATAGGGATCATCGGCATCGCGCTGATACTTTCCCTGTCTACAGGGGTCAACAATTATATAGAGACGGTGGAAAGGGAGACCCTTTCCCAGTATCCTCTTCAGATAATGAGCACCGGCTTTGATTTTTCATCCATGCTGACAGAAATGCCGGGTGCATCTGGCAGCAGCGGCGACAGCAGCGCAGACAGCGCAGGCAACGGGGAAAAAGGCGAGATAGATGTCATCGACATGGTTTCGGGAATGTTTTCCACCATGGATTCCAACGATCTGAAATCGTTAAAGGCCTATCTGGAAAGCGGCGACAGCGGTATAGAAGGATATATCAACGCCATCGAGTATTCTTACGGCATATCGCCGCAGATATACAGAGTGGATGGCGACAGCTACCGGCAGGTCAATCCGGACCGGTCCTTTGAGGCTCTGGGGTTTGGCTCCTCGTCCGGACAGAACAGCATGATGTCGGCCATGATGAGCACCGATGTTTTCTATCAGATGCCGGAGAACAAGAGCCTTTACGAAAGCCAGTACGATGTAAAGGCGGGACGCTGGCCGGAAAAATATAACGAGTGCGTGGTAGTGCTCACATCTAATGGAAATATAAGCGATTTTATGCTCTACACCCTGGGACTTCGGGATTATGCAGAGCTTGATGCGATGATACAGCAGTTCATCAACGAGGAAAATGTTGAAACAACTTTCCGCGGAGGGTCATATTCTTATGAGGACCTGCTTGGGATAACTTTTAAGATCGTCAATGCTTCCGACCGCTACCAATATGACAGCCAGTACAGTGTATGGAGAGATAAGTCAGATGATGATGCCTATATGCTCGATCTGGTGCGCGGAGGCGAGGACCTGACAGTTGTAGGAGTGGTGCAGGCCTCAGAAGACGCCAACGGCCTGCTGCTCACATCCGGCATAGGATACACGGCTGAGCTTACCCAGCATGTAGCCCAGCAGGCGGCGGAAAGTCCGATAGTCAAACAGCAGCTTGCCGACAGGTCCGTTAATGTGCTGACTGGAGAGCCTTTTGGACAGCAGGAAAGCGGCGGCTTCGACATGGGCTCCATGTTTTCGGTAGATGCGGAAAAACTCCAGAGCGCTTTTCGCTTTGAGCCTGACATGTCCGGGCTGGTGAATTCCCTGGGCTTAAATATATCGTCAGAAGATATGGGCCAGATAATGTCCGCCCTGTTGACGGGATACCAGCAGTATGCGGAGTCCCATCCGGAGGCCGACTACTCGGCTCTGGGCCAGGCTGTGATCGGCTATCTTCAAACCGATGAGGCCCGCAGCGTCATCACACGCAACATAATGGAGATCATACAGGCAAACGGAGGGCTGACCGTTTCTCAGGATCAGCTGCGTCAGCTCATAACGGACATAATGACCGGTTATCAGCAGTATGCGGCGGAAAACGGCTACACCGACCCGGACAGGTTCAACGAATATCTGGCAGAATATCTCCAGACCCCGCAGGCTCAGGCCATCATAGGCGCATGGGCGCAGGAGGCTCTGGGAGATCTCTCTGAAATAACCGTGACCGATGAACAGATGAACAAGCTGGTTTCCGATATAATTTCCGGTTACAGCGCCTATGCGTCTGCCAACGGGCTGCCTGACCCGACAAAGATCGGCGAGCATTTCTCGGCATATCTGGAGACGGCTCAGGCCCAGGCCATACTGGCTTCAGGTCTGACGGGAATGGTTGATATGAGCGGCATGGAGGAACAGTTCGCCAGGGCCGTGGAAGAAGGATTTTCCATCGACAGCCAGGCCCTGTCCCAGGCATTTTCCATGAACATGACAAGTCAGGAATTCACAGAGCTGATGATGTCCATGAACTCGTCGGAAGCGGCCACTTACGAGGGAAACCTCACGAACCTGGGCTATGTGGACTTCGACACGCCGACCCTGATAAACATATATCCGATCGATTTTGAAAGCAAGGAGCATGTGGTCGACATCCTCGACGCTTATAACAGCCGCATGGAAGCCGAGGGCAAAGACGAACAGGTCATAACCTATACGGACATGGTGGGCGCCCTCATGTCATCGGTGACGGATATAATAGATATAATCAGCTATGTTCTCATCGCTTTCGTTTCCATCTCGCTGGTGGTGTCGTCCATAATGATCGGTGTTATCACATATATAAGCGTTCTGGAAAGGCAGAAAGAGATCGGTATCCTCCGGGCCATCGGCGCTTCCAAGGGGAACATCTCCCAGGTGTTCAACGCCGAGACCTTTATCATCGGCCTCTGCGCCGGTCTGATGGGCATAGGCGTGAGCTTGCTGATCCTCATACCGGGCAACGCCCTCATCCATCATCTGGCGGGTACCAACGACATAAGCGCCGTGCTCCCGGCCTTGCCGGCGGTCATCCTGGTGGCGCTCAGCGTCGTGCTGACCCTTATCGGCGGTATAATCCCGTCCCGCAAGGCGGCAAAGAGCGACCCGGTGGCGGCCCTCAGGTCGGAATAGCCGGAATAGGATGTCCGGAAAATATGATACAGGAAAACTCAAGGCAGGGACCGTTCGGTCCCTGTTTTTGCGTTTTATAAGGCCCCTGCCTTTGCGTTTCGGTTGACAGGGGATACATGCGATGATAATATATTGTTAAAAAATAGATTTGTGTGTGTGGCGGAGGTATGCGAAAGAACTGTCCGGTTTCAAAATATTTTTGAAAAAATTCAAAAAAGTCCGTGACAAAATCGCTTCTTCTCCGTATATGTATGTAAAAGAAGGAAAAGAGGGTATTATGGAAAAAATGACAAGCGCAAGGAATTACACATGGCTGATGACCAAAAGCTCGCTGGTGTTCTGCGTCCTGGCACCGCTGGTCCGGTATCTGGTTTCGGTGATCTTCGATACCAGCGACGGGTTTGCGCAGATCCGGGATACATTTCTGATATTTTTCGTGCTGGCTGTGGTGATGGGCGTTTCAACGCTGGCGCTCAGCATTATGATAAAGCGGAAAGCCCGGTCACAGGCGGGTTTTTAATAAATTTCTCCAAAATCGCAACTTCAGGTAGCACAATGTAAGCATAAGTTGGTTGCGGCGAGGCTGTTTATCCTGTATCATAGGGCTACAGATAAGAGAACGAGACCATGAAAGGAGATAAATATGTCATTTGGAGAAAATCTGAGACTCATGCGAAAAGCACGGAACCTGACCCAGGAACAGTTTGCTGAGGCTCTGGGAGTTTCAAGACAGGCGGTATCAAAGTGGGAAGCAGACAGCGGTTATCCTGAAGCGGAAAAGCTCATCGCCATATCCCGGGTGCTGGGGGTTTCCGTTGATAAATTGCTGGACATCGAACCGGAGAATCAGGAGCAGAAACAAACGGAAAACGAGGCCTTATCGGCGGAGCGGGACCAGTCTGGGGATGCCGCCGGAGGTACCATCGCCATCACGACTTTTGATAAGGAAAAGATAGTCAGATGTCAGTCCGTACGATCGTCCCAGGTGGTAGGAAACGGCAAGGGGCCCAAATATGTCCTTCTGGGGATAAAAGGCTCCGGCCTGCTGGGCGAAAAGACCGAGATCCTCGGCTGGTACGCCGACAAGGAACAGATACGGCGCGAGATAGAAAGCATCCGCCTGGCCATGAGCCGGGGAGAAAGAACCTATCAGCTTCAATTCTACACGAAGGTGGAATACAGAGGGGTGCTGGGTCAGCCGCATATAGTTGAATAGAGGCCGGAGAAAATTTCTCCCGGCCTCTATTTTTCACGAAAAAGAGAGACTTCTGCCGCGCAAAAGTCTCTCGACCGATCATATTTTTCATATTTTCTCAGATCTTCTCAAAATCCTCTACGCCGTGTTTGCACAGCGGGCAGATGAAGTCAGGCGGCAGCTCGTCGCCTTCGTAAACATATCCGCAGATCTTGCACACATATCCGTGCTTTTCTTCCTCGATCTTCGGTTGCGGCTTAGGTTTGATGTGGTCAAAGTAATATGTGTAAGTCACCGAAGGCTCCTCGCTGAGGATCTCGGCCTCGGTAACTTCGGCCACGAACAGGGTGTGGGTGCCGTAGTCATAGGACTCGATCACCTTTGCCGACATGAAGGCGTTGGTGTTCTGGGTCACATAGAGCAGGCCATTGGCGCTGCGGGCCACATTTTCTTCGAAGCCGGCGAACTTGTCCGTATCCTTGCCGCTGGCAAAGCCGAATCTCTTGAATGTATCGAACGGAACGCTCTCTGTCAGGAATGAAATATTGAAAACTCCCGTGTTAAGGATCATGTCGTGAGTGTAGTTGGCCTTGTTTACGGCGATGTTGATGCGGTTAGGCGAACTGGTGAGCTGAGCCGCAGTGTTGATTATACATCCGTTGTCCTTTTCACCCGACTTGGCGGTGAGGACAAACAGGCCATATGAGAACTTGTGCATTACAGCCGGATCGACTTTTGCGGCAGCCATGGCCGTCTCGTCCATGACAGGCTTTTCAAAGCGAGGGATGGTGGCGGCGATCGCCTCCACGAGCTGGTCGATCTGAGCGTTCTGTTCCGGCTTGAGGGCTGACTTGATTGTTATGGTGTTTTCAAGGATGGTCATGTCCTTGCAGCCTTCGATTATCTTACGCATGAGATTGCCGCTGGTCGGCGCCCATGAACCGTTTTCCACAAAGGCAACGGTGCGGCTTTGGATGTTGTGGGCGGCCAGGTCGTTGAGCAGTTCTTCCATGGAAACGAAAATGCCGGCGTTGTAGGTGGTGGAAGCGAAAAGCAGATGGCTCCACTGGAAAGCCGCGGCGATGATCTCGGAAGCCGGGGTCACGGAAACATCGAACATCACTGTCCTTATGCCCTTGTCCCGCAGGCGGGAAGAAATGATCTCGGCGGTGTTTTCCGTATTTCCGTAGACGGAAGCGTAGGCGATCATGACGCCTGTCTCTTCAGGAGTGTAAGTGCTCCACTTTACATATTTATCAAAGTAATCTTCAAGATTCCTTCTCCAAACAAAACCGTGGAGAGGGCATATCATTTTTATATCCAGAGCATGGGCCTTCTTGAGCAGGGATTGTACCTGATTGCCGTATTTTCCGACGATATTGCAGTAGTATCTGCGGGCTTCGTCCATGTAATCGCGCTCAAAGTTGACCTCATCGGCAAAGATGGCGCCGTTGAGGGCCCCGAAAGTACCAAAAGCGTCAGCCGAAAACAAAGTTCCTGTGGTCTCGTCGAAAGTCACCATTACCTCCGGCCAGTGGACCATCGGCGCAAATATGAATTTAAGCACATGATGGCCGGTGTTCAGGGTGTCACCTTCATTTACCACAAAAGCCTTGTTTGTCAGATCAACATTGAAAAACTGATCTATCATGGCTATTATCTTTTTGTTGCATACGATCTTTGCGTCAGGATATCTGAGCATCAGTTCGCTTAGGGTTGCCGAGTGGTCAGGCTCCATGTGCTGGATAACGACAAAGTCCAGCTTGCGCCCGCCAAGACCGTGCTCAAGGTTTTGGAAAAACAGATCGCTGACTGCTTTGTCTACCGTATCAAAAAGTACGGTGATATCATCAGTAAGCAGATATGAATTATAAGAAACGCCCCTCGGTACTGAGTAGACGCCTTCAAACATTGACAGACGGCGGTCGTTGGCACCTACCCAGACCAGATCGTCTGTTATTTTTTTTGTACAGTACATTTTTTATCCTCCTTCGTTCACATAATAGATATACCCGCAGAACAGGCAGCAAAACATTTTTTTCACAAATCAAAACGGCCGCGATCAGACGATCACATCATTGAACAAGCGATCACATCATTGGACAAGCGATCACATCATTTTCTGTCCGTTTATGACCAGGGCGAAAGTCACATTGAGGGCTTCTGCGGCTTTTTTGCAGAGCATCATACGTCCCAGGAAGATCTCAAAATATTCCATCAGTGTTGAATTTGTGGTGTCGATGGTCAGAGAGAGCTTGATGGTATCCTCAGAAATATGTACCTTGGCAGCCGTTACAGAGTAGTTGACCCGGTCGTGGATGTCGAACTGGGACTGGGAGCGGTTGCGTACACGGGAACGGCGCACATCGGTCTTGTCGGCGATGATCAGAGCCGCAGCCACAGGGTTTACCGGAAAAGCCGTGGATTCGTCGTGATTTCCGATGGCCGTCACCACGGTGGCGATGTCCTCCGGGTTCATGTTCATCCTGTCCAGCAGCCTGAAAGCCATGACCGCCCCGCTCTGGGCGTGATCCACCCGGTTTACGATATTTCCGATGTCGTGGAGATAACCGGCTATCCTTGCCAGCTCGATCTGGTGCTCGTCGTATCCCAGGTGTTCAAGGATGCGGCCTGCCAGCTCCGAGACCTTGTGGACATGGGGAAAGCTGTGCTCCGTATAGCCCAGGGCCAGCAGCGACTCGTCGGCTTTGGTTATATAAGTTTTTATATCCTTGTTGTTTTTTACTTCTTCAAAAGTCACATTCATATTATCACCATCTTTTATATCTTAGTCTTTTCTGTCAGGATATAGCATATCAAAAATCCCGTAAAATGGCAATATTGCTTGTGTAAAGGTTGTGTAATGTTTGAGGGACGAGGGGTCAGTGTTCGCCGGCAGCCTGGGCGTAGGCCTCTGAGCCGGCAGTTTCCCAGTCCGTTTTGCCGCTGGGTATGACCGAGCCGCTTTCACGGTCGTAGGCATACAGATCCAGCATTTGTGCAGATGATGTGTCCCATGTACCGTCGCTGCCTTTTTCACATATAAAATGAGCATAAAGGCCGCACCGGCCGTTGGCTGATTCCCTGTCGTATTGGATATATTCGATGGAAGATGTGCTTTCTGCAAGGACTATCCGGTCGTATTCCATGTCATTCTTTATCTGCGGTATTTCGGATATGGCAGATGAACCTGACGGCCCTGATGACAGATAGACAAGCACTGCCGAATAGCCCGTATTGATGTCATTGATGGTCTTGAGCTGTTCTGCAGAAAGAGCTGGAGTTTCGTTATGCTGCTCTCCGTTTTGCGCATCAGGATCACCCTGGGGGTCCTTATTGACGGGCTTTCCAAAATATGTGCCGAGAAATTCGTCGCTCACCTCTCCGTCAAAGTACAGTCTGACCAGGCGGTCCTCTTTGATGGGGTCATAGATGATAACTTCTGCATGATCGGTCTCCCACTCGCAGGACCATTTGTCTGCTTCTATGTTCAGAAGGTCGTCGCCATATGGAAAGTTAAAGACAGAAATCTTTTCGCCGCTTTTCCGGAGCGTCAGCCGGGCCTCCTGCCAGCCGACGGTCTGCAGGACCACTGTATATCTTTCATCTGGCGATACAGATCTGTCTACGGTAGAAACGGCATACTGCGACGAATATATCAGATAAAGATGGGTGAGGACGACGAGTATCACTATGAAAAGGATGAATACCAGTATGTATTTGTATATGCTCTGCCGCATATGATCTCCTTTTTGCAGGGAATTATCCTGGACAATCTTCTGGATATATGGATATTTTAATACCCTTGGAATCAAAAGTTCAGCGTGCCGCACCGGCCGGCGCACGGTTTATGGAATGATAAGGACTGCTACAGGATCCATGCCGTTTACCGTCCACGGAGCAGCCAGTCGGATACTTCCTTTCTGCCCTGTTGGCCAAAGGTAAGCTCGTCAAGGTCCAGATCATATATGAGCATACTTTCGGTATCAGGAGAACATTCTCCAAGCACATCGCCCGAACGGTCACAAAGCATTGTAGGAGCTGTCTGATGCGGGCAGACCGCATTGACCGATAAAGTATAGGTGACATTCTCCACCGCTCTTGTGATGATGTGAGATCTTATCATTTCATATCTTTCTGCATTTTTTTCATCTGATGTGTCATAAAACAGCACTATATTCAAATCTGTGTCCGCTTTGTACAGTTCCCTGAAAAATTCCGGGAACCTGATCTCAAAGCAGATGCGTACTCCTGTCTTCCATCCGTTGATCTCAAAGATACCATCTTTATTCCCGATGGTAAAATTGTCCTTGTCCCATCCCCATAAAGCCTGTTTATGGTATGTCTGCATTTCTTTACCTGGAGCAAAGAGGATGGCGCTGTTGTAAAATCGCTCATTTTCTCTGGTGACGGAGCCTGCGATGATATGCATATTATTGGAATCACAAGTTTCTTGCAGCTGGTTCAAAGCATGGCTCAACTTTTGAAAATCTACAGATGAGGGATCTTTGATCGTATGCGGAGGATATCCAGTCAATGCACATTCGGGAAAGATGAGCAGCTCAACACCGCGGTCGTTTGCCTGAGAAACAGCCCTTTGGACCGCAGCAAGATTGTTTTCGATGACGCCGGTCACGGCAAACTGATATGCGCCTATTCTCATAGCATCCTCCTTGTGCTACTTCAAATTATATGTAAAATGTTCCATATCTTCTGGCAGGATCAGGTGCTTCTTGCTGTCGGCTTCGGTGATGGGACGCACCGGGCGGGCCGGATTGCCGTAGGCCAGATAGCCGGCTGGAATATCTTTTGTCACCACGCTCCCGGCGCCGATGACCACATTGTCGCCTATGGTCACGCCGCCTATTACCGTAGCGTTGCAGGCGATCCATACATTGTTGCCTATGCGGATCTCCTCGGCAAATTCAGCCATGGTTGTCCTGCCTTGTTCGTCAAGGCCCATCCGCTCCTGAGCGATGAGCGGGTGGTTGGTGGCCATAAGGGACACATTGGGACCGAAGCAGACATTGTCTCCTATGTAGATGGGGCCGTCGTCCATGACCGTCAGGTTAAAATTGGCAAAAAAGTTTTCGCCGATGAAAGTGTGACAGCCGTAGTTGAACTGTACAGGTCCCTGAAAATAATATACCTTTCCGGTTTTGCCGAGGATCCCGCCTATGACCCGGCTGCGCTGCGGATCGTATTCGTCCATGGCGTTGAACTTCTGGCATGCTATGTGAGCCTTATGCTTTATGTCTTTAAGCTCCTGCTTTCTTGGGTCAAACATTTTCCCTGCGAAAATCTTTTCTTCTTCGGTCATGATTTCCTCCTTGTCTTATTTATGATGCATAAAATTATGTCAGATCATAACCTTGCGGCATTTTCGGCGGGGCGGCCCCACCAGCGAGGAAGCAGATCTTTTAACTTTGCAGTCTGAAAACCGGAAAGGTCTGTAAGGATCTCTGTTTCCCCTCCGTTTGCCCCAAGCTGCATCATAAGTTCCATGCAGGCGCCGCAAGGCAGTCCCGGACGGCCGTCCGGCATGATTATGAGGATCTTGTCTATCTCATCTTCTCCGTTGGTTATCATATTGGCGATAGCATTGCGTTCGGCGCACATGCCAAGAGAACAGGCGGTATCTATGCAAACGCCCCTGTAAATATGTCCCCGCCCAGTCAAGAGGGCTGCGGCCACGCTTCCGGCTTCTATGAAAAAAGAAACAGACCTTTCGTTTTGCACTTCCAACGCTGCACCGTACAGTTTATCCCAGTCGTTCATTTGTTCCCTCCCGATATGGCACTCACCATTGTTTTTTTATTTTACCTATGACATATATAACTGCAAGCAGCACGGTCACCAGGAAAATGCCCATCCACAGCGGGGCGGTCACCCATATCCATGGCCAGTGTATACGGCCTGTCAGCTTGAGGGTGATAAACAGCAGCGTCAGTCCGCTGGTGAAGCCCATACCTGTATTTTTGACGGTTTTACCGTTGCTGCGTTTCCATGATGTGAGCTTGAATGACATTCCGATAAAAAGAAGCAGCAGTCCGGCAGAGATGATGACGATGGAAGGAGTCTGGCCAAGGCCGTTCAGAGCAGGAACAAATATCAGTATCGTGCCGGCGGCTGTTGCGATGGCCGATATTATCTGCAAAACCTTGTTTTCTTTATTACTTTCCATCACATTTTTGATGATCTGGTCGCTCTTTTCAGCGATGTGCTCTTGCTCTATCCTTTCTCCGTTAAAAAGTTCTGTCAAAGTTATGCCAAGCGCAGCGCAAAGGTGTTCATATAATGAAGGGTCCGGAAGATTTCTTCCGGTTTCCCATTTGCTGACGGCCTTGTAGCTGACGCCCAGTTTTTCTCCCAGCTCAGTCTGAGTCATGCCAAGTTCCTTGCGCAGCTCTGATATGAATCTTCCTATCTTTTGCTGATCCATGATGAATACTCCTTCTGATATGATTTTAGAAAAGCATATCATCAGAAAGAAAAGTTTTATACCACCTGTGGGTAGAATAATGGTTAATGCTTATCTATTACATATGACTGAAGGCTTCTGACACATCCGTTATTTTCGTAAAAACTTTCAAGACCCGGCTGGGAGCCAAAATACAGCATGGTCGGAGTGTTTTCACCTGCCAGTTTTAGAAGTCTGCTCCCGATCCCTTGTCCCTGATAGGCAGGAAGGACCAGCAGTTCCGTAATTGTGCCGAAAAAATATCCATCTGAGAGTATGCGCAGCGCACCGACTAACATATCATTGTCTCTGGCAGTTATGTTGATGGTCTTTGTCAAAGCCGCTGCGGTCTTTTCCGGGTCATAATCACCAGGCCAGACCTGATTGGCGAAGGTTATAAATTCCGCCGCAGATATTTTTTTGTCATAGATGGAATATGTAAGCATAGCTCCTCCTGTTTTATCATGTATGTATTTCTCCGGCACCATAAAAAATGTCCGCTGCTTTTCTCCGCCAGTGTGGTCCTGCGCCAGCAAAAGATTCTCTTTCTTATCGAAATGACCCTCTGCGAGAACCGAAAAAGGGATTTTCTGTAAAAACGGTTCTCGTTTCGCCGAAAATAAGCGAAATAAGAACCTGGCCCGTGCCGGTAAGTTCTCATTTACTTTTAAACAAGGGGGTTTGAGAATACATAACCGGTTTTGGGTTCTCGCCGGGGATGGTTTCGGCCAAAATGAGAACTTTTTCCTGGCGGAACCCCTGTCGGACACCCCGGTCCGCTTTCCGGCAATACCCTGTTGGACACCTCGGTCCGCTTTCCGGCAATATCCTGTCGGACACTTCCGGTCCGCTTTCCGGCAATATCCTGTCGGACACTTCCGGTCCGCTTTCTGGCAATACCCTGTCGGACACCCCGGTCCGCTTTCCGGCAATATCCTGTCGGACACCCCGGTCCGATTCCTGGCAATATCCTGTCGCCCCCCGGCACACAACGGTCTATCCTCTTATGGATGCGACCCACCTGTACCATGGTTTTCCGAAAGTTGCCCTGGCAATAATGGCAAAGATAACCAGACCTGCAACGCAGCCGCCCATGGCTATCATCAAAGCCACAACCCGCTGCTGCCGGATGGAGTCTGCTGTATCCTGGTTGATGCAGGCAACCACATTATCGTTTTCATCGAAGTATACGGCGATGTGAGTGCCGTCCTGAAGGTCTGAGGGCAGGCCGTAATCCTGCGGTTCTATGTAATAAAGGTCGTTTTTTACATATCGTATCCGGCCGTCATCAATTATACCGGTACGGCTTTCCTCATATTCCCCGTCGTATTCTGTGCCGGCAGGGGACATGGTGAGGCCTGTCATCACTGCGAGCACTATGCACATGATGATGACAAGGGCAACAGTCCAGGCAAAAGTCCGGATAAAAGCTCTGGCGGCAGCTTCTTCCTCCGGGGTCTTGTCAGGCTTTTTCCGAAGCCGGAAGCCCAGGGAAATGATGTTTATGCCCCTGGCGGTGTTGATGCCCAGTGCTATTCTGTTCAGATCGTTTATTTTCAATGAAATCCTCCTTTGGCAGATGGCAAAAGTACTGCTTGTTTGACAGCAGGACGCTCAGGCAGAGTATCCGGCCAGATAAAATCCGCATATATACATCTATTTTTTCTTCCTTCTGAGAAAACAGCCAAAGGCCAGGAGCAAAAGACCCAGCACAGATTTTACAAGGCCTTGTATCAGGCTGTAGTTTACCAGTTCTCGTATGATCTCCTCCCCATCGTAATGCTGCAGAAGTTCCTGCCCGGTGGTGGCGTAATTATACAGATCCGTTGCGCCCCAGATGATAAGCAGGAGCGAAGCGATAAAGAGTACAGCGGTCGATTTTTTCATGTCGGGCCTCCTTTTTTAAATCACGGAATTATATTACCTTTGCCATTATGGCCAGCTCGTCCATCTGAGCAAATCCGTTTTTCAGGTAAAACTTTTCCGCCGGGACGCCATGCTCTGTGTTGAGGAGGATGGCATTCATGCCTGATGTCCGTATCTCTTTCTCCATGAGCCGGAGAAAATAGCTTCCAGTGCCCCGGCCTTGCATTTGGGTCCTGACGCAGAATTGGTCGATATAGTATTCCATGCCGTTTATCCAGGGTTTCTTGAAACCGAGGCTCATGGCCATGATATCCTCCTGATCTTCCAGGACGAAACCGACAAAGTAGTTGTTTTGCATGTGACTGCGGAAAAATCTGACCACCTGTTCTCTGGAATCGAAAGTATCATTCCATGGCGGCCGGGAAAATACATCAATAAAAAGGTCGACGCACTTGTCCATATGTTTTTCCGACATCTTTGAGATCTTGCAGGTTAAGTTTATTTCAGGGAGATCTTTCATTTTTGGTCCCCTCGTATATATTGAAATTCTGGGAGCTTGGGCGAGTTGATCACATCCGGGAGAGCGTCCGTGCCGTCGGCGGTCTTTATGTCAGAAAGCCGGTCTATGTCTATCCATTCCATCCGGCCCTCATCAGAAGAGACCGGAGTGCCATCGGTTATAAGGCACAATACAGTCAATTCAAGGTTTTCTGTTATGCTCATACGCTCTCATGCAGATCATCCAGGGCATTTTCGTTAACAAGAAAGAAAATAGACCAGAACCCGCTGGATGTTTCCGGTGGTGAAGCGGTCCAGCCCCACATAATAGTCAAACAGATCCAGAACTTCTTTGCAGGTGAAGCCCTTGATACAGTCTTTCATGTGGCGGGCTTTGAGGTCAGCCTTGTATATGTGTCCGGTCTCGATCTCGTATCGGCAGGGCTTTCCGCGGGTTTCCGGACAATTCCGAATGCCGTCCATGCACAGGAAGCTGGCTATCTTTCGCTGTATTTTCCCGTTTTGCAGGATCTTAAAATAGCCCCCGTCAGTGTTGCCGCAGAAAACATAGCTGGTCACTTCCGGAAAGTCCCGCTGCAATATCAGGAACAGATCCGAGTGAGGGTGGTCGGTAAAGATAAAGCTGCCCAGATCTTTTATCTCTATGATGACGGCCTTGGAACTTTTTGTACATTTTATATAATATTCCGGGTCAAAGGACTCCATTGAATGCTCGACTTTGGAGCAAGTATATTCTCGCGCATTATCAAAGGCATATTTCAGCCTGATCGTCTCTTGCCCGCCCCATATATCCATCTTTGGGATGAACATGAGATTGAAGTCGTTTTTTATCATGTCCTTTAGATCGTTGGAAAATTTTCTAAACATGGCCTTTTTTGTACTATCACACCAGCAGCCATTTATGGCCGCCGGGCATATTGACTATATTTCCTGCAAAAGTTTCGATGATACGGCCGTCAGGATACTGGCGGACAACCGTTTCTTCTCTGTAATCCGGTTCCTCGGTCCATCTTGTGAAGTACAGCCGATCCCCGTCTCTGAAGCAGAAAGTTTCGGTATCACCGATGGCGAAACGGCATTTGTCGGGCCAGATCATCTGAAAGTCGTTCTCAGGTCCCTGCCTGGTGACCATCAGGGGCGAGCCGTGCAGGAGAAGGTTATAGCAGTCGTCTGCTTCGGCAAGGGGCATGGAGGCAGCCTCTTTTATGCTGCCAAGATAGCCATCGTACTGGAGCACCCGTATCAGGGACTTCTTGAAATCTACCAGGAGTATGCATATGTTCCCACCCAGAAAAAGCGGAGGGCCGAAATACTGTCCATCTGTTCCGGTGACAGGCTCCAGCACCATGCCGTCCGGGTAACGGACGAAGATAAGGCGGTTGCTTTTGACGGGCAGGCCCTGGCGGAAAAGTTCTTCGGCCTCAAAAAGATCTCCGTGGCAGCTATCGCTTCCCCAGTACCAGGCATCGCTGCCATCAAGGGGTTCAAGATAGAAAATCCCGTCAGTGCAAATCTTTTTGATCATAACTGTTACCTGCTTTCTTGTCCTGCTTTTCCAGATAATAAATAAGGTGGATCATATCCTTGCCCCTGTATCTTTTTACAAACTGAGACCTGACTGTCATACCCAGCCTTTCGGCTACTTTTACAGACGGCAGGTTGTTTGGCCGTATCTGTGCCGTCACATGGCCGGCGCCCAATGTGCGGAAAGCGTAGTCCACGCAGGCGGAAGCGCTTTCCTGGGCATAGCCCCGGTGCCAGTATTTTTTGCCGAAAATATATCCGACTCCCAGATCGGATTCATCGCCGGCTTTTTCGGCAAGGAGGCCGCAGAGACCGACAAGATCCCCGGTGCTTTTTTCCATGACGGCCCAGTAGCTGTAACCATCTCTATCGTAGCGCATGAGGTTCTGTTCCATCCAGTCGGTGACTTCATCGTCGGAAAATGCATGTTCCCATGCGTACATGACTTCCGCATCCTGCAGTATAGAGCCTATGGCAGGGCGGTCAGCCATCCGGATTTTCCGCAGATAAAGCCGCAGGGTCTGGAGGACGATGTCGTATGCCTGCGCTGTGCCGGATGTTTGCGCCGTGTCGTATGCCTGCGCTGTGCCGGATGTTTGTGCCGTGTCGGATAGCGGTGTGCCGGCAGCCGGGGCAGGGTCCGCAGCCGCAGGCAGGCTGTAAGTTACCAGCCTTTACACCAGCATCGGGAGAACTTCGTTGAGCCAGAAAGCGCCGCTAACCTGTCCGCCTGACATGCCCCCGCTGCCATACCGGGACAAGCGGGGCCGGCATGTGACGGACAGCCTTTCGCCGGTGATTTTTTCAAATATATCGTTGAATTTTTTTGTAAATTCTTCCGCAGATATTGGAAGCCAGACCGATCGAAAGGCATGCTGCATGTCTTTCCAGAGGTGCGGATCGCCCCGCAGGCCCCATTTATCCGGCGCTGGCTCGAACAATACTGCGGCAGAAAGTTTTTCTGGAACACTCATGGTCTTGCGGACCTTTCTGCAAATTTTAAGGAAACTCCCATGTGCTGCGCTGCCTGTTCAGGGTACATACCGCTGTCCAGGAAACGACGGCATACATTTTATATCTTTCTGAGCTTTGCCAAATACTCGTTTTTTATCTTATCTGAGCTGAAAGCCATATTCTCTATTTTTCGTCATTTCCGCCACCAGCCTTCTCTAAGCATATTATAATTGATAAACTACTCCGGGACAAGGGCAGCTGCCATGAAAAAAGAATGATTTCTGCCGTAGGGCCGTCTTGCAACCGTGTTTATTTTTTGATAATATTATCGTATAGCACATTTATTCAATGAAGAGGAGCAAATGATGAGCAAGAAAATGCAAAGTAACATTCTGCTGCTGTTTACAGCTCTTATATGGGGGTCATCATTCGTAGCCCAAAAGAGCGGGATGGATTACATTGAACCGTTCACTTTCAACGGCATCAGAATGGTCATAGGTGGACTCGTACTGATACCTTTTATTTTACTCATGGATAGAAAAAAGGCCCGTGACGGCGCTGCGGAGCCGATGTCTGACGAAGAAAAGGCCAAAGCCAGGAAAAAGATCATCGCAGGTGGTATATGCTGCGGACTTGCGATATTTGTGGCAAGCTCTCTGCAGCAGTTCGGCGTCAGCTATACCACAGCAGGAAAAGCAGGCTTTATCACGACCCTGTATGTGGTCATAGTTCCTATCATAAGCGTGCTGCTCAGAAAGCGCGTACGCCCTATAATGTGGCTTTGCGTGGTACTTGGCGCAGTGGGGCTGTACCTGCTCTGCATGACGGATGATTCCTTTAAGCTGGCTTTCGGAGACATGCTGGTGCTGCTCTGTGCAGTGGCATTTGCCGTACATATAATGGTAGTTGACCACTTTGCTGCCAAGCTGGACGGTACCAAGCTTTCGTGCATACAGTTCCTTACATCGGGGATCCTGGGACTTGTCGGCATGGCCATATTTGAGTCGCCGGACATAAACGCCATCCTTGACTGCTGGCTGCCTATACTTTATGCCGGAGTCCTTTCATGCGGACTGGGTTATACTTTCCAGGTCATAGCTCAGAAATATGCGGAGCCTACAGTAGCTTCCCTGCTGATGAGCCTGGAATCGGTATTTGCCGTCATAAGCGGCGCTATCCTGCTCCACGAGACCATGAGCATGAGAGAACTGACGGGCTGCGCTGTGATCTTTGCTGCCGTCATAATCTCCCAGCTTCCTGAAAAAAAGAAGAAAGAAGGCGAAGCACTGCAATGATAACGAGAGAAGAAGCTTTAGAACTGCTGAAAAAATACAACAAGGAAGATTTCCACATCCACCATGGCAAGATGGTAGAAGGGACCATGAGATATTTTGCCAGAGAACTGGGATATGGAGACGAAGAAGATTTCTGGGGAATAGTAGGATTGCTCCACGACATAGATTTTGAGATGTGGCCGGAGGAACACTGCAAGAAAGCCCCGGAACTGCTCAAAGAAGCCGGTATTGATGACCGTATGATCCATGCCATCGTGTGTCACGGCTATGGACTATGTTCTGATGTGAAACCGGAGCACGAGATGGAAAAGGTCCTGTTCGCCTGCGACGAACTGACGGGGCTCATCGGAGCGGCAGCTCTCATGCGTCCGTCTAAAAGCTGCAAGGACATGGAACTTAAATCCCTGAAGAAAAAATTCAAAGACAAGCGGTTCGCTGCCGGCTGCGACCGGGAAGTGATAACCAAGGGTGCGGAGATGCTCGGCTGGGAGCTGGACGATCTGCTGGGCAGGACCCTTGAAGCCATGAAAACATGTGAGGACGCCTAAAAGGCGTCCTTTTAAAATACAGTGGCTGATATATTCTTTTTTGACCGGGGATGATTTTAGAGATAGTCTTTTAACATCAGCGAGAGGAGACTGACAGAAGGCTCAAGGCAGTCCTCATCAAAGTCAAAGCCGGGGTTGTGGACAGGCTGGGAGATGTCTGTTCCGATACCTATGTATACCGCCTTTCCGCCGTGCTGCTGTACATGGTTCATCATCACCGAAGCGTCATCTGAACCGCCGAGATTGCCCTCGGCATAGATTTTGTTGAACCAGGGGATGCGGGAGGCTGCCTGACGGACGGCCTCAACAAGGCAGCTGTCGCTCCGGGCAGCAGGGACTTCCCCATAATCCTCAAAAGTATATGTCAGGCCGTAAGTCTTTGAAGTTCCGCCAAGGATGTCAAATACCCTTTCTTTCAGATACTGTGAGATTTCGGGAAACTGCCCCCGGTATTCCAGCCTGAGACTGCATTCAGGAGGTATGGTATTGGCACATAGCCCGCCGTTTATCATACCTACATTGACCCGTGTAAGGCCTTTTTCGTGGGGAGCTATGGCATGGAGCGACAATGCGGCGCTGCATGCGGCCAGCAGGGCGTTCCTGCCTTCCTGAGCGGCTCCGCAAGGGTGAGCTGCCCGGCCGTGGAAAGTGACATCAAGCTGCCTGACACTCAGAAAATCATTTATACCGCAGGCGATGGCCCCCGATGGCAGAGGCTCGTTTTGGGCAGAAAGGGCCAGATGCACGGCAATGAAATGATCTACATCATCGAGGAATGAAATGATCTACATCATCGAGGAACCCCTTGTCAACGATGGAAGCGGCACCGAAAAAAGTTTCTTCTGCCGGCTGGAACAAAAACTTGATGATACCTCTGTAGTCGTCAGGATGTTTTATTATATCAGAAGCAAGACCAAGCCCGATGGCAGTATGACCATCGTGGCCGCAGGCATGGACACAGCCAGGGTTTACAGATGAAAAATCTTCCGAAAAGGCTCTGGAACCGTCTGCGTCTTTCTCATCATATGGCAGGCAGTCTATATCAAAGCGCAGGGCGCTGACTGGCCCCGGATGTCCGGTATCTATGACGGCAACCACGCCGGGATAACCTTCTGTGCTGCGTACCAGTACGGGATCGGCCCCTTGGGATATGGCTCTTTCCATGTTGGCCCGGCGTGTTTTTTCGGACAGGTCGATGGGGCTTTTGACCGTCTGGATGTTTACGGCGTTTCTGCCGACATGAATATCCTTCGCACCCAAGCCTGCAAGTATCTCGGCGATCCTGGCGCTGGTCCGGACTTCATTCCAGCCTGTTTCGGCATATCGGTGGAATTCACGCCTGTATTTTGTGATCTGGTTCATTGTAGCTCCTTTCTGCTTAGAAAAATGACTGCCTAAGGATACGGTGTGTTAGAGATATTTGCGGAACCAGCTTATCATTTCAGCAATCCGCCGGCGGCGGTTGACAGGTGAGCCGCTGCGGCACAGTTCGTGGGTTTCGCCTTTTACTGCAAATACTCTTGAGGTGCCTCCGAAATAGGTGATGGCGCTGTGGAGCTGCAAAGCATGGTCATAGGTGCACCTGTGGTCCTCAACGCCATGTATGAACAAGACCGGAGTCTTTATAAAAGGAGCATACTTTAGACCAGACTGGTCCCATAAGTATTCCGGATCTTCCCATGGGGTCGTCCCGTAGGTGTCTTTGTTACACGGAAATCCTATGTCAGACATGCCGTAGTCGCTGAAGAGGTTGGATACACACCGGTCAGAAATGGCAGCCTTATACCTGCCAGTATGGCCCAGTATCCAGTTGATGATTATCCCGCCGTAAGAGCCGCCGGTTATTCCCAGCCGTTCTTTGTCTATCCACGGAAACCGCTCAATGGCTGCATCCGTAAATTCCATCAGGTCTCTGTAGTCAACGGTACCCCATTTCTGCCTTATATCGGCAAAATCGCCGCCTCGTCCTTCGGAGCCCCTTGGATTGCAGTATATGACGCCCCATCCTTCAGCGCACATGGCAAACATCTCGTGGGTTGCCACAGGACCGTAAGCTGAACCGGGGCCTCCATGGATAAACAGGATGGTCGGATATTTTTTTCCATCCTCAAAAACGGCGGGCTTCATGGCCCAGCCCTGTATGGTGATACCGTCGGAATTGACAAAGTCGCAGCTTTGGATCTGGGGGAATTGGAACTCGTCTTTCAGGGCCGTATTAAAATCTGTGAGCCGCAGCTCTGTGCCGCTGGCCGGATCCAGCATATAAAATTCGCCGCCGTCCAGCCCCCTCATAGCTGACATATAGATCTTATCCCCATCGGCAAAGTAGTCAAGGATCTTGCCGGACTCATGGGTCAGCTCGGTCATATGATCACTGCCGAAAGGTGAGAAATACAGCTTGGAATCGCCGCCTCTTGTGCTTATGTATATAATGCCGTTTTCTGTAACGGTTATCTTGTTGAGCCAGCCGCTGAGGTATGTCACATCAGTCAGCACATTGTCATAAAAATGTATGTCGGCATCCTTGTTGTTTCTGGTGAAAATGCCTGTATCCATGTCCAGGATGTCGATATATCCATTCTGGTATTCCCCATGCAAAGCACGGTCGCTCCTGCAGAGGAGGATCCGGCTTTCATAAACGGCCTGTATAGCGGCATAGACATACAGGTTAGAATCGTCTATGGCGGTAACTTCCATGGTGGAATAGTCGATCTTATATACTTTGCCTTCGGTCTTTTGCATGCCGCCGGAATCTACTCCGTAAAAAATGCCGTATTTGTCTTTATATGAATCAATGGCGAAAATGCTGATATCGTCGCCGGAAAGCCGGATGAGGCTTCCTTCTGCGCCGCCGTCTGGGCAGCCAGGCTCTGCTGTCCGGTCAGCGCTGGCTCCACGGCCCATGTCCCGGCAGAAGCCACCGCTGCGGTCATAAAAGTAGACCCGTCCCCGCTCTTTATTGCAATAGCCTCCGTCGTTGGTCCAGAAAGGAACTTCATCTGCTATAAAATACCTGCTTTCCATTTCTGCTATTTCGGCATATTTTTCCCAGTCTCCGCCCGCTTCATGGAGCCAGCTTTCTCTAATGGTGTTTTCACTGGAAAGGAGCAAAAAACGGTTTTCATCTATTATCCGGAAATCGTATATGCCCTTGTGAAGACTGAAAAGCTTTGTGTATTCTTTTGTAATGATGTTGAACTTGTAAAAAACGGCAAGGGGTATGCCTTTGCCGATCATATCTTTGTCGGCCTGGTCCCTGGCCCCCAGTATGACAAGGTTTTCTGCATCAAGCCATTGGTGGGCGCCTGCGCTGCCGTCATATGTAAGTCTTTCTTTGACCTTGCCGGCATCCATATCGAACAGATACAGATCAGAAATATATCTGTCATTCTCCATATCTGTGTCATAGCGTACAAAGGAAAAAAGTCCGCTGCCGTTGGGCTTCATATGGGTGGTATTGACATATTCCTTGAAAAAATCATCGGTGATCCTTTTTTTCATGAGGGGGCCTCCTTTCGTTTGTATATATTTTATAGCAAACCGGAACAAATAAAAAGCTTATTTTTTGCCGGAGCAGCCCGCCGCAGCCGTTTGGCGCCCTTGTTAGAACGGAACACTTATGGTAAAATTATAAAAAAAGAAAAGGAGCGCAGCATATGAAAAAAATCAATCTGAGCGCAGGGACTTTTTTAGCTATCATATCTTTTTCCATAGCCGGCAGCGTCATCTACGAACTGCCGTATATAAGGAATGTTTATTATGACAAATTTGTTGAAGCTTTCGGGATGACCAATGCGCAGGTGGGATTCCTGATGTCGGCCTATGCCGTGGGATGCCTGCTGCTGTATATTCCGGGAGGCATCCTGGCGGACAAGTTTTCTACAAAGAAAATGCTGGTGCTGTCTCTGATGGGGACGGGAGCCCTCGGCATAGTCATGGCCCTTTCCATGAATTATGTGACGGCGCTGATCGCATTTTTCCTGTTTGCCGTCACCACCAGCTTTGTCTTTTGGGCGGCTCTGAACAAAGGACTTAGGATTATAGGCGGAAAGGAAGATTCAGGATCCACATACGGCTGGTATTATGCTCTCGGATCTGTGATAAGCCTGGTGTGCGGCCTAGGATTCTGGGCGCTGTATACTTCCACTGAAAATTCGCATGACGCAATGTTCAGGACCATAATGGCCATGTCCATAGCTGTCATAGTGTCGGGCGTCCTGGTGCAGATAACATTCAAAGAAGAGAATACTTCCCTTGCCCAGACGGCAGAAGAAGATAAGTTCAGGCTCAGCGATGTGGGAAAAGCGATAAAAAACCCGTATCTCTGGTGGGCTTCCATCATAATGTTCCTCATTTATACTATTTACAGCAATGTGTCGTATTTTACCCCGTACCTGTCGTCTCAGGTGGGAATGGATGTGTCTGATTCTTCGTTCCTGGGGATCATAAGGGGATATGTATTTTACTTCCTGTCGCCGGTAGGCGGATATATAGCAGATAAACTGCTCAAATCCACCCTGCGGCTGTACGGATATGGCTTTATAGGGCTGGCTGTACTGTTCTTTGCGGCTACACGGGTACCTGCCGGGGAGGACAGCGTTGCCATCGCCATCGTGATTTCTCTGTTGGCTTCGGCTTTTGCCATGATGCTCTACGGAGTCATGTGGTCCATACTCAATGAGATAGATATCCCTATTTCATATGCGGCAACGGCCATAGGGATTTCGTCCATGGTCATCTATCTGCCTGATCTGTTCGTGCCTGCTATGATAGGAAGCTGGCTGGACAATTACGGTGAGGAGGCCGGATATTTCAGGATGTTCATCTTCTTCGGAATATGCTGTATGCTGGCGGTGGTGCTTTCCCTGACACTGGCAGAGAGAGTAAAGATGATGAAAGCTGCCAAGGAAATAAAATAATGATAAAAGGGCCGGTCTGCGGACCGGTTTTTTTATGCATATGACATGAGGCGGATATGCTGCGAGGATCGCTGGCGGAATTATAGATGGCAATGGCCGTTCCGGGGAGTATAGGCAGCAATGACCGTTCCGGGGAATGTAGGCAGCAATGGCCGTTCAGCCGGCAAAAGGTTCTCATTTTCTTTGCATTGGCCATTGCTGAGAACCAAAAGAGCTGGCAGTCAGACAAAAAGTTCTCTTTTCTATGATCCCAATGGTGAGGGAGAACCTGCCCCGGAAAAAAAGTTTCTCAAAAGATCTGAATGGAGACTAGCTGAGAACTAAAACTGAAAGATCGGTTCTCGGCAAAGCATGATCTGGACAAAACGAGAACCTTTTGCTGGCGGAACTCACATGACCATCTTATACCCCAAAACACAAAAGATTTCTGTTGTAATTTATGGAATTATATAGTAAAATTTTACATATAATTACTGATGGAAAAATTCTTGCAGATAGTAAAAGAAAGGGGAAAGATGGAAAACAATATATCCGGGCAGATAAGAAGGATCCTTGACAGGGAGATGGAATTGCTCAGCCTTGAAAAACATGAGTATCGGAAGCTGCGCCACTTGGGATCTCTCATAATAAGGCGCAGGCAATACGGCATTATCTTTACCGAAAAAAATAATGGGCGGGAAAAAGGGATCACATCCGATAAGGCCAGGATAACTCTTCTTGGCAGAAAGAGATATCTGAAAAAGTCCATCCCCCGTAGAGAAAAGGTATGCAAGATGTTGCAGGACGCGATAAAAGAAATTGAAAATGCGGAATCACCTCCTTTGGATTTCCCCTGGGACATAAAAGAGCTTAAAAACGCCCGGTTTTCACGAAAAGCATTCCGGTGGCTCTCCGAAGAAACCCAGACCAACCCAATGGCTCCGGAAATGTTGAAATATGCCACAGACTCAGGTATCAGGGTAAGATCAAAATCGGAGAAGATAATCGCAGACATGCTCACGAGCCGAGGTCTACCGTTTAAATATGAAGTTCCGTTAGAATTGCCAGGACGCAGGATCTATCCCGACTTTGTCATAATGCGGCAGAACGGCAGGATGGTCATATGGGAGCACTTTGGCCTTATGGGCGACGAGAAATATGCCGTGAAAGCCATGGAGAAACTTACGGCTTATCTTGAAGCAGGCTTATCCATACACGATGATCTTATATGTACTTTTGAAAAGGACATTGAAATGCCTGGTATATTAGAAAACATAATCGACACATATCTTATCCAGTGAAAAGAGGTTGTGAAATGTCCCGCTTTGCCCTGTGCCTATTTGCATCTGCAAGGCACTGCGAGCAGAAAGCAGCAGATGTCCATGGTCACAAAATGCAGATGTCCGCAGCCATAAAATGCAGATGTCCGCAGCCATAAAAGCCCTTGCGCCCCAAAGGATAAATGAGTATAATAATAGCGTGTTATCAGGGTCTGACGGATATTCGGGCCACGAGCACCCGGAAAACTATACCAATGAAAGGAAGCGAGTTTCATGTTTCACGAAATGACCATAGCGGGCGTCAAAAGACAGCTGCCCCTCTGCAAAGTAACAGACGACCTTTATATAGCCGCTTTTATAATGTTCAGCGATGTGGAGATCACAAAGGCCGCCGCCGCCGAGCTTCTCAAAAAAGCACCGGAATTTGATATAATGATAACAGCCGAATCCAAAGGTATACCGCTCACATACGAAATGGCAAGACAGGCGGGGGTGAATGATTATGTGGTAGCCCGCAAAGGAGCCAAACTTTACATGACTGACATAGTATCCACTCAGGTGGATTCCATAACTACAGACCATATCCAGACTCTGTGCATCGGAGGCAAAGAGGCTTCCCAGCTCCGCGGAAAGAGGGTGCTGATCGTCGATGATGTTATCAGCACAGGTGAATCCTTAAGGTCCCTTGAAACCCTTGTAGACCAGGTGGGTGGAATCATCGTGGGCCGTATGGCCGTGCTGGCCGAAGGCGAAGCCGCAGACAGAGACGATATCATCTATCTGGAAAAGTTACCTGTATTCAATCCTGACGGCAGCATAAAATAAAGCCGGAGGTGACAGCATTTCATGGACAGTCAAAACATTAAAGAAATAAAACTGGCGCCTGAACCGCCCCTTTATAACTATGTGGATATAGCGGTCATGGATTTTCCCAATGGGCGGGATGGCCATCCACGGACCAGATGTAAAGTGACGGCCCAGTTTGGGGACTACGATATAGATCAGCTCAAGAAACAAGGGCTGGACTATGAAGGAGCCGTTAAATACTACGAGGACTGGCTGTACCGGATAATCAAACTTAACCTGGCTCAGGACTGGACATGCGTTGAAGGATGGGACCAGGTCATGGGGATCATAGGGAAAAAGCTTGCTGCCAGGTATGACGCATGATCTTACCTGTATCCTGACAGTATGTGATGATGGTCTGACCGCTCATTTTTCAGGATACTTTTGATATGATCAGTATAAAAAGACGAAGGCTGCTGCTCCCATAAGGCTGAACCGGAGACAGCCTTTTTTCTTTTACGGTCTGGTACATGAAATTATAGGCATATTCAGGAAATTGCAGCAGATCAGGGTCGGTTTCTGTATGTTCCAGGGCCCATCCGGCTACATCCGTCTGACATGTTTGGTATTCAAGGATGGCGCCGTAAACGGAAGCTCAACTTCATTACTGGCGCAGCCTCCTGCCAGCCAGGTCAGGCATGCGATCATAAAGATAGCAAGGGTGCAGCATATAAAACGAAAAAAATGCGCATTTGTATGGCTCCTTTCCGAAACAGATTATAAGATCGGATTGATTGCTGTACAAGTACGCACTTTTTTGTAACTTTGATGTTTTGGTATGCGGCAGCAAAGTCAGAGGCTTACTGCCTTTGCAATCTGCTGCGACATGACTGCGGCCACGGCGATCTTCAGCACATCCCCCGGCAGGAAAGGCAGCACGCAGGCAGCCAGCCCCGACCACAAGGAGGCTCCGGTCACGATCATGTACCACATGAGACCAAAGCTGTAGCAGGCGGAAAGCCCAATGAACATAAAGGCGGCAGAGCCTGCGATCTTTGGTGGCCTTCCCGCCGTGATCTTTCCCTTGGCGCCAAGCCCGCATATAAAAGCGCAGACAGCATAACCTATTATAAAGCCTCCGGTAGGGCCTGCCAGCACGCCGAGACCGCCTGAGAACCCGGCAAAAACAGGAATACCCAGCGCTCCCGTCATAATATAGATGATCTGGCTCAGCAGGCCGTATCTGGGGCCAAGGAGAGAACCGGCCATATAAGGGCCGATCAGTGCCAGATTGATGGGCACAGGTGTAAAAAACAGCGGTATGTTTATCCACGAGCATATACCGGTAAGGGCCGAGAATAAACCGGAAAGCAAGAGCAGATTTGTTTTGGTCATATCAGTAGTCCTTTCTGACAGTAACTTCGCCGCTGGTTATGGTCTCCATTTCACGGGCCTTTCTGCCTTCCAGGTATTCCACCACAAGTCCGCCGTTATCATCGATATCTATGGCGCGCGCCTTTATACCTCTGCCTCCGTTTTCGGGCAAGGCTCCATAGGCGGTGCCGTAAAGGGTTACAGGCTGTCCCAGTATCATCGAGCGTGATCTGTATTCCCGGAGGATGGTGCGGCGGTCAAATGTTTCGAGGAGACGGAAAAACTTTGAAGTGATGGAAGCCGCAAGCTGATTGCGGCTGAATGCCCCCGAAGAAGCTGTTATGTAGGCGGCTTTTTCTGCTATGTCATCAGGAAAAACCTGTTCGTAGCAGTTGATCCCGATGCCGATGATGAGACGGCTGATGGTACCCGTTTCAAAATTACTTTCTGCTTCTGTAAGAATACCGCAGATTTTTTTCCCGTTCAGATATATGTCGTTTACCCACTTTATCTTAGGTCCCAGGCCGGTCACTTCTTCTATGGCCTGACACACACCCAGGGCGGCGATGGTGGAGACGAGCATGGAACGGTCAAGGCCGAAATCCGGTTCAAATGCTATGGTCATATAAAGTCCTTTGGAATGGGGCGAATAGAAGGATCGGCCCAGTCTGCCGCGGCCTTTGGTCTGTGCGTCAGCTATGATAAGATGAGGCTTAGCCACAGATCTCAATCTCTTGGCATAGTCATTGGTAGAATCCACTTCCTCCAGAAGATGGATCTTACATGGAAAGTCAAGGGAGTCTCTGATGTATGCGGCAGAAAGCAGATCTTCCTCCTGCTGCAGGAGACGATACCCCACGGAAGCCTTTGATTCGATATCAAAGCCCTCAGCCTGAAGTTTTCTTATGGCTTTCCAGACAGAATTTCGTGACAGGCCGAGAGTATCTGCAAGCTCCTGCCCCGAAACATATTCAGGTCCTTTGCTGCGAAATATTTCTAAAACTTTTAATTTTGTAGACATATTGACCTCCAGAAGCAGTGTTGGAAATAGTATATAATAAGCCGGAACAAATGTCAACCTAAAATCAAATTAGGGTGACAAATGAAAATTTTACATTTTTATACAGATTTTATGGGAGACAAGACTTTATATGAGCGGAAGGCTGTGGTATAATGAACGCAGTGATTTATACCGCCTGAGGGCGCAGGGTAGCGTTCATTGAACCACCTTTGCCTGACTTGGGGTGGTATAATGAACGCAGCAGATCAAACCGGCTTATGCCGTAAGGAAGGGGAAAACATGGGTTTAATGGAAAAGATCCTTGGAGACATGAACTCCAGGGAAGTCAAGAAAATAGAAAAAATAGCTGACAAGGTCATGGATTTGGAAGATCAGGTGGCAGCCCTGTCAGATGATGAATTGAGAGGAAAGACAGCCGAATTCAAGGAAAGACTGTCGGCAGGTGAAACTCTCGACGATATATTGCCGGAAGCTTTTGCTGTATGCCGTGAAGGAGCCTGGAGAAGCGTAGGTATGAGACATTTCCGCGTACAGGTCATAGGCGGTATCGTGCTCCACCAGGGCAGGATCGCCGAGATGAAGACCGGTGAAGGAAAGACTCTGGTAGCGACCCTTGCCGCCTATCTCAACGCCCTTGAAGGAAAGGGTGTCCATGTGGTGACCGTCAACGACTATCTGGCCAGGCGAGACGCCGAGTGGATGGGAAAGATATATACTTTCCTGGGCCTGACCGTGGGCTGCGTTGTCCAAGGTATGCGCGATGATGCAAAAAAGGCGGCTTATGATGCGGATATAACATATGGGACCAACAATGAATTCGGTTTTGACTACCTCAGGGATAACATGGCCATCTACAAAGAGCAGCTTGTCCAGAGAGATCTGAACTTTGCCATCGTCGACGAGGTAGACTCTATCCTGATAGACGAGGCCAGGACTCCGCTGATAATTTCCGGAAGAGGAGATAAGTCCACAGACCTGTACCAGAGGGCAGATTCCTGTGTCAGGAGACTGACGGCCGAAGAAGACTTCACCATCGAGGAAAAGGATAAGAAAGTCACTCTGACTGACGAAGGCGTGGCCAAGTGCGAAAAGTTTTTTGGCATTGAAAACCTGGGAGATCCGGAAAACATGGAGATCAACCACCATGTGATCCAGGCCCTCAAGGCAAGAAATATAATGAAGCGCGATGTGGACTACATCGTCAAAGACGGCGAGATCATCATAGTTGACGAATTTACCGGCCGTTTCATGTTCGGCCGCCGATACAGCAACGGACTTCATCAGGCTATCGAGGCCAAAGAAGGGGTACTGGTACGATCCGAGTCAAGGACCCTGGCCACCATCACATTACAGAACTATTTCCGCATGTATGGCAAGCTGGCCGGAATGACAGGTACAGCCAAGACCGAGGAAGAAGAATTCCGCGAGATATACAATATGGATGTTGTGGTGATACCTACCAACAAGCCGGTCATCAGGGAAGATCTTGACGATGCTGTGTTTGCATCAACCGAGGCCAAGTTCAAGGCCATTCTCGACCGGATCGTTCAGGTACATCAGACCGGCCAGCCGGTGCTGGTGGGAACTATTTCCATAGAAAATTCCGAACTGCTCAGCGGAATGCTCAAAAAGAGGGGCATACGCCATAATGTGCTCAATGCCAAGCATCATGAAAAAGAGGCCCAGATCATAGCTGAAGCCGGAAGAAAAGATGCGGTGACCATAGCTACCAATATGGCCGGCCGTGGTACCGACATAATCCTGGGCGGCAATCCTGAATTTGAGGCCAGACGGGAAATGGAAAAGCTGGAATACACGCCGGAACAGATTTCCTTTGCCACCAGCTTTGTCAGCAGTACCGATCCGGTGCTCAATGACGCCAGAGAAGTTTTCAATAAACTGCTGGTCCAGTATAAAGAAGAAAGAAAAGCGGAGCAGCAGCAGGTGAGAGACCTGGGCGGCCTGTGCATAATAGGTACGGAGCGCCACGAATCCAGGCGTATAGATAATCAGCTGAGAGGCCGGTCAGGTCGTCAGGGAGACCCAGGACAGACCCAGTTCTTTATTTCCCTTGAGGACGATCTGATGCGGCTTTTCGGCGGCGACAGGATGCAGAGCCTGATGAGCCGGTTCGGCATGCAGGAAGAAGCTCTTGCCGCAGGAATGCTTTCCAAGACCATAGAAAATGCCCAGAAGAAGGTTGAGAGCCGCAACTTTGAGATCAGAAAATATGTGCTCCAGTACGACAATGTAATGAACAAGCAGCGTGAGATCATATATGACCAGCGGCGCAGAGTGCTTTTCGGAGAAGATATCAGGGATTACATCATGGAAATGATGGAGGATCTGGTCAGGACAACCATCCAGCCTATCGTCATCGCCAGCAAATATCCGGAGGAATGGGATCTGGACATGCTCAACGAGAACCTGCGGCAGATCACGGCAACATTCGGCGGGATAACATATTCCGATGAAGAAAAGATGGACCTGACAGAAAAAAAGCTGGAAGAAGATGTGCTGGCCCGGTTCCACAAGCTGTATGAGGAAAAAGAAGCCGAGGTCGGCTCTGCCCGCATGAGGGATAATGAAAAGATGATATTGCTAAGAGTAGTCGATAACCGCTGGATGGATCATATTGATGCAATGGATGAACTGAAGCAGGGGATCGGTCTCAGGTCCCTTGGACAGGTCAATCCGGTTAACGCTTATGCTTCAGAAGGCTTCGACATGTTTGAGGCCATGGTGGCAGAAATAAGGGAGGAAGCCGTAAGGTACTGTTATAATGTGACCGCCAATACCACCACTCAAAGACGCCAGGTCATTGTCATAGGAGAAGGAAGAAAAGACGAATTCCGTGACGATGCTGCAGCCATGTCAGACGGCCGGCGGCCATCGGCCCAGCAGTCCATGCCTCAGGCAGCCCCGACTCCGGATAAGCCGAAGAAGCCGGAGACCTACAGGCGCGAAGCGCCTAAAGTAGGCCGCAACGATCCTTGCCCGTGCGGAAGCAGAAAGAAATACAAGAACTGCTGTATGAAAAAAGATATGGAGCAGCAGTAAGTTAAAGGACATCGCAAATGATTTTGGCCCGGCCAGAAATGGCCGGGTTTTCCGGTCATTTGAGCCATTAAAAGAGAGAAAGTCTCGCGTATGGATTTTAATGAGATCGTCGAAAAAACCATACCGGGAGTGAACGGAGACACAGCCATATGCGGCGGCGTTCAGAAAGACTTTTATCCCGGTGTCTGCCGCATATGCCCAAAGACCAAGGACATGGCATCGAAAATCCAGCAGGAGAAGCTCTGGTGATGGTCACGATGATCGTCACGATGATCGTTTGGCGATGAGAAGGCGCAGAGCCGGAGCAAAGGTGAGAATATGGAAAAATACAAAGTTATCATAGCCGGCGCTGGACCCGCCGGCCTTGCAGCTGCCATTACCCTCAAAGAGCTGGGCATGGGCGATGAAATCCTGGTGATAGAACGGTTCAGTTTTCCAAGGTACAAGTGCTGCGCCGGATATATGACCGGCAAGACCAGGAAGGCCTACAGTGAGATGGGCCTCGACCTGGACAGGGTCCATTATTCGCTGATAAAGGATTTTAATATTTTCCACAACTTTAAAAAACGCCAGACCATACATAACAAGTTCCTCTACACCAACAGGAAGATCGACCGGGTGGAGCTGGATAACGCTTTCTTTGAACTGGCTGTCTCCGCCGGAGTACGGGTCAGAGAAAACACATCGATCGCTTCCCATGACAGGGCAGAAAAATATATCGTGACCGCAGATGGTGAGGAGCTGCATTACGACTATCTGGTATTTGCCGACGGCACCAGCGGCTACGGCAGCCGCTATGTACCGGAAAAAGGCCGTAACATCGCCATGCAGCTGGTGTTCGCAAGCGACAGGCCGGAAGAGATACAGATACATTTTGGGATCACCAAACATGGCTACGGCTGGGTCAGCTCTTATGGCGGCGTGACCAATGTGGGCCTGACAGACAGATATGAGCCGGATATCAACTATCAGGATGTGTTCAGGGGCTTCATGGAACGGCTCGGCTTTGACGAGGATCTGTCCCGGCTGAAAGGCGCCTTTACTCCCATGTATGTCGGGCGGCATGATGAAATGGCCGCAGAGGGTATATATTTTGCGGGAGATGCCGCAGGCGCCTGCGATCCGCTGACCCTGTCGGGACTCAGATACGCACTGGGCTCCGGAAAAGCCTGCGCCCATGCCGTTGCCTCCGGCGACAGTCGCCCATACAGCCGGTATATGGGCAGCCTCCGCAGAAAGTTCGCCTTCATGCGGCTGCTTATGCGGATATTCTATCTTAAACCTGTGATGTTCTGCGTGTTCTCCGTCGGCTGCCGTTTCTTCGGCGGCCTCATCGCAGCGGTGTTCAACAACTTCTTCGTAAATAAGAAGTGAGAGCTGTCACTGGAGTCACTGCGGCAGCCGTGTCCGCGCGATGGCCGCAGAATAACCCCCTGGCCGCCGTGATGGCTGTCGGGCTCGTGTGCCTTGGAGCCTGCACCTTGTAGCCTGCGCCGCCGGGAGGACCGTTGAACTTTGCGCACTTATAAGGTATAATAAACGCTGTAGATCATATGATGCCCGACGCTTGACGGCGCTGCAGCGGAAACAGGTGAGAGCGAGCAGGTGCCTGGCCGCAAAAGAGGCGGATATTGACAGTAATCTATATTTTTTGGTTTTTCGTCAATAGATCATGGATCTTTGACAGTTTGCTCAAACAACACGCAACGAGCGCCAATATCCGGCCGCCAAACCCATACTGAGAAAAGGAGTGAGACTATGATCCAGCTTGAAAACATCAAGAGCCAGATCCCCGCAGTGCGGGCTGTCCTGACAGAAGTCGGTGACTCTCTTTGACCTCGCTAAGATCAAAGAAGAACTGGACAGGACCAACAGAGAAATAGAACAGGAGGACTTCTGGAACGACCCCGACTACGCCCAGAAAGTCATGAAAGAAAAAAAGAACATGGAGGACACCGTAGAAGGCTACGAAGACCTGCAAAATACTTTAGACGACATTGAAGAGCTGATAGAGATGACTGGAGACGACGACCAGTCCGTAGCCGAAGAAATACAGGCCATGTTCGACGATGTGAGCAAAAGAGCCGACGACATGAGGGTAAAGACCCTCTTAAACGGCAAATACGACAAATGCGGAGCCATCGTATCCATCCACGCCGGTACAGGCGGAGTGGACGCCATGGACTGGGCTTCCATGCTCCTTCGCATGTACACCAGATGGTGCGACAAAAAAGGATATAAGGTCAACCTGGTAGACCTGCAGGACGATACCGAAGCCGGCATAAAGAGCGCTACCCTCATAGTAGAAGGGGACAATGCTTACGGCTACCTCAAAAACGAGAAAGGCGTTCACCGCCTTGTCAGGATCTCACCGTTCAACGCCGCAGGCAAGAGACAGACATCCTTTGCCCAGCTGGAGGTGGTGCCTGAGATCGAAGAAGACCTTTCCGTAGAGATCGACCCGGAAGACCTGCGCATAGACACATACCGCAGCAGCGGGGCCGGCGGCCAGCATGTAAACAAGACCGACTCGGCCATCAGGATAACCCACCTGCCGACCAACATCGTCGTTACCTGCCAGAACGAAAGGAGCCAGCACCAGAACAAAGAAATGGCCATGAAGATACTCATGTCCAAGCTGGCCGAACTCAAGGAACAGGAACACAAGGAAAACCTCAAAGAGCTGAAAGGCGACTACTCCATGAACACCTGGGGCTCCCAGATACGCTCATATGTTTTCCAGCCATACACCATGGTCAAAGACCACAGGACAGGAGCCGAGACTGCCAATGTGAACGCAGTCATGGACGGCGACCTGGACTATTTCATCAACGAAAAACTCAAACAAAAGGAAGATTAAATGGATATACTGCGAAAATTAGCCGCCGAGTTCCATCTCCGGCAGAATCAGGTCGAAAATACCGTAAACCTCATCGACGAAGGCAATACCATACCTTTTATCGCCCGTTACAGAAAAGAAGCCACCGGCGGACTCAGCGACACAGTCCTCAGAGATATGGACGAAAGGCTCCGCTACCTGCGCGGCCTTGAGGAAAGAAAAGAAGAAGTCATCAGGCTCATCGAGGAACAGGGCAAGCTCACCGAAGACCTTAGAGCAGAAATAGAAAAAGCCGAAGTCCTACAGCGGGTAGAAGACCTGTATAAGCCTTTCAAACAGAAAAAGGCCACAAGAGCTTCCAAAGCAAGAGAAAAAGGCCTGGAGCCGCTGGCCATGATAATCTACGCCCAGCAAAAGACCGAAGGCGATCCCGCAGACGATGCCAAAGCTTTTGTGGATCCGGAAAAAGAAGTCAATACACCGGAAGAGGCTCTTCAGGGCGCCCTGGACATCATCGCCGAGATGATAGCCGACGATCCGGACATTACCAAAGCAGTCAGAGAAAAGACTTTCGCCGCCGGTCTCATCGTCACCGAAGCCACCGATCCGGAAGAAAAGACCGTATACGACATGTATTACGACAGGACAGAAGCCCTGAACAAGATACCTGACCACAGGGTGCTGGCCGTAAACCGGGGCGAAAAGGAAAAGAAACTCAAGGTCAAAGTCACCATAGATCAGGAAGCCATCCACGGCCTGATCGCCGAAAGCGTGATAAAAAACAACCGGTCCATCTTCAAGTCCCTGCTGGACGATACCATTGACGACGCATATAAAAGACTCATGGCACCGTCTATAGAAAGGGAAATGAGGAATATGCTCACCGAGCGGGCCGAGGCTGAGGCAGTCAAGATCTTTGCCAGAAACACAGAGAGCCTGCTGATGACGCCGCCTGTAAAGGACAAGGTTGTCCTCAGCATAGACCCTGGCTACAGGACCGGCTGCAAGGTAGCAGTCCTGGACGGCACCGGAAAGCTGAAAGCCTATACAACCGTCTACCCGACCCAGCCAAAAAATGACATAGCCGGAACCGAGGCAGTCCTCAAGAAACTGGTAGACAAATACGGAGTAGAGATCATCGTCGTAGGCAACGGCACCGCTTCAAGAGAGACCGAAGAAGTAGTAGCCGCTTTCATCAAAAAGAACAACTATCCGATACAGTATACCATTGTAAACGAAGCGGGGGCCTCGGTGTATTCGGCTTCCAAGCTGGCCGCCGAGGAATATCCTGATCTGGATGTGACCACCAGAGGCGCCATGTCCCTGGGCAGGAGGCTGCAGGACCCGCTGGCCGAGCTGGTCAAGATCGACCCCAAGAGCATAGGCGTCGGCCAGTATCAGCACGACATTAACCAGAAAATGCTGGAAAACGCTCTGACCGCCGTGGTGGAGGACTGCGTGAACCGGGTAGGCGTAGACCTGAACACCGCCTCCCCGTCCCTGCTTTCTTACATTGCCGGTATCAACTCAGGGGTAGCCAGGAATATAGTCGCCTACAGGGAGGAAAACGGCCGCTTTACCAACCGCCGCCAGCTCATGAAAGTGCCTAAGCTGGGCGAAAAGGCTTTCAACCAGTGCGCCGGATTCCTGCGCATAACAGGCGGTGACGAGCCGCTGGACGCCACTTCCGTCCATCCTGAATCCTATGACGCAGCCAAGGCCATGATGCAAAAACTGGACATCGACCCTGCTACCATAGAGGGAGGCGGCGATAAGTCAGTAGAAGACAAGATAAAGAAAACATACAGGGCCAAAAGCCTGAGCCAGAGCATAGCAGCCATGGCTGAGGAACTGGGAACAGGCGAGATGACCCTTTCCGATATAATCGGCGAGCTGAAAAAACCTGCCAGAGACCCAAGAGAGGACGCGCCTCCTGTGGTTTTCAGAAACGATGTCAAGAGTTTTGAAGACCTGAAAGTGGACATGGAGCTGACCGGCACCGTCAGAAATGTAGTAGACTTCGGCGCCTTCGTAGACATAGGAGTCAAAAATGACGGTCTGGTACACATATCGCAGATGAGCGATAAGTATATAAAGCACCCGATGGATGTGGTTTCCGTCGGCGATACGGTCAAGGTGAAGATAATTTCCATCGATCCGGAAAAAATGAAGATAGGCCTGACCATGAAGCTGTAGGACAGGACGGCCCCGCTGCCTGACCGCCGCAGAACAGTCCGTATCAGGATAAGTCACACAAGGAGAACTATGATAAATACCATTATTTTCGATTTCGACGGCACGCTGGTCAACACCAACGATGTCATAATAGAAGCCTGGCAGCACACATACAGGCATTACGGCCGGGACGAAAAACCCGTAGACTACATAACCCAATTCTTCGGAGAACCGCTTATTACCACCATGGCAAGAGAATTTCCGGAAGTTCCGCCGGAAGAAAGCGCCGAAGTATACAGGGCTCACCAGAGGGCCAAGGCAGACCAGCTGGTAAAGCTTTTCCCGGATATACCTCAGCTGCTCAAGGCTCTCAGAGAAAGAGGATACAAGATAGGCATAGTCACATCCAGGACCGGAGAAAGCACCGCTTTCTATCTTAATATGTTCGGAATAGGCCGGTATTTCGACGGGATAGTGAGCTGTGACGACACAGACAAGCACAAACCCGACCCGGAGCCGGTGCTCCTGGGTCTTGCCAAACTTGACGCCAGGCCGGAAGAAGCCATAATGATAGGCGACAGCTTTTTCGACATGAAGTGCGCCAATAACGCCGGAGTCAAGACTGTTTTAGTCGGCTGGCGGGCCACCGGAAACGGCCAGACCATGGACGGCTGCCGGGTGGACTATACCATAGAGAAACCAATGGATCTTATAAGAATTCTTGAGGTAATGTGATGCTGAATATTTTCTATGGCAGAGAAAATCTGGACAAGGAAAAATTCATATTCGATCATATGGCCGGGAGGGCCCTTATAATGGTGCCCGACCAGTATACATTAGAGGCGGAAAGGCAGGCTTTCCGCCATCTTGGCATTTCGGCCCTTATGGATGTGGAGATCGTCTCCCCTTCCAGCCTGGGAGAAAACATCCTGAACGAACTGGGGGGAAGCCGTCGTAATTTCATCAACAAATACGGACGCCACATGATCTTGTACAAGAGCGCCGCCGCCCGCAGAGACGAACTCCAGGTTTTCCGGGGACTGGAAAACAAGGCCTCGTTCATCGACGCCGTCAACAACTTTATTTCCGAGATGAAGCAGTACGGCTGCGGCCCAAAGGAGCTGGCAGAAATGATCGCCGCCGAGGGCACCGATGATTACACCGGCAAAAAGCTGGCGGACATCAATCTTTTGTTTAACGACTACGAAAGCCAGATCAAAGACAGGTATACCGATTCAGAGGATCGCATAGACCTGTATCTGGGAAAGATCAGAGAATCTGAGCTCATAAGAGGAAACCAGATCTGGGTGTATGGCTTCGACAGCTTTGCGCCAAAGACCATGGCCCTGCTGGGAGAACTGATGAGTTCTGCAGATGAGGTCAATCTCCTTTTGACATGGGACGACAGCAGGCCGGATGCCGACCTGTTCGAGCTGACCGGGATAGTAATGCACAATGCTGTCTGTCAGGCACAGGCCAGGAGAGTACCTTGGAAAAAACAGCCTATATCGAAGGAATATGAGCTTAAGGACCTTTCAAGGGCCATGCGGCATATAGAAAAGGAACTTTACACTATGAGGCCGGCAGTTACTTTTCACAGCGGGGGCATAACTATGGTGGAAGCCGCCGGAATATATAATGAGGCAGAAAGCGCTGCGGCCTATGTCCTGAGCCTTGTACGGGACAAAGGGCTGCGATACAGGGATATACGGCTGGTCTGCAACGATATGGAAAAACGCCGGGCAATAATAGAAAGAGTGTTTGAGGAATATGGCATAGAAGTTTATTCTGATATCAAGAGAGACATCACTGACAGTCCGGTCATCAGGCACATCCTGGCGCTGCTTGACACCTGCGTGGGCGGTTTTAAGACGGAGGCGCTGATGAGGACGATCAAATCGGGATTTGGCGATCTTACTGGCGAAGAAGCTGCCGCCCTTGAAAATTACGCCATAAAATACAAGATCAAAGGCTCCATGTGGAAGAAACCTTTCCGCAGGGGAAAGAGTGAATATGGTGAAGAAGGACTGACACAGATAAACCAGCTCCGACGCAGGGCAGTGGAACCTGTATTGCCGCTGGAAAAGCTGATAAAAGCTGCGGCCCATGCCGGGCAGGACGCTGCCGGTACAAAGGCTGAGGGCACGGCCGGAGCCGATATTGTGACGACCGGAGACTTTATCAGGCAGTTTTATGATTATCTGTGCGTTGATCTCAAATTGCGGGAGAAAGTCCTGGATTTCATCGGAGAGCAGGAAGACGCAGAGCTGTATGAGACTGCCGATGAAACGGCTTCCGTATGGAAGAACTTTGCGTCTGTGCTTGACCAGATTTACGACATAATGGGCGGTGAGCCCTTTGAGCCGGAGATGTTCCTGGATATTTTGATGACAGGGCTTAGACAGGTGGAGATCGGCCTGCTGCCGCCGGCAGAGGACGCCCTGATGCTGGGGACCATCCAGCGCAGCAGGAGCAGCCGGGTAAAAGCCCTGGTGGTCATGGGAGTAAACGAGGGGATATTGCCGCAGGAAAAGCCCACACAGGGACTGTTTTCTGCCGAGGAAAGGGAGTTGTTCAAGGAAAAGGGCAGAGAGCTGTGCAAAGTGGATTCCATACGGTTCATGGAGGAAAAACTGGCCATCTACAGGAACCTGTCGCAGGCAGCCGAGTACCTGTGGATGAGCTGCGCCCTTTCGGACGAAGAAGGCAATCAGCTAAGGCCGTCCCATATATTCACACGGATGAAAGAGCTTTTTCCGGAGCTGGCGGTCCAGCCCGATGTGCTCAACCGCAAGGATAAGAGCGAACTGATAAACAGCCGCACCAGCGGCCTGCGGCACCTGAGCCGGATCATCAGGGAGACCATCGAGGGCGGCGCTGCCGGACCTCTGGCCGAAACACGGTCCGCAGCCGGCGGCCGGACCGAAGCCGATGTGCCGGCCGACCCAGCCGGCGGCCAGACCGAAGCCGAAGCCCGTCCAGCCGTCTCCGGTCTTCCGGAACAATGGGCCCAGGCTCTGAGCTGGCTGACAGACAACAAAAAAGACGATATCGGCCGCATACGAGATGGCCTGACCTTTACCAACAAACAGGAAGACCTGGGCAGGGCCGCCGCCGAAGCCCTTTTCAAGGGGGATACGGCTTCGGCCATGAGCCTGAGCCCGTCCAGGATAGAGAATTTTGCCAGGTGTCCGTTCGCTCATCTGGTGACATACGGTCTCAGGCCGGAAGAAAGGCGCATATTTGAGGCGGCTCCCAGAGAGATCGGCGATGTGTATCACAGGTGCCTGATGCGGCTTACCCATGAGCTGACAAGAGAGGGAGTGCCTGTAACTGCTCCGGGATCGCCGTGGATGACCGTTACCAGAGAAGAATGCTTTGAACTTGCCGGGCAGGAGATCAAGGCCATAGCAGAAGAATACAGAGAGGGCCTGTTCAATTCGGGCGCCCTGGAAAACTACAGGAGAGACAGGCTCACTGAAATATGCGGGCAGGTCTGCTATACCGTGGTGGAGCAGGTGCGAAAAGGCAGGATCGACAGTATCATACCGGAGGCTTCCTTTGGCCGCCGCGGCGTACTGCCGCCTATCGAGGTGGATGCGGACGGTCAGAAGGTGTATATCGAAGGCATAATCGACAGGGTGGATTATCTGGAAGACGGCCGTGTCAAGATCGTGGACTACAAGACCGGCAACGAGAGCTTTGACATGGCGGAAGCTGCGGCGGGCTACCGGCTGCAGCTGATGATATACCTGCAGGCGGCCTGCGGCAGCAGCAGGAAACCGGCCGGAGTCTTTTATTTCAAGATAAGAGAACCACAGATAGATATGTCCGGCAAGGACATGGATCAGGAAACCCTTGAAGCGGAGATACGGAAAACCTTTAAACTGGACGGGATAATGGTGGATAACGAACAGGTCATCGGCGAGATCGCCGGAGACTTCAGCGGATTTTCCGAAGTGGTGCCTATCAGGGCTACCAAAGAGGGCATAAAAAACACAGGCAGAGAAGGCCTCGTTCCTGAAGAGGATTTCCGGCAGCTCAGGGCGGATGTGGCCGATAAGGTCAGCCGGCTCTGCTCCGATATGCTGGCGGGAAAAGCAGACATACACCCAATGAAGACCAAAGACAGGTCTGCCTGTACTTTCTGCCGTTACAAAGGGATATGCAGATTCGATACGGTCTTTGAAGGCTGCTCATATAACATAATCAGTTAATGTGCAGCACAGCCGAGAGGAGGAAAATTTATGACAGAGAAAAACAGGCCCATGACTACAGATCACCTTATCATAAGACAGTCATGCTGGGATGATCTGGAAGATTTCTACCGGTGGGAGAGGATGCCGGAAGTGACAGAATTTTTCAGCATCCGGGACGGACAGACAAAAGAGGATGTCATACGGAAATATCTGGCCGATGAGGACGACCCGGCAGCCCGCCAGTTTACTATCATGCTCAAAGGCGAAGATGATCCTGCTGGCGATGGTGGGGACGCTCCGCAGGCCGGAGAGCCGGATGGGAATGCCTGGCAAGCAGACGGGCATGGACAGACAGGGGAAACGGCCCCACGCAATATCGGCCGCATAGTGCTTGCCGACATAGAACCGGGCTGGAAAGCCGAGATATGGCGGATCTATATAGGCGATACAGCTTTGCGTGGAAAAGGTTACGGCAAAGAAGCCATGCTGGCCATGATGGAATACTGCTTCGGCCAGCTGGGCCTTGAGAGACTTTACCTCGACCATTATACGGGCAACCCGGCAGCCTATCTGTATCTGTCACTGGGCTTTCAGTACGAGGGCGTGCTCCGCAAAAACTGCCGCAAGAACGGCGTGCTCTACGATGTCCACCTGATGTCCATGCTCAGAGAGGAGTATGAGGAAAGGTACGGAAAGAGGTAGAGAGGAGTGCCTTGTAATGCGGAATGAGCCTGAGATCATTATTTTGATATTCATAATCCTTGCAGCCTTAATCGCAATAGTTGTTGCCAGAATTTTAAGGTCGCCGTTTGAATACCCTTATAAAAAGATATATATTGATATTTCAAGGAAAAGACAGCCGCAGATGGAAGATTTAGTTGACAGGTATCTTAATGCAAATGGCCTCTCTCCATTTATCTTACATTATGATACGGTGCAAGAATGGAAAAAGGAATGTATTGAAAAAATTAACTCAAGTTCATTAAAAAAACTTCGAGAAAAACAATATGAAGAGTGCCTTGATGATAAAGAAATGTTCCAATTCATAGCGGTAAGAGCACAAACACGGTATCGACAGCAAAATTATATGAAATCTGCATATAAGGTTGAGGTGCCAACAGAAAGCGTTTCATGTGATATCAATTACTTAAAATACAGGTATAGAGAATTAGAAAAGATCGGATTTCAATGTACTCTGTCAGAATATCGGAAGAAGGATCAGCGAAAGCTGATGACCAAAGCCCTTAAAGAACAGATTGCCGTAAGAGATAATTATACATGCCAGATATGCGGGAAATATATGCCTGATGGAGTCGGATTACAAATAGATCATATAATTCCAATCGCAAAAGGAGGTAAAAGCGTACCTTCTAATTTGCAGGTCCTTTGCTCCAAATGTAACGGCCGGAAGTCAAAAAATTAAGGATAGAAGGATATAATTAAAGAGGAAAATGCGATCAAATATCATTCTTTTCCCAGAATTTGAGAAACTGAAAACCGAAATATCATCTCTCAAAGCCAGGATATCGGAGCTCCTCTGCATGCGGGATCAGATGTTATTTGTGGAGTGCAAGAACATCGAAATGGAATATATGCTGGCCCTGGGCGATCTGGAGTACAAGGCATACGAACTGAACGGCCACATGCTCCGCCTGAAGCGCAAGGCAGAACTGATACAGGCCTGCAAAAACCGTCAGGAAAAGATCATCCTTTCCGAGATCGAGAATATCCTTGATACAGAATTTGCAGACTATCAGGCACGCCTAGATGAGCAGCTCCACAAGATGAACAGGGCTATGGAGCGGAGCCGGGGAGAATGGCTATCCGAGGACGAATCAAAAGAAGCCAGAGCATTGTACCACGATATAGTAAAAGCTCTGCATCCCGATCTGCACCCGGAACTGGGGCCTGAAAAACTGGAACTTTTCCACAATGCCGTATCTGCATACGAAAGAGGCGATATTAAATCTCTGAGGCTCATAAGCGTCATGGTAAGCGGCTCAGACACTGTCGATCAGGAAAAAGACAAAACGGCGGTGCTGACAAGAGAAAGGGACAGGCTTAAAGAGCTGGTCACAGATCTGCAGGAACAGATAGAGAAGATCACAAATGAATACCCCTATACGGTCAGACCGATCATACGGGAACAAACAGAAGATCACGGAAAAGCGGGCAGAACTGTCCGGCCTGATCGAACAGCTGGATCAGGCGATCGAGGCGTATGAGGTGCGGATCAAAGAAATGCTGAGGTGATTTGATGGGAGACATCATAAAAAACGGCGGAAACGAGATAGTTGGACTTATCCATGGAAAAAATGGAGAACTGGACATACCAAAGCCTTTCCAGCGGGATATCTTTCTCTTTGATACTTATGTTGCCGGCACGACTCATGTGGACGGTATCGAGGAACTGGAGCCGGGGCTCAATGTGGGCGACCGGCTTGATTTTTTCCGCGAACCGGACAACCCTTATGATCCAATGGCGATCGCCGTCAAGAATACGGACGGAGTTAAGATAGGCTATGTTCCAAAGGCCGATAACGCCGTCTTTTCACGACTGATGGATGCGGGGAAATTGCTTTTCGGCAAGCTTACTGAAAAAGAAAAACGGGGCAGCTGGCTGAGGATCAAAATGGAGATATATCTGAACGAGTATACCAGAAAACTGTTGTCAGCTGTATCCCCCTTGAAAATAGGTTTTTATCAGTTTCAGGGGGATTGGCTCCACCGATTTTCAACATGTTTCCCTTTTCAGGGGGATTGGCTCCACCTATTTTAATGGTTTTTGCTTTTTCAGGGGGGCGGCAGAATCGCCTGAACAGCAAAAATGACAATCATAATTGTCAAAAGATGGCTGTACATACATCACTGCCCTCTATATGCTCCCCCTGTAAAAGCTGGGAAAATAAAATTCAGGGGGAGTCAGTCCCCCCTGAAGGTGTATTTTTGCCTGATTTAGGTGGAACGGCGGGGTGCATGGGCTGATTTAGGTGGAACGGCAAGATGCGAGGGCGGATTTAGGTGGGACAGCAAGATGCATGGGTCGATTTATGTCAAACGGCGGGGTGTGAGGACGGCGCTGTGCAAAACGGAAAGGCACCCTGACAGAGCTTGCAGGCAGCTCTGGTCTTATAAGTTCGAATAAGGCATTAAGAAAATGCTTTCAACATATCAAAATATCAAAAACCGGACTCTTCGCTGTCAGGGAACCGGTTGCTTATGTACTCATAAAGTCCCATACTGTCAAGACGATTGTTGAACAGCCGGTCTATCCGGTGGTTATAATAATTTGTGCAGAAAGAGATTTTTTCCATTGAACCGTTGTAAAGAACGCCCAGGGTAAAGTGATAGGCATATGTATATCTGGCGTTATGCCTTAACCGGGCAAAAAAATTGGATATCCTGTGTTCCTGATATAATATGGAGTCAAAAGGAATAACGATATGCTGGGAAGAGTCGAACCGGCATATTACATGTATTGCGTAATCAGCTATAAACAGGTAAAGATCATCAAAGACCCGCGGATCATCAAATAATGTCCTTTCGGACGAGGTAATGTAAGAAATGTAAGTGGTGTAAAGAGCTCCGTATTCCTTTTCCAGTTTTTTGAAGAAGGGGAAAGCTTTGAAAATGGCTCTGTATACTAAAAGGGTTGTTTCGTGATTGTAAGCTAGTACGGATATTATCCCAAACAGCAGTAGGGATAACACCGTCGGAAATACGGTATGGAAAAAAGCATATATATGATTCCTCCGTTGCTTTGCCGGTAATATGATTATCATACATAGTGTACAATAAAAAGACAGTAATGACAATAAGCCATGATATCATTCTGCTGGATTATAAAGATACTTGCCAAAAAAGGCAGCGATCAGAGCTTTTCCACTTGTTAAATCGTCAAAAATTAGGTAAAATAGGAGTTAATCTATATCATCACAACATGGCTGACAGGCCATGGCTTTGTATTGTCTCAAATGATCCGGGCAGCCCAGAGGAGCAGAGGCGCCCGAAATTTAAAAATAAGGGGGAAACGAAAATGTCAAACATTCCTACACCGCATATAGAAGCAAAAGCAGGCGATTTCGCCGAGACTGTCCTCATGCCCGGCGATCCGCTGAGAGCCAGATTCATAGCCGAAACTTTCCTGAAAGACCCTGTGCTGGTCAATAATGTAAGAGGAATACAGGGATATACCGGGACATACGAGGGAAAGAGAGTGTCCGTCATGGCTTCGGGGATGGGAATGCCTTCAATGGCCATATATTCTTATGAACTGTTTAATTTCTATGATGTTAAGAACATCATCAGAGTGGGGACTGCCGGAGTCGTAGATCCTTCCCTCAAGGTGCGCGACATCGTCATAGGTATGGGAGCATGCACCAATTCCAATTATGCCGCACAGTTCGACCTGCCGGGCACATATGCGCCTATCTGTTCATACGAACTGATGAAAAAGGCCATAGATGCGGCGGACAAGATGGGAATAGAGACCAAGGTGGGCAACCTCTATTCATCAGATGCATTTTACGATGATTCTGCCAGCCTTTCAAAATGGCAGAAGATGGGTGTGCTGGCCACCGAAATGGAAGCGGCGGCTCTCTACATGAACGCTGCAAGAGCAGGAAAGAATGCTCTTGCCATATGCACCATTTCTGACAACCCATTCACCGGTGAGGCAACTACAGCCGAAGAAAGACAGAACACTTTTACTGCAATGATGAAGATTGCCCTGGAGATAGCGTAAGTTTTTTTCAGAGGATCGTGATAAAAACCGCATAAAAAACAAGGAGAAGATATACAATGGAAAACAGATACCCTAGAGTTGAGATAAATCTGGCCCATTTGCAGCACAATGTATCAAAAGTGGTAGAAAAGTGCGGAAGCTTTGGGATACAGGTAGCCGGAGTCATCAAAGGCGCCACGGGGATACCGGAGGTTGCCCGCGCTTTCGACAAAGGGGGCGCTGCATTCATCGCCTCGTCAAGGCTTGAACAGCTTGAAGATGCCATCAATGCCGGTATAGAAAAGCCTATGATGCTTATCCGGATACCTATGCTCAGCGAGGTGAAAGATGTCATAAGGCTGGCCGACATAAGCCTCAACAGCGAATTTGAAGTCATCAAAGCCCTCAATGATGAAGCCAGAGCTCAGGGTAAACTCCACAAGGTGATCCTTATGGCCGATCTGGGCGATCTCAGAGAAGGATTCTGGGACAAAGACGAGATGATCAAAGTGGCCGAGTACATCGAAAACAAGATGATAAACATACAGCTTGTGGGCATCGGGACCAATGTGGGATGCTACGGGTCGATTTCACCTACTGTCGAGAAACTTGAGGAACTGGTGGAGCTTGCCGAAAAGATAGAAGAAAGGCTTGGCCGCCAGCTGGAATATATCTCCGGAGGAGCCACCAGCAGTCTCATGAGAGTATGGGACAAAAATATACCTAAACGCATAAACATGCTCAGGGTCGGCGAAGGTATACTGCTTGCAAGAGATCTTGATGTATTTTACGGTTATGATATGTCCGATCTTTATCAGGACATATTCAGGCTCAAGGCAGAGGTGATCGAGGTCAAGGATAAACCGTCCTATCCGGTAGGGACCATTGCCATAGATGCGTTTGGACATACTCCGACTTATGTTGACCGAGGTATACGGCGCCGTGCGCTGCTGGCCATGGGAAAAGTCGATTACGGCGATCCCGCCGAACTCCTGCCTATGGACAAGGGCATAGAGGTCCTCGGAGCTTCCAGCGACCACACTATAATAGATGTGGAGGATGCCGAAAGGGATTACAAGGTTGGAGATATAATGACATTTGACATATGTTATGCTACGGTTGTCTATCTGACCAACTGCCGCAATGTACATATAGCATTTGTCTGAAAACAGTTAAAATAAAGACTCGCTGGGGACATGTCAAACATTGACAAAATCAGGCGTTTGCATTATAATATCTGGCATTGTCACCCCAATAAGTCAAAAGGAGAGATTTTAGGAAATGTCAGAAGAAATACTGTTAACACAAGAAGGTTATGATAAAATAGTCGCTGAACACGAGGAACTGGTATCAGTAAAGAGAAAGGAAGTTTCAGAGAGGCTCAAAGAAGCCATTTCCTACGGCGACCTTTCAGAAAATTCAGAATATGACTCTGCCAAAAACGAGCAGGCAGAGCTGGAGGAAAGGATCATAAAGCTGGAAAATATGATCCGCAAGGCAAAAATAATCAATGAAGATGAGATGAACATTGACAGGGTCAGTGTTGGCCTCAGAGTCAAAGTCCAGAATGTCGCCACAAAAGATGAAATGGAATTTACGATAGTCGGCTCCACTGAAGCAGATCCGTTTGAGGGAAAGATCTCAAATGAATCAGAAGTGGGAAAGAGCCTGCTTGGAAAACAAAAGGGAGAAACAGTAGAAATCCTTGTGCCGGATGGAACATTGGAATACAAGATAATTGATATAACCAAATAGGTCAGATCACAGAGAGGAAAGAAAAAATGAGCACGGAAGACACGAGAAACATGTCAGTTAATCCTGAACCAGAAGAATTGTCCGAAGATAATCTTAATGAGCTGAGGAAGATCAGGCGTGAAAAACTGAAAAACCTCCAGGATGCGGGCAGAAACCCGTTCCTGCTGGAAAAATGGGATATTACTGCCCACAGCATGGATATCAAAGATAATTTCGACGCCATGGAAGATCAGGAAGTATCATGCGCAGGAAGGATAATGGCTTTCCGCAACATGGGAAAAGCCTCGTTTATAGATATACAGGACAAACAAGGCAGGATACAGTGCTATGTCAGGCGTGACGCCATAGGCGATGAAGAATACAAGTGGTTCAAGACCTATGATATAGGCGATATAGTGGGCGTTGAAGGAACTGTGTTCAGGACACAGCACGGAGAAGTATCCATAAAGGCAACAAAAGTGGTGCTTCTCACCAAGTCACTGCAGATACTGCCGGACAAATGGCATGGCCTTAAAGATACTGACCTGAGATACCGCCAGAGATATGTTGACCTGATAATGAACCCTGAAGTCAGAGATACTTTTGTCAAAAGGGCTCAGATAATCAAGGAGGTAAGGCGTGTACTGGAAAGCGACTACGGATTCCTTGAAGTGGACACCCCAATACTGACAGTCGTTGCCGGAGGAGCCAACGCAAGACCTTTCAATACCCATCACAATACTCTCGATCTGGACATGAAGCTGAGGATATCCAACGAACTTTATCTCAAGAGGCTCATCGTTGGAGGCCTTGACAGAGTGTATGAGATGGGCAAGATGTTCCGCAACGAGGGTATGGACAAGAACCACAACCCTGAATTCACCAATATGGAATGCTATATGGCCTACGGCAATATGGAAAGCGTCATGGATGTGACCGAACAGATCGTCTATAAATCAGCCATGGCCGTCAACGGCACGCCGGTCATAAAATACCAGGGTAAGGAATTTGATGTGACGCCTCCTTGGAAAAGGCTGAACATGGCTGATGCCGTAAAAGAGATAACCGGAGTTGATTTTGAAAAGATCAGCACAGATGAAGAAGCCCGGTCTGCTGCCATAGAAAAGGGAATGGACAAAGAAGAAGTTTCCAAATGGACCAGAGGCAAGATCATTGCAGAAATGTTCGAGGAATTTTGCGAGGATGCTCCGGGGTATCTGGACGGGCCGGTATTCGTTATCGGACATCCTGTAGAAATCTCGCCTCTTTCCAAGAGAGATCCTCAGGATCCAAGGATAACCAGACGATTTGAAGCATATATAAACGGCTGGGAGATCGCAAACGCTTTCTCCGAACTCAACGATCCAATAGACCAGTATGAGCGCTTTGCTGAGCAGCAGAGGCAGCTGGATCTGGGCGAAGACGACGAAGCCCATCCTATGGATAAAGACTTCGTAAACGCCCTTGAAGTGGGTATGCCGCCTACAGGAGGCCTTGGCGTAGGGATAGACAGGATGATAATGCTCATCTGTGACGCCCCAAGCATAAGAGATATAATCCTCTTCCCCACAATGAAACCCTTGAATGGTGTAAAGGACGAAAATGGTGTAAACAAAACCGAGTCCGAAGCGCCAAAAGCCGAGCCGGAAAAGATCGACTTCTCTAAAGTAGAGATCGAGCCTTTGTTCAAGGATTTCGTGGACTTTGAGACATTCAGCAAGTCCGATTTCCGGGCAGTCAAGGTGCTTGCCTGCGAAGCAGTACCGAAGTCAAAGAAGCTGCTCAAATTCACGCTGGACGATGGAACAGGCACGGAACGCACGATTTTAAGCGGTATTCACGCCTATTACGAGCCGGAAGAACTGGTCGGTAAGACCTGTATCGCTATTACAAATCTTCCGCCAAGACCGATGATGGGCATTGACTCCTGCGGTATGCTGATCAGTGCGGTACACCACGAGGAAGGCGAAGAAAAGCTCCATCTGCTGATGGTGGATGACCATATTCCGGCGGGCGCAAAGCTCTACTAAAACGAGATGTACTTCATTTTCCGAAAACCTCGGATTTTACACAAATACACCAATTTTACACCAATCGGTGCTAAAATCGGTGCAGCAACAAAAAAATCGCATAATTTTTGATTTCACACAGCCCCTGAGAAGGTATAGCTTCTCAGGGGCTTCTGTATTTTCTCATAGTTTTTACTCGCCTCGTCGCAAACTATACCAATCTACGCTTTCCCAATATAATGAAGCTAATCGCAGAGGAAGGAGAGGATTGAGTATGAGCAATATTTTATCAGAGGTACACCCTGAGCTTGTTGCAGAATGGTCGGATAAAAACCTGCCGCTTACACCGGATAGAATTACATACGGCTCAAACAAAGTCGTTTGGTGGAAAGGCGCTTGCGGTCACGAATGGCAGACAAGTGTTAAAGCTCGTTCAAACGGCGAAAACTGCCCAATCTGCTCAGGCGCAAGAGTGATAGAGGGTATCAATGATCTGGCAACGCTGAAGCCGGAGCTGGCTGATGAATGGTCGAGTAAGAATGATCCGCTGAAACCGACAATGGTAACGACAGGCTCACACAAGAAAGTGATTTGGCAGGATAAATATGGTCACGAATGGACAGCAACGGTTAAGAGCAGGGCGTTAAACGGCACAGGCTGTCCGTATTGCTCCCATAATAAAATCTTATGGCTGTAAAAGGAGCCTGTAAAAGGAGCGGCTGTTTCCTTTTAGCTTAACATTCGTAAAAATATGTGACATCTCATAAAATCCATTGATTTTTCACGATTTTCGTGCTATACTGTTTTCCATAAACAAGGCGGGAGATGAAGCGTATGGCTGTCCAGTACAACCGGCTGTGGAAATTGCTGATTGATAAAAAGATGAAAAAATCCGCCCTGACAGAGTTGGCAGATGTGTCCTCCTCTACGATAGCAAAGCTGAACCGGGACGAATATGTGAGCCTGGAGGTTTTGGAGCGGATCTGCCGGGCGCTCCGCTGTGACATCGGGGATGTAGTGGAGCTGACGGAAGAATCGGAGAAATAACGGGACGCCTGCAGCGGCTTCTGTGGAAAGGGTGGTACGATGAAAGGGGAACTGAGAAAGCCGGCGTCTGTCAACGCCATTCTGCTGATCGGTATTTTTACTTTTGTCTTTTTAGGGGCGGAATATCTGTTTGTCAATATGATTTCTCTGTCGGTGACGGAAGGGAGAACTGTCATTGCCCAGAACTATGCGCTGGGCGCCAGCGCCGTCGGCTTTTTCTTGTATCCGGCCATGGAACGCTGGGGCGGGAGGCGCTATAAAAGCGCGCTGACCTTTATCCTGGCGCTGGGTGCGATTATCTGTACCTTCATTGTCCAGCAGCATATCTCCTATGCGGCGACCATGACGGCAGGGATGGTGCTCTTCCTGCTGCTGGGCGTTTTCGGCAGCGCCGTCCACTATCTGGCTGCCGTCACCATAGACGGCGACAATGCATTGGCACGGCTGGCGGGGATCGCCTACGCCCTGGGAATTCTGCTCCAGTATGCAAACAACAACCTTGTCAACCTGGAGGTTGCGGAGGCGGCGTTTCTTTCGGTATTCCTGGCGGCTTTGAGCCTGCTGGTCATCCGAACGAGACAGGCCGCCCAAAGCCGCATCGAAATGACGGAGACTGCGGGCGCCTCTTCGGAACCTGCGGAAGACATTTCCCTCACCCGGAAAAAACGGACGGCGGGCATTATGCTGGCGCTGCTGGTAGTGCTGATGGCCTGCGTGTTCAGCACACTGGACAATGCCGTGACTCTCCGTCATGCGAGCGGGACGGATATCGGGCAGTGGCCCCGCCTGCTGCTGGCATTCAGCGGCCTCGCCGCAGGCTTTGTCTTCGATATCCGCAAGCGGAAGTATATGGGGCTTATTATGTACTGCGTGATGATGATGTCGGTTCTGTCCATTGTGGTACTGAACCTGGGCGCTCCGTTCCTGATCGGACTGGTGGTCTTTTACCTGTCCTCGGGCTTTTTCGTTGTCTTCTTTACAGCGAGCTTTATGGAGCTTTCCCGGCATATGCGCCTGCCGTCGCTGTGGGCGGGCATGGGCCGCGCCATGAATAACATGAGCGCCGCCCTGATCACCAACGGATCGGTGGCGCTGCTGGCCACTGGCAACAGCCTGGCCGCCATTGTCATCGCCCTGGTGCTGTTCGTGGCGGTCAGCGTTGCTATGGCCGTGTATACCGCCCGCATGAACGCCGTCATGGAGCCCAAGGAGCCGCCTGCTTCCCAAAAGTCGGACGAAGAGCGCAGGGAGGCGTTCATCGCAAAATACGGGCTGACCGAACGGGAATGGGATGTATTTTCCCAGATGATTTCTTCGGACAGCAGCGCCCAGGAGATCGCCGACAGCCTGTTCCTGTCCAAGCGGACGGTGGAACGGCATATCTCCGCCCTGTACGAAAAGACGGGCGCAAAATCCCGCATCACTATGTACCTGCTTTACCGTAACGATTAACATACAGGATAAAAGAACACCCTGCTTTCTCTCAGGAGAGGCAGGGTGTTTTTGTGTGCGGTAACGAATTGTCCTGATAAAAAACATCGTTTTCCCCACTTGAAAAATGAAATTTACGCCATTCGGCATCCGGGAAAGGAAAAATCAGGAACGAAAAGTACACCTCAACCCCTATTTGGAACGATTAGAAGTTGTGCATATATAAAGCCTCAAAATAGTTGCTTTGATTTATATAATATGCACAAATGGCGGTTGACCGCCATCGGTTTTTTGAAAAATGGCGGTTCACCGCCACCTGTTTTGATACGATTGGCGGGATTTACGCATAGACAATCCGGCCTCTTTTCACCTAAAATGAGGGCGTAAGAATCCACTTCCCGGCGTCTGCCGCGGTTCCCCAAAAATTCAGGAGGAGAAGAAATGATGGAATACGTTCAAAGAGAACTTCCCTATGTGCGCTCCTTTGTCCTGCGCTCGGTGTACGGCGTGCTGCGGCAGGAAGGGATTACTTTTGGGGAGGAAGAGCCGGGAAGGGTTATTGCCGAATGGAGAGAGGACGGAACAGACGTCTCCCTTTCCATAACGGCGGAGGAAAAAGCGTTTGGAACCGAACTGACGGTTTCGCTGCGCCGCCCCTGCGACGGGATACCGGAGCAGAGAGCGTACCGGCTTCTGCAGGAGATGCTGGACCAGATCGTCCGGCATTTGGAAAATACCCTGATGACGAAAGGGGAGGAAGACGCTTAAAAAACGCCGCTTCAGGGGACAGGAGGTGTGAGAAATGACGGGGATAAAATGGAAGAGAATGCTCGCCGCCTTGTGCTGCGCTTTCATCGCCATATCCGGCGGGTGTGCAAATCCCAGCACTTCTTCGGGCAGTTCTGTTTCCCAGGAATCCGGCATACCGGCGTCGCAGGAAACGTCTGAGACACAGGCTCCATCTCAGATGGCGGAGAGTGCGTACGAACCGTCCGCCCCGTCGTCAAGCGTTCCTGAAAGTCAGAGCAAGCCGCCGGAGAGCGGCAGGCCCTCTGTCGCCTGGAGCAGTATAGACGATATTTTGGCAGGGATGTCTCTGCGCGGTAAGATATGCCAGATGCTGGTTCTCAGCCCGGAACTGCTCACCGGCGTTTCCGGTGTAACAGCGGCCGGAGAAACCACACGGCAGGCGCTTGTTGATATGCCGGTGGGCGGCCTGATATACAGCCGTCCCAACCTGAAAAGCCGGCAGCAGGTATGTAAAATGCTGTCCAACACCCAGAGCTATTCCAAAATACCGCTCATACTGACCTGCGACGAGGAAGGCGGGCGCGTCAACCGGCTGATGAGTACGGTGGGTACGACATATATCGGGCCGATGTTCGGGTATAGGGACCAGGGGGGCGGAAACCGCGAGGCAGAACGCCCACACCATTGCTTCGGATATGCGGGTGCTGGGATTTAACGCCGACCTGGCTCCGGTGGCGGATGTGTGGTCGAATCCGGACAATACGGTCATCGGCGACCGGGCTTACAGCGACGATTTCGCACAGGCGGCTGAATTGATCCCTGAGGCGGTCCGGGGCTTTCACAGCGGCGGCGTGGCAACCACGCTGAAGCACTTCCCAGGCCACGGGGATGCGCTGGCCGATTCCCATGACGGCGCTGTATATGTGTCGAAGCCCCTCGAACAGCTGCGCCGGGAGGAACTGCTGCCCTTTCGGGCGGGGATTGCCTCCGGCAGCGATATGGTGATGATCGGGCATTTGATCCTGACCGAAATCGACGCCGCCCAGCCCGCGCCGTTTTCCTACCGCATCGTCACGGAGCTGCTCAGGGAGGAGCTGGGCTTTCAGGGAGTGGTCATTACCGACGGGCTGCAGATGAAGGCGCTGACCGACTCCTATACCAGCGGGGAAATCGCCCGCCGTGCGGTGTCGGCAGGAGTAGATATCCTGCTTTGCCCGTCAAACCCGCAGGCGGCCGTCTCCGCTTTGGAGGAAGCGGTCGCGTTGGGAGAAATCAGCGAAGAGCGGATCAACCAAAGTGTGCGCCGGATCCTTGCCATGAAGGTGAACCGCGGGGTTTTGAAACTGGAGGGCTGAGAAAGCCCTGCTGTCCGCACACCAGCTTCGGGAGGAAAGAGAATGAACGAACAAACCGATTTGATTCAATATACCAAAAAGCGAAGCCTCTGCAGGCGGCTGCTGCCGCTTCTGCTGGCGATGGGGTTGCTGCTTGTCGGCTGCTCCGGCGGGACGGAGCCTTCGGAGCCGTCTTCCGATACAGGCAGCTCCACAGCGTCCGCCAGCAGCACGCCTGCCGCTTCGGCGCCGGAGCCGGAACCTGAGCCGGAAACGCTGGAGCAGGAGCTTTTGAAAAAGCGGGGCGTCGCCTTTGACCAGTCGGATTACAAAACCTTTACCGGCGCAGAAGGCGTGCTGAGCCTGCAAACCGTCTTTTCGGATCTCAACCCCAAAAAGGCCGGCGGCAATCTGTCCAGCGTCTTCCTGTCCGGCGGAAAAATCTATCAGTACCGCTGCGACGCGACCCTGCCGGGGGGACAGAACTGCCGGGAGGTGGGAACCCTGCCCCTTGCGGAACAGCCCGTCTACCTCCAGGCCAACGATTTCAACGGCGCCGACCTGGAGGTGGTCTACCGGGGCGGCAAACGGTATTCGGTCAAGTCTGCCAGCAACAACGGCCCGTACACTGCGACGGAGAGCAAGTATCTCCATCCTGTCCTGACGCACGCCTGGCGCTACAACGCAGACGGAAAAACGCTGACCGAGGACGTCGGGCTGCGGGACAGAGCCCAGCGGATTGTGCACGTCGGAGGCAGCTATCTGCTGATCGCAGACGGGAAGCTGGAGGCGGCGGCAGAACGGAAAATCCCATCTGACGGGTACTATTTTGACGACGGTGAGGACGGCTATATTGTTTACGAGGTGGCGGACGAGGCCGTGGGGGACGGAGAAAAAGCGGTTGCCATCTTAAATGGGAACATCCTGGCGACCGATCAGGCGTTTTACCAGATCATGTACGACGATATCTCCGAGAATGATCTGAGCTATGAGGAAAAGACCACCAACGCCGACGGCACCCCCGCCGCCTATCTCCCAAAATTCGGCGGCGGCAACCGCTACCGGCTTGTAAAGCTGGAGCTGCTGAGCCGGTATTACAGCGACGTGCTCACCATCGCCCATGATTATATCATCACGGCGGACTACAAGCTTCTCCCCGCCACGGAGGCGATAGGCGAGGACTATGAATCGGGCTACATCGCATACCCGCCGGATGTGATGGAGAAGCTCCTCGCTCTGGATGGCTATTGAAATTAATAAAAATCGATCAGGAGGCATTCTGCTATGAAAAAGAAAAGCGTATTATCCCTGCTGCTGGCGGCGGCGCTGGCGCTCTCCCTCGCCGGTTGCGCCGGGCAGGGGCAGCCGGGCGGAAAGGAGCCTGTCGTCAACAGCGACGGGACCATCACGAAAGAGGAAAACGGCGTAAAGATCACCGAGACGGCGGCTAAATCCGTCGAAACCGAGCTGTATGAAACGGCGGATTTCAGCCTGCAGATCCCCAAGGGCTGGACAGTCACCAGCGGCGGTACGGCCATGTACCATTCCATCCGGGTGCAGGATCCCAGCCAGCCCCTCAACCAGATGTTTGTCCTGCTGAAGGCGGAGGGCCTGCTGCACAGCCAGGAGGGAAAGGACGCCTATGCGTATAACGTCACCATGGGGAACACATGGGCGCAGATGCTTTCCCAGGCGCCGGTGCTGACAACCCCCTCCACCGAAAACTTTTTCAAGCTGTTTTCGGAATATGCGGTGTTTGCAGAGCAGTGGGAGCCGAGCTATGCCGGCTATACCTTCCCCCGGTTTGACGGCTTTACCGTCACCGACCGCTTTGCCTCGGCCAGCCTCCTGTCCTCGTATGCTCTGGGAGAAGAGACGCTGCGGGCGTCCTTTACCGAAAACGGCAAGGAGGGCGAGGGGATGTTTGCCGCGTCGGTGGTGGACTTCGGAAGCGCTAATATTGCCGCAGGACCGCCGTCGGGCTATATCATCCCCCAGGCGGACGGCGGCTACTACATGGCATACAACGTCATGGCGGTCACCGCCGCGAAGGATACCTTCATCGAATGGGAGAGCGTCCTCACCAAATGCCTTGGAACGCTCGCCTATTCTGAGAGTTTCGTAAAAGCCACTGAGCAGGCCGGTGAAGAAAAGGTGGCGATGTCAAAGGAAATCAGCCGCATCACCAACGAGAGGCTGGAAATCATCATGGCGGCCTGGGAGGACCGGAACGTCGAGCAGGACATCACCAGCCAGATGCAGAGCGACGAAACCGGCGGCTACGAGCGCGTGTACGACACGCAGACCGGCGAAATCTACCGGGCGGAGGCCGGATGGTATGAAAGCACCGGCAGTGACCGCTACAAGCCGGTGACTGAAAACAAAATGTATGCAGAGCCCATCAGCGGTTACATCGAATAGGGAAGCGGCGGAAAACCGCAAACAAGGAATACATGACAAGGAGGGAAACGGAATGCGTCAAGTGAAAAGGCTCCTTCCCTATGTCCGGCGGTATGTGCAGATGGCCGTTTACGATGTGCTGGACGCGGAGGGGGCGGAATACCGGAAAGAGGAAAGCGGCGCGGTGGTCGCCCGGCTTTCGGTTTACGGGAACGTCAGCACCTTCAGCCTTTCGACAGAGATACAGGATGTGGGGACCGGACTGACGGTTTCCATGCGTGAACCCTGTCCCGGCCTGTCGGCCCAGGGAGAGGAACGGGCGGTGACCGCCGTAGCCGATAAGGTTGCCCAGTACCTTGAGAACGAGCTGATGATCAACCGCCGCTGTTTCGTGCCGGACCGGCATTATGCCGTATAGGGAACAGCGGCGCAGGCACAGGCGGAAATCGGCCGGATCCGTGCGGAAGCGGAAGCGGCCAAGGCTGCGCAGACTGCTGCACAAACTCCGGCCGCGCCTGACGGTACGGTATGCCCCTCGTGCGGCGCGTCCGCTGCCCCGGGCGTGAAATTCTGTCCGGAATGCGGGGCGCCGCTCTCCCGGCAGAGCGAATAAACAGACAATGAATCTGAATATCTGGAGGGATCTGTTTTACAGGCCACTATTGACACGCTGCAAGGACAGCTTGAAGTGAAAGACCGGCAGATTGAACAGCAGGTGCAGACCATTACCCGGCTTACTGACGCACTGGCCGCCGTTCAGCAGACAGCAGCAGCGGCCCAGGCTCTTCACGCGGGAACTATTAAACAACAGCTATCTGATGGGAGCGGCACTGAGCAGGAGGAACGAAAGGAAAGTTGGATTAGTAGATTGTTTAGGAAAAATGAATGATATGCCCGGCGGTATGTGCTCCTGGTGATTTATGATGTGCTGGACGGCGAGAGGGTGACTTACCAAAAGGGAGAGAAGACCATTGTGGCCAAAGCGGAGGCATACGGTAATCCCAGCACCTTTTCCATCTCTGCTGAGGAGCAGGAGATGGGTACCGAGCTGAAGGTCACCCTGCTGCAGCCCTGCGAGGGCTTGTCCAAACAGGGAAAAGAGTGAGCCATAACCGCCGTGGCGGATCGTACGGTATCTGGAAAACGAGCTTTTGATACACAGCAGCGTGGTCCAGATCACCAGCGACTGCTGGTCACTCCGCCTGACCATCCATCGGGGCCGTCCCACACAAGCACACAGCATTTTCAGAAAGGAAGGAAACAAACGATGAAAGAAAAACAAAGCATTATTAAGTTCCTGATTCTGGCGGTCATCCTGGCAGTGGCCCTGACCGCCGGCTTTGCCACTGGTGCCATGAAAACGGCGGCCCTGACCGCCGACTGGACCCTCAGCCTGAGGGCTATCCTGCGTCTGGCGGCCATGGCGGCAGGGGTGCTGCTGGCGGAGTGGGTGGCGGAGTTCTTCTTGACCCTCTGCAAGCCCAGGACCCACCGGGCCCGGTCCATCCTCTCCATCACCCGTAGCCTCCTGCGCTATGCCGCAGCCATTGTCATCCTCTGCTGGGGTCTACACCTCCTGGGTGTGAATATTCTGGCTATTGTGGCCAGCCTGGGTGTTTTGGCCTTAATCGTCGGCTTTGCCGCCGACAGCATCATCGCCGACCTGGTCACGGGCGTGTTCATCCTCTTTGATAGCCAGTACAATGTGGGGGACATCATAGAGGTGGACGGCTTCCGGGGCGTGGTGACGGACATCGGCATCCGCACCACCTCTATCACCGACGCCAGCGAGAACATCAAGATTGTAAACAATGCGGATATGCGGAACATCCTCAACCGTTCCGACCACGTGTCCAAGTCCTTTTGCGACATCTCCATCCCCTATACCTGTGATCTGGAGGCACTGGAGGAGAAATTCCCGTCCCTGCTGGAGGAGATCCGGCAGAAGCGTGCGGACGTCATGTTGGACACGCCGGTCTACCTGGGGGTGCAGCAGCTGGCTGACAGCGCCGTGGTGCTGCGTTTCTGCGTGGACGTGAAAGAAAAGGACATCTATGGCGGTGCGCGGATCCTCAATCGGGATCTGCTCTTGGGCCTGCGCCAGCTGGGTGTGGAGTGCCCCTTCCCCCAGCTGGATGTCCACTCTATGTGAGCCATGGGCGGGCAGAATCTGCGGAACGCGCCGCCGA
>ERZ779866.31-NODE-31-length-121685-cov-3.972918_pt1 | contig 121685 bp, 109 predicted proteins | sample MGYA00511248_ERZ779866 | MGnify/ENA primary metagenome ERZ779866 (study PRJEB29588, sample SAMEA2155758) | human gut metagenome | biome: human gut; feature: human-associated habitat; material: faeces | place: Denmark | collected 2008/2010 ... | reverse complement strand
CGCCAACCTTCCAGCCGTAACCCACATCAGCGTCCACGCCGACCTGAACGGAGTTATTCCTGGCGGTGATGTTCTGCGAACCGTATTCTTGTTCAGAGCCGTAGATCCGAGCCCAAGAGCCAACGCCTTCAGGACTCATGCGCAACTCACCCATGCGTTTGGTGAGATCGCTCATTTCATGGCGCCACTGCATGATGCTCAAAGCGGCCACAGAGCCATAGGCATTTAAGCGTGTGTTTTCGGCAACGGTGCGAGAAAGTAATTTACCGTTTTCATCATAAGTTTCAGTAAGAGCACCTTTAATAGCACCCTGCTGTACAAATCGTCTTTCTTTGAAGGTAGAACCTTCTTTTGCAGAAACACCGCCTTCAATTTCCCCGAGATTATTACTCTTTACATCATCAGCTGTAATACCAGTGTAAGTAACAGCAAATGTGGGAGTAACTTCACCCTGAATTTCCCCGAAGTCAACAGTCGTTGCTGTTAATTTCCCATCATTGGCAACAGTTGTTAACAGATTGACTGTACCGCCGGAACCCGTGGTCTTGTCAATATGAACTTCTTGTCCTTGGCCTTGTGTAACATTAATCACACCATTTTCAAATGTCAGATCGTTGAGTGCTTGACCTTGTAAAATGGTTCCGCCTTCGTTTCCATGCTCTTGAATAATGGTCGGTGTCCATTGAGCACCATTGGCTAAAGTTACTTTTAAGCCACTGACTTTAATGTTGTCATCATTATCGCCAACGGAGGCTGCATAATGTTTATAGGCATTGCCATTCCAATACGAATCACTTCCACTTAAATAAAGATCAACATTTGCATTAATGTTGTTACCGCTATGCTCGGCACTGCCCGGCGTTTCAAAAGCAATATCACCGTTAATTTGGACGGTACCTTGGCGACTTGTATTGATTGCGGTGGTTGAATTACCTCTTACGTCAAAAGCGACAGGAGCATTAATTGTTACGCCACCGGTAATGTTGACTTGACCATAAGAGAAAGCTCTGATACCAGTATCAGCTGCGTTGATTAATGTATGCTTCGCATTAATTTGTATTGAAGCATTCTGTTCAGTATCTTTGTTACTTTGAACAAACAAACCAACACCATTGGATTCAATGTTTAACTGTTTAGCCGTTACTGTAATTGAACTGCCTGATGTAAAGGCCATCATTCCCGATGACTCGGTCCCGTCGTCTTCTGATGAGGATTTACCCTGAGTTTTAATATTAATCGTATCGGTAACGTCAGAACCAACTTCTATTTTTCCAACTTTAGCAAAGATACCGTATACATCCTGGCTGCTAACACCTTTTGAGTATAAATTTATTGTTTTCCCATCAACCACAGTGTTACCATTTTCTAGAGCAACAACTGCAGATTGATCTAAAATAAAGTTTTTCTTCGTTGATGACGCAGTTATTGTGACAGTTTGAGTATCACTAGAACCGACGATGACTTTAGAACCATTCCCTGACGCTTTAGCGCCTTGATATTTTGTGCTTATATCAATAACATCATCTTTTACGGTTAGAGTATAACCTTTCGATGCGTACACTCCCAAATTTGCATTCGTGGCATCTATGATGCCATTTTCAACTAAGACATCACCTTTATTTGCCTGAATCATGTCAGCTTGAGCAACCTGCAACATTGTTAAAGATGAGAAGATTGCTAAAGAGAGAGCAGAATGACGAAATCTCATCGTTTTTCTCCTTAAAAATTACTCCTATTTTGCCCCCCCCAAAATATTTATCTTTGCTTTTAATCAAAATAAAATTTTATTCACTGTCAGTTAGTTATAACGTCTTATGCGATCTTGAATTAATTACATCTTTAACATTTTTGGGTGAAAAACTACCCGAATTTATCCGGACTAACCTGATTGGAACTCAACCGAAAATGAGAGATTGCGACTTCATTTATGCCATTTTTATTTTCAATTTAAAAACAATGGGTTACTATTATTCTGTTCATTTTTCCAAGCGAGTTTATCCGATTAACTACACTTTTCGGATAAATCGTTGTCTAAACAAGCTTGATCCGTCGCATCAGCTAACTGAAAGAGAATCGAAGATTTAGAATATGGGCAATCAATCGGGTTTTGCCCAGCAAAATGAAAGGGCTCCGCACAGCGAGGGGCTCTACGGAGCAAATCGGTCGTTAATCATCATTGAAATCGTCGTAGCGACCGCCCAGAGCCAAAATCAAATCCCTAAGCGCATAACAGGACATGAAAAAGGCGCTGATGGGAATCGCCACATAGGCCACCTTTTCCTGCATCCAGGGAATGGACTGCATGTAAGCGTGAGAGCGCATCACCCACACCCAGCCGTACCAACAGATGATGACGTAGGTTGTCAACTCGATCGCGCAGACAAGAATACGGCAAATTCGACCGGCGTTGCCCCTCAGCCTTTCGGTGAGCACTTCAACCACAAAGTGATTGCGCGTGCGCACAAGCTCCTGAGCGCCCAAGAAAATCATCCAAATCAAACATATCTTGATCCAATCATCGGTTTGGGTGAAGTTATAGATCGGCACAAAGCGAACGAAGACATTGGCCAAAAACATGATGACGATCGCCGCCAGCGCCACAACGCATATGAAGCGCGTGACGCGGCTCACCCAATGATCGACGGTTTTAAGGAAATTCAGCATCACACACTACCCCACCCAATGCGCAAGCCCCAGTGACAACTCAGGGATAAACGCCACGGCAATCGCCACAGCGATCATGATGAGCACATAGCCCACGCTCTTTTTAGCGATTTCCATGACCTTTTCACCGGTGATGGACGCCATCACATATAGGTTTAGCCCCACCGGAGGCGTCAACACCCCCACCGCCAAAGCGATGCACATTACGATGCCCAATTGAATGAGGTCGTAATTGAAGCTCTTGGCAATTGGCACAAAAATCGGAACCGTGATTAAAAGAATGGCTGTGCCTTCCATAAAGCATCCCATAATCACCAAAATCGCGATGATGATCAAAAGCACCAGCGCAACCGAGGTAAACGTTCCAGAGACAAAAGCGATGGTTTGCTGAGGAATTCTCGTGTACAAAAGCACATATTGGAAAAAGCCCGCGGTGGCGATGACAAACATCACTTTCGCAGTCTGCTCAACGGTGTTCCAGAGAATAGCGGGAAGGTCCGAGAGCTTTAACGTCTTGAAAACAAAAAGCCCCAATATAAAAACATAAAAGGAGGCGACCGCCGCCGCTTCAGTCGCGGTAAAAAGACCCGCAAACATGCCGCCGATCACAATCACAGGCGTCAAAAGCGACCAAAACGCGTCTTTAAACCCCTGCCAACGCTCAGCCCATGAGGCCCGTGGCGTGACCGTGTAGCCTTCTTTTTTACAAACGTAGGAAGACCAGAGCATGAAACAAAGACCGAGAATCAACCCCGGCACTGTGCCCGCGGCGAAAAGAGCGTTGACGCTCGTTTGAGTGAGTCCTGCAAATAAAATCAGTGTGATTGAGGGCGGAATAATGGGCCCCAGTGCGCCACCCGCGGCAATGGTGGCGCAGCTGAAAGCCCGGTCATAGCCCGATTTGGTCATTTCGGCGATGGCGATCATGCCGATACCGGCGGCGCAGGCCGCAGCCGACCCCGACATCGCGGCCATCACAATGCAGGCGACAATGGCGGCGTTGGACAAGCCCCCCGCCCTGTGCCCCAAACAAACGCGGCCAAAACCGAAAAGACTTTGCGAAATGCCGCCCACACTCATGAGGTTACCCATGAGCAGGAAAAAGGGAATCGACATCAGGGTGATGCCTGAGACTTGCGAAAACATGCGTTGCGGCACAAGGAACAGACGCGCCATGTCGCCGCCCGTCATTAAAAAAGTTGCAATGGAGGCAAACCCCATCGTCACCGCGGTGGTGACTCCCAACAAAAGCAGAAGCAACACACCCGCGAAAATCGCAAACATCACCATGACTGAAAAATTCCCTTAATTTCCCCGACCTATTCGCTCGCCTTCACCGCGTCAAGAACCGCCTGCATGGCGTCTTTGCCAGCCAGTTGAGCCACCTTGTCATAGGCCGGCGCCATCATCTTCACAAAGGATTCACGATCGGGATAGGTAACATTCATCCCTTTTTTCTTCAACTCTTCAACCACGGCGCTTTCGCCTTCGCTGATCATCTTGCGCGTAAGGTTTTGCGCATTCACAGCCTCTTCTTTCAAAATCTTTTGCTGCTCGGCGGGCAATCCGTCAAAAAGCGTCTTATTGATTAAGAGCACCTGGCAGTCAAAATAGTGATTCGTCATCGCAAGTTGATCTTGAGTTTCATAGAGGCTGTCGGCCAAAATCGTAAAGACAGGATTTTCCTCGCCGACCACCACTCCTTGCTTCAACGACGTGTAAAGCTCCGAATAAGCGATGCTTTGGGTGTTGGCGCCGATCGCATCAAAGGCGGCCAGAAGTCCTGTGGCCGGCGGCACGCGGATCTTCACTCCCTTCAAATCTTCGGCTTTATTGACAACCACCCCCTTGGTTGTCGTCTGACGGAACCCGTAGTCAAACATCGACAACCCCATGGCGTCGTATGAGGCAAGTCCCTGGTTCATCCAGGGCATCACAAAATCGTCAATCACCTTGTGCGCCTGATCGTAGCTCTTAAAAAGAAACGGCGCGGTCATCGCATTGAGTTTCTTGTCATACATAGCCATGTTGCCGAGCGAGACCACCGCCATGTCCAAGGCGCTCATAGTGACTTGTTCGGCAAGCGCGGGCTGATCACCCAATTCACCGGAGGCATAAACTTCGACTTTCAACTCCCCCTTGGTGCGGCTTTCGACGTTTTGAGCAAACTGAAGAGCGGCGGCATGATGAGCGTGGCTCGTGGCCGCGGTGTGGGCCAATCGAATTGTCTGGGCAGCCTGAGCGGAAAAACTCGCGGCGACAAGGCATGCGCCCGCAACAAACATGGCTTTGAGAGCGGTTTGCATAGAAAGATTCCTCCGGGGAAAGTAAATAGAAAAGTATCAACTTCTAAGTATAACGGGCTTTGCACTTAATTAGCCGATATTTATGGGATGTCTTGTCCGGAAAAAAGTTGACACTTTTTGATTGGCAAAGGACTGTAATTGATCCTGAAATAGGTTGGCAGTTTTTAAACTATGTTTAAATGGGTTGCAACTCTCTGTCATTGAAATAAACATTTCGTTATAAGAACAAAAGGAGGGATAGATGTCTCAAGCTACAATCAGTATTCGGATTGATTCAGAATTGAAAAAAAATTTAGAAGTTGTTTGTGCCGATTTAGGATTAAATATTACGACGGCTTTCACCATATTTGCGAAGAAAATGGTTCGTGAGCAACGAGTGCCATTCGATGTTGCTATTGATCCTTTTTATTCGGAATCTAATTTAAAGCATTTGCGTGAAGGAATTAAAGAAATTAATGCTGGTCGGGGAGTTTCTCATGAGCTCATTGAGGATTGAATATGCAAATTATTTGAATTGGAGTCGAAGGATAGATAATCGGCATCGGCTGGTGTATAGAGTTCGCAAAGGTCATTTAGAGATCCTTTCTTGCAAAGGTCATTATGATGTCGGGCAGGCGGCAGGATATGGCCCGTCACCTACCCGATGCAACTGAGCTCATTTTATTACTCATTCTGCTTTAATCAGGATTACATCTAGTATTTAAGTAATTATTTCGATTGATAGATGATCCTGTTAGATACTTCTTTTCTGAAATGCCAAAGGAAAAAGCCGCAAACGAAAAAAGACAGCACTTCGGCGATAGGCTGAGCTGATTGAATGCCTAACAAACCGATGTAGCCCGGCAAAACCATGATAAGCGGCAGAAAAAACAAGCCCTGACGGGTTGCGGCCAGCAGCGTGCCGATAGCCGTGCGACCGATCACCTGAAAAGCCATATTGCCGATGACATTCACCGGCACAATGATAGCCACCGAACACTGCAGGCGCAGGGCGAGCACTCCGATATTCATCACTTCTGGATCGTTGACTTCAAAAAATCCCACGATTTCCCGGGCGAAAATAAAGCCCAGCAACCCGAGGATAACCATGAGTCCTGTGCCCATGGCGATTGTCACATCAAGGGCTTTTTTCACTCGATCAAAAAGCTTCGCTCCCCAGTTGTAGCCCAAGACAGGCTGAAAACCTTGCCCCAGACCGATCAAAAAGGCATTTGTCATCATCATGACTTGCCCGACAATACTCATTGCCGCCACCCCGGCGTCACCATAACGGCCGGCCATAAGATTGAGCACCGAGGCGGCCACGGCGCCCAAAAGATTTCGGGTCAGTGACGGCAAGCCGTTTTTGAAAATCGATCCATAAAGAGACAAACTCTTAGAGATCCAAGCCCAATGCATGTGCATGGAGCCACGCCCTCTCCAATAGTGACTCAGAAGAATGCCAAAAGAGATGAATTGACAGAGCGCGTTAGCCCAAGCGGCTCCGGCAATCCCCCAATCAAAAACAAAAATGAATAACGGCGCCACGGCGATATTGAGCACTCCGCCCGCCCCCAATCCCATCATGCCGACAATAGCCAGGCCCTCTGAACGCAGCAGATTATTCAGTGTGTATGACGCCGCCATAAAGGGACAGGCAAGCAAAATGATTTCCGCATAGATCCGCGCGTAAGGCAAAATCGTCTCGGTGGCGCCCATTGAACTTAGCAGCGTTTTCAAGGCCGCCCAAGCGCAAAGCGCGAAAACCGATGAAAACAAAAGCGAAAGAAAAAGACCGGAAGAAGCGAGCGTGTTGGCTTTAGGATAGTCCCTGGCGCCCAAAAGGCGAGAGGTTTGCGCCGCGCACCCTTGCCCTATCATGATGCCGATCGCCTGAATAATTGTTTGAAGCGCAAAAACAACCCCCATGGCACCCACGGCGGAAGTTCCCAAATAAGAAACATAATACGTGGAAGCCGTGCTGTAGAGCGCCGTCACGAGCATAGATAGCATCGTGGGCACACCCAATTTAACCACAAGCGGCGCCACCGCCTCCTCAGTCATTTTCCGATAGGTGCGGTTGGCGTCTTTGGTTACTGAGGCGGAGTCGTTTTTTTGCACAAATGACCAAAGCGTATAGACACAAACTTAGAAACAGTCTAGTCCGAAATGCAAAAAAAATTCAAAGACTCGCCGGCTTCTCAATAAAATTTTGATTTAAACGACACAGCGGCTTCAGGTCACGATTGATTAGCGCCAAGAAAAACCAAGCAAACGCTGTCTGGCCGTCTCATACGAGCGGTTCTGAAATAGTGTCTAACGACTTGTTACTCAAGTTTTTTCAAAATGCGCCGGCACATTTTAGAACTGTTGCTCTTTTCTTTTTGAGTATTCAGAGGATAGGCCTTTGTCGTATGCTTGTAGAATCTTCCGCTCATCAAAAGCCAAATGATTTTGTCAATTTGATTCGCAGAGACGCCACTGCCGACTTGATGCGCAAAGTGATTCAAAAAATCATTGACGTTGTCTTCAGGTTTGTCACCAAGAGGAATATTCAAACCTTGCAATACCGTGATGACATGACGGTCCGGTTTTCCAAAAAAATCGAAACCCATGTCTTTGAAAAAGTCCTCAGAGAGCGCAGGCCCATAGCCCGGCCACTCATCTGTCTCTTTACACAACTCATCAGCATTATCCTTAACATTCGGATTGCGAACATCAAGTTTTTTATCCAAAGAACTCAACCACCGGTCACTTCCCCCTTGACCGCAAACATAATCGCAAGATTTAATCAAACAGTCTGCCAAAATGGAAAACAAGCCGCCTTCTCGGAAAGTATTGCAATTGTATTTTTTGGGCTCAAAGGGGATTTCGTCAGCCTTTTCCCATAGGGCATCGTTATAGATTTTGACATTGGACTTAGCCCGGCAGCGAAAACTTTCCAAAAGTTCGCTCTTATCAGCGTGAGCGATTTTCTCCACATCAAACTCGAAAAGGATCTGACTTAAACCGCTTCTGTCATCGCTTAACTGACCCGATTGCAACAACTGAAACATATAGTCCCAATAACCGTATTCATTGGGCATTGCTTCGCGCTTAGTCATCCATGGCAAATCAATATTTGACTTAATATCCTCGGAGTGCAAAAAATCACCGAAATATGATTTAAAAACGTTTTTTTTCTCTCGGGCATTGGTGCAAGAACCGATGACACGGCTTAAAAAATAAAAATCCGCCCATTTGGAATTTTTTGAGCAAATTTTTCGCCTTTGCTTCATTTCATCCAAGAAAACTGAGGTATACAAACCAATGATCTCATCAGGCTCGCCAATGAGGTTGGCGTCATTTTTCTGAATTTCCGCAATTCTGCGGCGCAATTCTTCAACCAACAACTTGTAGAGCTTTTTGGCTTTTGCTTTACTCAAATCGAATTGAGCTGTTCTCATGGTTGCCTGCAGTGACCTCCGATTGAAAAATGTTTAAAAGCCCTTTGAATTGGTGGCTCAGTCTTATTTCTTATCCGACACTCAATGAATGTTTATCCAATAAGTTTTCATCAATCGCACACTTCGTCAGTGTCTCAAAACCTAAAAGTCCATCGGCTTTTTGCACACAAACGAGCATGTTTTCAAGGCGGATCCCCCACTCTCCGGGACGGTAGATGCCGGGCTCGTCGCTTGTGACCATGCCGGGCTCAAAAGCGGTCAGCGAGCCTTCATGCTCTCGGGGTGAAATCGTGGGCGGTGTTTCATGCACATTAAGAGTCAGACCGATGCCGTGCCCCGTGCCGTGACCGAAATCGGCCCCAATCGCATGAATGGGCTCGCGCGCGATTTTGTCCAAATCCACGCCTCGTGTGCCGGGCTTAAAAGTCGCCTCCGACAAAGCCTTCATGGCCTTATAAACCGCCGTGTAATCACGTTTGATGCGGTGAAGCTTTTCCGCAGGCACTTCATTGGGATCCCCCAAAAACCATACGCGCGTCGTATCGGTCGTGCCCGCCTTATAGTGCGCGCCGGAATCAACAAGCAGCAAACAAGGCGGCGTGATAGGAGCGCCGCGCCCGGGCTTGGGTTCATAATGCGGCAAAGCGGCATTGGCGTCAACGGCGGCTATTGTGCCGAAACTTTCCCCGATAAAGCCGTCAATGGCGGCGCGCTTTTCGTGAAGAATTTCAACGGCGTCGTTTTCTGTCAGTTTTTCGCCCCGACTCAGGCGCGCTTTCACCTCATCAATGAATTCCTGCAAGGCGCGCCCGTCGGCCTTCAGTGCCGCGCGCAAACCTTCCAATTCTTTCTCTGTTTTAATGGATTTCCACAACGCCACCGGATGATCGTTCTTCACCCAAGCCTTTTCGATTAAAGTAAACAACTTGGCGTTGAGTTCACCGGCGCGGGCCAAACATTGCCCTCCCTCGGCAATAAACTTGATAAGACTCGACTCAAACCCCGAATAATCGGCGACAGTCCACCCGGCCTCTGTCAAATGGTCTCGGATCTTGCCGTCAAGCGCCGAATCGTTCACAAAAAGCGTCGCGCAATGAGAGCCGACCAGAGCCCAACTCAGAAAAACGGGATTAAAGTCAATATCGGAGCCTCTGAGGTTGGTGAGCCAAGCGATGTCATCAAGCTTTGTCAGTAAAAGCGCCTTTTTGTCGCCCGGGACTTTTTGACAGTCGACGTACTTTTGAAGACGCTTGAGCTTGTCGGCGGCGCTCACGGAACTTGCCCCATGGATGTAAAGTCCGCGGACCTCGCGCTCGGGCCTGTCGGGCCAGACCTGCGCAATCACCTCGTCGGGGAAATCAATCAAACGGGAAACCGCCTTTTGAATTTCCTGAAATCTCGCAAGCGGCACCGTCTCCAGGGGCATCGCCAGCGTCAAAGTGGCGCCCTTATTGTTTTGCAGCCACTCTGAAACACCGGGCACCGACTTTTCACCTTCCCTCATCAATTCAATGCCGCTTGATTGCAATTCCCGGGCGGCCTGCTCCCAATACCGAGAGTCCGTCCATAAAAGAGCGCGATCGGCTGTCAACAAAAACCGGGCATTGGATCCTGTAAAGCCTGTGAGATAGGTTAAAAGCTGATCGGCTCTTTGAATGTATTCAGATAAGTGCGCGTCAGACAAGGCGCAATAAAAACCGTCGGCGCCCAAGCGCTTAAGCGCAAGGCGCAATTCTTTCAATCGATTTTGAATTTCGGACATCAATAAGCCTTTCGGACAGTGATGGAAATGTCAGAAGCGAAAGTGTCGTTGACACGGATGTCTTCACCCATGTGCACGCTCTCCAAGCGCCACCCCGCGTCCCGCAATTCGTTAAGCGTCGCTGAAATTTCCAAATCGGGACAGTTAAAAGGCACGACGCTGAGCACGTCGTCACCCCGGACAGGGTTGACCGCGGTGCACACGGAGCGCTCGCCCAGGGGCGCGTCAAATAGCGGATCCGAGGGGCCGTTCATGCAGCCTGAAAGCGTAAGGGCGGATAAGACAATAAAAAGTGTTTTATACATAGGGGGTATTGTATCGGGTTTAACGGCTTAAAAACCCGGCATCATGTAATCAAATGATTCCTCTGCCCGGGCGCTCTCCGCCTTTTGTCTTTTTCTTTCGGAATTCGCAGCTTTTTTATTCTTGTTGTTGTCGCGCTTGCGATGAGGGCGGTCTTTTTGTTTCGGAAAATCGCCTTGAAGACCGGAGAAATACTCTTCATAGCGCACCGGCACTTCAAGCAAAATTCTCTTTTTCAAAAGCTTTTCAATATCCTGCAGTTTGTAGGAGTCTTTTTCACTCACCAGTGAATAAGCCAATCCCTTGGCGCCGGCACGCCCCGTGCGGCCGATACGGTGGATATAGTCGGTGGGGTCTTGGGGAAGCTCATAATTGACCACCACAGGCAACTCTTTGATGTCGAGCCCGCGGGAAGCCAAGTCGGTGGCCACAAGCACACGAAGCTCACCCTTTTTAAAGGCCTCTAGAATTCTCAACCTTGCGGCCTGGGTTTTATCCCCGTGCAGCGCCTCAACTGTGAAACCGTCTTTTTTCAAATGATCCGCCAATATCGCCGCCGAGCGTTTCTGACGGGTAAAAACAAGCACCTGCTCGTGGCGGTTATCCACAATAAGGTCTCTCAAAAACACCGGTTTTTCAGACTCGGGCACCCTGTAGAACTTCTGCTCAACGCTCTTGGCGTCGCGATTGGCATTTATTTCAATGAGCACGGGTTTATTGAGGAATTTTTGCGCCAAAAGATGAATATCATCCGTGAGCGTCGCGGAAAATAAGAGTGATTGACGATTTTTCGGACAAAGCGCAAGGATTTTCTTCACATCGGGCAAAAATCCCATGTCCAGCATGCGATCGGCTTCATCGAGCACCAGATAGAGCACGTCTGACAAATCAATGCTCTTTTGCCGAATGTGATCAAGAAGGCGCCCGGGCGTCGCCACCACAATGTCTGGCATTCGCATCAAATCTTCTTTTTGCTTTAAAACGCTTAAACCGCCGATCAATAAAGCGCCCGATAGCGACAAACAGGGCGCGAATGCATTGACATTTTGATCAATCTGGAGCGCGAGTTCACGGGTCGGCGCCAAAATGAGCGCGGCCGGTCCCTTAAAGTGCGCGGTTTCGGTGAGTTTATCTAAAATCGGCAGCAAAAAAGCGCCGGTTTTCCCACTGCCCGTTTGAGCGATCGCCATGACATCACGATTTTCCAATATCAGCGCAATGGCTTTTTGCTGAATCGCCGTGGGCTCGGTCCAACCCAAAGACCGGGCCTTTTTTGCCAACGCGCCCGATAAACCCAGTTGAGAAAATGAACTCATTATTGACTTTCCTCAGTGGCCAAATATCGGCTTCTTAACTGTCCGCACCCGCCTTCCACATCCTGCGCGGCTGAATGCCTGAATTTCGCGATAATCCGAGATTGTTTTAAAAAGGCGGCCATTTCACGGCAACGGCTCCAATCCGGTCTTTGATGACAACTGCCCTTCACGGCGTTGACCGGAATAAAGTTCATCAAGGCGTAGCGCCCCTTGAGCAGTTTTTCAATGTTTCGTAATTCATCGTCGCCGTCGTTGACGCCTTTTATGAGCGTCCATTGATACTGTATGGGATAGCCCGTCTCCCTGGCATAGCGCTCAGCCTGCTCTATGATTGACTCGACGGTGATTTTGCCGGCCCTGGGCAAAAGCGAGCGGCGCTTTTCTTCAATCGTGGTGTGAAGCGAAATCGCCAACGCGGGCTTGACTGTCATGGTTTTCAAGGCGTCAAAAACGCGCTGATCGCCCACCGTGGAGAGCACGAGATTTTTATGCGGGATTTGGCTGTAGCGGCCGAGAAAAACAATCGCGCTAAGAACATTTTTCAAGTTATGCGAGGGCTCGCCCATGCCCATGAATACCACTTTGCGGGTTTCGGGTCTCAAACGCTTGGCGGCCATCACCTGAGCCACGATTTCCAAGTCAGAGAGCTGTCGAATGAGACCCGATTTCCCCGTCATGCAAAAAACGCAACCCACGGCGCATCCCACCTGAGTGGACACGCAGACGCCTTCTCTTGGCAGCAACACGCTCTCGATCGTCTGACCGTCATGAAGTTTAAATAAGAGCTTTAACGATTCCTCTTCCTGCCCCTGATGAGAATGCGCAACGACAAGCGCCCCGGCAATGCGTACGTTTATCTGCGGCAGCGCCTCCCTGAGCGCTCTCGGAAACCGCGGATCATCGGCGGCGATGGGCGCGACAACGCCAAAAAGCGAGCGGTAAAAATACCCGTAATGCACGGGCTTGGCGCCTAACTGCAAGAGCATTTGATGAAGACTGTCTAATGTCATGAAAAAATAATTGGGCGTTGGGATGACTCTCAACGCCCATTGTAAAGAAAGAGGAGTTAGAACTCTTCGTTTAGAGTTTGTAGTACATTTCAAACTCAATCGGAGCGGTCGCCAAGCGGAAGCGCTCCACGTCCTTCGCCTTCAATTCCAGATAGGCTTCAATCATGTCCTCAGAGAAGACGCCACCGCGAGTGAGGAACTCATGATCCTCGGCCAAAGCCTGCAGCGCCTCGTCAAGCGACGCGCACACGGTCGGGATCTTCGCGTTTTCTTCAGGCGGCAAATCGTAGAGGTTTTTATCAGCGGCTTCACCCGGATGGATCTTATTCATGATGCCGTCAAGACCGGCCATCAAAAGAGCCGAGAAGCAGAGGTAGGGATTGGCCATCGGGTCGGGGAAACGCACCTCAATGCGGCGAGCCTTGTCGCTTGCGGTGTGAGGAATGCGGATCGAGGCCGAACGATTGCGGGCCGAGTAAGCCAACTTCACCGGCGCTTCAAAGCCCGGCACCAGGCGCTTGTAGGAATTGGTCGTCGGGTTTGTGATCGCGTTTAACGCCTTGGCGTGCTTGATAACACCGCCGATGTAGTAAAGCGCCGTGTCGCTTAAGCCCGCGTAGCCGTTGCCGGCGAAAAGGTTTTGACCGTCTTTCCAAATGGATTGGTGAACGTGCATGCCGGAGCCGGCGCTGCCCACCACGGGCTTGGGCATAAAGGTCGCGGTCTTGCCGTAAGCCGCCGCCACGTTCCAAACCGTGTACTTCAGAATTTGCGTCCAGTCGGCGCGCTTAACGAGCGTGCTAAAACGCGTGCCGATTTCGCACTGGCCGGCCCCCACTTCATGGTGCTGCACTTCAGTGGGCACCCCTTGTTGCTCGAGCAAAAGGCACATTTCCGAGCGCATGTCCTGGAAGGAATCAATCGGAGGCACGGGGAAGTAGCCGCCTTGGTGACCCGGACGGTGACCGAGATTGCCCTGCTCGTAGTCAATCTTTGAAGCCCAACCGGCTTCATCAGAGCCAATTTTGTAGAAAGAGTGTTCAGGATCGGTTCCCCAGACAATGGAATCAAAGATATGAAATTCGGGCTCCGGACCAAAATAGGCCGTGTCACCGATTCCTGTGGATTTCAGATAGGCTTCAGCTCGCTTGGCGATGGAGCGGGGATCGCGGTTGTAGCCGTTGCCGGTGGCAGGATCGGTCGCGTCACACGTCATGATAAGCGTGCTTTCTTCGCGGAAAGGATCCAAACGGGCGCTGTCAGGATCAGCGATAAGAACCATGTCGCTTGCCTCAATCCCCTTCCAACCGTGCATCGAAGAGCCGTCAAAAGGCTGACCTTCTTCAAACCAGTCTTCATCAACAGCGCGGGCCGGGATGCTCACGTGCATCTCTTTGCCCTTGATATCCGTGAAGCGAAGATCGACAAATTTGACATCGTTGTCCTGAATCATTTGCAGGACGTTTTCAATGTTGGCCATTTTCTGGGCTCCTTTTGTTCAAACAGGTGGATTTTAGCGACAAAGAACGGTTCGTTGTAGGGTTTGCACCAAGAAAATTAGCTTCGAAGTAAGAAAATCTTTTTAAACAAAAATAATTAGTTAATGGGGTTTTCAATCCAATCAATGATGTTTTGGCTTGAGCGGCGACAAAAGCCTCTCAACTGACTCCGAGTCGCTTTAAAAAATATTGAAAAGCTTTCTGCAGAAAGGCGCTATATACCGCCGGGTCATTAACAATTAAGAGATTCCGAAAAAGGATATAAAACCCTTTCCATTTCCTGCCGCTGAACGCTTCATAGATTAAATGACTTGCGCTCTTTCTCGCAAAACCCTCTCGGTATCGGGAAAATAGCCCTCGCTTTTTTAATTCGCTTTTCAAATGCTTTATCGCCAGGACAATATCCTTTGTCCTTCTGTAGCGGTAGGAAGAAATGGACACGCTTGTTTCCGAGCGATAAAAAACCAAGGGTTCTCTGATGACAGATATTTTATGGGCGCAAGCCAATGACGTGTAGGCAAAACTCCAATCGTTGCATGATCTGATCTCTTGAAAGGCAAGTCGGTTTTGCCTTAAAAAAGATGTTCGATAAAGTTTTGTCCATGGATTGGGGACAAAGAGATCAAATACAAGGTTTGTTCCCGCAATTTTCTGACCTTCCGTTTGGGCAATGCGAGACCTAAGTGCTTCGCCGGAGGATTGTCTGTAGATGAAAAATTCGCAAACGGCGACGTCTGAGTGATCCGCCTCGATCCGATCAATCATCTTTTTGAAGAAGTCTTTATCAAACCAGTCATCACAATCCAAGAAAATGATGTACTCGCCTTTTGCTTCGGACAAACCCAAATTGCGTGCGCTCCCCGCCCCCCGATGATTTTGTCTCACCAAACGGATTCTGGAGTCTGCGTCTTGATGGGTTTGAATGATTTGAACAGAGTCGTCCGTTGAACCGTCATCGACCATGATGAGTTCAAAAGAAGAATAAGACTGGCCCAATACCGATTGAAGAAACGGTTTCAAATAAAGTGATCCGTTATACATCGGCGAGACAACCGACAAAACGACAGGCCGGAAATCACCCTCGGTCATAAAAACGGCCCTTGAGAATCGTGGAAGCAATCATCAGCTTTTATTATGACAAAGATCTCGGGTGAGCACCTTAAAACTGACATCCTCTAAGTCCGAGCAATAGCGGTTGGCAATAATAAGATCCACTTTGGCTTTAAACCGCTCGAGACTCTTTTCAAACTCCAGGAAGCGAAACGCCTCAAGTCCGTCATAGGCAGGATCGTACACAAGGACTTTGACGCCCGCCAATTGAAGTTCCTTCAAGATATCTAAAACAGCTGACGAGCGGCAATTATCCGACCCCCGCTTCATGGCCAACTTAAATATTCCCACAACTTTGGGCGAGCGCTTCAAAATTTCAGAGACAACAAAACGCTTTCTCGTCTGATTGGATTGAACAACGGCCGAAATCAATTCCTGAGGGACGTCCTTGTAATTGGCCAGAAGCTGTTTGGTGTCCTTCGGCAAACAGTAGCCGCCATAACCAAACGAAGGGTTGCAGTAGTGTTGCCCTATTCTGGGATCAAGTCCGACGCCTTCAATAATCTTTTGACTGTCAAGCCCCTTTCCCCACGCGTAGCTGTCCAATTCGTTAAAAAACGCCACTCTCATCGCCAAGTAAGTGTTCGCGAATAATTTAACGGCTTCGGCTTCCGTCGGTTTCATAAAAAGAACCGGAACATCCTTTTCCATCGCCCCCTGAACCATCAACAGGGCAAAAGCTTTTCCTTTTTCAGACAAATCACCGATCACAATTCTTGAGGGATGCAAATTGTCATATAGCGCATACCCTTCCCTTAAAAATTCCGGTGAAAAGACAAGGTTTTTGTAACCCTTGGCGATCATCTTCTCGGTAAATCCTAGAGGAACGGTTGACTTGATGACGACAGTGGCATCGGGCGCAATGACGGAGACTTTTTCGATAACGTCTTCAACAGAAGAAGTGTCAAAACCGTTTGTCCGGTTGTTATAGTCTGTGGGCGTGGCAATCACCACAAAGTCAGCATCCGTACAGGCACGTTCAAGACTTAGGGTTGCAGAAAGCCTAAGCGGCTCACGCTCAAGGTAGTGAGTTATCAAAGAATCAGTAAAAGGCGATTTTTTCAAATTGATTTGATTGACTTTTTCTTTGACAACATCAACCATAACCACGTCATTGTGCCGAGCCAAGACAATGGCGTTGCTAAGCCCCACGTAACCAATGCCGACAACCGCGATTTTCATATTGAGTCTTCTATTGCCAGTCTGCGGCTATTGAGTCTGCGAAGCAAGCGAACATAAAGGATGATCAGACCTGCCATGGTGATCAGCCAACTTAACGGATAAACCATCATGAGCGTTTCATAGGTGGGTGCAAGCGGAAATACCGTATAAACCCAAATCAGGCGCACGGAGCAAACCACAATCAAAGTAACCATCGCGGGCGGCATGGAGTAGCCGTATCCGCGCATGCAGCCTGAAAGCGTATCCATGACAACGCTTAACGGTTGCGGCAGCACCACCCACAAAATACGAACCATACCGAGAGCGATGACTTCGTCGCTTGCGACAAAAATGCCTAAAAGATCACGGCTGAATATCAATACCACCACAGTGAGAAGCACTGTCAGGAGCATATTTAATCCCATCGTCACCCACATGACACGGGCGCAGCGCTTGAGGTTTCTTGCACCGTAGTTTTGGCTCACAAAGGTGGTTGCGGCAAGTGCAAAAGCGTTGATAAAGCAATAAACGTTAATTTCAATCGTAAAGGCGGCGACAGACCCTGCCATCGCAGCCGGTCCCAAACTATTGATTGCCGACTGAATGACTAAGTTGGAAAGTGAATACACCGCCCCCTGAATGCCCGCAGGGATTCCGATTCTGACGATGCTTTTCAGCGACGCACTATCGAGCTTTAACATCTCGGAGACGTTCAGTCTTAACGGTCCCTCAATGTGCGTAAGCTTCACAAACAAAATGATTGCCGAGAGCAAATTGGCTAGCGCCGTTGCCAAGGCGACACCAAAAATTCCCCAATCCAGAACAAGAACGGAAAATAAGTTGCCTGCGATATTAAATAAGCTTGCGGCAAGCAATGCCCATAGAGGCGTCTGAGTGTCGCCCTGACTGCGAAAGACGGCGGCTAAGAAGTTATAGATAGCGATAAAGGGCATGCCCAATAAATAGACACGCAGGTAAGTGAGCGCATGGTCTCGTACTTCCGCAGGGACATCGAGCCAATCCATGGCAGAGTCTGCAAAGGCTTCTCCGATTAAAAGGGCGATGATCCCGAAAACAATGGCAGTGACAAAAGAGGTTCTGACCGCGTCATTGGCTTTCTTGTCATTTTTCATGCCAAGCGCCCGGGCAACGACCACATTGACGCCAAGGGAGAGCCCCATACAGAAACTCACAATGAGACCGAAGACCGGTACGTTATTGCCCACAGCGGCGACCGCAAGGTCAGAGACAAATCGCCCGAGCACGGCGACGTCCGCAGCGTTATAGAGCTGCTGCAGCATACCGGTAAAGGCTAAAGGCAGGGCAAAAATAATGATTCTGTCCCACAGACTGCCTTCGAGCATATTGATCTTTTTATTGGCGCTCATAGTGCGTTACCCCGCGGCCGTTAATCGGCTCATGATGAAGGCGTTTCAGGCTTTTTTAGAAAGCGGAAAACGCCGGGTGACACAACCGATTGTACGCTTAATGATGTGGTTGTCTGCTGTCTTTATGGCTAAATCTGATGGTCAGGTTTTCCCCAATGTATGAATCACTCTATTCTCACAATCTGTATGTGTAGGGGCTTGAACTTTGCTTATCTCGATAGGCAAAGCCCGCCTCACCGTCTAATACACTTAACAAAGGCTCGTTATTTTTCGAATTTGATTAGTAGGATTGACAAGCTAGAAAAAATGTCCTTTCATTTCTTTTGGTAAATAATGTGCCAACTGTTCCACCAACTCATGAACTGCTGTACCGGGAGCTATTTTTGAAGGGCTCTGGCCTTTGTTTTCATTCAAAATTTTCTTGGCATAACGAATAGCTAATTTCGGGGAGCCGTTTGCCTCAATCAAATGATTAAAAATATCCGGATCATTTTTCTGATATTTGGCTTTCAGAGCCTCTTTAAAGTGAGAACTCAGTTTTGAAACGTAGTCAGAGCGCAAAATATTGGATGTCATGTACTCAAAATGAAGCAGAAACCAAAACTCTATGCACTCATTGCTCCAGGCACTATGAAAACGAATATCCCTGGACAGATATTGCTCTTGAGTATTAAGTGTATTAATTCGCAAACTGACATTATCAAAATCGTCTTTGGGAAAATCATCTTTATCGTAAACGCACCAAATGTCGGCGCTATGTATATTTCTTTCCTTAATGTCAGCAAGTGCCTGCTCTAAAACTCGTTTGGTTCCTTTGGCGCACCCGATAACTTCAATTGTCATATTTTTGTATATCGGGTTGGAATTAATACAGCTCGCAAAATTTTTGAAGTAAGACGGCTCCGTTTTTGTGCCCTCGCAGTAAATGTAGTGTGATCGGCTAAGCGGCAAATATTCACTTTGTCGCTGTCGTTTCCAGGGCTTATTTACTCGCATTTTGCACGGTCTCCCAATTAATGATCCGTTGCAAATAGGGGTCTGCCCCGTATTTACCTTCAAGGTATTGTTTGGCGTAAACGGCATCATTTCGAACTTTTCCGTTCTCTGTTTTGAAATCAGCCAAGCAATACAGAGTTGATCCGCGATCTATCCCTTTGGCAACAAACCAAATCTCATCACGACGGAAAACCTCATTTGTCATATTAGATAAGTCGTGAGAGGTAAAAATCAATTGCGAATTGCGTCGATTGATATCCGGATTGCTAAATAGACCAATTAGGTAACGCAACAACAACGGATGAATTTTGGCATCCAATTCATCAATTATGAGAGTACGTCCAAATAACAAACAAATAGCTATTTGAGGCAACAATCCAAAAATTTTCTGTGTACCACTGGACTCCTCCTTTAAAGACAGCTCAATCTCTGAGTCACCAACTTTATGCTTGGTAAAAATTGCCAATTGATGATTCGGGCGCTCTTCTGTTCGGTAGTCGACAATATCAAAATCCATTTCCTGCATCATGGCCAAAACCAGTGCTCTCGCTTTTTCTGAACTAGCAATACTGACCCAAAGCTCCTGTTGTGGTTTACCGTAATCGCAAACAGCAATGCCATTCTTAAACCATTCAATGACGTCACTCACTACTTCTTCGTTTTCATAGGTCATTCCTAAGAAAGAAAGCACCGGCATTGTTGAAGACAAATCCTTAGGTACTTTAAGAGAACGAAAATCTCCAATCATCTGCACTTCTGTACCGTTTCTTTCAAACAAACTCGATTGCTTTTTTGTGCTGAATTTCACTCGATCCAAGCTTTCGTAAACAATCTTTTCATCTTTGACATGCAGACAGTAACGATACTCGGCAAGATTCGTTTGAAAAAACACTTCAAAGCAAGTGGGCTCCTCCTTCGTTTTTGAATCAAAAACAAATGGGGCAATTGGCGGATAGTTATATTGAGGCATGGCATAGAGGATATGAGTCGCCGTATAAATCGGCACAACAACCTTGCGAACCATAGCCCCAATCGCCTCTAAAACATTTGACTTACCGCCACCGTTAGGACCATAAATCACCGACAACGGCAATACCTTATCCCCTGACGGAGAATGCAGTAAAGTATTTTTGTGCTCGGAAAAGGCAGTGGCCTGTAAATCGAGTGTTACCGCACTTTTAATACTCTTAAAATTTTGTACGGTGAATTGAATCAGCATATCGGTCTCCTTGACAGGATCATTATCCCCCAATTTTTGAGATTTTTTCTCAATTTTTACGGTTTTTGTATCTTTTTTTAGACTGTAACCACTTGCGAACGATTCTGCTCATCTAACGTTCTAATCACCTATATAGACTTACCCAAGTAAAAACCCTAATTGTGCTTCATTCTGATACGCGTATTGTATTTTGTATATTGTATACAAAATACAATATACATAATCTGATCAACCCACAGAGGAGATTCGTATGAATCGCTCAGTCAGTATCCTAGTCACATTGGCTATCGGTGCTGCATGCTGGTTCTGCCCCATCCCCGATGGAGTGAAACCTGATGCCTGGCACCTGCTCGCCATATTAATCGGTACCATCGCTGGCTTTATTCTTGTTCCGGTCAAAATCGGTTTGGTTGCACTGGTCGGCTTGACCATCAGCATTTTGACGGGTGTGATGAGTACCGGTGAAGCTCTCTCCGGTTTCTCCAACAGTCTGCTTTGGTTAATCGTGATGGCTTTCATGTTCTCACGAGCCTTTATCAAAACAGGTTTAGGTGAACGTCTTTCTTTAAAGATTTTGTCTTTGATCGGCGACAGTACGTTAAAGGTTGCCTATTCCATGACAATTTCGGGTTCACTCCTGGCTGCCGGTATTCCTTCCGGAACGGCTAGAGCGGGCGGCGTGATTTACCCGATTATCCGTTCCATGTGCTCCGCACTTGATTCTGAGCCCGATAAAAATCCGGAACGCGCCGGACGCTTCTTGATTCAGGCCTACTATCAATCCGAAGCCTTTATCTCTTACCTCTTCATGACGGCCATGGCTGGTAACGTCCTCGTGATGCAATACGCCCATGACTTGGCGAAAACCGACATCACCTGGGCCGGTTGGGCTGCAGCAGCGTTTTTACCCGGCATTGTTTCCATCATTTTGGTTCCGCTTGTCACCTACTGGGTTGTTCCTCCTACATTGAAAAAAGCCCCCGAAGCTAAAGCTCATGCACTGAAGCTGCTACGGGAAATGGGACCGATGAGCAAAAAAGAAATTGCTCTGACCTGCATTTTCGTCGGTTCCATCCTTTTGTGGATGTTGGGTGACTTCATCGGTGTCGGTTCCACTCCTGTCGGCTTAGGCGCAGTCTGCCTGATGCTGCTTTTTGACATTCTCAATTGGGATGATGTCATTTCTGAAAGCGGTGCCTGGGATACGTTGGTATGGATGGGCGTGTTGGTCTGCATGGCCGGTGGTCTCACAAACCGTGAATTCATGGTCTGGTTAGGCGAAGCCATGGGCAATTGGTTTACCGGCATGAATTGGGTTTTAGTCTGCGTACTCGTAGTTCTTTTCTTTAACTACACGCAATACGCATTTGCCTCGTCCACTGCTCACTTAGTAGCGCTCTTTGGAGCGTGCCTTACGGTAATGTTGGGCGCGGGCTGTCCTCCCCTTCTTTCCATTTTGATTCTGGTCTTCGTTGCCAACACTCCGGCTTGCCTTACTCACTACACCTGCGGTTTCGCACCGATTTATTACAACGCGGGTTACTTCACGTTGAAAGAATTCTGGCGCATCGGCTTTGTGATGAGCTGGCTGCACGTGGCAATCGTCCTCGTGGTGGGACCGGCCTGGTGGTTCATTCTCGGACTCTGGTAATAGCTTCTTAGGAGAAATTTTATGCATACCCCGATTCTTCACATGACTGACTACAAGATGTACAAAAACTTCTTCGGCTGCGAAGAAATGCGCAATCTCTGGAGCGAACGCGCCATCTTGAAGCAGTGGATCGATTTTGAAGTGTATCTGGCTCAGGCTCAGGCCGAGCTCGGCATGATTTCCCAAGAAGTAGCTGATGAAATCACCCGTACAGCTGACTTGGATATGATCGGCGAAGACAAAATCGATGAATGCTACTACACAACGACCTTAAACACGGTTGCTCTCATTCGTCCGTGGAAAGCGATCTGCAAAAACGGTGCCGGTGAATTCATCCATTACGGTGCCACTTCTCAAGACGTTTTGGATACGACGCTTGCTTATCGTATTAAAAAGAGTCTCGACAGCTACGAGGCCGATCTCTTAAAGATTATTGATGTACTGAAACCCTTGGCTGAAAAGCACAGAAAGACCGTCATGGCGGGCATCACTCACGGCCAACACGCCATTCCCGTGACATTCGGCTTTGTCGTCGGCACCTGGATTCAAGCCTTTAAAGAACATGTGGAACGCATCCGCCAGGCCCGCCCCCGCATCTGCGTGGGAACGGTTTCGGGCGCGGCGGGCAACTTCGCCTCCTATCACCTGCTCTTTGGCGACAAGTGCTGGGATATGCAGGTGAAAGTGCTTGAGCGCTTCGGTTTAGGCGTTCCTCCCATTTCTGTTCAACCCAGAAATGAGCGCTTTAACGAATACATGTATATCTGCGCAATGATCGCCAACACGTTGGAAAAGATTGCTGAAGACATTATCTTTAACCAACGCAATGAGGTGCAGCAACTCGAAGAACCGTTTGATACCGAACATCAAATCTGCTCTTCCACCATGCCTCAGAAACGCAACCCCGTCATGTGTGAAAACATGCGCGGCGTGGCGGTGCTGATCCGCATGAACGCCAACGCGCAAGGCGAAACCTTCCACCGTGACTTGCGCGATGACTCGCCCTTCTTCGTTGAAGACATCAAGATGCCGGAGACCGCCATTTTGATGGACGCGATCCTCAAGGAAGCCTACACGGTGTTCTCGGGCCTTGTGGTTCACCCGGAAAACATGCGCCGCAATCTGGACAATGACGAGGGCCTTTTGATGGCCGAACCCCTCGCTCTTTACCTCGCCACCAAGTGCGGCAAGAAAGACACCGCCATGCGTATTGTGCACAAGATCTCCATGGAATCCTTCGAAAAGAAGATTCCCTACTGCCAATACGTTAAACAAATGCCTGAACTTCGCGAGTATCTGTCCGAAGAAGAAATTGACAATATCCTCAATCCGGAAAACTACCTCGGTTTAACGGATCGGGCCATTGACAATGTTCTGAAAGACTAAGGGAGGCTCTTATGACACCGGTCACCAAAGCATGCGTGAATTTTGCTTATAACCTCAAGTTTGTGGACATCCCGCTGGTGGCAAGCGAACAGATGAAGAAGTACATCTTCGATCTGATCTGCTGCTCGGTGGCCGGTACCCGAGCCCCTGAAGTTGAGATTCTTCAAAATCTTTTTAAAACCTCCAGTGACTTGGAAGGCATTCTTCCCTATGGCAGAAGCACGCCGACAAGCCCCGAAATTGCCGCCATCATCAATGGCGCGGCAGGCCACGCGCTCGAAATGGATGATTCCGACCGCACGGGGTTGAGTCATCCCGGTGTGATGGTGATCACACCAGCGCTTTTGACCGCCTCTCACTATCATTCAACAGGCAAAACGCTGATCACCGCCTGTGTGGCGGGCTACGAAGTGATGCTTCGCGTGGGCACCGCGCTGGGCCTTGATCACTACAGCATTTGGCACACCACCGGCACCACCGGCGGATTGGGCGCCGCGATTTCCTGCGGGAAACTTCTGAAGTTATCGGAAAAAGAGTTGACGGACGCTTTCGGCAATGCGGGGACCCTGGCCTGCGGGCTTTGGGAATTTAATAAAACCTATGCGATGAGTAAACTCCTGCACGTGGGCATGGGGGTCTCGCACGGTCTGATGTGCGCCCGCTTGGCTCAAAAGGGCTTCACCGGCGCCGAATGTATTTTGGAAGGGACTCAAGGGCTTTTCGCCGGTTTCCGTTCCAAAGACCTGGATCTGTCCGTTTTTGAAGATTTCGGAAAATTCTGGCGAGCCGCGGGCGTGACCTTTAAACCCTATCCGTGCTGTCGGCATACCCACGGTGGCATCGACTGCGGTCTGCGTCTGCATAAATTACACCTTCCCACAAGCCAGATTGCACGAATTCGAATTGAAACTTATAAAGCGGCCTATGATGTGGTGGCCTCAAACACCTGCCATCGCACAAAAGAAGGAAAGTTTAGCCTTCCCTATACGGTGGTCTCGGCCATGCTTGATGGGGAAATTACGGAAAAAACTTTCACCGTGGACAGCATTGAAACACCTCTTAAGCAACAGCTCTTAACGCTTTGCACAGTTGAGGTGGCGGAAGATATCCAGGGCGTTCATCCTCATCATGAAAACTGCCGCGTGACCGTAGAATTACGAAATGGGAAATCATTCACGGAATTTGTGTTTGATCCCCTGGGAGAACCTGAAAATCCGATGGATTGGAATGCGCTTGCGGCCAAAGGCAGGCAATTGCTAAGCCACTGCACCGATGAAGAATTTGATGAACTTCTCCACCTCATCAAAAAGTTGGATGAGTTGGACGATTGCGAAAAACTCTATCGGCTGGTTCAGAATTACTCATGTCGGCAATGACTTTGATGAAAGGTGCGCTTCATGGGATATCTCTGGATGATTATCTCGTGCTTCTTCTACGCTCTGATGGGCGTATTGGTTAAAGCGGCAAGCGACACCTTCACATCATCCCAATTAGTAGCCGCCCGCGGACTCTTTGCGATTATCGTTATCGGTCTGTGGGCTTTTTTTACTCACAATACCCTCAAGACCCAACATCTTAAGGCGCACTTGAGCCGAAGCGTTTGCGGCACGGTTTCGCTTTTGTGCTGGTTTATCGCGATCGGCCTCATCCCAATTTCCACCGCCATGACTCTCGGCAACGCCACCCCCATCTGCATGGCTTTCATTGTGATCGCAGCTGACTTTATAAAACACCGCCGAACCAATTGGACTTTGGTCTTTTCGGCAATGGTGGGGTTCGCGGGTGTGGCGACTATTTTTAGACCGCAACTTAATACCGATTTGACGGGACTTCTTTTTGCCGTTGCCTCAAGCCTGATCACCGCGATGAGTTACATTCAGATCAGAGCGCTCGCGCAACTAAAAGAGCCGGTTTGGCGGGTGGTGTTTTATTTTTCCGTCGTCAATCTCGCCTTCGGCTTGGGCTTAGCGCCACTTGACTTCAGAGAATCGCTTTTCAATGTAACGGCAATTGATTGGATCCTCGTTATCGGCATCGGCCTTTGCGGCCTGATCGCGCAGCTTGCGGTCACCAAGGCGTTTGCCAACACCAATCTGCTTGCCTCAACGATTCTCTCCTTTAGCGTCATTGTGTTCGGGCTTGTCTTCGGATATCTCTGTTTTGACGACCCCATTGACGCCTTTAGCCTTTTGGGCACAGCGGCCATCATCGTCTCAGGCGTCTATTCCACCATGAGTGTGCGAAGACGGCAAGACGAAAGCGGCTTATGAGGCTACGCTCTTTTTCTTGGCCTTTGCAGACGCCCCGGAACTCTTAATGTGCTGAATTAAAAGTTCACACCCCAAGCGCGTGGTGCCTTCGTCAATCTTCACAAGCTCGTCTTCGTCACAGTTCGGATCCGAAATCATTTTGAGCTGCAGTTGGTGGCTCTTGAAAGAATAATTGAAGTTCTTTTCGTGGTATTGGAAATAAAACCGGTGCCAATGCATCAGCTTGCGCAAAGAGTAGAGCTGTTTTTCTAACCAGACGTTTTGGCTCAAGGAAATCAAATAGTCATGAAATTCCTCGTGATGCTGCAAAAAGGCGCTGTTATTTTTTTCCTTTAAAGCCTTTTCCATTTCATTGAGGATCATCTGAAGCTTTAAAACGTCCTTGGGCGTGATGTGTTTATGAGCCAAACGCACAGCTAAAGCTTCCAGGGCAATACGCACTTCACAGATATCAGAGATCTCTTTGATATCAATTTTTTTGACAAAGCGCCCGCGCCTTGGATGCGTGACAATTAGACCCTCAGCCTGCAGTAGCGCCATGGCTTCTCTTAGCGGCGTGCGGCTGATACCCAGGGCTTTTTCTAATTCCGCTTCTTTAAGATGCTCCCCGACTTTGATTTTGCCGGTGAGGATGAGATCTTCAATGATGTTGGCTGCCTGGGTCACAAGGGTTTGAGAAGATAGGTGCTCCATATAAACATATCCTTAGTGCGGATACTTCATTTATTAAGAAATTTACCCTCAGAAATATAAGAATCAAAACAATTCACAACCACTTCTAAATAAGCTGCAGTATTCACCAACAACTCTTGCAGATCTTCGTAAGAGTAATCTCTACCACATTCAACAAAAGAGAGGGTGCCGTGAGCAAGTTCATTTCTTTTTTCTTTAATCTTCGGCAAATAAGAACCTCCTTTAAGTTTCTCGGGAATTTTTAAAGTAACCCCTAATTTTTTACAAACTTTACGAATCAACTCGTCATCAACATTTCCACTTACACCTAAAGATTGCCTACTTAATTGTATGACCCTTTTTTTTAAGATATCGTCTACTATTTCTTTAGCTTTATTTCGATAGCTATGAAAATGAGCATTTTCGGTGAAAGTTTGGTGATATTTTGAGTCTAACCATACGTCTCTGATCAAAGCTGAAACCTTTTGGTAGGTGACTTTTTCACTTTTTATAGAATCGAATACTTCACTTAATGCATTACTCAAGGTAGATTCCACCAAGTTGTATAACATCACTATGGCATTAGCCTTTAAAATCCTAAAAAAGTTTTCACTTTGAACGTCTGAGGAACCATCTTCAAAAGACTTTAAAATCTCTAAATACTCCTCTACTTCACATTTTCTTTTATTGAACTCCTCTCTAACCACCAACATGCTCATCATCAAACTCCCAAGAGCCTATCTTTGACATAAAAAATTCGACTCTTTAGCCTTGGTTTAGAGTTACTAGCATGTGTAGTTGTTTCTCTACTAAAGTCCTCAGAATCTAACCATGACATATCTGTGGGCTGTAAATCTGGTTTTGTTTCCAATGCCAATGCAGTGCCGACGGAAATTGCTTCAAATCTTACTCTCGGCGTAGACTTTGCCCCCTTTGTCTTCGCAAATCCATTAGGAAAATACTTATCAACAAAATTCAACATATTCTCAAAATCTTTTTTAAATTTAATTTTGTCAAAATTATGTTGGTGCTCATCAACAAATTTATCTAAAAATTTATCAACATCATGGGAGAAACTTTCGTAGTCATACAAATAGGCGAAAAATCTTAAAACTAGCTCTAAATTTTCGTAACGTTTTAATTGATTTTCACTAATCGGACAAAGCTTGATAAATAATGGATTTTGACTACATTCTGAAAGAAAATCCATAAACTTTCCTCTGTAGCTACCTCTTCTAACTTCGCTAGGTTTAGCGGCTCTACCAGTCGTATTTATTCTGTTAAAAATTTCTTGACGAATTTCTAGGCTCGTTTCCTCTGTAAGAACAACAACTCTCATATTCGTTTTATCAAATTTTTTTCTATAGTAATTAGGGATATCTGTATATCTAAAACCATTTAATAAAGTCAACTTTTTTAAATCTGTAAGCTCTAATTGATTTGATACAAACTCTTCTAATGCTTGTGTTCGCTGGGCACCGTCTATAATCTCACATCTACCATCATCAGAATCAGAATAAAACATCAACGGAATCGGCAGTCCAAGCAAAATGGATTCTATAAACCGAGTTTTATCCGTCTTTTTCCAGATATACTTCCTTTGATATTCATCAGGAATGAAAAATTCGTTCTTATGGTATCTATCGATAATAAAATCAATTGAGTAATCTCTAGTGTTGTAATCAATTTCTTTTCTTAACTCACCAAGTTGCTTTTCGGCCTTTTCAATTTGCTCATCTGTTAATATTTTTTTCATTTGTTAATCCTCTAATGTGGGACGTTATGCTTTTCCCGATAGCTTCAGCAAGCAATACAGGAACTGCATTTCCAATATGCTCTCCTAGTTGAGCCATATTGAACTTGCCGTTCGCACTTAAAAAATCGTAAGTCAAAGGAAAAGACTGCAAAAGCGCGCCCTCCCTCAATGATAGAGCGCGATCTTGTTCTGGGTGTCCAAATCTACCATTGCCATAACCGTAGAATTGAGTTGTTATCGTTGGAGCTGGCTTATCCCATTCCATTCTGCCATAGACTGCTTTATAACTACGCCCCGACTTTTTTTGGTGGCAACGCAACTTTAGTTCAACATCCCAATCCTCCCAAGTTCCTCCCGGTATAGATTGTCGAATACGTAAAATATTTTTCTCACTCAACTTACTACAGCGATGTAGTGGATCACTTATGTCTATACCTCCAGCATCAATTGGTGGTAACTCGTTAATTGCTTGCCTCACAGTCCTAAAATGCGGCTTTGCATATTCAGGGTTAATCATTTTTATCTGCCCAAAACGGGACGCTAATAAAACCAAACGTTTCCTTTCCTGTGGAACACCATACTCAGCCGCATTCACAATTCGCCAACTAATAAAATAATCCAACTTTTTCAATGTATTCAAGAAATTCTCAAAAACCGTCTCTTTACTTAATTGAGGCACATTTTCCATTGAAATAACATCTGGCAGTAACTCCTCAATTATTCTTGAAAAAGAATTTAATAATTTCCATTTATCATCATGAGCTCGATTATCAATATAACGCTGAGAATACGAGGAAAATGGTTGGCATGGTGCGCAACCAACTAAAACCTTAATACAATCTTGAGGATAAAGTGCTCTAATGAAATGTGCTGAAATCGCTCTGATATCATCACAAATAAATCTAGAATGGGTATTATGGTTATACGTTCCTGCACAGGTCGAATCAATATCAACCCCTGCGACGACAGGAATCCCTGCACGCTCTAACCCATAGGTAAGCCCGCCAATTCCACAAAACAGATCTACCGCTACCGCACGTTGAGTAACCGGTTTCTTTAAATCACCCATTGTTCCGATAACCTAAAAAACACCCAATTTTAATATAATTCTTCTCCCATTGATTTTCTATAGCCTGTATGTGCTACACCGAAACAATAACAACGAAAAATTATTTTGTGATGATAATTGCGCAACGAGGGGCTTGAGTTATGATTCCTAAGCACTAAGAATTGTGAAAGTTCAAAGGAAAATTTTTGTGATTTACAACTTCACGTGTAATTATTAAGCGTTACCCAAGCAAGCCCTTTAAATAAGCCATCACTTTACGATTGTAACAGTTTTGCATCGAAACCTGTGGGGCCAGACTGTTATGTGACAGAGTATAGATCACCAAATGAACTATCTCCTCCCCAGAAAAGCAACAATTTTAAGCTAGACGCCCACTTAAAGTTCTTGACCGGTTTTAGAGTTGGAGATGGATTGGAACCTGGGAGGCAGGCAGCCTCTATGACTTAGGAATGACCTCCCAGTTTGAAACTGTAAATCACTTTGTGTAAATCCAATATTTGTTAATCTCTCTGGAGTAAAGAAAATGGATTTACCTATGAATCAAGACAAGATCAAAAACCTAATCGCCAGTATTCCAACTGAACAGTGGAAAAGTGATGTAATTGATTTTATCCAACAGATGCGAAAGCATTTGATTAAGCAAGCTTTACAAGGCGAAATGGACGCTCATCTTGGCTATGACCGATATGAGTGTCATAGTGGCATCACTAGCCGAAATGGCTCCAGCAAGAAGACGTTAAAGACCGAGAAGGGACCTACTGTCATTTCGGTTCCAAGAGATCGGGACGGCTGTTTCGAACCGCAAATTGTCCCCAAGAGACATACGCGAATGGGAGTGCTCAATGACCAAATCATTGCTCTTTACAGCAAAGGGATGAGTACTCGTGAGACTAGTGAAACCATCGAGGAACTTACGACGTCGATGTGTCGGACACGCTCATTAGCTCATCAATGAAGTTATCCAGTAGCAAAATCGTCCCTTGGATGCAGTTCGTTTTCATGGACTGTATCGTTGTCAAAGTCCGTGATAATCAACGTGTGGTCAATAAAACCATCTTTGTCGCGTTGGGGATCAATTTATCCTGCAACAAAGAACTATTGGGTCTATGGTTGGCGGAAAATGAAGGGGCCAAGTTCTAGCTATCGGTTTTAACCGAACTGAAGAATCAAGGTGTTGAAATCTGATTGCTTGTATTGACGGTCTGAAAGGCTTCCCTTTGGCAATTGGGGCTGTCTATCCAAACACTAAAGTTCAATTGTGCGTTGTTCATATGGTTCGCAACAGCATCCGTTTTGTCAGCTGGAAAGACTACAAGCGTGCGGAAGCGCAGTTACGCACGATTTATCAAACAGCAACCGAACTATAAGCCTTGGAAGCCCTTGAACCAGTGGAAGGATAAGTATCCGGTGATTGCCGAGCATTGAGATGGGTATCTGAAAAGTGGATCTCCAGGAATAATTTAGGAGACAATTATGTCCTTGGAGGAATTCACTATGAAACGAGTGCGTCGACAGTTCACTGTCGAGTTCAAAAAGAACGCTGTCGGCCTTGTTGTTGACGAGAAAAGAAGCGTCAGCGAAGTCGCTAAAAGTCTCAATATTTCATCAAAAACTTTAAGTACCTGGTTACGCCAATCCAAAGAAGGTAAGCTGGAAGGAAAGATCGCCTCAAACGTTGATGATAAAACCATGCAGATGGCTGCCATCATGGCTGAAAATCAACGTCTTAAAGCAGAGGTTTTACTTTTAAAAAAATTCGCAGCGTATCTTTCCAAAAACGGGCTTCAGTAAGGTACGCATTTATTCTTGAGAGCCTTCAGGACCCCGACTTTAAGTGCTTGAGATTGGAGGATTTTTGCCGTGTTTTAGAAGTCAGTCCCAGTGGTTATTACGCTTGGAAAGCCAGACAAAAGCGACCGACGAAATCTCGCTCTTTAGTGACGGAGCAAACGATCATTCAAGAGATGAAAGCCTTCCGTCAAAAGCATCGTTTTACCCCGGGAATCCGGCAATTTCATGCCTATTTGCAGGCCAAGCAGTTAAGGGTAGGGATTAGGCGACGGCGCGATGTTCTACGCAGCAAAGGATTTATTGGTTATAGGCGTCGAACGCGAGTGAAAACAACTGATAGCAATCATTGCCTAGCGGTTCACCCCAACCTGTTAAGCCGAGAGTTTCAAACTGGCGAAATCAACCGTGCTTGGGTCTCGGATATCACGTACCTGCCAACACAAGAAGGTTTTGTCTATTTGGCCAGTATCATCGATTTGGGCAGTCGTCTGCTTGGTTGGGCCTTAGATACTTCAATGCCTGTGGATCTGGTACAGCGTGCCTTTGATCAGGCACTAAAGACCCGTGGCAAGGAACGTCTGCCTGGAACGATTTTGCATTCGGATCAAGGCAGTCAATACTGTTCCCACGTCTTTCAAAACCGTGTTAGAGCCGCACAAATGCGAACCAGTATGAGTCGGAAGGGAGAATGCTGGGACAACGCGGTAGCTGAATCGTTTTGGAATACGGTCAAGCGTGAGGTTTTGGGTGCTAGGAAACGCTTTTTGAGCATTTCTGAAGCCATTGAACAGACGGAGAGTTGGATTTCTTATTACAATGCGGAGAGGCCTCATTCAGCCATCCGCATGATGGCACCGTTAGCTTATGAAGCACAGCTGTCAAAACGTTGAGCTTTTTAAGCCTTTTTCAACCAATCCTAGAGGTCCATTTTTCGTGCCCCACATCAGTTCAATATATGCGATTATTTTACAGCTTTATGAACAACCCCAAAAACAGCCATAATCAGTGTTATAGAAATCCAATTTTTTGAACATCTCCGACTTGCTGGCACTATCTTTGTTTAGGGATATAACAATCTCGAGTTACTAAAAACCATTAAGATGTTTGGGGCAAACTTATTTAAAATACGATTATCAAATAGCTAGGCTTATTTTCCGAGAAGTCTGTATATTGACTGATTTCAGAAAAGGCATAATTGCTTGATGAAGAGACAGAAATGGCTCACTCTTACTACAAAGTTTCCGTTATTACACCTTGTTTTAACGGCGAAAAATATATTGCCGACTGCGTAAACTCGGTAATTACTCAGACCTACCAAAACTGGGAGTTATTACTTGTTGACGACTGTTCAACGGACAAGACACTGGAAATTATTCAAGCATTCTCAAAAAAAGATAAAAGAATAAAAGTCTTTAGTTCAGAAGTCCCCTCTGGCGGTCCATCCCATCCAAGGAATATTGGTTTAAGCAAAGCTACGGGGGATTTTATTGCATTCTTAGACGCAGATGATTTGTGGCTGCCCAATAAGCTCGAAGAGCAAATTAATTTTGTAGAAAAAAATAACCTTTCTTTCATTTATTCTGATTACGAAAAAGTTTCATCAAATGGAGAAAGAAAAAATCGTAGACTAAAAATGAAATCACAAGTTAGCTATGCCGATATCCTTCACTGCTGTGAAATTCCCTGCTTGACTGTTTTGATCAAAAGAGAGTTGATCCAAAAGAAAGTATTTAGGGAAATCGGTAAAGAAGATTATGTTCTATGGTTACAAATCTTAAAGTCAGGGCATGTAGCATATAACACCCAGAAAGTGCACGCTTTGTATCGTGTCAATCCATCATCTCGATCAAGCAATAAATTTCAAATGATATATCAGCAATGGATTGTATTAAGAGATTTTGAAAAAATACCTATATTCAAAGCTGTATATTATTTATCATCTTACGTAATTAAGGGTTTGATAAAATACCTCAAATAATTTTTTAGCCCTCTACTGTCTGTATGCGTGAAATATCTCTCTCTGAACGTAAAAAATATGCTCTTGAGGTTCTTGTTGAACTAGATAATATTTGTCGGAAATATAATCTAAGATACTCCTTAGCTGCCGGTACTATGATTGGCGCTATTCGTCATAAGGGTTTTATACCCTGGGATGATGATATCGACCTCCTAATGCTTAGAGAAGATTATGAAAAACTGAGAGTAATTTTAACTGAAGAAGATAACCCTATATGTCGTTGGATGAGCTACGACACTGATAAGAATTATGGGTATTTTTTTGCAAAAGTAATTCATAAACGAACCCGAGTTGTCGACCCTTTCTGCAATCGTAAAAATGCTCCATTAGGTGTGTCTGTGGATATCTTCCCCGTTGACTACCTTGGTGAAAATAAGAATGAAGCAACCAAAAGATTTAAGCGCGCTGACTTCTGGACCTACCTGTTAATCGCTTGTAACTGGAGTCATTACTTTAGAAGCCAATTTAGATCTTGGTTGGTCGAGCCTTTGCGATTCGGATTTTACGTTTTAACCAGGCCTATAACAACATCTTATTTAATTAGAAAAATAAACAAAATTTGCCAAATTCCCACTCACAGTGAACATGGTTATTATGGGATGATTATGTTTGGGGGGAAGGGCTGTATTTACAAAAAAGATTTTTACAATAAGTTCATCGATGTTGAGTTTGAAGGCATGAAATTCAAATGTCTGAAGGATTTCGACATTATGTTACGGGCTGTTTATGGCAACTACATGGAGCTTCCCCCTCCTGACAAACGAGTACCAGCTTATCAGATAAAAGCATTTACTGGAGATTAAAGACGTGGAGCCCAAACTTGAAGTTTTAATGTCATGTATGTTCTTGAATGACGTCGAAGATTTCTTGTCATCAAAAAATCTAGAAAGTGACATTTTGATTATCAATCAATGCAACGAAGTCGGTTCTCAGGAGTTTTACTTTTTTAATAATCAGGGGGAGAAATATCTTGCAAGGATCATTTCCACTAAAGACAGAGGTCTGTCTAAAAGCAGGAATTTAGCAATAGCAAATGCAAAAGGAGAGATACTTTTAATTTCAGACCAAGATGTTATCTTTCAGAAAAATTATAGTCGTAATATTGTTAAGACTTACGAAAAGAATCCCGAGGCAGATATCATTCTATTTTCTGTTTCCTCCAATAATAAGCATGACAGTCAAAATAGCCTAAAAAAAATCGGTTTTGTTGGTGCGATGCGAGCTAAAAGCATAGAGACAACTTTAAAGAGCGAAAAAATCCGGAACTCTGGTTTACGATTTGATGAGGCCATGGGCGCTGGCACTGGAAACGGATCTGGTGAAGAAAATAAATTTCTATTCGATTGTCTGAAAAAAAATCTTCAAATCTTTCGCTCTCCAATCTTTATTGCAGAGGAACAAGCTACAGGTTCCACTTGGTTCTCTGGTTATACGAAAGATTATTTTATCAACAGAGGTTATAGCTCTCGAAAGATTTTAGGTAAGTTTTTAGGTCTACTCTACGTTATTGAATGGTCTCTAGCTAAATTTCATCTATACAAAGAACAAAGCTCTTTTATAAAAGCTTTGTATTTTCAACTTTGGGGGCTTTATAAAAAGGACTAAAAGTGGATTGGAACCCGGGAGGCAGGACAGCCTCTGTGACTTAGGATAGACCTCCCAGTTTACCAAACATTCACCGCACGTTCTTCCAAACTATTAGCCTCCTGAGTAAGCATAAAGCCAGGAATCAAACAAATTGGCTCCTCTTGGCTCGTTTTAGGATCGCCTAAACCTCTCGCCTTTCTATATTCCATTGGCGATAAGTAACCCAGATGTTCTTCGTTGTAAAGTTTTATCGCACCCGGCAAACAGCTTAATGCCGTTTCGGCGCTCTCCAGGTCTATAAAGGGTAAGTAATCCCGTTTAAGTGTTTTTACAAAGCTTTCGGCCATACCGTTGGATTGAGGACTTCCAACGGCTGTTTTGCAATCTTCTATACCCAAAGCATTAAGTAATTGCTTTGTTTTCCGACTGGTATAGGCAGAGCCGTTGTCGGTCAAAAGCTGCAATGGTGTCGGTACTTGATTAACCGATCCAAAACGTCTGTTTACCGCTAATAAAACCTGTTCTTGAGCCATCCAAGCCGGTAGTCCTCTTCCTTTTTTAGCAACAAAGGAAATGACTTCCCGATCACAACAGTCCAATACAAAGGTCATCGATACATGCTCACCATTGAAACACTTAAACTCTAATCCATCCGAACACCACCGTTTGTTTGATGCTTCCACACTGACTTGTCCGTTATGCTCCTTCGAGTAGCCTGGCAAAGAAGGTTTGCAGACGAGAAGCAAATTTCGTTGCTTGGCCACACGATAAACTCGTTTGGCATTAACTTTTGGTCGGTTTGTCTTTAACCTTTTTCGGTTAATGACAGCGGTTAACCGTTTGTAGCCAAAACTCGGATGTCGAACTAAGGCTTCTTGGATTTCTTCCTGTAAATCGTCATCTTTTTGCAAATGAGTCGGACGGTTACAAGCTAAACGACGGTCCTTCCAATCATCAGTGCGTTTGAGCAGAACATTGACTCTGGAGCGCGCTACGCGGAGTAATCGACAGGTTCTGCTGACACTATGATTTCTCCTAATCATGGCTAGCGCGCAATCCATTTTTTTGATTGCATGTACTCAACCGCGTCTTTGAGTAGAGCATTATCGGCTGTGGCTTGTCCGAGAAGTCTTTGAAGTCTTTTAATTTCTTCAAGAGCAGCTTCGTATTTCTTTGCCGAAATTGTACCCTCTCCGGTTTGTATGGCGGTGAGAGATCCTTGTTTATCTAATGCCCGCCATCGAAACAGTACTGATGGTGCAATGCCATGAGCTCTGGCAACACTGGAAACGGTATTACCGGGAAGATAAGTCAGACGGACTAATTCCAATTTCTCTTGAGTGGAATATCTTTTTCGTCTTTCAGGAACGATTACAACGCTTGGACTGGAGGTTTGAGGGCTGCCTGCGCCTACGGCTCCGTCAGCCCTCAAAGTAGTATTAGTCATAGTACTAGTCCTAGTACTAGCACTATCGCTTACGATAACTTCTTCAATAATTTCTTTTTTATTCATGAAAAACCTCTATAACTATTTTAGGTTATAGAGGCTGTCCTGTGATATTTGGGTCCCGTCCACTTCTAACAACGCTACAGAGTTTTCAATGTAAAACTTGTTGCGTAAATCCTCAGCGCCAAACTCTGGTTGTTGCCAGTCACTTAAGTCAGATAGCCTTTCCTGATTCTTAGTAATTTTTTCAATCAAGTGTCCGTTTATTTAAGATTGCTGTCCGCTTATTTTGGGATTCTGCAGGCCCCGTCCAACAATATCATAGTTGTGAGTTTTTGCACATTTATCTCCTCATTGAAACGATATAGAACACTCCTAATTTTGGTGGTCACTTAACAAGTCACTGTTTAGGCTCTTTCCTTTTTATATAACCATCAATTAATTCAAAACCTTTTAACCAAACTAAAACATCCTCATTTATAGAACTAGGCAAAAATCTAAAACATAGTCTCTCATATGTCTCCCAATTCTTTTCATATCTAAATAGCTTATTTTTTGAAAAACTCTCTTTATTCAAGGATAAAAAATGATTAGGAAAGCTTCGAATATTCTGTTTTTGTAACTCTTTTATATTTTTTCGCATAGCACTGAAATGAGCCCAACAAACGCCAACGGGCAAGAGACTATGCACATTTTCCAGTCTTTCAATAATCAGATGTTTTTTCCCTGTTCTCTTACTGTAATTTTCTGACTCCCAGGGGACAAAGTAAGTTTGGCTTGTCAATTTAAAAAGAGGTGTATCACCAACTCCATTGAAAGGTGGAAGTATGTTCGTACCATTACAATTATTTTTTCCCAATGGTATCAGAACCTCTTTTTCTTCTATTACTAGATTTATTCCAGATAAAGACACTGGTACTTTTTTCCATTGAATAAGTAATATCAAAAAAGAAAAATAACGATTAAACACACCTTCACTCAGAAAAAAGGACGGCATTAATTTTAATTTTTGAGATATGAAAATAAAAAACAGAACTACTAAAAAACTTAATAAATCAAGAGGATTAAATTTTCCAAATTTAGGTTCTGCACGATAAGCATCACAAATTCTTTTTAACTTTGTCTCTATATATACCTGATCTGTGTCAATTTTCAGCGCATATCGATATTGAATCTTAGAAAATGCAAAATTACAGTAATTAGCTAAAAGATGAACAGAATCGCTAGGTTCTTTAATTGCAGATTTATATTCACTTTCGTTTAGTTCTCCAACATACAATTTTGGTTGATAATGATAGACCTTAATTTTTTCAGGATATTGTTTTTCCAGTTTTTGTAATATCTGAAGACTTTTGTCAGAAGTTTCCTCGTAGACAACAACCAATTCATCCACACAATGAATACAAGAATTGATACACGATTCCAGAAACTCTTCATCATTTTTTAGACGTAAAACACCGCTTACTCCAGGAAGACGCTTAATATCAAATTTTTTTATATCTACTATAAAGTTTTCGTAAGAATTCATGAAAATTTGCCTTCATTCACTAGATGAAAATTAAAATAACTAAAGGTCTCTTTCTCTAAAATAACGGATATATGAAGAAATTTTGTTTTTCTCGCTAAAGTCTTCCAAATCGTACTTCTCTAATTCAGAAATTGTACCTTCATCTACGAACTTAAAAAACAACTGAACCATTGATACCCAATTTTTAAAATCTGACAAATAAACATTCAGATCAAAAATATCATTCGATTCTTTACAAAATTCTGAAACTCCCTTGTCAATTAAATCAAAATATTGTGGTTTTGGTCCCCAAAAAATTGGGGCTCCTGCTTCATCAATTGCGATCACTGTAGCCTCAGGAGACGAAAGCAAGAATTCTGATAGGCTAATAGCAGGTAAGTCTCGTTCAGTAATCAACAGACCATCAGGCCAAAAATAATTTTCTACTATTTCAGAAATGTCATTCCCCAATTTACAACTGTAGAATCCCGCTAAATAATTATCTTTCAAAATTCTTTTAAACAGCCTGTTTGATGAAAAGTGACTGGTAGTTAAATCTACTGAAGCTATTTTTCTACCGTCGATTTGTAACGACTTTAAGTAGTCTGCATAATTTTTCAGATTTTGTTCGGACCACTCCTTGATTTGTGTTTCAAAAGCATTAAATAACTCTAAATTTTTTTTATGGGATGTAGATGAAATTTTTAAAGATATGTTTCTTGCATTGGAAAAATCTGATAATAGCGTTTTCAGACGCTCGGGGTTATCTGCGAAATCCATAGTACAACCAAGATAAACCCTTCTACTACTGTATACATAGGTACTAGGAATTGTGTTCCATAAAAGCAAATAATTTTTTTGTAATAGATAACCATCTCTTGACACGAACACTAAATGGTCATACTGCATTTTATTGCTAACTTTTTCTATATAGTTCAAATATGCCAAAACCAATGGTCCTGCCAAACTAAATCCTAGAAGTTCAAGTACTGAACACTTTCTAGTTCGAAAAAAATTTGCAACCAAATAAAGAAGCATTGAACTAAAAGTCGAGTGATTTAATTCATAATTTGCATATAACCAAACTGAAAATTTGTCATCTCTAAAAGAATCTAATGTAGTTGGTAATCTCAAAGCTTCTATACCTAGTAATTTAGGAACTCTAAAATCAGACTCGTAATTATCTCCAATATGAATAATTAGACTTGGATCAATATTAAGTTGTCTCATTGCTTCACAAAATAAATTACCATTTTGCTTGGTTTTTCTATAGTCACAACTGACAAAAATTTTATGTACCGGAATAGAGTATCGAGATAAAATTGCACAAAAGAAGCTTTTGGGCAGATACATGTCAGAAATTATGATTACCTTTTTGCCTTTCTCAATTGCTAATTTGAGCAATTCAATTTTTTCCTGTATGGGACGAATGAATTTCAGTTCAAGATTTAGCTCAATTTCTTTAAAAAGTGAGTATTTTTCGTCTAAATACAGATAAATTTCGTCCAATGAAACTTCCCCATCACTACACATATGCTGCCTTGCTTTTCTTTCTGCCTCAATACGTGCTGAAGCAAAATTTTTACAATTGTATTGCTCCTCGATGTAAAGAAATAAATCCGATGGTTTTGCAAAGGGGCGCTCAAATAATGTATCAAAAAAATCAAAGGATATTACTTCTTTCGTTGTATTTTCAATTATGCTTTTTACTTTAGAAATAGAGGAAAACTCTCCAGAATTTCTAAAATATTTTTCTTCTAAATGTGAAAGAAAGTAGTTAGAATCAAGCTTTTGATATGGAAATTTATCTACAAAAAGAGAATGGTATAAAGACAATAAAAGTTCACTATTTCGAAGTTGTTTATATATAGGTCGAAGAAAATTAACCAACGTTTTATTTTTTTTTAACAATTGTTTAACACAATGAATATTGATTTTTTCCATGTTAGATCTCAATCAAAATATAAATCGCCATAAAAGTAATGACCAGTATGCCACTGTATTCTAGGGAAAGTTACAAATCATTATCAATACCTTATTACCAGAAAATTAGTACCACGAAAATATCAAATAGATTTTTTACTATAAATTTATGAACTAGTTTGAATAGAGCTTTCTAAATTTCTGTAAAACCATAACAAAAATCTGTTGTGCAACTAACCTAAAAGAAATATCGAAAATATAAAACAAAAACAGACATATAACAGCGTAAGTGAAAACAATAATAAGCGAACTGATTAACCAACCATAAATTGACTCTACAATAAGGAATGAACTATTCACAAAAACCAAAGCATGGAAAATCACTGATATCAGTATAAGAAAAATCTTTTTTGTATAGGTAACAACATATTCAAAAAAGTTCTGTTTAAAACCCTCTTTAAATAAAAAATACGGTTTCCAACTATTCACCACAACCAGTTGGCTAATTAAAACTCCCAAAAAAATTCCAGAAATTCCCCAAAAGCTACCTAGTAGAAGTGAAAACCCTACATTTAAAAACGCTTCTACTATAGGAGCCCACACATCTCGAAATAAACCATAAGCCACCAAAAAAATATCAGCAGTTCTGCTCATCTGTATAAAATAAATAGCCACTAAAATTGCAAGTGATTGCTCAGTAAGAAGGTACTCTTGTCCGATCCACAATGTAACAAAAGAGTTAGACAAATAAAAAAGACCAATACAAATTACAGATGCCAAATATAACCGTATAGTGCACAATTTCCAGAAGATTTGTTTAATTTTTGAGTTATCACTTTCTGCGACTAGGTTCCCAACACTTGAATTAAATCCACGAAAAAGTGCATCTACTAAAAGCAACGCCCCAAACAGAATTATCAAATAATTCCCATAAATAGCAACCAAAGTTAACGAACCCGTAGCATATATAATCAAGGGAGTTGCCTGATTTAAAACATATCCACCGATCCTATGAAAAAACACCTGCTTTATCTTAACTAGAATAAAGTTGTATTTACCTTTTAAAGACTTACCCTTGGATATATCCGATCTTAACCACGGAAACTCTTTTTCCACACAATGCCTTAAACAAACGCAAGTTGTAACGGCTGCTAAGGCCTCAACTAACATCCACCAAACATAACCATGAGGAAAAATCCAAATAACCGTCATTTGTACAAAAATTTTTAGTACTTTAACGGTCTGAGTTTGAATCGCAATTTTGTATTCTTTCTGATCAGCAGACAGGATAATGATGTTGTAATTGACGAAATAACCCAATAATGCACTAATTAAGAATGCAATAAATGTCCCATAAGCGTAAATAAGCGGTACTTGAGCTTTAGCAAAAATCCATGGGAAAAAAGCCATCAGAACTACCGATCCGGCAATAACAAAAAGTCCCACCCAACGGTAAAACCAACCTTGCAATGAAACAATATCAATAATTTCCTGCCTGTTTCCTCGACTCAACGGCTTATAAAGTGCAAACGCTACCGCTGCCCCAATACCAGACTCTGCTAAATTTAAAAATTGAAGAAGATTTTGAGCGGTTGTATTTAACCCAAGCAGTTCCGCACCGAGGCAATCCAGAAAAATCTTTCTTGAGAAAAACTGCAGAATTAGATTAATGCAATAGAAGAACAAAGCCACCTTTGCATTCTGAATTACTCGGGCTGTACGGGAGACTTCTGCCATCGCTCAATAACTGATTTGTTTACTCGAGATTCTGCACTTGTTCGCGCATCTTTTCGATATTGACTTTCAGCGCCAAAGAAGTTTGCGTCATTTCAATCGCCGCAGCCTTGCTGCCGAGTGTATTGGCTTCACGATTAAGTTTCTGCATCATGAAATCCAGCTTCTTTCCCACTTCTCCGCCGGCACTCAACAAACGACGAACTTCTTTCACGTGAGTGAGCAACCGTTTCAGTTCCTCATCCACATCAAGTTTGATGGCATAAAGAATCACTTCCTGACGAATACGGTCACTCACTTCTTCACGAGTTAATGTCGAGCGATCTGTTAATGTTTTGGATAGTGCCTCTTCTAAACGCTCTTCTAATTTCTTTTGAATATTCTCGATAATTTGAGGGATCTTCGGAGCTAACTCATCAACAGTCTCAACAATTCGGTCACAGTAGTCATTTAAAACAACGGTTAAAGCTTCACCTTCGCGTTTTCTAGCTTCCAAGAACATTTCTAATGTTTTATTGAGACCCTCCAACACCTGAGTCTTTAAAACTTCAAAGTCAACTGTTTTCGGTGCCAAGATTCCTGGGAAACTCAAAATTTGCGACACCGTCAGGACTCTGGCGTCAGGCTGAATCTTCTGAACCTCCGTTTGAAGAGACAGGAGATTAGCAACAGCTGTTTGATTTAATGTCTGCTCACAAACGGCATCCCCCACCCACTGCATTCGGCATTCAATCTTTCCGCGGGCGACATTTTTGGCTAAAACCGAGCGGATATCACCTTCCATAAAACGCAATTCTTCAGGCAATCGCATGGAAATTTCCTGATAACGGGAATTGACGCTTTTTACGTCAATTGCCAATAATCCCAAAAGTGTTTCAATCTGAAGGTGGGCAAAGCCCGTCATGCTGCTGACCGACACGTGAGCCTCTTTAAAAATTCATAAATAAGAATGCCCCAATTGTAAGGCATTGCAATCATAAAGACTGTATTTTGTGCAAAGAGCCTTTAAATTTTTCTTCCGATCATTACAATCATCGGCTCGTTTAAACAGCACCCACGTAGTTTTTACACTTTTCTGTTGTTTTGAAAAATGCAAAAGATCTACGCCTATAACTTTGTAACTTTTTCGAATTGTGGTAGAGCCAAATACCTTTCCCAAAAATATAATGCCGAGTCGCAACTTTATGACGTGCCTTTTTATCTCCTTGACGATGTTGAGATAGAACACCTTATAAAAGTAACAGGACTCTACCCCATCCCATTTTTTCGCCCTAAACTGAAACACAGCTCAGACAGAACTGAAGAGCTTGATGCCATCCGTAATCTTTGGCGAAGCACGCACATTTTAGAGACAGGTCTTCCTTTGGAATTGACCGCTAACGGAATGACTTCCAGTGATTTTCACGACCCCATTTGTCTGGTTGACAATCATTGGGGAATTTTATCGACCAAATATCCGGATCCGATTTCAGAGATTTCTTACTCATTAAAAAGAAAAGAAATTATAGAAAAATCAACAATCTACCCCCCCCCCGCCAAAGAGCGAGCTCTTTCTCAAGCAGTACGTGAACGTCTTTTAAAAACAAGGCTACCTCACGCCATTGTCGCAACACTCGCGGGTTTTGACACAAAGTTTGTCAAACGCCATCGCGAAGAACTTTACGGAACTGACGACGTCTATCGTAAGACGTTCGTACAAAAAAGAGTCTTATCCCGACATAAGTTCAACCAGTTCGCCCTTTTGATTGCTATTCATATTTTTGAGATGTTGGTTTTCCACCGTCAATCACCGATTGAGGCTTATTTAAACACGGTTGAAGCGATTGAACACTCACCCACGATTCAAGCCAATCTTTCTGAAGATTGCTGTTTATCCGTCAATCTCTACCATTGGCTGAGCACTCACGGTTTTTTGCCTTCACTTGATCCGTCTGTTCACAGAATTGCAACAACAGAATCGTTTCCAACTAATTTCATGAATTTTTTTGACTTAAGTAGTCAAAGCCCGATTCCCTATATTCGCGAAATGGGTATTTTCCAGATCCCCAAAGGTTTGGATCAGGAGCACGTGCGCTTGCTTGAAGCAATCAACAGAGCGATTCAGGAGCGTACATCTCTCTCCTTCGTTTTACATCAATACTATGAAGGAGCGTTCCGATGATCAGCTTCTTTCATAAAAAGTCTTGTGTTATCGATTTAGGCAAGCATCTACCTGAGTTTTTGCAGCCAATTGATGCGGATAGTTTTCTTGAAGAACACGATACTTTAGTTAGTCGTTTAAAGCTTGCCTATTCCGACACGCAATCTTGGGAAACAAAAATTCTTCCTTGCATCAGGTCATTAGCCTTGATGTGCGGACGACTTCCTTATTCAGCAACTGGCATTTTCAGTGACGTCAATTCGCTTTTTAAAGCCGGAGTCACAGCTGCTACCTACGCTATCGAAATCATGGAAGGGTCGGTTCAGCTTGAAAAAAACATCATGGCGCAGCATCTGCTGCAGGGACGACTTAAAGCGGTGGCAGCATTGGCCGGACTTTGTGCCTTCTTAGATGTTTTTGATCGAAAACTATTTGTCGTTGAGAAGGCTGAATCCTCTGAAAATCCATTTTTTCACATCAGTGAAACTAACCATATTAAACATCTGGGGTATGAACCATTGGCTATACCTTATGTCACGTGGGTCATTCAAAAACTCTCGACAAATCCCAAACTTCAGCTACAGCTTCAATGGAATACGTCACCTGTTCCGATATCCCAGACAAGACTTTTGTCACGGCTTTTTTACGCCAGACACGTCATTACTCCTAAAACCATGGCTTGGCTCAGTGATGCGGGAAGACTGCCGCTTCTTGAACTCATGAAGTGCCTGACCATTGACACTGACGTCGAAACAATTCCGTCGTCCGTTGTTAAAGCTCGTAATCTCGGTGTTTACCGGACGTGCCTTTTAGAGCGCGAGAGAATCGGTGCAAAGCTCGGCGAAATTCTTACACCTGACGGTTGGCAGGAAACACTCATCCGCATCCTTCGGGCTCGTATTCTCAACGACTGGACAATCAACGCTAAGGACAGCCCCTTAAAAAGAGGCGCAGATGGACTTTTTCTTTTTTGGCCTGATGTCTGTGCGATTCTGATTGACGACATGAAAACATTCGGCCTTACCGATCTGCCGACAGATCCTGATATCTGGGCAGGGTGTTTATTGGATAGCGGCATTACGCTACCCTCTAAAAAAGAAACACCAACCTGTTGGATTGCGGTAACTCCAAACGCCAAACCAAGAGAGGCGATCAAACTCTCTGACGCTTACTTCTTCACTTCCGGTCGCATTCTTTACGAAAAGTCTGTCAAGCGTGAATTTGAAATCGAAGTGCCCATTGAGCAATCAGTCGCCCTCACACGTTTGACTCGAGAAGTGCTTCAAGCCACAAACGGACAATTCACTCAAAAGCTGCCGGAATCTACTCCAAAAGAAAAAACTCTTATTTGGCAGTTAAAACCCAACAAACTCAAAAAAGAGTGGGAAGTAGCGCCTGCAACCGTATTGCAGTTTTTAACTCAACACCCGGAACTTGTCCCGGAACTACTGATTGATGAAGGTATTTTCCTTCCCAATCAATGGAGTTACTCTGAAGAGCTATCTTTTGAGCGTCTTGTCACCTCACTTTTAGCATCGGGATGTATCTACGAAACAGAACACAGAGAACCTTTATGGGTAACTCACGCCGACAGCAAAGGAGAAAATCACCGAGGCGTCATTTTGCGACCGGATCTGATTGAAGGGCTATTGGATGAAAAAACACTTGACTTCAAAGCACTCTTTGAATCCATTCATCATCGCGCTTTAAATCCTCGCTTTGCATTTCTCAGACAGTCCACCGAAGAGTCTGACCAGTTAAGTCTTAACTTTGAAGGAGACAATAGCGATGAGTAATGCGCAAAAAACGTCACAGAGCTTTGATCGTTACGATTGCTGGCGTCCAGCCTTTGAAGTGTGGGCAATGATCGGATGGTCTGGGGCAATCGGTTGGATCGCCTACATTTACATGGAAAAGCATATTCCAGCTGTTTGGGCAATAGCACTGGGAAGTCTCACTTTATTACTTCTCATTAAACGCGCATACGACAGTTTAAAAGTACTTTCGGCACGTGCCGCATTGTCCGGATCACAAGTCACCTTTATGACTTTTGACCAACTTGCCAAAGTCATGAAAGGTCACAAGCAAGATTTGTGGTTGGGGCATGGTTTTCGGTGGTGGCCCGAGCACTCTCAAAAGCTCTATGAGCTCATGAAACTCGATTGGACGAAGCTTCAGTTGCCTCATTGGCTCGTTCGAATTCTTTCTCCTAATCCTGTTTTACCTGAAGAGTCCGCGGGGCTTCCCATCATTCACGGTGTGAGTAACAGCGATGAGTCGCTTTTCAGACCGCTTAAAAATTTTGAAGGCGGTCTCTGCCTGTGCGGTACCACGCAGGCAGGTAAAGGTGTTTATCTCAGCCACTTAGTCGCCCAGGCTATTGCCCGAGGAGACGTTGTCATTGTGATTGATCCCAAACACTCATCACGACTTAAAGACAACATTCTTTACGCTTGCAGAGCTTGCGGCAGAGACGATCCCCTGACCTTTCACCCGGCGTTTCCCGATACGGGGATTCGGCTTGACCCCATGCACAGTTTCACCAATGCCACTGAAATTGCTTCTCGAATCCGTCAAGCCTTTCCTCCCAATATGGATGAAAGCTTTGCCAATTTTGCCTGGATGGCAGTTAATGCCATCGCGCAAGGGTTGATCGCGTTGGAAATTCGCCCGACACTTCCCTTGATCACCAAGTACGTAAAGCTCGGTATCTATGAAATCCTGGAGCCTCTACTAGAGCGGCACGCCAAAACCTATGCCGATTCCAATTGGCAGAGCCGTTATTTGGAATTAAAAGAAAAGGCCGGACGCCCTCCGATGCCCACAGTTTCTGATCGGTTAATGGTTTTGGTGGCGCTCTACGAAACAGAACTTCATCAAATTGCCGCAGATCCCGCTATTGACGGACTCATTGAAGTGTTTCGCCATAACCGTGAGCACTATTCCAAAATCACGGCATCACTTTTGCCGATTTTGTCGATGCTCACTACAGGGAAACTTGCCGACAGCCTCTCCCCAACCATCACCGATCCTCATGACACAAGACCCGTCATGAATCTGGAAAAGGTCATCAACGGCGGTCACGTGCTTTATATCGGACTTGATTCCATGCCTAACCCTACCGTGGCATCAACGCTTGCGGGCATTTGGCTCGCAGACCTCGCAAACATTGCCGGTAGGCGATACAACCTGGGACTCTCGGCACTTAACTCTCAGCGCATCAGTTTATTTATCGATGAAGTTTCTAACGTCATCAATGTTCCCCTGATCGAAATCCTCAATAAAGGGGCAGAATCCGGTATTCAAACTACCTGCGCCATGCAAACGATTACTGACTTAGCTCACCGAATGGGCAGTGTGCAGGCCGCTCACGTTATTTTGGGGAACCTCAATAACCTCATAGCACTTCGTACCAAAGATCAGATGACACAAAACTTTGTCGTAGAGACGCTTGGCAACACATACATTGCCAATCAAAGCCTTTCCATCAATAACCGAAGCCCGGATCACCTGATACCGGGCTATCACACGGGATTCTCTAGGCAAATGAACATGAAAATGGAGCCGGTGTTTCCGCCGGACTTTCTGGGAAAACTTCCCAACTGTGAAGCCATCGTGCAGGTTTCTGCCGGCTACATCTACAAAACCCGCTGTCCCATTCTTATCCCTAAGAAAGGCTCCTAAATCATGGCACGAATGATTTTTCTCAGTCTAATTTTTTCTTTAGCAGTTTCATTAATCTGGTGGCCCGGCACTCAAAATAAAGACACTATTTTCGATCTCATCGAAAAGGAGCGCCTCTGGCAGGCTGAAAACTTAGGGTTTGACGTTGTGGATACCGTTGATGACGGTATTGATCGGATCATAGAAGTCTTTAGCACTTCTCCAATCCCCAGTGGTCCGCAATCAACGTTGCCTTATTCATCAAGCGTCATGGATCAGAAAATCGAAAAAGCGGTTCTTCGAGTCATCGAGCGCCCTTACTGGCAAGCCATGTATGCACTCATTATTTTGTCTCTGGGCAGACTTTTGGTTACTGCTCACCTTGCGTCTTTTTTGTTACCGCTTCTGATACCCGCAGTAGTTGACGCATTAAGTATTCGGGAAGTCCGACACGTTCAATTCAAACTGCCCAACGCTTTTCGATTTCGATTGTCGGCGACAGCAGTGTGTCTTTTGCTGGAATTGATGATTGTGATCAGCATGGCACCCATTTGGATTCATCCGAATGTGATGCTCGTGGGTTTTCTTTTGCTGGGGCTATGTATTCATCAAATGACTAAGCATTATTACCGGTAATACGACCTCGAAGAAATGGGCAAGGGCTGGCATTCTGTTCAAGAAATTATCTGCCAATGCCCTTTTTACTGACATCTTCATTGACAAACTTGAAACTTTTGCGTCATTTCGCATAACCCGATAAGATTCTCGCGCAAAATTTACTACGTCATAACATACACATGGTTTTCACTTCTTTTGAGTACCTTCTGCTTTTTTTACCGATAGCTTGCCTTTTGATCGGTCTGTTTACACGTTTAGCTCCGGTCGGTTGGGGGCGGGCTGCTCAAGCTCTCGTTATTGTCCTGAGTCTGTTTTTTTATGCCACATGGAAAATTGACTATTTGTGGCTTCTTCTCGCATCTATTATCTTTAATTTTTCTTTTGGGTACTTGATACACAATAGCAAGGGACTCAATCAAAAACTTATTTTAGGTTTTTCCATAGCGACAAACCTAACCGCTTTAGGGTATTACAAGTACACAAACTTCGCCGTTGACTCCTTCAATTACATAGCGGGAACACATCTGGTTGTTGAAAAAATCGTATTACCACTTGCCATTAGCTTCTTTACTTTCCAACAAATCGCTTGGCTTGTAGACCAATATAGAAATGAAGCACCGAAATGTTCGTTCGTCGCCTACAGCAGCGCAGTCACCTTTTTTCCTCACTTAATAGCGGGACCTATTGTCCATTACCATGACTTGTTACCGCAATTTCAAAGAAATAACGCTTTCAGAGCTTCTGCGGAGCAAATCTTAAATGGTTTATATCTGATTTCATTCGGCGTTTTTAAGAAGATTGTTATAGCCGATACCTTGGCACCATACGTTACGCAGTTCTTCGATAAAACTGATGTACTTAATGCCTATCAGGCATGGCTTGCCATGTTCGGCTACACCATGCAGCTTTATTTTGATTTCAGCGGCTATTGTGACATTGCAATCGGTTCAGCGCTTTTGTTGGGTATAACACTTCCTTTGAACTTTGATTTGCCATACAAATCAAGGAACATTCAAGAGTTCTGGCAGCGATGGCATATCACCTTGGGTGACTTCTTTGCGCGCTACCTTTACATCCCCTTAGGCGGCAGTCGCAAAGGAAAAATCAGAACTCTTTTAAATCTTTTTACCATCATGTTCTTATCCGGTATCTGGCACGGTGCCGGCGTGGGTTTCATCATTTGGGGCGTTCTTCATGGAGTCGCTATGGTTATTCATAGAACGGGGAAATTCATCGGAATTAAGGCATTACCCAAAAAATTGGCAGTCTTTATTACTTTTATATTCGTTTCTCTGGCATGGATTCCTTTTAGGGCTGAAAGTTGGGAAAAAACACTTAAAGTTTTCCATGGTTTAGTTAACTTTGAAGGCGTTCCTGTTCCCTCATTCATTTACCGGATACTGCCGATTGAGCAGGGGCAAAACGTTCTGTCACTATCAAAAATTTTGGCCATGGAACATGATGACTTTCGGATATTTGCCATTACGCTAGTTGCATCATTTTTGATTGTTTTCTTGGTTCCTCGCTGCCAAATCATTTATGACAAAGTTAGAAATGATCAAAAAACATGGAAAAGTTACGTTCTGATTATTTTCAGCGCACTGATGCTGCTTTTTTCCCTGATGAAAATGGCTGTCATCCCCTACAGCGAATTTATTTACTTTAATTTCTAGGAGCGAAAATGGCAGTCAGATTAATAATAGTTTTTGTCGCTACCTTGCTTTTTTCGGTGATAGGTTTAGTGTTTCGAGTCTTTGCATATGATGCTTATCATTTTTGGTCCTTGAATAATCCTGAACATGCTAAATACAGTAGCAATGCACGCGTACAAAATGCGGCGTTTATAAATTTTCTTGACTTTGATTCCATCATTCTGGGCAACAGTCACATGGAAAACACATCCGCGAAGATGGCCTCAAAGGTATTCGGAGGACAATTTTTTAACTTAAGCATGAGTGGCAGCAATAATTACGAACGCTCAATCGTTCTAAAGCGCACACTAGCAACTCATGACATCAAACGAGTTATTTTGCTTTTAACTCCCCGCACATCAAGCGAAGGACACGGTGGTTACGCTGTTGAGTCATGGGACTATCTTTATGATAACAATCGATTTAATGACTTTAAGTATTACCTAAATTCACATGACTTAAAATGCATGTGGAAATTTTCAGAAAAATCTTCTTGCCTCGGCACAGAAAAGGATTTGGATAGACCTTATGCATGGTATCAATATCCCTGGCACTCGAGTCGTTTTGGGGGTATTCATAATTGGGCTGTACACTTCAAGGATCCTCAGTTGGAAAATCTTATTACCAAAGAGATACCCGAAGCCGCTACACAAAAGATAAATAAGGGAAAAGTCGTATCTGAAACATTAAATTCCGAGATTGCGACTTCTTTGGATCAAACAGTTTTTGATTTTGTCGCTAAATATCCTGATACGGAGTTTTTGCTTTATTTCAATCCGGACTCCCTGCTGGGAAAAGTTTTAACTTTTAAAAATTTTATTGAATTCAATACTTACGCATCTTTTGTAAAACAAGTGGCAGAAAAGTCCGCTCAATATCCCAATGCTCATTTCTTCGGTTTTGATAATTTGCCTTTTACCAATGATATTAGTTTTTACAAGGATCCCTCGCACTACACTAAAGAGATCAACGGGCAATTGTTAAAACTGATGGCTGACAGACAATATGAATTAACGGCAGCCAATGTAGACATTTACTTATCTTTGTTGTGGAAAAGAATGGAAAATTTTGACCTCCGTCACTTTAATGAAGTTCTTCAAAAAGAACTAACTACTATTTCAAAATAGTTATTCTTGTTTGTTCCAGAAATCTCTACCGTTTCTCTTTTGATAGGACCAGTCGGTCCTATCTTTTTTGATATACATCAAAAAACATAAAAAATTTCAAAAATTTTCGAAATCAGTCGTTTTGTCGCTTTTCCGAGTTTTCAAAAAGATATTTTGGACGCAAAAACAAACGATCAATGACTTACCTCATTTTTTTCGTTTTAACCCCCGAAAAACCGCTCTTTTACCGTGTTGATTCCACACTCTCTTTTCATGCAAGATTGCGCTCCCTGAGCCTTTATGCGGCTTTTCGCATAAAGACATTAACCTCAAAATTAAAGGATCAACATGAAGAAAAATTTATCTCTTCTTCTCGCACTCAGCTGCGCTTCTTTCAGTGCTCTTGCTTCCCAAACGGGCACAGAATTTTCCATGCTCTATGACATCGTCTACAACTGGTCTACGGGCTATCTCGGTCGCTCCATCGCCTTGATCTTTCTCTTGATCGGTTTGGGGGTGGGTGTGATTCGCGGCTCCATCATGGGCGCAGTGGGGTGCGTGGCTGCTGCCATTTGTCTGGTGGTGGCACCGGAAGTCGTTGAAGGCATTTTAACGGCCGTCATCTAACGCAAGAGAAAAATTTTTCATGAATTCGCGCCGAAACGAAACGGGGCTTGTGCCGGTGCCGAGAGAGTTGGATGCCAACGCCAAAATCTTCATTTGGGATTTTGACGTAGCCATTCTCTTTATTACCGGTATCGCCATCGGGGTGATGGTAGACAGTCTCACTGTGGGTGCTGTATCAGGAGTCGTGCTTGCCAAAGCCTGGAGCAAAATTCGACGAGGAAAGGCTGCCGGATTCGGCATTCATACCCTTTACTGGTATTTGCCGGGCAAACCTTTTCGACGTTCACCCGAATCGTTTCGGCGCCACTTCATGGGGTAAGATACCATGAATGCTTATGAATTTCTCTCTTCTGATCTTGCCGCGCGTCTCGGACTCAAGCGCGCAACACTTGGCGTACTTGCGGTCTCTTTGACGACGAACTGCCTGCTCGCAGGCGCCGTTCTCTTTAAGACAAACCCCGTCACAACCGTTTTAGTGCCTGTGGGGCTTAATGAAGTGACTCATCCCCTGACGGTCTCTGATGCTCGTGTTGATCAAGAGTACCTGATGCTCGTTGCCCGAGACATTTTGTCATTGGCGCTAAACAATACGCCTGAAAACGTCGATCACAATCGGCATCTCCTTTTAAAGCACGTGGCGCCCTCTGCCTTTGGAGCCATTGACGAAGAACTTCAGCGTCAGGCTCAAAAAATCAAAGAGCTTCGTGCAAGTACTTTCTTTTCTGTCGAAAACGTGCAGGTTGATGCGCACCGCTTAACAGTCACAGCCGACGGCGTGCGTCAGCACTTTATCGGCAAAACCGAAACGCTTCGCGAAAAGACTGCCATTACTCTGCGCTTTCATCTCGTTGCAGGGCGCCTGCAGCTTGCCTCGCTATCCGAAAGTGATCCGCGCGAACATTCCCGTTCGGCTAAAAAATCCCAATAAGAAAGATTGACTCATGAATAATCTCAGGACGCTCTCACTCGCCCTCGCTTTTTGTACCTGCGCAATTTCACCCGCGCAGGCCGGCATGGCACCTGACTTTGAAGACTATGGCGACGCGACTGTGAGTGAAGCCATGCAATCGATCAGTAACCTCAAAGCGCGCTCGCAAAGCGCCCCCTCTTATCCCGTGAGCCTTACCGGTCCTAACCGCATCGCGGTTGACGGCAAAAAGATTGTGAATGCCATTTACGACAACACGCAAATGGAGCTTCAATCCGACACCATGACCGGACAGATTTTTGTCTTTCCGAAGACTGAAACCCCTACCGCACTCTTTTTAACGACTGATGATCGGGAAACATATGCGTTAACGCTTATCCCTCAGGCGACAAACAGTCAGGAAATTGTCCTTAGAGGTCAAACTTCCCAGGTCAAAGTCACAAATGCACACACTCAAAAGACGTTTTCTCAAACGGTGCTTGCAGCGCCTGACGTGGAAGCGCAGGTCACACGCCTCATACGAGCCTTGGCACGAAACGAAGTGCCTGATGGTTTTCATCTAACAAATCGCTGTGGGAAAGACTGCGTGAGAAGTCTTTCCTCTGACTCCCTTCACGGAGAAATCATCATTCACCGCAACTTATCGGGTTCAGCGATCACCTTAGAAGAAAAGCTTTTTTATCGCCGAGGCGTCCTCGCAGTGGCAATTTCCGAAACACATTTAGCACCAGGCAAATTCGCACGCGTTTTCATCGTCAGTCAAAAGAGAGCTCAGGATTTTTTAACGGAGGTCTCTCATGACTAATCAGGCCGTTCGAATTCGCCAATGGGTATTGCTTATCGGTTTGGTGTCGGTTGCCGTCACTTTCGCGATCATCATCGCCATTCTTTCTCAAGATAAAAAGAAGACTGAAAAGACGGAACCCGCCACCACAATTAATCTCAAAAGCGACTCTTTTAACGAAGAGCATTTTGTGACGACCTACGGCGCACAGATCTCATCTCTTCAAAAAGAGGTTGAGGCGCTCACAGCGCAACTCAAACGCGAAGAAGAACGAAAAGAAAAAGAAAAGCGCTTTCAAAAGCATGAAGAAAATTTTGATGCCGCGTTTGACCATGTTCAAACACAGCAATTGGGCGCGCTCAATTCTTCGGGCGAAGTCTCCCAATCAGGCAGTCTCGTAACCAAATTTCATCCGAAAAATGACACTCCTCGCCTTGTCATTAAAAGGGTAAGCGACATAACACCAGAGGAAAAACCCGGTGCATCCAAAACGGACGACATCGCCAAAAACCGCACCAAGGAAAAGAAAGCCGATGAGCTGTTGATTACCGGCAGTTTTGCTCGTGCACGTCTTTTAAACGGTGTGGAGGCTCCCACGGGAGGCCAAGCCAACGGCAATCCCGTACCGATGCTCCTGGAAATCAAGGATCCGGCATTTCTGCCAAATCGCTACCGCTCGGATATCAAGCGCTGCATGGTCACGGCCAATGCCACAGGTGACTTAAGTTCCGAACGAGTCCTTGTGCGCTTAGACCGCATGAGCTGCATTACTAACACCAGAGGTGCTATTGACGTAAGAGTCACCGGATACGTGACGGGTGAAGATGGAAAGACCGGTCTTAAGGCTCGTGTGGTTACCCGTTCCGGTCAGGCCATTGCCAATGCCCTCCTTGTAGGAACCTTATCTGGTTTGGGTGAGGCCGTCAGTCTTGCTGCACAGGATTCCACCACCAACTTCGCGGGCACTGTCAGCAATTCTGTCAACAATCCCTGGAAAGCCGGTCTTGGCGACGGCATGAAAGATGCCATGGACCGCGTGGCGGACTATTACTTGAGACTTGCCGACAAGATCTTCCCTGTTCTCGAAGTCGACGCCGGTCGTGACGTGGACATCGTCATTACGCAGAGTTCGTCCATTGTGACCGAGAAAGCCATTTTCCAATAGAAACCCATTTATGAAACCGACTGTATTTGCCCTTTTGTTAGGACTTGCAATGAATTTTTCGATTACCGATGTGTTGGCTGCAAGCCAAAACCAACCCTATGCCCAACAATTTGCTCAGACTGCGTTAAGTGAAAAAGATCAGAAGGTGTTGGCAGCGCTGCAGAAAGCCTATCCGCAAAACCGTATCCGCTTAGCCAGAGAAACCGCAGTTCCCGGTTTTTATGAAGTGATTTTGGGTGAAGGCGTGAGTTACGTCTTTATCAAACCTGAAACTCTGGAGAAATTGGATCTCATCAACGAGAAAAACCGTGACAGCTACTTTCAGCACTGGCTCTTTGGCGGCGTTTTTTATGACATGAAAAACCAAATCGATCTGACAGCCCCCATGAAAAAGCTTGCTCAGATGGTTGATGTCACAAAGCTTCCAATTGAAAACGCGATTACTCGTGAAGTGGGCAAGGCTGAAAACACCCTCTTTGTCTTCACGGATCCTCGTTGCCCCTTCTGTAAGAAGCTGGAAGCTGAGCTCGTGAAGTTGGATAACGTGAGAATCCACACGTTCCTGACACCTTTAACTTCATTGCATCCGGATGCCAAGGAAGTTTCTGCCCGCATCCTCTGTGCGAAAGACAAAGCTCAGGCCTTTGAAGATTTCATGTTGAAGGGCAAAGAAATTACTGAACCTGCCAAATGTCAGACCACATTGGACACCAACGAACGTCTGATGAGTGAATTGGGTATCAAGGGCACGCCCACGATTTTCTTTGAAAACGGAGAACGTGCTACCGGGGCCTTGTCGGCTGAAGCTATTCAAAAGAAGTTTGAAGCCATGGCTGCCATCAAGAAAGCTGTGAAGGAGGCTAATTGATGAGCCGCCGTTTTTTACTCTCTGTGGTGTTTTGTAGTCTGTCAGCACTGACCGGCTGTAGTTCAATCACAGGTCTTCAGGATGCCGAGTCTAACTTTGCCTGTTCGGTGGACATGACACCGCGCTGCGCTTCTCTTTCGTCTGTGCATGAGTCTCTGGATAAAGAAGAGGCTCAAAAGAACTTCTCGTTTGAATCCGACTCTTCTGACTCCGGTTCCAACACCGTGAGAATCCGAGAAGTGACAACTGAAGGAAAACCCATTGATCGCCTGGCTTACGACTCTCCTCTGATGGTGCCAAAGCGTGCTCCGGAAGAAATCCTCCGTGTGTGGATTGCCCCCTACATCGATACCGATGGAGATCTTCACGCCGAGCATGTCATCTTCACCACTGTGCGCGATGCCCGCTGGGCTCCGGAAACCTTGGACATCAAGCCCATGAAGACCGCGTCCGAGAAAATGATCACACCGTTGAAAAGTAAGCCCTGATGAAAAATCATCATTTCGCTTTTTTACAGTCAGCCAAGCGTGCCTTTTCTATGGAAAAGTTCAAAACCAACCTCACCGTTGATGATGAGGATTTGCTTGTCTCACGCGGTAAGGGCTTTGTTGTAGACCGTATCAGTTCCCTCTTACCTTACGGCTATGAGTTGGAACCGGGGCTTTTCACCATCATGGATGAAAAGCACATGGCGGTGGAGTCTATCGGCTATACGTTGGAGGTCACCCCTCAAACCGGTGCGACTCCGGAGATGGCTTCTCAATTGACGTCCCTCTTTTCTTCGGATCTGCCCACCGGTACCGGTATCCAAGTGACGCTTTTTGCCGAGCCTTCTATCGACTGGGCAGCGAACGCCTATACCGCGAGCCGCACGCCGGCATTTGTCGTCCCTGAACATAAGAAAACGATTGCGGGGACTCTGACACATCTGGCTCATGAGCGGGTGCGCTATTTAAAGAAAGGCATTACTGAACCCTTATCTAAGGGTAGCCACTTCCGAGTTCGCCACTACAGAGCTTGGGTATCTGTTGCGCTACCCGTTGGCGACAAAAACCTCTTTGTTGCTGTTGAAAAAGCCAAAAAAGAGCGGGACCGTCACATTACGCTGTTGAAATCGCAATATCTCTACAGCCACACCTGGAGTGCTATCGATCTTTATAAGACTGTCCGAACAATTCTCAATGCCCACAAGGGAATGGATCAGCTCAAATCCAAGGCTTCCCCGAATTCGTTGGAAAGCCTCTCCCACGGATTAGTCGATCCCGATACCAGCGTCTTTATCCGTGAAGACGGTATTGAAATGACCGGGCATAGCAAGAAAGACGGTGTTTTACTCACAGGTCTTTCTGTCTCCGGTTACCCAAGTGACTATGCTTTAGCGCTCACTTCCCGCTTTATTGGTCACAAGGCATTGGATATTCCCTGCCCGTTTTTGGTCACCTGCGCAGTTCACATGCCGGACTTTGAAGCCACTAAAGCCAAAGCCAATATCATGGCAGCCCGCGCCAAACAGATTGCCGACAGTGAATTGGCAAGGTACCTGCCTTACTTAAAGAAGCGTGAGCGCGACTACGACATTGTCACTGAGGAGTACGCCGAAAACGGTGGGCTGTGCAAAATGACGCACCAAGTGCTGCTTCTGGCCCCCGTTGAAAACGCCGAAGAGTGTATTGAAGCGGCAGTCTCAGTCTTTAAAGACGCGCATCTGGACTTAACGCGAGATACCCGTATGCACTGGCAAAGCCTGATGACCAGTCTTCCCATGACCATGGGACCGATTCTGGCTAAGGATCTTCAGATTGCGCAGCGCCAAAGCACAAAGACTTTAACGAATGCCGCCAACCTCTCGCCATTCCTGGCAGAGTTCCAAGGTACGGGTACCCGCAATGGTGAGGAGTCTTTAACACCGTTACTCCTACTCACAGGACAACGAGGACAAATCACACCTGTGGATCCCTTTGCAAGTTCCGGTAACTACAACGCCATCATTGTGGGCACGTCCGGTGCCGGTAAGAGTGCCCTTACCAATGACCTCATTACCGGTAACTTGGGTACGGGTGGAAAAACCTACGTGATTGACGTGGGCGCTTCTTACAAAAAGCTCTGCCAATTGCTTGATGGTCAATGGATCGAATACGGTCCGGATACGGATCTTGTCATCAATCCCTTTGAACTCGTCAAAGACATCAAAGAAGACATGGGCTTTCTGCTTCCCATTCTCACTGAAATGGCTTCCCCCAATGAAGGGCTCGGCGACTTTGCGCAAAGCGTACTGCAAACACATGCCATCTACTGCCTGCAAAAAGCTCAGCAAAAGGGACAAAGTGCGACTGTCACGGATTTGGTAGAAAGCCTTTCAACCGGATACGTTCATCCTGAAAAGCCATCAACACCTGACCGTCGAGTCATGGACCTGGCGGTACAGCTCTCCCCGTTTGCCCGAGACGGCGCCTACGGACGTCACTTTGACGGACACTCCACCGTTAATATCACTAACGACTTTATCGTTTTGGAGCTTGAAGGCTTAAAGGGCAGAAAGACGCTGCAAAGTGTGGTGCTTCTTTGCCTCATCTTCTTAATTACCCAGGATCTCACCGCGGGCGACAAACACATCCGAAAGATGGTCGTCATTGACGAGGCTTGGGATTTGTTAAGTCACAAACACGCAGGAAGCTTTATTCAAAACGGCTACCGCCGGGCCCGTAAGCAAAACGCCTCTTTCATCACCATTACGCAGTCTTTTGCGGACTACTACCAAAACGACACGGCACGAGCCGCATTGGAAAATGCTGACATCCGATTCGTACTGCGCCAAAAGGAAGAGTCGCTTCGCTTTATGGAAAGTCAGAAGAAAGTCTCTTTCAGTCCCTGGGAGATGAACGCTATCAAACACATCAAGATGCGCGAGGGGGAATACTCGGAATGCCTTTTTGCTACGCCCGACACAGTACCTGCTGTGCTTCAGATCCGCTTTGATCCGTTTTCGCGCCTTTTGTACTCAAGCCGTGCAAGTGATGTCGCCAAGATTGAAAACCAGACCCGACAGGGTATGAGCGTGACTCAAGCGATTACCACCCTTTTGGAGACTCAGCATGGATCGTGAATTTGTGATCGATAACATCGCCTCCCCCGGCACACAGTGGTACGCCGTGAAAGACCCGTTTGAGTCGGAATTGGCAGCAGAACCCAAACTCAAACGCTCCACGGTCACCCGCCAAGAGAAAAATAAAGAGCGCCGGGAAGACCGTGCCCGACAAAAAGATTCACCCTACATTCAGGTGAGCCTCCAACACAATAAAACCTATCAAAAGAAACTGAAAGCGATTTTGAAATGATGTCTTTACTGAAAACTTTGAAAGATCCGAAAACGATTGCGATTCTTTTTGCCGCTCACGCATTGGGTTTATCCATGACTGCACTCTATATCACGTCAACCGTTCCCCAACAGCAAATCGTCATTGCCGATATGCAAACGGTCATGGACAGCCAAAAGCTCATTTGGGTCAAACGCATGAAAGAAGGTGCCACGACCGAAGTATTAAAAGAGTCCGGTGAATTTCAGCAAAAACTTGAAAGTGTCCTTGCTCAAATCGCCAATGATGAAAATGCCGTCATCGTAGATAAGACTGCTCTCGTCGCCGGACAAAACGTCACGGATGTGACGCCTCGCATTGTTGAAGCACTCGGTATTTCAATGACAGAGGCGCAATTACTCAAACGCAGTCTTGAAGAAGAAATCTTCTCAGATTTCCCTGCCATGAGAAAGGGTCGCTAGTCCATGAAAGCAAACGCCCTGCGCCTGGCCTACGGTCTTTTTGAGTTCACTAAACGCTATTGCTTCGTCCTTTTAGGACTTGGCATCGCCTTGGTGCTCTTTACCGGCCGCTATCAGCTGGCCCTTAACATGACTGAGAGCCTCCCCGGTACTGTCTTTCTGATTGATAAGAAAGACAGAGAAGTGAGTCGCGAGCGTTACGTGGCCTTTACATGGCAGGGTGCTGCACCTATTCCTGATGGAATCACTGTAATTAAAAGAGTGGCTGGCGTTGCAGAAGACAAAGTGTCCGTCAACAATCGCTCTGTTTTCATCAACGGGCAAAAAGTAGGGACTGCAAAGACTCATTCCCGCACTGGCGATCCGCTAGTGGCAATCTCCGACGCCATCATACCTTTTGGCTATTTTTATGCTTCAGCTGACCACCCGGACAGTTTCGACAGCCGCTACGCTAAACCCGGTCTGATCCCGACTTCGGCTATCAAAGGCCGTGCCGTTCTTATTTGGTAAGAAAGATAAATCCATGAAGTCCTCTTCTTTCTTACTTGCCTTGTGTCTGTCTTTGTGCGTTTTACCGGTGTCTGCCATTGAGCCGCAGGCTCTGGGACCGGTGTACCCGGTGATCGAACCCGATCTCCTAGCAATCATTAAACAGCACGCAGCGGAAGAGTCCGCCAATACTGCTTCACGCCTTAATCAACAAAAAGAGCAGTTAAAGCACTGGGCAAAAAAACCTATTGGACAGTCGCTGCCTGAAGCTGTCGATATCAAGCGTTACAGATTTGAAAGTTCAGCAGAAGCAAAGAGTTTTCTGGGTAAGGATTACCAACGCGAGTGGCTTTTCATTGATGCCTCACGTCCTCAACATTTGGACTTAGCACAAGCGTTTTACAAAGAAAAGAATGGCGTCCGCAGAGTCATCTTGGTGAGCGGTTCCGTTGAGAGAGCACAAAACATGCTTAAACAGCGTGTCTGGTTTGATCAGGCTAGCACTCTTATTAAAAGGCTTCGCATTGAAGCGCTCCCCGCTTTTGTGAAAATAGATGCCTCCGGTATCACGGTCACTCAGGCTACGGTGAGCGACTTCCTGAAAGGAAAGGATCTTCAATGAAGCAACTGATGGTTCTTTTCTTAGTTTTTCTCTCAATGAAATATCATGTAGCGTTCGCTACATGCTACGGGAGAATAACAAATCCCATCACGGATGTCTGCTGGGAGTGCGTTTTTCCCATTACTGTCGGACAAAACACAAGTTTGGTGAGCGGTTCGGGCTTTGCTGAGGTAACAACTGATGCCGACTCCATGTGCAGCTGCGTTACAAACGGCTCTGTCACCTTCGGTATGAATCTCGGCTTTTGGGAGCCTATCCGCACAATCGAGATCGTTCGTGAGCCCTTCTGCTTTCCCTCTTTAGGCGGCATCACCATGGGCGGACGATTCTCAGCGCCTGCTCACGGCCGCACGCCTAATCCCAAAGAACGGGGGCACAGGACAAGTTTTTATCAGGTGCATTGGTATCACACCCCTTGGCTCTATTTATTAGAAGTACTCTTTGATACAAAGTGTCTGGAAGCCTCTCCCTGGGATGTGGCTTACATGACAGAGCTCGATCCTCTTTGGGACGACTCCATGAGTTCTTTCTTACTCAATCCGGATGTAACACTCTTTTCTAATCCTATTGCCGTCGGCGCCTGCAGCCTGGATTGTGTGTCTGCAACGTTAGATCTTCCGATCAATTCGCTTTATTGGTGTGCGGGCTGCGCGGGCAGTCTATTTCCGCTCACCGGCTGGGTTAACGCCCATATCACTGATGAGCAGGCCTTCAGTCTCCTGACGCAACGCTTCACTTTAAAACTGCATAGAGAAGGTCTCTTGTGGCGTCAGTGGGGAAAGGACGGTCAGTGCGGTCCGCAGTTAGAACTTTTGATGAGTAAAGACGTGTATCGCACACAAATGGTATGGCCAAGTCGCCAAACGCAAGGCACTTGCTGCCGCCCCTTCGGAGCCACTACAGCTTTGGACGCTCTAGGCGTTACTACGCCTCCTGTACGTGGAGAAGACGCGGCGCTTCTTATTTGGCGGCGCCGTGACTGCTGCCAAGGCATGAACTTGGGAGGCTCTTAATGAAAAAGTCCCTCATTGCGTTCTCATTTTTATTGCCTTTGAGCACTTATGCATTGACTCCTGCCGAAGTGCAGTCGATTGTGCAGCGAGCGCAGGAATCTGTTCAGGCACTTCCTCAAACTCAGGAAGAGGATATTGCGATTGCCATTGCAGTGTCACTCTCAATGCCTAAGGCGTCCTTATTGAAACTCGGACAAGACGCTCGAGATACCGGTCTTGCCTTAACTTTCCGAGGTGTCGGCACAGAGGTTCGTAATGATCCCTCTCAGAAAGCAAAATCTGTTTTGGAGCGGTACGGTAAAGGACTCATTGCCCGTCATATGGAAGATTTTCAATTCCTGACTGATGCCGGCACCAATATTCAGATTGATCCGGTCTTATTTGCTCGTCATGGAATTACGGATGTCCCACGTGTAATGGTCGTTCCTGTTTGCCGCTCAGCCTGCGAACGTACCCAAGCGCTGCTTGTTGCCAGAGGTGACGTGAGTCTTCGCTATGCTCTGGAGGCTCTTTTCAAAGACGCATCCGAGAAACTCAAAGCCGATCCTGACAGTAAAGAACTGCAGAAAGCACAGAAGCTAATTGAAGAAGCGCTTAACCGATTGGGAGATCGTCCATGAGATTGAATCTCTCCGTGTTTCTCATTTTATTGACGGTTTCTGTATCGGCCTCAGCAGGTGACGTTTCAGTCAACGACGCTGCACAGGCTGCACAGTCCGTTCCCCGCCCCAATTACAGCTCTATTGTCACTAACGACAAGCGTAATGACGTCGTTAACAAAGACTTCATCGGTGATACATCGGACTTGTCTAACCTCCGTGACAAACACGGCATGGGCGATCTATTCACTCCAGGGTCAAACAAAGCCAATGGGTGCTTAAGTAAAAACGATCCGGAATGTTTGGCTGTGCAATTGGTTTACCAGGGAGGCGCTAATAAACCGGAGCTTGATGAGTCCGACAAAAACGAAATCATGGGCGACTATGAGGACACCATCGGCAATGCTGATGAGATTATCGGCGATGCCGACTCTATCGTAAGTTCAGAAACCCATTGCGAGACTGTCGAGACTGTAATTCCAGGCGTTTCTCAGATTGAAGTCTGCGATGAAGCCACAGGCGGCGTGACTTCCGGCACGTGTTCTGAAGGCTGGACCATGGAAATGGGCACGATTGAACTTTATCGCTGCCATGAAGAAGCCGTCGAAACACAAACCTGTCGCATCGACCGGGAAGTCATCTCCCACACAGAAAACCGCTACTCCTGCGTCAAAGACCCCGCTCAAATTGAAGAGGCTGCCTGTACAGTCCCTGTGACTGTCGATATTAAGAAGGAATATCCCTACAGTTGCCGCATCGAAACGCAGCCGGCAACAACCGAGACCTGCATTAAAACTTTGAGTGTCACCGTAACGCCTGCCTGCGTCTCCAACCCTCAGACGTCAGTGAGCCTCGCCCCTTTTAAAGAAGTGGGTTACACCGTTTCTAGTTCCTATAACACCGCCTCAATTTCTTATAAGTGTCAGGATGCTTTATCCATGACGGTAAAGTTCGGTCCCCGAACGATGGGAACATTTACGGAAGTCCCCTCCTCTTTTACGAAAACCTACCGGATTGAATTCACTGTCAGTTTGGATCTGATTCAGGAAGACGGTCATGACCGGTATGTCATCACTATTACCAACACCGACGTCGGCAAGGGTACAAGAACTGTGACAGCTTCGATTCCCGTCAGAAAGCCCGAGCCTCAGATTGTTGACCATTGGGAGAACGTATGCCGTTAATCGTTCTTCTGATCCTAGCGTTCTCCTCTACAGGAGTAATGGCTAATTGCACAACCGTCAAAGAAACCTGTCTTCAGGGACCGGAAACCCGCACTATTGGCGGAGTAGAAGTGTTCCGTGAATGCTGGCAGTGGGAGACCGTCACCGAGTGTGAAGCGGGCGGCACAGTCAATCACTGCGCGCCGCTTGAAAGTAACGGCGCCTGCGTGGAGACCGATAACGAATGCTTAACGTCTTCCAAGCCCGGCGAGTGTGAGCTGCGTCAAAAGGAATTTTCCTGTACCAGTCCCCTGGACCCGGTACCCGAAGGTATTACGGCACTGCCAGAAAAAGTCGATGTTAAAGACAAGTTTGAAACAGATAAGTATTGCTCTGCTGCCACCAATGCCGCCTGCTCTCAAACTCAGATGATCTGCACGGCACCGGATGAAACCCGAGTGATTGACGGCGTTGAAGTCACACTTCCCTGCTGGGAACGGGAGTTTGCCTTCTCCTGCGTGATTAAGCCTGAAAATCCCTCTTGTGGTTATTTGCAGGAAGCCGGCTGTCGAGAAACGGTCAACGAGACTAAAGCACAAACTCTCACCTACGATTGTCGGGAGAATGTCACTTTTACGCCTCATGAAGATATTCACTTCGTTGAATCCATCCCGGTACTGGATGGTATCAATGAAGTCTCCAACACCTGTCAAGATAAGACTTGCCCGGTCACCGAAACACACTGCTTGGGTTATCACCCGATTTTCACCGAAGTCTGTATTTCGGAAGAGTCAACGTTGGCTTGTACAACAAGCGGTGAGCAAAACTGTGAGTTTCTGACTGAAAACGGCTGTGTCATCAAAACCGAAGAAGTCGATTCTTCAATTTATTCCTGCTCAGAAAAACTCTCTGACTTGCCACCCAATATTCAATGGACAGGATCTGAAGAAGTCATCACCGGTATGACGGAAGACTCTACCTGTCCGTTTGACTCATCCGACTTATTGACAAACATGAGTCGTTTAGGCGAGGCAAAAGCTTCCTGCAACGTCTCTAGCAAAACATGTATTGAAGGTCCGGAAACACGAATCATTAACGGAGAACCGGTTTACAAAGACTGCTGGCGCTATGAGGTTCAGTATTCCTGCTCGGATGACGGCACGTCAGTTAATACCTGTGAAGAGTTAAGCGCTAATCCCAAGTGTGAGCTTATTGAAAAGAAATGCTTGGCAGGCAATGAATCCAACTGCTCTTTCTGGACTTCAACCTACAAGTGTGAAGAAACACCGGATCAGATTATTGAAGAGGAAGTTTGTTCCGAGTCCATCTGCCAAAACGGACTCTGTACGCCGACTGATGATGCGCCTAACACTAATCTGGCTGATGTCATCACGAAGTTAGAGGTTGTGCGCCAGGCCGCTGTTTACGGTGACTACAACAATCTTCGTTTCTTCTCCGGAGAAATGAACACCTGCCGCAATAAGTTGGGCGGCGTCTCATGCTGCAAGGGAAAGGTAAAGGGGTCTCACTCCAATGCAGCAGGTCTTCCTGTTTCGTTCATCTTTGCGAGTAAGGTCGCCAAAGAAACTATCCATACCCTGGGCTCCCCCTACGTCAATGACATTCTGATGAGTAACGAGAACATTGCTGCCGTCATGACAAAACTCTATGGCGAAGCTGCAGGCCAAGCTTACTCCCCGAACCTCTCCTACTATGGATTAAGTGTCAGTTACGTAGGCGGGTCCGTACAGTTTTCCTTTGATCCGTGGACTTTCTTTGCGATGGTGGCTCTTGAAGTCGCCGCTGATTATCTCTCCTGTACGCCTGAAGAACAGACGCTGCAACTTAAACGCGGCGCAGATACCTGCCGCTACGTAGGCAGCGTCTGTACCGAATACTTCATGGAGCGCTGCCTCATTAAGACCGAGTCCTACTGCTGCTACAACTCCAAACTTGCTCTGCTCGTCCAGGAAGCCGCCCACGAACAGCTTGGTTTGGGCTGGAGCGTCGCTGATCAGCACGTCTGTCAGGGACTCACTGCCTATGAAATGAGCCGAGTGGATCTTGGAAAGATTGATCCGGCGCAGCTTGGCGCCCTGATTGATACCTCTAAGGTCACGCTGCCCGATCCCAAGAAAGTCGAAACGCGTGCCAAAGCACGACAAGAAGAACTTAAAAAAGATCCCTATGCCGATATGCCCGGTAAGGAAGGCACTTGTTACGGCACCGATTGTTAGAAAGATCTGAAATGAAAAAGACCTCATTATCTCTTCTTTTATTACTTACTCCCCTTTTAGCTTTTGGGGCTGAGGGAGACTTCTGGACGGAAGATGTCTGGTCGAGTCCGGAGCGTGGCTTTCTCTTCTATGGAGAAAAAAGCAAGGACACCCCTAAGAATCCCGAAGAAATTAAAACGGTGGAAGAACTGCGTTTTGAAGCACAAAGACGGCTTAACGCTGCCGTGATGGATCCGACAGAAGAAAACCTCAAGCAATACCTGGCCATCAACACCCTGATGCTTGAGAAGTCCACCGTCTTTGCTCAGCGTTGGAAAGAAACTCTGTGGGCCAATCCTAACTTTGACCATACGGTGGTTCATCCCAACGCCAACTTCGCTCAAGTGGCTTTGAAGGATGAAGCGAAGTCAGGTAAGGAAGACATTCTCAAACAGCTTTCCTCCCGGGCCGGATTAGTCATCCTTGTCCAAGCGGGCTGCTCTTTCTGCTCTCTCATGGCTCCGGTTATTCAAAGACTTCGACAGGAAACCGGTATTGAGGCTCTGGCTATTTCCATTAAAGGAGATGTCTCTGCCGAGTGGCCCGGTGCCAAACCGGATAACGGCATCGTTAAGCGCTTGATGACGTTAAGCGGCTCGGTACCGACTGTCCCCCCCGCCGTCTTCATTGTGGATCGTAAGGGCGATCAGGCCCAGCTCATTGCCTCTGGCGCCCTGTCACTTGAAGACCTCAAGGACAGATTAGTTCAAGCATCGGGTTTGTCACAACCCATGAATTCAACAATTAAAACACTCCCTCGTTTGTAAGGATTGATAAGCCATGCGACCTCTCTCTTTTCGCCTGACTATCGCTGCTGCTCTGTTGTCGTTATCTTTAACGGCTGACGCAGGTTTTTTAGAAGACTTTTACGATTCCTCTTCCGGCGTTGCCCAGGGTAACGTTACCGCTGCAGGCATTTACGAATCTGCCCATTTGAATATCGCCACGGGCGGTGGGTTTGTGTACCGTGCACCCCGAACAGAATTCACGCCGTTTCAGTTCACGCCGCCTAAACTCTCTGCCGGATGTGGCGGTATCGACCTCTTTATGGGCGCCTTCAGTATTCCCTCTAAGGAAGAGTTCCTTAATTACTTAAGAGCCATCGGTTCTTCTTTACCGGGCCTGGCTTTCCAATTAGCCCTTCAGACTTTATCGCCTGATTTATCGGAACAGGTGACAAGTTTCCGTGATTTGATTCGGGAATACAGTTCCAAATTCCAGGATTCCTGCACGGCAGCGCAAACGCTTCTCGATATGACGGGAGCCCAGGGCTACATGCAAAAGCTGCGCTACTCAGCCGCCAATCACTTGAGAGATTCCGGTACGGCGTCCGATGCTTATGAAGCGGATTCCCTCACCCGTACAGATGGATCCGCCGTCTTTAAAAACGTCCCGACTCGCACGGACTCCGGCGGCAACACCATTGAAGCTTCGGAAATTAACCTCACTTGGGCTCTTCTTGGTGGCGGTACCTTAACGTCCAAATACCCCAAAGAGTTGAAAGAACTCATGATGACCCTTGTGGGTACCACGATCTACACCCAAGCCGGTGACGATTCTTCTGCTGTTCCCCGCTCACGCTTCATCATGGGTGAAGACATCGCGAGTCAGCTATTCGGCTCTTCTGAGAGCGTAAGCCTCAACAACGCCACTCGTTTAATGTGCCCTACCAAGGATACAAAGTGTTTGTATCCGGAGCGTGTTGCCTTAGATGACATCAACCTCACCCACCGTCTGTGGGAAGCGGCAACTAACTACAGACAGTCGCTTTTAAGCCGTGATCCTTCCCGTGTTTCCGAAGAAGATGTTTTGCTGCTGGGCTCTGTGTCTTCTATTCCGCTTATTCGGTTAATCAATACGTTATCGATTAATCGCTATGCAGGATTCTCGGAAGACATTCTTCGTGTCTATGTAGAAGCTGCCTCTTACGAAGCCATCGTGCGTGCTCTCGATCAATTGACGATTGATATTGAAAAGGTCATTACGAGTGCAAGCGGAGCAGCTGCCAATCAAATTAATGCTGACCACGTCAAACGCATCTCCGCCCGTATTGCTTCTGTACGTTTGGATTTGTCTGCCAGAAGTGACCGCATCTATCAGCAAATGAGTCGTGCACGAAGCTTCATGGAGCAGATTGAACACATTGAACGCAGTCTCATGGGCAACGCCGCTCAGAACTTAGCCTCCCGCTGGGGCACCCGTGAATAAGGACTAACGATGACTTTTGAATTCTTTGCTTATTGGAACGGCGCCCAGATCCGTGACCTCTTTGAGGCCGTCGTAGCGATTACAGGATCCGCAGACTACACAGGATTGCTTCGTACACTTATTTTGTTCGGCTTTCTCTGTGTTATCACAATCTGTGCTCTTAAGTACAGAGGCCTTGATGCGGGCAGCTTCATCTTTGCCGTATTGCTCTTTTACGGTGTAACGCTTTTACCAAAGACGGACGTCGCCATTAATGATGAGCGCTCAGGGTCTGTTTATGTGGTCTCCAACGTCCCCTTAGGTCTTGCTTTTATGGCCAGTACCTCCTCCCACGTAGGACATTGGCTCACAGAAACCTTTGAAGATACCTTTGCCGGTGTTGAAGCTGAACGCTTTTCACGCTTCGGCATGGTGTTTCCTGAGCGTGCAGTTAATGCGGTCTTAGCGGCAGGACCCGTGACTGTTCAGGGACGAACTCTCGTCTCTGACTTTAACCGCAACTGCGTCATGCCGGAGTTGATTGACAATCCCGCCAAGATTGAAGCTTTGAGTACGAGCGGTAATCTCTGGCAAACGCTTGCTCAAGCCGGTTGGGTAAATCCTGCCCGTATGACACAGGACACTACTGGCAATTGGATCGGCTGCGATGAAGCCATCGCCTTTATCGACAATCACATGGCAACCACGGAGTTGCCTGCTATTCAAAAGCATCTGGCAATGAAGCTGCTGCCCGATCAGATTGATGCGAGTACGTTAGTTCTCCGTGTTTTACCTCAAGCCGAAAGTCTCCTTTTAGGGATCTCTCAGAGCCTATCGGCTTCCATTAAACACTCCGTCTTTATGAATACGCTGCAGAGCGATATTGATAATGTCGCTGCCCTTGCCGGTCACCCTTTAGCGACAGCAACGGCATTGGCTAAGGCTCAAGGCAATCTCTCCTCTGAAATCAACTATCGCACCATGGCAGAGATTGCTAAAGATGCCCTCCCCAAGGTCAGAAACTCGCTTGAGTTCATTATCCTGGCGTCCTTTCCCCTGGTTTTCATCATGGTCTTGGCTGTGGGTCACATGGCAGGCACCATCCTCAGAAGCTACCTGACGCTTTTAATCTGGATTCAGCTTTGGGCTCCGATCTCTGCCGTGATGAACTATCTCATCATTCACACGGATAGCCACCCGATGAATCAAATCATTGCTGAGTACGGCGCCAATACCATCTATGCCGCCAACCTCATTCGGGAGGCAGGAGCAAGCTCTCAGGCGATTGCCGGTTTCTTAACGATTCTCGCTCCGGTTATCGCCTTTGCGATTGCCAAGGGCAGTGACTTTGCCACAGCACAATTGGCTGCCAGCGTCATGGCGCCCGCACAAAGCGCCGCTCAATCACAAGGTGCGAGCCTCACCTCGGGCAACATTTCTTTGGGAAATACGAGCTGGGGCAACGTCTCCACCAACAACATGAGTGGCAACAAGAGCGACCGCTCGATGGGTTATACGGACTCCACGATCAGTCAAACGACTTCAGCTTATGGGTCTGTGACGCGCTCCGGAACCGGAGCCGTTACCGGTATGTCCATGACACCGGTCTCGATGGGCGTTTCAGCCGCATCCTCGATGGGTGAGTCAGGAAGCGTTGGCTCAACAAGTAGCATGAGTAACAGCTTCGGCTACTCGGATTCTGTCCAGGCGCTTCGCTCCTACACGACTCAAACGACAGATAAGTCGATGGCCGGTTTTACGCGACTGCTCAATTCCACCCTAAGCAGCCAATCAGGACTGCAATCAACTGACACTCATTTAAATCAAATGAGTTCCAATCTAAACTCAAGCAACAACCAGACTTTGAGTTCTTCTTTTGGTAACGAAGAAACTGCCTCTATTCAAACCGCATTATCGTTATCTTCCACGAGTTCAGAAAAAGATGATTCCGGTCCAAAGGCTCTCCCCAGGAGTTCTGCAACTTCTGCTAACCTGGATTCCAAGTTGACGATGAGTCCGCCTTCGTCCGATTCTAATTCAAGTGTCACTCAACGCGGTTTTGAAAAACTTCGTCAAAACATACTTAACGGCGGAGCATCTGAATCCTTTTCTCCAGCTCTAAACGGAAAAATTCAAAACTCACAAAAGCTGCTGGATACCGTCACGCAACAAAATACGAGCAGCAATAGCCTTCAACGACAAGAAGCGTACAAATCTCTTTTGGCGGCAACAAGACAGATCGCCGAAACAACGTCAGACACCGGTATTAGAAATGCCGCTCAAAATTTTGAATTGCAACTCACAAGAGCTTATCAATTCGGGAACCGAATGAATTTTGAACAAAAATCCAATCGTAATGCTTCGTCCGAAGTGGGCTATGTGTCTAATCAAGATCTGCGCACAATGATGGATAGCTCTCCGACAGCCATGCAAAAAGCCATTGAAACCTTCGGCTCTGCAGAAGCTGCCCAAAATGCTTTATTCCATAGTCCGGCAGCCAGAAGCTTTTTTGCTCGAGAGCTACACAAAGAACTCAATCAGTCGGATTGGAACGAAGGTCAAGTTAAACCCTTGTCCACTGTGGATATTGACACAATGGCTCGTCCTCATCGTCGAGATTTCGAAGCCGAAGTGACTTCTCGTTTTGACGATTCAGTATCTGCTAATCGATTGGATCTCCAAACCGCTCAGCAAAATGCCATTGGTAAACGTTCTGTTTCCAAAGCGCCCAATTTCGAGCCGGTCAGACAGTCCGTTCACCAGGAACGAACTGCCTTTCGTACCGACCGCGAAACTCTCCAAGCTGAACTAATGCAAGAACGAGGTGAAATTATGTCTGCTAAAGCGGTCTACGAGGAAAAACAAAGCGGTGTTCCGACTGTTCTAAGCAATGCATTCCTCGGCGGTGTCCTTTATTCCAGCCCACAAGAGTACAAGGATAAGTTTTCAGAAAAAGCTGAATCATCCGCCAACTTTACCAAAGCATTGCAAAGCATTGGTAACAATAACGAAGTGAAACTGCGCGATCTTGAACACTCTTCTCAAACTAAAAGCATGGACAGAAGTAATGATTAAAACCAGTGGACAGGCAAATTCCCCCATTTCATGGCAGGAGGAATTCGTCCAGTCCCGCGTAAACGAGCGCGTAAATCCCCGTGCTCATTCATTTCGTACCATGGAGAAATCAAAACGAGACCAATGATGAAAAACACCGTATTAAAAACTTCTTCCCAAGATATTTTCAGATTAAGAATCTGGTTGGCATATTCGTCTTCGAGGACAGGAGGCGTGGTGAGATATTCCCAAAATTTCATTTCTAAATTTCCTACAAAAATTATCCGATTCTGTCTTCAAACAATGGGCCCGATGTCTGTCAACGAGGAATATTTAAGCATGACTTTGAGGGCTTTGTCCAATAGATTTTCCCTAAAAAAATCAATGATCTAATTGACGCAGTCTATGATCTTCATCGCCTAATTTTTAAGCAAAGGATCAAATTTAAAAAATGGCAAAAATTTCCACTTTTGGCATGAATGCCGCATTCCAATTGGGTTTCAAACGAATTGCTGATGTTCGCGGGATCACGAGCGTCGTGAGCCTGTTTAAAAATTCGATGATCCTGTCGGGAATTTACCTCCAGATTCGTCCCGACAATACTGCTTACATCGGAAAAACGAATAACATGCCGGCGCGTTTTGAACAGCATTTAGCCCGAGGAGTTGTCATTGAAGAGTTGGCATTTATGCCTGTTTTAGCCAAATACATCGATGAAAAAGAAAAACAACTGATAGCGCTTGCCGAAAAGAAAGGCATTCCTTTGGATAACCTCGCCCTACGAGAAAGTGAAGCCAAAAATCGAAAAAGCCTGAATTCCATTTTGAAGGACTCAGAAATCGATCAGTGGCTCAGTCCCTGCGACGAAAATCCAGTCTCTGCTTCCTGGCTTCATGAATACAACAGTATGCACCCCGGATTAAGACATCAATTGGATCTGGCGCGAGCTCATCCGGTATGGTCCCAGATTTTTCCGGTAGCGAAATATTTTGTGCAGCACATCATTCCTAAACCGAAAGATACGTGCGAAGATTTTTGGAGTGCAACCGCTTATACGAGAAATATCGAGGAAATATTTTCTTCAGTCGTGCGCATTCATGCGGGAAGTCTGACTTTACTCAATCTTGGCAGCTATCGAGCGGCACCTTTTGAACCGTGGGGATGGATTGAGTGCAGCAAAGATCATCTATTGGCTAGCGGTTATACGCATGACAGACTAAAAAACGATTTTCCCTATGTGAATGTCATTGAAATGGAAAATTTTTTCAAAATCGGCACCTCTGCCAGATTACTCTTAACACCGATAGAAAAATTGAAAAAGCCTTTAAGACAGACAACCTTGGCAGCAATGAATAACGCACTGCTGCAAAAAGGAAATTCAGCCTTACACGCTCTCCTATACAGATAGCCAGAAACATTGTCAGGCACGACAGATCGTTCTCGCACGAAGATAAGATTATTGGCAACCTGTTTTTGCTCGTATTTAAGAATTGGAAAATTCTTCTGGCACTTACTTCGCATTCGCTTAAAAAAGCAATCGCATTCCAACCAGGCGCATACCGAAGATCATGATGTCATTGTGTGTAGCGGAGAGTTTAGGGAATACTTTTTCAATCGTTCTATCACGATAATTCAAAAAATGACCTTCAAAATTTATGAAGTTATTTTTCATAATTTCTGAAAAATTATTTCAGATTTTAAAATATTGAGACTGATTTATGACCTTGCCTGAAATTGCTTGACAGTTTTTTAAACTATGACTGATTTAGTTGATAGGGACTTTTTGTCTAACGTTTTTGTATCCGCATGGGCAGCAGTAAGATGAGTCCGACAACAAAGAACATTCCCGTGCATAAAAGAGCCAAGCGCTGATCATTACCGGTCATCCAAGTAATTAAGCCATAAGTCATTGGACCCACAATATTGGCTACCCACAGTGCCATATTCCAAAACGAGTAAAAGGCCGCGCGGTCTTTTTCAGGCGCTAAAACACCCACCAATGCGCGCCCTGCTGATTGGCTGGATCCCATGGCAATGCCTGCAAGATTTGCCGCAATCCAAAAAATCGGTTTCGTCTGCGCAAAGTAGGCTACCGCTACCATCGCAATCCAAATTAAAAGCGTCACCATCAGTGCGTATTTGTGCCCAATACGGTCTTCCACGTACCCAAAAGCAAATGCACCGACCGCTGCCGTGATATTCACTAACAACACTAAAAGGATTGTCTCATCGGGCGTAAAACCCATGGCTTGATCAGCGTAGACTGCGGCAAGCGTCACCACCACTGCAATACCGCCTTGAAACGACAGACCGCTAGCCACTAACCAAGCAAAATTTTTGTGTTTCGGAAGACTTTTAAATGTCGCGATTAAACTCGCCTGAGACTCTTTGACTAAAGACCAGAAATTCGCTTGGGTTCTCGGAATTGCCCGCTCTTTTAACCACAGTGCCAATGGCATTGCCGCTACAAAAAAGACAACCGCGGTAATCACCATGGTATAGGGCACATAACCTTCGGCACTGACGCCCTTGGCCTGCATGACAAGCACCGCACAAAGGCTCAAGCCCAACGTCAAAAGCCCGCCGCAATATCCAAAGCTCCAGCCCCAGCCGGAGACCTTCCCCATGGATTGCTCATCAGCAATTTCCGGTAAAAAAGCTGAATTAAGCGTCTCTCCGATGTTGTAGGCAAAGTTACTGACAATGACCATAAAGACCGCAAGCCACACAGTTCCGGAACCTGTAAAAGCAAGGCCCACGGTACCCGCGATGCACAAAAGACTCGTCAAAACGGTCCAAAACTTTTTATTGGCTTTAAGGTCTGTGGCCGCACCGATGAAAGGCATGCAGACAATTGCCAAAATGTTGCTTGCCGCAATCACGCTTGTCCATAGAAGTGTTGCCCAGGAGGCATTACCGCAGATGACACCGACAAAATACGCATTGAAAACCGCGGTGAGAACCACCGTGGTATAACCGGAATTGGCAAAGTCAAAGGCTGTCCATGCCCACACCTCACGAACGGCAACATCTTTTTTTAAGTGCTGTGGGGAAAATAAAGGCACAGGAGTTTTCCTTTAAAGATGAGCAAGCGTCCTTATATGAGCCAACACTGCGCGAGACAGGCTCCGGGGTTCATAGCCGCCTTCCAACACACTCACAATTTTCTCTTCGCATACACTTCGCGCGATGTCATCAATGATTCGGGTGATATGTGCATAATCCAAATCACTGAAATCCAGTCCCGACATCGTGTCGGACAAGTGTGCGTCAAAGCCTGCTGAAATCAATATCAACTGAGGATTGCATTCTCTGAGAATCGGTTCCCACTGCGAGCGAATGATTTCACAAGCGTCTTCCCCACGATCACCTGCACTCAATGCGGACTTATGAATATTGAGTGCACTGTTTTCGAGAGCCGGATGCGGAAATATGTCTTTTTCAAACAAAGAGAAAAATTCGATTCCATCGATCCCCGCCAAAATATTTTCCGTACCGTCGCCATGATGCGCATCAATGTCGAGCACCGCGATTCGCTCTATTTTCAAGACCTCTTTAGCGTAGAGCGCAGCAATGGCTACGTTATTAAAAATACAAAAACCTTCGGCTTTATGACGATGGGCGTGATGACCGGGCGGCCGCACACAGCAAAATGCATTGGAAAGACGCCCGTCAACAACCGCATCAAGAGCTTCCAATACACAGCCTGCACTCTCTAATGCCGCAGTCCACGAATCGCTGCTCACAATCGTATCTTCGCTGATATGGGCAAGCACTCCCTTTTCATTTGGAATAAGAGAGTGAACATGATCGATATACTCCTGATCATGGGCACGAAGAAGATCGTCAACGAGTGCCTGCCGCTCGGTCTGAATGTGTTTAAATGCGCTGTCAAGACCAGAGGCCACCAAGCGCTCCTCAATAGCGGTGATGCGATCCGGGGAATCAGGACTTAGCGGGCCCGTGATATGCCGATAGCACGATTCGTGTGTGAATAAACCTGTTGACACAATAATCCTTGTTTTTCCTTTGATTTTAACGCAAACCGGAAGCTGTTCTTATGGCGCAAAAATACGATTTTTGATTTAACCGATAATGATGAACCAATCTATGACAATTTCTCAAAGGTAGTCCTTTCTCTGGATCCGGTCCTGAGACCTCAAAAAGCCTTGAACACAAAGATTTCGCTTTTGACATATATTTGTCGACAGGGAACCCCTCTTTTGCTTTACAATTTCAACCCAAGTCGATTGCAGTCTCTATTTACCGATGAAACGATTACTTGACATTGCCTTGATATTGATTTCATTACCGGTCATGTTACCCGTGGCATTAATCGTTGCCATCGCCATTAAACTTGACTCGCCCGGTCCCGCTTTGTACTGGTCTGAACGAATTGGCCAAAACGGCAAGCCCTTCATCATGCCAAAGTTTCGTTCGATGAGCGTCGGAGCCCCTGTTGTCGAGGCAGAGAAATTCACTAACGCCGGCACATACATCACTAAAGTCGGCGAATTCATCCGTAAAACAAGTCTTGATGAAATTCCCCAATTTTGGTCCGTCCTCAAAGGTGATATGAGCTTGATCGGACCGAGACCCCTTCTGCCTATCGAAACACACGTTCTGGAACTTCGAAAAGCTGCCGGTGTTGACAAACTTCTGCCCGGCATTTCCGGTTGGGCTCAAATCAACGGTCGAACCTGTATCAGCGGCGATGATAAAGCGGCGCTTGACATTGAATACATGAATAAGCAGTCATTAGCTTTTGATATCAAAATTATTTTTCTGACCATTTGGAAAGTCATTAAACAAGATGACATCGTTCATTAAAACCCAGACTGATTTCCGTTTTTATCTCTAACCTGTCACGTTTTCCGAATTTCGTACACCTAGCAAACAAAAAAATGAGGAGAACCGTTACCGAATTCTCCCCATTGCATTGAACGATTAACCTAAAGCACTGCTTTAGTCTTCAGACTTTTTCGGCTTAGCCTTAGCGGACTTTGCCTGAGCTTCAAGCTTAGCCAAATACTCATCCGTTACATCACCCGTCACATAATCGCCGTCAAAGCAAGAGCATTCAAAGCGCTTGATATTCGGATTCATATCGTGAAGAGCAGCCTTTAAGTCTTCCAAGCGTTGATAAACAACCGCATCCGCTTCAAGGAGTTTGCAGACTTCGTCATCGGTCTTACCGTCACCGCAGATCAATTCCGCACGAGTCGGCATATCGATACCATAGACATTGGGGAAGCACACGCGAGGTGCGGCACTAGCCACAAAGACTTTCTTAGCACCGGCTTGCTTAGTCATGCGCACAATTTCACGCATCGTCGTACCGCGCACGATGGAGTCATCGACTAAGAGCACATTCTTGTCTTTAAATTCGACTGCCATGGCGTTTAACTTTTGGCGCACCGTCTTTTTGCGGATGGCTTGCCCCGGCATGATGAAGGTACGACCTACGTAGCGGTTCTTGATGAAGCCTTCACGATAGGGCAGACGCAGGCGCTGGGCCAACTGTTGGGTAGCCGGGCGGGAGCTGTCCGGAATCGGCATCACGACATCAATTTCGTCAACCGGAATGCGACGAGCCACTTCATGGGCAAGATATTCACCCAAGCGCAGGCGGGCGCCGTAAACAGAAATGCCGTCGATCACGCTGTCGGGACGAGCCAGATACACGTATTCAAATGCGCAAGGGACAAGTTCCGGATTTTCAGCGCATTGTGCTTTATGGATTTGACCTTGAGCATCCACCCAAACGGCTTCACCCGGCGCCACATCAAAGAGCGTTTCGTATTCCTGAGCTTCAAGCACATCGGACTCAGACGCAAAAATCACATCCGTCCCCGTTTCCGTTTCTTTCGTTCCGTAGCAAAGCGGGCGGATACCGAACGGATCGCGGAAAGCGAGCATGCCCTTGCCGGCAATCAAAGCGATGCAGGCGTAAGCACCCTTGACACGTTTATGCACACCTTTGACCGCTTCAAACACGATTTCAGGCGAAATCTTGCAATTTAAGGTCAAGCGGAAAATTTCATCAGCCAAAACGTTTAAGAGCACTTCGGAGTCGCTCGTCGTATTGATGTGACGGCGGTCGGAGTCATAGAGCTCCTGCTTGAGTTCTTCGGCGTTGGTGAGGTTGCCGTTGTGAACAAACATGATGCCGTAGGGGGCATTCACGTAGAAAGGCTGACTTTCTTCATTGCTGTCGGCATTGCCCTGCGTGGGGTAGCGAACCTGCCCCAGACCGCTGTTGCCCGTCAGATCACGCATGTCGCGCGTTCTGAACACGTCACGCACAAGACCCATCGCCTTATGAATATGAAAGGTCAGTCCGTCAAGCGTTGCGATACCCGCAGCGTCTTGCCCACGGTGCTGCAGCAAAAGCAGCGAATCGTAAAGCCGTTGGTTTACCGGCTCATGAGAGTAAAGACCCACAATCCCACACATTTGATAGCCTCATCGGTTAAAAATTAAAAAACAACCTTTACAAATCCGCTTTATCGGCGAAGCTTCGCAATCGAATCGGGCATCAGGGGCATTACCCATTCGATCACATTTTCCGCAAGCGGAATACACACAGAGTGGCGCCACACTTGGGTGGAGGCGGCGCTCGTCATTCCCGCCAAAAACACCACCGCGCACACAAAAACCACTCCGCGCAAAAATCCGAACACACTGCCCAAGACGCGATCCTCGGCGCTGATTCTCGCCACTTCTAGCATCTTTCGCAAAATTGTTCCCAAAAGACCGATTGCAAACACACAGGCGACGCAAATAAGCACCGCCGCAATAATCGTGCGAATCGCAGGTCCCAGGCTTTCAAGCGGTATGTGCGTCGCCAATTCAGGTGAAAAACGAATCGCAAACACAATGCCGATCACCCACCCGACAATAGAGAGAATCTCACGCACCACACCGCGCGTAACCCCCACAACCGTCGAGAGTACTAAAACAATGATGATGGCCCAATCCAATTCATTCACAATCAACTATCCTTTCATTGACGGGCTTCGCGAAGCTTTTGACTGATCACATCTTCTTCGCGGGTTGATTTCAGTAAATCGGCAAGCGGATCCGCACTGCCTTTATTTTGTTGTTTAGCAGCCGCCTTGCGCTCTGGCTGCACAGGCTTTTTAGCGGCAGGAGCTGAAGTTTTTACCGCGGGTTTACTCACCGTTTTTTGGGGCTTTACATCCGCTTTCTTGACCGGTGCCGGTTTGACGGATTTTGCTGCCGGTGTGGAATTGGCCGCTTTCACCTGAGAGCGGGAGTGCGCTTCCTGCGCAGCGCTTTGCAGTGTACGCGCGGGCGCAATTCGGTTCATCTCTTTTTTAGCGCTCGCTTCAACCTGAACGGGCATGTGAGAAATCTTTTTGCTGTCCAAAAGCTTCACCACACGGTCAGCCTCTTCTTTTGTCTTAAAAAGCCCCAGACGCACACGCCAAAGCGTTGCCGATTTCTTTTGCACCTTCACAGAATAAACGGGCAGACCCATTGCCTGATAGCGCGCCATCTCACGCATGGCACCCGCTTCACTGGAAGTGGCAAGCACCTGGATGTAAAGCGAGCCGTCTTGGGTGGGAGCGTAAGTTGAAGCGGTTTGAACTTGGGCCTGTTCCAATTCAGGTGTAGGACGGGCCTCAGGCGCATCCTTTACCACGTTGGGTTTGGACAAATCTTTGAGCGCGTTGGGATCAGCAGGCATTGAGGCCTTCGGCTGACCGTTCACAGGCAGCTCCATCTTATAGAAAGGTTCCTTCGAGACAGGAGGAATTGTCGTGTGCGCGTGACGATCTGCTTGAATCGCCGGTTTTTCAAAAAGAATCGGAAGCGCTGTCGCCAAGGCAGCCACAAGCACCACCGCCCCCACCACACGGTGGCGGAAGCGAGTTTTGATTTGGCTTACTTCCATCTCTTTGTCATCACCAAGATGGTCGAGCTCCGTCGCCCCCTGTGCCTCAGGGTTCTTCCAGAAAGCTTCTTCTTGGGTAGGCTTATTGGACTCTTGCATTTACTCACACAAGCGGCAGCGCCGCGGTTACGGTGACAAAGGAACCAAAGATAATAATTTTATCAATGATCGAAGCCGTCTGTTTGGCTCGGTCAAACGCCTCTTTGACATCGGCGCAAACTTGAATGGCCTCGGGGCTGACACTTGCTTCAAGCATAACGCGGTAAAGCTCTTCGCTTGTGGCTCCGCGCGGTCCGGGCAAACCGGTAATAAACCACTGATCAATCACGCCCGACATAATTTTGACCACATCAAGCATGTCTTTGTCCGCAAGCATCCCGAAAACGGCTATCGTTTTACCCTCAGTACCCAAGTCTTTCACATTTTGAGCCAACACATTGGCCGCATGGGGGTTGTGCCCCACATCCAAAATAACCGTCGGGTCAGACTGAACCTTTTCAAATCGGGCGGTCACCCGAACAGTTTTCAGTCCCTCACAGACATTCTCTTCGGTCACAGGCAGCACATTCGATAAAGCCACAATGAGCGCCAGCACCCCCGCAGCATTATCCATTTGGTTTCGTCCCGCCAAAGCCGGTTTCGGTAAATTCCAATCCACATTTCCCATTTGAAAATGCATGTGCTCACTGTCTGATTCTTTGACTGAAAAATCCCGATTGACCAATAAAAGTTTGCTCTTAAGGGCCTCAGCGTATTGGACAAGCTTCACCGGAGGATTTTTATCGGCGCAAACAGCGACATGACCCTCGCGGTAGATATGAGCTTTTTCCCAACCGATGGCTTCACGCGTATTGCCAAGGTATGCTTCGTGGTCCACGCCCACCGTCGTGACAATGGCGGCCGTGCTGTCTAATGCATTAATGGCATCGAGTCTGCCGCCCAGACCGATTTCCAAAATCACTACATCAGGCTTGGCATTTTGAAAGGCTTTCAAAATACCCAAGGCAGTGAATTCAAAATACGTCAGTCCTAACCCGTCTCGCGCCGCTTCCACTTCTTTAAAAGCACTCACAAGTGTGGCATCGTCCACCTCTTTGCCGTCGATCTTCGCTCTTTCGTTAAAGTGCAGCATATGAGGCGACGTGTGCATGGCGGTTTTGTAGCCCGCTGCCCGATAAATGGATTCGAGCATCGCGCAGGTACTGCCCTTGCCGTTGGTACCGGCTACAGTGATAACCGGGCATTCAAAACGAATGTTCAGACGCGCAAGCATTGTCTTCATACGCGTTAAACCCAACTCGATCACATTTTCAGGGTGTGACGCGAGAATGTAGTCCAACCATTCGTTTAAAGTATCTTTACCTTGAGACATTTCTTAGTCCAAAAATAACGCGACCACGCACCATAGCGTGGTCTGTCCGCGTTATTTTAAATTGTTTTGGCTACGAGCCTTATTCAGCATCGGTAATGCGTTTTCTCATCAGCATCGCCATGATCTCAGCGATATTGGCGCGCATTTCCCGACGGTCGACGATCATATCAATCGCACCTTTCTTTAACAAGAATTCGGAGCGCTGGAAGCCGTCAGGTAATTTTTCACGAACCGTCTGCTCAATCACGCGAGGTCCTGCGAAACCAATAAGAGCCCTCGGTTCTGCGATCACCACATCGCCCATAAAAGCAAAGCTTGCGGAGACGCCGCCCATCGTCGGATCGGTCAACACCGAAATAAAGGGCAGGTTTTCACGAGCAAGGCCGGCAATCGCAGCTGTAGTCTTTGCCATTTGCATCAAGGACAAAAGACCTTCCTGCATACGGGCGCCGCCTGAGGCCGCAAAACAGATAAAGGGGCACTTCATTCTCGTGGCTTCGGCAACGCCTCTTACAAAACGTTCGCCCACCACTGAACCCATAGAGCCGCCCATAAAATTAAATTCAAACGCCGCCACCACAACCGGAAGTCCGCGAAGCGTACCGCGCTTGACAACCAAAGCGTCCGTTTCACCCGTTTTCTGTTGAGCCTGAGCCAAACGTGCAGGATAGGGCTTACTGTCAACAAACTTCAAGGGGTCCGTCGGCTGCACTTCCTGAGTGATTTCAACTTGGTTTTGAGCGTCGAGAAAATTTTCCACTCTTTCACGTGCGCCGATACGCATGTGATGCCCGCACTTGGGGCAGACCATAAGAGAGTCGCGCAATTCTTCGGTATAAAGTACTTGCTCGCAGCTCGGGCACTTCGTCCACAAGCCCTCCGGAATCATGCTTTCCTTTTTATCAGGATGCTCTGAGTCCGACTTATGAATGCGAGGCAATAACCGATCGATCCAACTCATAAAAATGTCCTTTAAAACAATTCCGTACGATTACACGATTGTGGATTTTAACAAATTCAAGAGCCTTCTCTAATGCCTCTTTTCAGTTATTTTCCATGGTACAGTCAGCTGACCTGCAAAGATGATTCAAGATTTAATTCCAAAATGAGAGGAGATGTGAGCAAACTTAATGATTTAAAGCATACTTTAAACAGTCCAATTTTTTGGAAAATTTAAAATATGCTTTAAACAGTTTTGAAGTTGAGTTCCGAACTTTTGACTCATTCACAATCAGATGACTACGAAATTAGTTTTTTTGATAATTACACGCTGAATATTTTGTTAACCAACTCCCCGTTTTTTTGCTAATTATCTATTTTAACTTTTTGATTTTATAGAATAATGTTAAAATAGATTTTCTGCCCATAAAGAAGGGCTGTAATCGGGTAAATAGGGTGCATTCGGGTATTTGACACCCACCAGATAAAGACCGCCTGCGGCAAAGGTAGGAGCCGCAATCGTGCGATCTCGTGCTTCAAGGACTTCTTTAAACCACTCTACGCTTTCGCGACCGGTACCAACATAGACAAGGCTGCCTACAATGTTGCGAACCATATGATGCAAAAACGCATTAGCTCTTAAACGAATACCGATCATTTTGCCTGTACGTTTAACGGTCACTTCATGCATGGTACGAATCGGGCTTTTTGCCTGACACTCGGAGGCTCTGAAACTCGTAAAGTCGTGCTCGCCCAATAGGTATTGAGCCGCCTGCTGCATCTTGACTTCATCGCAGGGGCGAAACACCCAACCGACCAATCCGTCTGTCAGAGGTGATCTCACCGGATCATTTAAAAGCCAATACTCATAAGTGCGTTCTGTCGCACTAAAGCGCGCGGAAAAATCTTCCGGTACCTCATAGGCCCAGCGAACAGCGACGGACGGTGGCAAAAAGGTATTGACACCCCTCACCCACGCAGTCATCGGACGAAAGACAGGCGCCTCAAAGTCCACCACTTGATGCGTGGCATGAACACCCGTATCGGTGCGCCCAGCGCATACAGTCGAAATCGGCACTGTCGCAAACGCTTTCAGTGCCGATTCCAACGTGTCTTGCACATTCGGCACTTCGGGCTGGGTTTGCCAGCCGCAAAACGCCGAACCGTTATATTCAATACCTAAAGCAACCCTCATCAGCCGCGCTCATGAACTTGCTTTAAAAGGGCTTCAGCCTGTGCCTTATCGGCGGCACTGCCCTTTTGCAAAACTTCCTGAAGAAGAGCGATCGCTTCATTCTTCGCACCGATTGAAATAAAGGAGCGTGCCATATCAAGCGAGTCCTTCATCCCATGATCATCAACGGGAGCCTGAGCTTTGGCAGGTTGAGAAACCTTAGGCGCAGCGGGCTTAACCTCAAGGGGCTCATCGTCGGCCACCAGGTCAAAGACGTTGGCAGACGGAGTCGGCTCAATCGTTTTGGCAGGAGCCTCAGGAGCACTTGCCACCGGTGCAGGTTTCACAGGAGCCGGCTGAATCGGCGCTCGCGGTTCTTCACGACGGGGCGCATGATTGATTGTTTCAATCGGGCGTGCAACACTCTGCTGAGCCGGATGCTGAGTTCTGGGTGCTTGGCGAACCACCGGTTCTTCACGCACCTTGCTCTGCCCCTTATTCATCACTTTCTTAAAGGACTGGAAGTCCACATAACGGCCTTGCTTTGTGCGCCAGTAAATAAATCCAGCTGCACCCAGCATGAGCACAATCAAGAGGTACCAGAACCAGGAAGAGGATTCTTCTTCAACCGGAGCTTCTTCCTCAGTCATGATTTCAAGCGTGGGCATCGACTCTTGGGCTGAGGGTGTTTGCTCAGTCACAGAACCTTCTGCAGGCGTGACGGGTTCGGGCGGAGGTTCAACTGCGGCGGGCGTTTGAGACTCTGACGCAGGTTCAGCCGCCTTATCAGCAGGCGTCAAATCACCGGCAGCAGCTGGCGTCGGCGTTACGACTGCGGGCTCTGCCACAGGCGTCTTCACCTCTTCAACAACCGCCGGTTCCTTGACTTCCTTGGTTTCTTTAACTTCCTTCACAGGCGCGGGCTTTACAGCCGGTGCCGGTTTTTTCGCTTTCGGCTTTTCAATGGGTGCCGGGCGCTGAGCCACTTCATCAATGTTGAGGCCCTTTTGGACAATCTCGCGGGCGGTCTGTGCATTGATGGATTCGACCAAAGAGGCTGACGGTGCAGTAACCTTCGCTCCCGCCTTTAACTGTCTGACGTTACCCGCAGGGAATGCCTCGGGGTTGTGAATCGCCAAGGCCACAAGCACCTGATTGACGCTCGCATTGGGATAGCGCTTTTGATAAAGAACGCCAAGAGACCACGGCGTGTAACCGGCTTCTATCAAAACGGGCTTACTTAAGTCGTAGTTTTTCGCCTGCATGCGCTCAAGCGGCGTCATTGCCTCTTGAGATGCGGCTTGAGGTTGTGCAGCGGGTTTGGCTGCACGAGGTGCCGTTTGAGTTGCAACCTTGGGTGCTGCAGCCACAGGTTGAGCTTCAGTCACAGGAGCTGCTCCCATCGCCACCACTTCCACGGGCTCCACAGAACCCGTAGCACCGATATGAATGTTGTACTGACGCACCGTCACCCGACCGCCTTCATTTAATTCCACCAAAAGCGGGAATGCGCGTTCAACCGCGGGACGGTTAGCGGTAATTCGAAGTGTCAGAGGCGACTTGCTGATCAAAGCCAAATTAAGGCCTTTAGCCGTTTGCGGCATCGTAATGCCGTACTTGGCATAGGTGTCCGCGGGAGCCAAACGGGCAGTGAGCGACGTCCCGGTGGGCGAGACATCATGCACTAAAAAAGTCGCCTGGAAATTCTGACCGGCTTGGCTAGTGACCTGCAGCTGACCGAGATAGGCAGCCTGCGCCGTCGCGCCGATTGCAAGCATCACACCCAAAACCAAGCTCTTTTTGGAAAAACTCTTCATATCGTAGCCCCCGATACCCGTCGCCAAATTGTGTTTTTGCCCTGTACGACAGGCATTTTTCTGAAACCTTCACAGCGTTGAATCATTGCTGATAATGATTCACGTATACTTGTCGCATTTTAAAGAGGTCCCTTTGATTTTTGGGGATTTTTAACGATTGGGAACGAAAAAAATGTCAGTAGATCGCCAATGGCTCATCGATGCGTTAAGTGACGCACTTGAAACACTTGCCGAAACCGTTCAAAGACTTGAAGATGATCGACTTGATCCCGAGGAAATCATGCTTGAGGATTTGGCCAATGTTTACGCAAAACTCAACTTTGCCGTGAACACCGCAGAAACGGGACCGTCTGCCATCGACACCACGGACCACGATCAATTGATCCAGTGGCCCGAATGCATGCCTTTTGACAGAGAAAGCGATCTTTCTCAGATGTCGTAGCGAGGTTTGAGGTGACGGGATCTTAACCCCATCACCACGAGCAATCCGAAGTAAACAATCAAAGCGGCAGTAATGTAAAGCAAGACAAGACCCGCTCGCTTAACCCATTCGCTTTGCATGCCGGCCCAGTCCACCCCCTGCTGCAGGAAAATGATCGCTGCAGACATTGCCACTGTGGCGACAATAATGCGGGCAAACCACAGCCCCCAACCGGCTATCGGCTGATATTGACCGCGACGGATGAGAATCACCAAAAGAGTAGCAGCATTGATGCAGCTGCCCACACCAACGGAAAGTGCCAACCCTGCGTGGGCAAAAATCGGCACAAAAACAATGTTGCAAAGCTGAACGCACACGAGACTCACCGCTGCCACCTTTACGGGCGTTCGGATGTCTTTTCTGGCGTAAAAAGCAGGGGCCAAAATTTTGATGGCAATCAGTCCCAACAAACCGAATGAGTAGCCCATCACCGCCAAACTCGTTTGGTGAACATCAAACACCAAAAAATTTTTGCCCTGATAGAGAAACGCCACTAAAGCTTCAGCCATCAAACCTAAACCTGCCGCCGCCGGAATTGCCATCAACACAACAAGGCGCAAACCGTTGTCCAAAAGGGCGTTGTAGCGGACAAAGTCATTTTTGGCGAAAGAGGCTGAAAGACTTGGCAATAGAACCGAACCCAACGCCACTCCTAATAAGGCTGTGGGAAATTCCATCAAGCGGTCGGCAAATGACAACCACGTCACAGAACCGGTTCCCAAACGAGAAGCGATATTCGTGTTGATCAACAGCGAAAGCTGAGCCACCCCTACCCCAAAGAGCGCCGGAATCATCAGCTTCATGACCCGGATGACCGCCGAGTCTTTAAGCGCCTTTAGAGGATTCACCGGGTGAGGCAAAACTCCTAATTTTTTCAATGACGGAATTTGAATGCCCAACTGTAAAACACCACCCACAATCACCGCGGCGGCCAGGGCAAAAATCGGCTCTTGCAAGTGAGGCGTCAACAATAACGTAAACGCGATGAAAGATAAGTTAAGAAGAACAGGGGTAAAGGCGGGAATGGCAAAATGCTTCCATGTGTTTAGAACGCCCGCGCTCATGGCCACAAGGCTCATAAAGAAAATATAAGGGAACATCCAACGGGTCATTTCGGTGGCGAGATCAAACCCCTCGGGATTTTCCGCCAAACCGCCCGCTATCAACCAGACAAGAGCCGGCGCAATCAGCACTCCCAAAATGCTCACTAGAACCAAAACGCTCGCCAATAGACTAAATACCCTATCGATAAAACTGCGAACTTCCTCTTCGCTTTTGGTGGCTTTAACGTCCGATAGCATTGGAACGAAAGCTTGTTGAAAAGCCCCTTCGGCAAATAGCCGTCGAAGCATATTCGGCAGTCGAAAAGCCACATAAAAAGCATCCGTAGCCGCGCTAGAACCGAAATAACGCGCTATCAACATGTCACGCACAACACCCGTGATGCGGGACAAAAGTGTCAGCGAAGAAACCGTGGCCGCGGCCTTAATTAAACTCATTGCTTAAACCCCAATATTTTTAAGCTTTACGACATAAGTGCGGGTAAAACTATACCAAAACGTTTCATTCTAGAATCATCAAAAGCAATAACAAAGAGCTCAGAACAAATAGAGGGGGGCAGCCTGGCGAACAAAGACGGTGTTTCAGGCAAATCAAGCTGAGCCTGAGGCTTTGGGCTCTTTGCGTTTGTACTCCAAAAACCTGCAGAACTAAACAGGGCTGAAAGTGTTTAACTCTCAGCCCTGCTTTTTTCGCTCAAATGAGGATTAGAAGAGATACTTCATACGCGCTTCGATAGCAACGTCAGAACGTTCTTCGTTACCCCAGTTGTAGCCGGCGTTCAAGCCGAAGCGGAACTTATCGGTAGCGGCTTCAACTCCCAATTGAGAGCGAACTTGAATGTCATCGGCGAAGGTGAAGTTGTAGTTGCTGGATGCCCCGGCAAACTTAACCTTGCTGTCGATGTCACGGTCAGCAGCGGTCGGAACAACTGCCAATTCAAACGTCGGCTTGATGTTCATGCCGCCAGCGGTTTCAAAGCTCTTGGCAATCTTGGCACCGATCGGGAATTCGATGGCAGTCGCATTGGAGTCTTCCACACGGACACCGTGACCGGCAGAGTAGCCGTCGCTGCGGACGTGGTAGATATCCATGCCGACAAACGGTGTGAGTTCAGCCCAACCCAAGTTCAACGTCTTTTGAGCCTGGATGCCTGCTGAATACACGGTTGTGTCGGTATCAGTGTCGATGTCGGCGATACCCTTCATCTTCATGTCGCTCTTTAAGAGTGTGGCGGAAACGTCACCCAAGATATCCACAAAACCAACCGTAGTGCGACCGTAAACGCTGATGCCATAGTAGTCGAATTCATCCTTGGCATCGACGTCATCGTTGTCTGTGTCACCGGAGCCGGCGGCCAAAGCCACACCGAGCGAGAAGTTATTGATCTTGCCTTCTGCGCCGATGGCAATACCGTAGTGATCCGTTTCGGTATTAATGTCTTGAGCACCGCTGGAGATGCCGTCTAACTTAGTTTTGCCGCCCATCACATGAGCCCAAAGGCGGGGTTCTTGATCCATGGAGGATTCAGAACGCACGATTTGACGGAAGTCCCGGGCACGGTCATAAGCGTTGGTGAAGATCGACAAGGCACCACCCACGTTCATTGCGGCATCAAAGCGTTGTGCAATGGAAGCCAAGGAAGCGTTGCCGCTCACATCGGTCAACAAGGCATTGACGTAGTCATTGGCTTCGCCGTTGGCGACCATGCCGGCGTTAGCCAATTCGCTTCCTTGCATCAAATCGCCGAAGATCATGCCGGCGTCTTCCAAGTTCACGGTGAAGGAGCCGTCCCCGTTACCGGTGATACCCCATAAAGCGTTACCGGACTTGATCTGGTCATCCGTCCAAATGTTGCCTGTTGTGTCATCAGTTAATCGGTAGGTTTCGCCATTCTTCATGGAACCGACAATGATCGCTTGAGAGGCGGAATCAACATTAAAGGTATCGGCAGTGATTAAAGCTTCACCGGAAGTCAGACTAGAGACGTCCGCAACGAGTACCGAGTTCTTGCCAAATACAACAGAGCCGGCTGCAGGCGCTTGATAAGCTTTCAAGGAACCATCAACAACTAAAGCTCCTTGATCGGCGGCGCTGACGGTGATTGCTTGAGAAATGTAAGCCGCAGCCAGAACACCATTTTCTCCACCCCAAGTGACCTGATTACCAAAGACGGATAAGAAGTCATTCGTAGCGGAATCACCAAAGACGACATAGCTGTTTTCACCGGCCACAATCTTGGCATCAATCGTGGCTTTTTTGAAGACTAAGCTTGACGCATCGGTAATCGTCATGCCATCTTGCCAAGCAGGATCAAGGAAAATGCCCATGCCGTTTAACTTGGAGTCAGCACCGATCACGAGGCTGCCCTTGCGGCTTTCGGTATCTTCATCTCCGAGAGTGCCGACATTCATGACGCTATCGTCTTTACCTGTTAAGTTGGCGACTTCAACGGAACCGGTCACGGTGTGATTGCCGTTCTTGATGGTCATGTCCGCAACTGAAGTATGTCCTGCGTCAGAGGCGATGGTGGAGTTGCCGCTTAAAGTCATCTTTTCGACATTAGCTTGACCATTGTCTTTGACGTTGAAAGTGGAACCTTCAGTCATGGTGACGTCAGCCACCTCATAGGTACCGCCCGCAACGCTCATTTCACCGTTTACCGTAACAGCAGTTGAGAGCTTACCGGAAGTGTTATTGGAAGCAGCATCGCCTAATTGCAAAGATCCATCTACGGTAATGGCTTTTTCGCCCTCACCTTCAAAGCTGATTAATTCTTTGTCGTCCCCGCCAACCAGCGTAATGGAATTGTCTTTATCAATTGCAACTTCATCAATTCCGTCGGCAACTTTAATGGAGGAGACACCGAAACTCTTACTGATTGTTGATGTGCCGCCTTCAACAGTATCAGAGTCTTTGCCGATTGAAACATCTACGTTAGAGTGAATGGTGTTACCATCATCAACGACATCGTCGATATCCAAGTCGCCCTCAACATCAACAAGAGTGCCGTTGAAGACCAATCTTGTACCGCCACTAATCAGTCCCGCGGCACTATTGGCATAGAAGGAGTTGTAAAACTCATCGTTAAAGGCAATGGAGCCGCCCGTAAAGGTCACGTGCTGTCCGTTGCCGTTTAATTCACCGGCCTCTGTCGCTGTTCCATCTTCGCCCAAGGAAATCGTAAAGATTTGATCCGTCGTTGTTGTTAAAGCGCCGGTGTTGATGACGAGTTGGGAATTACCCGAAAGATTAAGTGAAGAAGCGTTTAGATTACCATTTAACGTTACCGTACCGGAACTGAGAGTAACGTCTGAGTTAAATAACCCGGCGCCTGAGACTGTCAAGGCGTCGCCAACGTTATCATCGTTAAGCGCTAGAGTGACATCGGCACCATCGCGGGCTTCAAGTTCTTCGATGTCAATAAGCTTACCGGCAAAAGTACCCTGATATTCAGAACCGAAGGCAACCTTAGCCGTACCTTCCACTTGGCTGTCGAAAGCATCGCCGTGAACTTCACTAACGGTAACGCTACTGTTTTCAATAACTAATGTGGAGTCGCCCTTGACATTGCTGCCTTCTCCAGACCCAGCCAGATAGACTTTACCTACAGAGGAGTTCCCAGCCAAAGTTATAGTGACATTGCCTGCAACAGAGGCATCACCGTAACCCGCTTCCGGCGTACTTTCATCTCCAAAAATGACGCCCGAAGTGTTGCCTGAAGCGATGACGGTTTGAACGGTACTATCTGTTAACGTAATATCAACACTTCCTTTGACCGCAGCGGAAAGACCGTTATAACGATACCCTCCATCTAACTCATCCTCGTCAGCGTCATTTTGTGTGCTTCCTCCGCCCATGACGTATAAAGGATTGGAATTTTTAATATCCAACACAACGCCACCTAAAACTTCGGATGTGCCTCGATCCATGGCTATACCACCACCCATGATTATGCTTAAGTCTTGGTCATAGGCGGAATTGTTAAATGTCAAATTATCTGCTTTGACTAAAACAGATCCGACATTAGCGAACGTGTTTTCTCCCCAGGAATCGCCGCCTGCGTAGATAGCTCCTCCTTGAGCAAAATCAGAGTTTTCTACATTGATAGTCACAGATCCAGTGACAGAAGCCGTAGCCGGAGGTGCGTTTTCAAATTCCGGATCTCCCCCGTCGGCGCGTCCACCGCCGTTAATTTCAAGTTCAGTCGCATAAACATTAGAAACGTTAATAGTGACATTCCCATCAACTGTTGCATCACCGGTGAACGTTCCAACTCCACCACCGCCCCAAACACTTCCATCTAATTTATGAGGGGCGGATTGTGAACCAATATCTCGAATGTTAAGCTCAACATTTCCTTTAACTTTGGCATTGTTATTTGAGGTGCCTGAAGATGCATCGCTGATTGAGCCGTAAACAAGTCCAGCGCCATAAATGTATGCCTTTGAAAATTCTGATTTATCAAGGGTAGCTTGGCTTAAATTAAATACAACGTTTCCTTCGGTATTTGCGTCGTAACCGGAGGTCCATTCATGATCGCCATACATTTCTTTAAGCTGATCAGCAAATTCTTTAGGACCATTGTTTATGTAATCCGCTCCGACTAGCTTAATTCGATCGTCATCAATGAGACCATCGACTTGTGTGTCAAAGCCATTGTGTTGATAGGCATTTGCTTGCAGAGCACCCAAGGCCATAATGAGTGCTACGGATAACTTTGTGAGAGTTTTTTTCTTCATAGCGTTTAAAGAAAAGGAGTTATACGAATTTTCAAACGATACCCCCCCCCCCGGGTCTATAAAGTCAAGGTTATATGGCCGTGTTGTTATTTCCTGCATAATCATTTCGACAAATGAATTGGAAGTTATCGTGTCAAACCAACGTGGAATACCGAGCTCTGTTGAGCGAAGAAACGCCCGGAAAAAGCGTGCTCACGACGCTGGCAAACACTTAGGTATAAAAAATAATTAGCGCCTGCTGCAGGTTGTTGTATTTTTTACCTATTACCTTTGGCAAACAATCTAGTTCCAGAGGTCAATGGCATCGAATTTTTCAATTTTTCTCTTGTTACCCATAAAACTTTTTGCTAAACTTGGGGACTTTTCCAAGGGAGTGTTCTTCGTGGACGTATCGTTATGCCCGAAAGAACCGTAAACAATCCGTTGGAATGAACTGATTCACCAGCCGCTTCCGACTCTGTGCTGCAAGCGTATTTCAATGCTCAATGCCTTTGAAAGCGGCTGTAATTAACAGCCGTAACTTTTTATATAAGGCAAGGAACTAACAATGGCTAATACCAAACAAGCTCGTAAGCGCGCCCGTCAAGCTGTTGCGCGCAACCAGCACCTTTCTGCTCAACGTTCTCAATATCGCACCGCCATCAAGGCTGTGCGTAAGTTGATTGTCGCCGGCGACAAGGCTGCCGCCTCTGACGCTTTCGTGAAGGCTCAAAAGATCATCGACACGATGGCCGGTAAGAGCGTTTTGCACAAGAACGCCGCTGCTCGTCATAAGAGCCGCTTGGCTACCGCTATCAAGGCGATGGCCTAATTTTTAAGTTCTAAAGACTTAAATTCCCAACGGGGTTGATTCCGACGAATCAGCCCCGTTTTCATTTTGCCCTTTTACTAAGTCCCAAACGCGATTGACTGCGCACAAAAATCGAAGCTGTTAAAAAATCTTCCCATGAAGATAAAAAGAAGCGTAGATTAGGGAAAGAAATTGCACTTTTGCAATTGTTAAGGAGGTCCCTATGCAATTATCTAAAATCGCAACAGGTGTTTTGGTGGCAGCTGCTTTGACGGCTTCCAGTCTTTCTTTTGCCGCTGACCGTCCCCGCGATATGGGCATTGAAATCGGTGTTTTGAATCCGGGCGCCAACAATGCCATTACAGACGTTAAAGGTGTTCTCGTCGGTCAGGTCACTCTTGTTGACGACAAGAAAGGGATGCACACAGGTGTTACGGCAATTGTTCCCCATACAGACAATATCTTTAAAAACAAGGTTCCTGCCGGCGTGTTCCTTGCCAACGCTTTCGGCAAAATGACCGGATATCCTCAAGTTAAGGAATTGGGCAACATTGAAACGCCGATTGTTTTAACCAATACACTTAATGTGGCTGCCGGCATTGACGGCATTATTGACTACACATTCTCCTTTAAAGAAAACGGTGATGTGCGCTCAGTCAATGCAATTGTCGGTGAAACAAATGACGGAGGCATCAACGATATCCGAGCCCGCTTCGTTAAGCCCGCCGATGTGTTAAAGGCTATTCAAAGTGCCAAATCCGGTCCGGTTGAAGAAGGCTGCGTGGGTGCGGGCACTGGCACCAAAGCATACGGTTTCAAGGGCGGCATCGGAACAGCTTCACGCGTTTTGCCGAAATCCATGGGCGGCTATACAGTGGGCGTGCTGGTACAGACCAACTTTGGCGGTCTTCTCAACATTGACGGTGTTGAAATCGGAGAAGCCTTAGGTGGTTACCCGTATCAAAAGGAAATTGAAAGCGCAGACGGCTCCATCATGATGATTGTGGCAACCGACGCACCGTTAAGCGCCAGAAATCTGGAACGTGTGGCCAAACGTGCTTGGCTTGGTATGGGTAAAGCGGGCGGTATTGCCTCTAATGGCTCAGGCGACTTTGTCATCGCTTTCTCCACAAACGAATCCATGCGCGTGCCTTATGACGCCAAAGCCAACGAAACTCTGAAGCGTGATGTTGTACAAAATGACAATATGACGCCTTTGTTCATGGCAACAATAGAAGCAACAGAAGAAGCTATTGTGAATTCGTTATTTGCTGCGAAGGATACCAAGACCTATAAAGGAACAACAGTCAAAGCATTGCCTGTAGACAAGGTTATGCAATTGATGAAAGAACACAACAAGATTGTGTCCAAAAAGTAACTTTTAAGGTCTGACTTGGGAATCCGCCTGAGTTCTTGTGTGCAAAGGCGGATTCTTTTTTTTTCGTTCCGGTAAAAAAATGGGGCTGGTTCAAACGAATCAACCCCGTTCTTACTAAGTGACTTTCTCGAAACAGACTACTTTTCAATCTCGTATGGCCAGTCCAAAATACCGCCCATGTCATAGACATGCGTGTAGCCTGCAGCCTGGAGTTTGAGCATCGCATAGTGACTGCGAACGCCTGATCGGCAATAAATCAGAATCGGATGATCGAGATCTTCAGGCAACGACTCGGGTCTCACTCCTTCTTCAATATCGTCGTTATCCAACAATACTGCACCCGGAATATGTCCCCAGTTGTACTCGTGCTCATGGCGGACGTCCAAAATTAAAACTTTGTCGCCCAACTGCTCCATCATCTTTTTGCCTTCCTGAGCGGTAATGGCCATGGCACTACTCTCCCTTAAACTTCACTTTCAAAATACCGACGCCCTGCACGCCGCCTTCGAGCACATCGCCGGGGTGAATCGTACCGATCCCGGCAGGGGTCCCCGTCATAATCAGGTCGCCGGGCTTTAATTCGTAGAGCGTCGAGATGTAGCTGATAATCTCTGCCACATTCAGAATCATTTCTGCCGTTGTGCCTTCCTGACGCTTTTCATTATTAACGTAAAGCCAAACCTTCATCGGTTCATTGTCAGGAGTTCTTGAGGCAGGTTTTAAAGCCGTCATCGGTGCCGACTCATCAAAGGCTTTCGCTGTAGCCCAGGGCTGCCCCTTGGCGCTGCTCGCACGCTGAAGATCGCGTCTCGTTAAATCAAGTCCTGCCGCATAGCCCCAGACATAGTCCATCGCTTTTTCGACGGGAATATTGCGTCCTGCCTTACCGATTGCCACCACCAACTCGATTTCATGCTGCAAGTCTTCTGTTGCACAAGGGAAATCCAATTCCAGCGTCTTTACCTCTGGTGCATACACGGCGGCATCTGCCGGTTTCAAAAAGAGACTCGGAGGTGTTTTTTCTCCCAAAGCAGAGTTAACAGCCGCGTAATTGCGGGCAACCCCATAGATACGATGAATTGGGAAATACAGGTTCGGTTCTCCATCAATCGGAAGAACAGGCAACGGAGCCGGAGCAAACAAAAACGACATTTTTTAACCCTATGAAAAAGGGGACAGTTCTCAGACGAACCATCCCCTATTGATCAGAAATTATTACGCTTCATCTCTGACGGGACGCACCGGATTGGGCATACCGCGCACCCAGAGATAGAACTGATAAACGTAGCCGCTTACAGCGTAGCAGCAGAAAACGATAAAGGCTGACAAGGACGGGTTGCTGGAAAAGCAAATAAAGGCAACTGCCGCGACCAACACCACCCAGAAGGGAATCGTGCGCACAAAGCCCATGTTCTTGCCGCTAAAGAAGGGAGCGTTGGAAACCATCGTAACGCCTGCGTAAATGCAAAGCACTGCCGTGATATGAGGCACGTATTGCGTAAGCGTCGGTGTAAGTTGCCCTGCCACAGCCAGCCACACAAAACCCATCACCAAAGCGGCACCCGCAGGACTAGCCAAACCTTGGAAAAAGCCCTTGTCGATAAAGCCGATATTGGCGTTAAAGCGAGCCAAACGGACACCGGCGCCGGCACAGAAAATAAAGGCTGCAGCCCAACCCAAGCCTCCGAAATCCTTTAAGGCAAATTCATAAGCGATCAAAGCGGGGCAGACACCGAAAGCGGTCATATCGGCAATAGAGTCAAACTGCTCGCCGAAGCTGCTTTGCGTATGCGTGAGGCGTGCCACACGACCGTCCATGCCGTCTAAGAGCATGGAGATGAAAATCGTTGCCGCAGCGATACCGAATTCACCGGCCATGGCTTGCGTCACGCCCCAGAAGGCGCAGATAAGTGAACCCATGGTGAAAGAGTTCGGCAAAAGATAAATACTGCGGGCGCGCGCTTCTTTAATGCGTTCCTTGATGTTAGCTCGAGGAGAACGACGAATTTTTCGCATAGTAAAACCTTTTCCTGTGTCCTGTTTTTAGGCTTTGGGAGCCAATTTAGCCAAAATAGTTTCGGTGCCGAGCACCTTTTCACCAATGGTGACGCAAGGTGTTGCATCCGTGGGCAAATAGACGTCCAGACGGCTGCCGAAACGAATGAAGCCGTAACGTTCGCCCTTGGTGAGCTCGTCGCCCTTTTGGATGTAGCAAAGGATGCGGCGAGCGACGAGCCCTGCCACTTGGACAACCGTGATGCGGTTGCCGTCGTTGACACGAACGATCACAGCATTGCGCTCATTTTCAGTACTGGCTTTATCAAGATCCGCATTTAAGAATTTGCCGGGATAGTACTGAACATCTTCCACCGTTCCGTTGACCGGAAAACGCTGGCAGTGAACGTTAAAGAGATTCATGAAGACGCTGATTAAAATCGCCTCTTCATTGGTAAAGGGGTCAATGGTTTTTTCAACCTTTACAACCTGGCCGTCTGCAGGCGACAAAACCGCTTCAGGCATTGTCGGCACTGTGCGGGGAGGATCACGGAAAAACTGCGTGACAATGAGAAAAAGAATCCACAAAAGCGCCGCGATAAATCCAAATCCTGCAAACGCGGTCCACAAAAGAGCCAAAAGAAAAGTACCGCCGATAAAAGGCCAACCTTCACGGGCCAATATGGGGTGAGGGTACTTTGGGTTCATGAGTCTGATCTCCCTGACTAAATTCAACCTGCTTATTGTACGCTATCGGCGGTCTTTTCCGCCTTTTGAGTCCATGTTAACCGCAAAATAATTTTCTTGAAGACTCTGTTAAAGGAATGTAACACTTTTGTATATAACGAAAGCCCATCTTTTAATCGATGAGCTTTCGTAAAAAATTTAATTTTCGAGATATTAGCGCTTAATTAATACTTCAGCAGTCACGGTCAAACTCAAGTCACTGGTGCCCGCTTCGACCACTGGTGCCGGTACGGCAGAATCCATTGCCTTAGCCGACGCTCTCATCAGCACATTCATCGGACGAGGCGTGCCGTTGCTGCCAAAACGCAACGCTTGAAGTTCAACCTTGGCGGGACTGCTGCCCACTGACTGGGCAATCCACACCGCGCGCCGCGTCGCATCGGCTACCGCCATCTTGTAAAGGGACTCATCCTGCTTGGCTTTGGCTTCATCAGAGACTCGGAAATTCAGATTATCAAGCGCCAAAGTGCCGTTGACCTTTTCAATAACCTGAGGCACCAAATCAATGTTGGGGGCAATGACTTCCAATGATTGCGACACGCGCCAGGCAACAATCTTCGGTGTTTGATTGCCCTTTGTTTCTCCGTAGACCGGGTAAGAATTCATCGACTGAGTCTGAAGCTGCAGCTGATCGCTTACTGCTTTAATTTGCGTCAAACCTTCGTTCATCGTTTTAATGGCTTGAGCGGTGGCTTCTTTCAACGTTTTTGCTTGGGAAGACACTGACCAATACATTTGCGCTTCGTCGTTCGGTATAGTGACCGACGCAGTTCCCGTCACAGTCATTGTCATGCCTTTTTCAGACAACACGGTTCCGTTCATCGAGTCAGCTGCCATCGCCGCGGACATCGTCATTGCTAACACACCGGCTGCAGCCATCTGAGTAATTTTTTGCATTGAGTTTCTCCCTTAAAAATTTGACTGATTCACCCTTATTTTAGGGGTATAACTCGAGTAAAATGTGTCATTATTTTCCTTTCTGTATCAGCTTATTAAAACGAGAGTGTTATGAATCCGATTGTTGTTTGCCGATTACCGAATCATGTGGGTGACTGCTGCATGACTTTGCCCTCTTTGCGTTTGCTTGAAGCAAGCGGTTTCACCCCCTACCTGGTTGGCAAGCGATTTGCCGAAGACTTAATGCTCGGTATGGGGTGGCGCTTTGATCCCATTGAAGGTCACGTAAGCGAAGACCTTCAGCGACTCCACTATTTATCAGAACAACTCAATAAACCCTTAGGATTGCTTTTCCCGAATTCTTTCGGTTCCGCGCTTCAGTTTCGTTTAGCAGGCATCCGCGCAGCGGGTTTTCCCACTGACGGTCGTTTTCTTTTACTCGATCAAAAAGTGCCTGAACCTGAAAAAAATATTCACGAAGTGGAGCGCTTCTTTGCGGCAACATTAGGCGCAATTAAAGCCTGGGGGAAAGAACCGGCATGGACCGAACCCACAAGTGACTTAGGGTTAAAACTTATTACCCGTCACACAGCGGGTGCCAAGAACTTGATTGAGAAATTCAATATTCCGAAGAAATTTGCACTGATTGCCCCGATTGCACGAGGCGTGCATCACGGCAAGATTAAACACTGGACCGAAATTAACTGTGTGGTCAAACCCCTGCGTGACTTAGGGATCGAACCGATTGTGTTGCCGTCTCCGGATGAAGCAGCTGACGCTAAAGTGGCATGCCCGGACGCCACGCATTTGCCGCCCACCAATCTCGGTACTTACGCTGCTTTATGCAAGGAAGCTCAGCTTGTGATTGCCAATGACTCCGGCATCAGCCACGTGGCTGCCGCCGTCGGCGCCCGTCAGATCACTTTGATCGGTGTGACGGATCCCAAGCGTACCGGTCCCTGGAATCCGAACGCCATCGTGTTGGGTGAAGAAGGACGATGGCCTTCTAAAGAGGAAGTCATCTCCAAAATTGAAGAGATTTTGAAATAACTTGAAAATTTTCTTGTGACGTTATGTCTGATAAGAATTCGGCGTCACAAGAAAATCGGAGTATTCAAATGAATGAACCTTCTTTTGCAGTTATCGTTCCTGTCTATAACTCTGCTCGCTATTTAAAAGAAACTCTTGACTCTTTATTCGCGCAGACTTATAAAAATTTTACGGTGATTGCGGTTGATGACGGTTCTACTGATGACTCAATCAACATACTCAAAGACTACGAAAGAAAAAGTTATCCGATAAAGGTCTTGGCAAAACCCAATGGCGGGGTCTCTTCAGCAAGAAATTTTGCCCTTAACTACATTGAAGCTGAAAAGCGTTTTGATTACGTGTGCTTTGTTGACTCCGATGATATCGTCACCAACGACTTTCTGGCTCAATTCGCAGATAACATTAAGCGCTTCAATGCCCCTTACCTCACCTGCGGTTGTCAAGCTTTTGATACCAGAGGTCCCCAGAATAAAACATTTAATCTCCACGAACCGATTATTCTTGACCAGGATAATATTTACGCTCACTTTTTCTCTTTAGGTCAATGGCGTAACTTTTCTTCCCCAACCTCGCTTTTTTTCATTGGAAACCGCTGCTATCGACTTTCTGGCATTTCTGGACTGCGTTTCCATGAAAAGCTCGGCAAAGGTGAAGACAAAGACTTCATGTTGAGAGCCACCCAAACGATAAATTCAGGTGTTGCTTTTTCCAACCAAACTTATTTGTACAGATTGAGAAAATCCTCACTTTCTCATAGTAAAAAGCAATATAACCAAGATATTTTGCTTTTTGACTCTTTAACAAAAGAATTCGAACATGCTGAAAACCGCTACCTTCGCAAAGGCACATTAATGCGGTTATTAAACGGGTGGTGGCAGGCTGTTCGACGCTGTTTTACTGAAAACGAGTATTCTCCCGAAAATTGGAGGGCCCTATCAGACTGTTACGAAACTATTTTGAAATTAAGCGCTGACTCTGATTTAGATAAAAAATACCGACAAAGATTTTTCCTGTTTAGATGTGGTCCCTGCATTTTGAAGATTTACTTTAAAATACTGCGAAAGAATTCACAAGGTAAAAACAAACAACGTTTTTATTTTGATTAATAACATCTCTCTATTTGGTATTAAATGTCGATCTCTTCTAAACCTCATGTAGTACTAGTGGATATTTGGCGTGTTGTGAACGCAAAAGGTGGAACGGAGAAAGTCTTTTGCGAAATGGCAAATGAGCTCACACAAAGGGGATATAAAGTAACGGCAATTTGTCATGACGAGAATCAAGGCAATCCAGGTTTTAAACTTAGAGAAGAGGTTGATTTTATCAACGCATTCCGAAAACCCTGTATTTTTGATAAAGAACCGATAAGGTCTATCAGATCTTTTCGGTTTGATCGTGAAAAAAGCAGAGAGCAAAGACATTTTGTTTCCTGCTATTGGAAAGCACAAAACATAAAACGATCTTTTAATTCCTGGGACAGGGCCGATGTTGTTATATCTTTCCAACCGGAAACAACATTTATCCTTAAAGAAATTCTTCAGCTGCCGAATCCCGTCGTCACGATGTTCCACCTTACACCAGAAAGATTTATTTCTAGTAAAAGCTACTCTTTCCGCCGCCATGCTGTTGATTCTTCAGCGTACATCCAAGTTTTGGTGCCTGAATACGTTGACATCTTAAAAAAGGTTCATCCGAACGCTAATATTGTTTGCATACCTAATGTTGCACCACAGTATGAAGATGTATCGCCGCTTACTGAAAAACGCATCATTAATGTTGCACGCGTTTCTCCTCAAAAACGACCTGATTTACTTTTAAAGGCCTTTGCCTTGATAAAGGATCAATATCCTGATTGGGCTTGTGAATGGTACGGGGAAGCCGAGGTTCACGAAGAATGTACAAGACAAATTCAAGAGTTAATTAAAAACAATAAATTGGAAGATCGCTTTTTATTCATGGGACCTACTAATGAGATTCCTAAGAAATTAAAATCCAGTTCAATTTTCGCTTTTCCTTCAGAGTACGAGGGATTAAGCCTAGCTCTACTTGAAGCCATGTCTGCGGGATTGCCTATCGTCGGCTGCGTGGATTGTCCCTCCATGAAATCTACTGTTCAAGATGGCGTTAATGGATTTTTGGTTCACCCCCAAGCGAATGAATTTGCGAAAGCTCTCTCCAAACTAATGGACAGCTACGATTTGCGCCAAAAATTAGGAACTCAATCTAAGAGCATATCCAAGATGTTCTCTCCAACTGTTGTATGGAAACAATGGGACAATCTAATCCAGTCAATCATTAAACACTAATCCAACCTTTTGTTTGAATCATTGGCATATCTCTACTTTTATTATGAAAGAGCTTTCTTTAATACCCTCAAAATTATTGTTTGTATTTGCTGTTATTAGTTGTTTTCTCATCATCCTTCAAGGGACCAGTGCTTACAAATATATTATTTATGTTCTCTCTTTTATTTCTATCATTTGCACTTACAATACGAGCAAATTTTCTTCACTTTTACCAGAACTTAAAAAAATTACGTTACCCTGGTTGCCTTGGGTCGTCTGCACAATCACATTGATGCTTATTCATGGAACAAAAGGTTTAACTAAATTTCCAAACGCGTTTCTTATTCTCTGTCTATTGTTTGTTGCCCTTAGTACCTTAAAGATAAAAAGAGAAAATTTGATTCTTTGTCTATCTGTAGGTTTATTTGTATTAAATGTAGCTATATCACTTTTTTTATATAAATACGGATTGGGCAATAACATATTTGAGGTTAACAGAAACCCCCTATTGGCAACCATTACGATCTTCAATACAACAATTCTCTCAACTGTTCTACTTAATCGAGAAACATATAGTAAAACTAGGTTTTTATTTATTTTATTGACTGTTTTATTCACACTCATTACAACAATTTTGGCACAAACTCGACATGTTCTATTAGCCTATCCTGCTTGTGCTCTAGTCTTTTTATTGTTTGCTTCCAAGGAAACAAAAAGGATTTCGCTTTATTTTTTGCTGATTTTTGTACTCATGCTTGTTTGTTTCCTTCTAACAGGGAGGCTACAGCAGGGGGTAACTGATTTAGTTCAATATTCTCACGGAAATACCAATAGCTCATGGGGATTGAGACTAGAGATGTGGAAATGGGTCATCTTGACATTTCCTGAATCTCCTATCTATGGCTGGGGAGACAATGCCGCAGAAGCAATGGAAAAAGCTGGCATCGTTCCTCCCTTAAAAGAGTGGTTTATTGCTCATTTTCATAACGACTTTCTAAATGCTCTGACCATGGGGGGACTGGTAATGGCCGGAGGTTGGGTTACTACTATTATTTGTCTGATCAAAAACAGTTATAAGGATCTACCTAGATTATGTTCTTTAGCCTCAATTCTTGCTGCCGGGCTAGTTGATCGCGACTGGTTTGATCAAGATGTGCTTTTTCCATTCGTTATCCTGTGGACGCTTTTTTACTTAACAGATCCAGCTCGAAAGGAAAATTCTATTTAAACCAATTTTGTTCGGTATTGAACCTTTTCAGCTTCATAACGACCGAAAAAGCGCTTCCAATGCTTTTCAAGTTTACGTTTGCCCAGGCAGGGAATCCATTGAGCCAAAGGGATTAACTCTGGGCAACCGTAACCGTCAAAGATAACGAGTTTTGAGATCGTTTTGCCCTTGAGCATCACCATGAAATTAGTCGTTCGCATATCCGTCACAATAACGTTTAAGCGAATCATTTCCGACTTGAGTTTCTGAAGCTCTTTTTCTATTTCTTCAAGCTCCGCATCAGAAGCAACTGAAAGGTATTCCCTCAAACCGATTGCCGTTTCCTCCTCGGTCGTTCGGAAATATTCTTGCTCCATGATCATGTCGTTGCCGATCGTATAAAGACCAACGAACTTAGGCATAAAAGAAGGAGCGATTCCTTTTTTCTGAAGGTACTTGAAATATCGCGCTTCTTTGATGGATTGACGAGAGTTATCAAGCTTTGAAACTTTAAGGCATGTGTTCGGATTATCGAGGTTCTCATAACAGAACCGATCCATACCGCGCCCCAGAAATTTCCCAAGATGAATTTCCATTTAGAGTCCCTTTTTAATCGTGCGGGCACGGATTTTTTGCGCTTTCACTTCAAAAGATTCGATCAGCTTTGCTTCATCTTTAAAAATTTCCTTCAGCGGGCGACCGTTGAAATAAATTTTCAAGAAACGCAGATAGTCACGAGGCTTTAATCCGATATCCATAACGGAGTAATACAAAGCCACCAAATCCTTATTTCTCCAGCGATAAGGGACACGAGCTCGAATTTGTGCGCGGTGTAAATCAATAATTGACAACTTGAAATTATTCAAAGCATCAAAGGGAAGCTGAAGCAAAAAGTGGCAGATATAACAATCTCGGTGATTAATACCGGCTTCATGCATTGTCCGAACCATCTCAGCTACACGCGTAACCAATGCTTTCTTCACTGAATAAGCAGGCGGTTCTGTCGCCCAATTCTCGCAAAAGTCTTCCAGACTGATACAAGGGGCAAGGTCTTCTGTCACAATAAAAGACGTCTGTTTAATCGGGTTAAAGCCCCTTTCACCATAAGCGACGCCTTTCATCGTATCAACACCCAAAGCCGACAACAGATTAATGGCACGCCACTCGTTTCCGGCACCCAACACCGGCGCATGAAACGAAAATACATTCTTAAAGAATTCCTTATAGGTGATTCCGTGGTGAAGCTTAAGATAATAGCCTTTGCCATCAACCTCAAAACGAAGAGTTTCTCGAGTAGCTACCGACCGATAGACTTCGCCGGAAATCTTTTCAACTTCCTCGAAGGCGTCCTTGCCTTTCCAAAGATCGTCAAAGGGTTTCTTTAAGATGAGCATTTTTATTCCAAAATAATGTCAGCGGCTTTTTGAGGTAACGAGTAAAGATCTTCCGTGTCCGCAAAGCGACACGCATTGTCGCGCCACTTTGATAGCAACGATTTATCTAAAGCCTGAAGCAAAAACTCGTTGAATTGCTCCTGATTATAGGGAGAGTCCAATACCAGACCACTGTCAGCTTCTTTCACATAATGGGCATAACCGCACACTTCAGTCACAATTTGCGGAACGCCGCCAACCATGGCTTCCAAAATGACGGTACCGGTGTTTTCAGAGCGAGCCGGGTGAACAAAAAGGTCCGCTGCAGCAATAAAGTCCGCCACGTCATCGCGTCCTCCCAAAATATGCACCTGCTCTCCAACACCCGCTTGCTGCGCCTGCTGTTCATATGCTTGGGGCTTATCCTGTCCAAGAACATAAAGCTTGGCATGAGCACGAATGTCTTTAGGCAAAGAAGCCAATGCGGCAATTGAGCGATCCAACCCCTTGCGTTTGAAGTCAGAACCAATCTGAATAATCAGAAAGTCTTCAGATGTTAATTCCAGTTGTTCGCGAAGCACCTGTCTCTTCGCATCCGAAAAATTTGTGTACTTTCTGTCTTTGGCAATGCCGGGCGGCAGAAGATAAAAACGGTTGTCTTCAGTCTGGTAATGCTTCTGAAACTCGACTTTTTGTTTCGGCGTAATGATCATGAGTTTCGTCTTTAACCCACGCCCGACCGTTTGCGCTTCAAAATTGTAGAGATGATGATATCTGGGGGTCAGACGATAGAAAAAGCCCTTTTCTGTCCGAGCCTTTTCCTCGTAGCAAATATCAGCGCCATAGTAGACATCAAGGTCCGGCATTTTATTAAAGCCCACCAGACGATCCACCGGATTTTTATGAAGATGCTCCATGACCCAAGCATGAAATTTTTGAGCCTTTCGATGATTACTCAACGCCTTAACGGGTACCTGAATAATCTCCATATTCTGAGGTTTTTCGCCTTGCCAAGACTCTACGTACACTCTGACCTGATGGCCTCGAGCCACCAGCTCATTGGCAATTCTCAAAAAATCCCGTTGCAGGCCCCCGTAAGGGAAGTATTTATAGAGACAAAGAGCAACTTTCATTTTTTATAAATCCGACCGTTAACCGCGCTGGATTTTCCTTAACGCTTGCATTAACGGCTGATGTTCAAATTAGGCAAACAGCTTCTTTTGCTTGCGATGACAAAGCCAGGGGCAATAAAGCACCACCGGAATGCGCGTCGCGATACCAATATTGTCACAAATCACCGGGAAAATTTCATTTTCACTGATGCGCTGACACAAAACATTATGAGGCTTGAGCGCCATCGTAATAATGCGGTTATCCCACATATATTTTTCCAATGTGTCAACCAACGTGGCAAGTTCCTGCCAATTGTCCTTCAGATTCTCAATTTGGTAGCGATCCGTAATGGTTTGAGAAATCTTTCCGTCAAAATCCATCACTCGGTCATAGACGTACCCCGTTCCCAGGTTTGTCTCCACTTCACCGTGGTAGCGAGTCATGCCGCGCCAATCTTTGAGATATGTGTTTAGGTGGCGATAATAGGCTAACTCTCTTCGAATTTCTTTTTTAGCGATTTCGTCATCAGGTTTATAGATCACCTTGATGCATTTTTTCGGATCATCAGGGTGAATATAACAAACGCGGTGAGCACCGACACCGATAACCAAAGGATCTGAATGACTGGAAGGTAAGTTAATCATTTACATTTCTCACTTATTCTTAAAACCATTTCATGCCGTCATCATGACGAAAAGGCAATTTTGAGCGCATTCTTTCAAACTGCCGTTTGAGTTTCTTGCGGGCAAACCAGGGGCAATACTCAGCAATCGGGAAAAAGGCAGAGGTGCCCAAGTTATCACAAATCACTGGGAAAACTTCCGTACTGCTTACCCGATGACAGAGCACATTCATCGGTTTGATATTCATCGTCACGATGTGGTTATCCGTCAGATAACGCTCCAAGACTTCAATCAGATGAAGCATTTCATCATAGAGTTCAGGTGATTCTTTAAAACCCTGGTAGCGTTGAAGCATCGTTTGCGAAGGCTTTCCGTCAAAGTCTACGGTACGGTCATAAACATAACCCGTACCGAGATTGGTTTGGACTTCGCCGTAAAACCTCGGAATGCCGCGCCAGTCTGTCAGATACTTTTGAAGCCTTCTGTAATAGGCGCATTCTCTTTTGACTTCAACATCGGCATGATCGGTAAAGTTATAAATCACCTTAATGCACTTAGCCGGATCCTGCGGGTGGATATAACAAACCCGATGGTGACCGACACCGATCACCAGAGGATCTGAATGCTCCTTCGGCAATTCAATCATGTTATTTTCCTTCTTTTAATTATTACCGTTTGCTACTCGCGACTTCTTGTCAACCAAATGGTATGTCAAACCGGGCATTTCGTCGAGTTCATCCAAAAGTGTTTGATCGAGATAAATCTCCCAATCCTTAGAGAAGATAAAAGAAGCCTCTTTGCCTTTATCGCAAACTCTAAGCGCCACCCGACACCCTGCATCATCCACGTCAGGCCGATGATTTTCTAAAAATTCTTTTAACAAATCAAAATCGAAATTAGGATCTGTCAATTCAATCTGCAAAACCGTACCGCTTTTTGCGTGAAGCGTTGCGGGCACTTCAACCGCACGCGCTGAGATACTGACTCCGGTTGCCGAGAACTTATCTTCTCTGGCGTTTCCTCGGACAAAAACCAATTCGTCCGTCTTCACAATATTGCGATACAAAAGCCAATCATCACCGAAGCAGGTCACGGAGATCGTTGCGGTTCCGTCATCAAGGACAAAACTGCCCATCAACCGACCGTCTTTGCCCAAGCTTTGTTTGACACTTGACACAATCCCCGCCACCTGTATCGCAGGAGACCTGCGATTTGCAACACGCTTGGCGGGTTTTACATTAATGAGCGGCGTGGGATGAAGCATTGAAGCTTCTTCCTGCACGGCACCATAGAAGTGACCGCTAAAGACACAACCCATGACTTCTCGCTCACCAATCAAGCACTTATAGGCACTCCAAGGCTTTGCATCAATGTATTCAGGCTGCACTTCATCCATCACATCTGCAAAAAGACTTTCCTGCGCAGCATTCGAAGATTCGCTTTCGCTCAACGCAATGGCGTTATCGATATTGGCCGCAAGTTTTGCCCGATTGGGTTCAAGACTGTCAAACACCCCAGCCTGCACAAAAGATAAAAGTGTACGCCTTGAGAAATTCGTTCGATCCACACGGCTTACGAGGTCATAGAGATCCTTGTACGGACCATGCTCCTTGCGTTCACGCACAATTGCTTCAGCTGCTTCTTTCGGAATTCCCTTGATACCGCCGAGGCCATAACGGATTTCATGCATAGAGGTCGGCACGAATTCCCAGTCACTCTTATTGATATCGGGCGGCAAGACAGAAATACCGTTTAAGAAGCAGTCATCAATCAGGTGCTTGAGTTTTTCACCGGAATCCATCACAAGGCACATGTTGGCTGCCATAAATGGCGCCGGATAATGCACCTTCAGATAAGCGGTCTGATAGGCCACATAAGAATATGCGCAAGCGTGGGATTTATTGAAACCGTAACCCGCAAACTTTTCCATCAAGTCAAAGAGGTCACCGGCCTTATCCTCTGCCATGCCGCGTTCAACGGCGCCCTTCACAAAGACCGCGCGCTGCCGCTTCATTTCTTCAACCTGCTTTTTACCCATGGCGCGGCGAAGAAGGTCAGCGCCGCCCAGTGAATAGCCGCCGATAATCTGCGCCACACGCATCACCTGTTCCTGATACACCATGATGCCGTAGGTTTCTTTGAGCACGGGTTCCAGACGCGGATCCGGATAATGCACTTCCTTTTCGCCGTGCTTGCAGGCGATATATTCCGGAATCAAATCCATCGGTCCCGGACGATACAAAGCGTTCAAAGCAATAAGGTCTTCGAGGCAGTCCGGTCTTGCGTCACGCAAAAGCTTACGCATACCGTCACTTTCAAACTGAAACACTGCGCTCGTGTTGCCGGTTTGGAATAGGTTATAGGTTTCCGGATCATCAATCGGAATTGCTTCGAGCCGTAACGTCGTCTTGGGGTCAAGCTGACGGATAAAGCGCATCGCAAATTCCAAAATGGTCAAAGTGGTCAGACCCAAAAAGTCGAACTTCACCAAGCCGACATTTTCAACGTCTTTTTTATCAAACTGACTGATGACGTTATCGGGGTTTTCATCCTGTGAATAAAGCGGACAGAAGTCCGTGAGTTTGCCCGGTGCGATCAAGACGCCGCCCGCGTGCATACCAAGGTTTCTTACCAGACCTTCCAAAGGAAGCGCTTTTTCAATAAGCTGCGCAACTGACTCGTCTTTTTCAATGAGTTCTTTTAAGTCAGGAACGGTCTTTACTGCCTCTGCAAGCGTCACGTTTTTGCCCGGCTGAGCGGGAATCAAGCGCGAGACTTTATCGCACAGGCTATAGCTCATTCCCAACACACGGCCAACGTCTCGCACCACGCCCTTGGCACCCATAGTGCCGAAGGTTGCGATTTGGCTTACGGCATCATCACCATAACGGGACTTCACATAGTTAATCGTGCGCTGACGGTTGTACTGGCAAAAGTCCACGTCAAAGTCAGGCATGGACACACGTTCCGGATTTAAGAAACGTTCAAAAAGGAGGTCGTAGCGCAACGGATCCATATCCGTGATACGCAAAGAGTAGGCAACAAGTGAGCCGGCCCCCGAACCGCGGCCCGGCCCCACTGCCACGCCGTTTTGCTTGGACCAGTTAATGAAGTCCTGCACGATCAGGAAGTATCCCGGGAAGCCCATCTTTTTGATAATGCCCAACTCAAACTGCAGACGCTCTTCGTAACGGGGACGTTCCTTTTCGCGTTTCTCTTTATCGGGATAGAGAAACTCCAGACGCTGCTCAAGACCTTCGTGAGAGAGTTGGTCAATGTAGTCGTCCAGACTCATACCATCTGGCGTCGGAAAAAGCGGCAGCTGCGGCTTACTCAGCACACCTTCGAGATTACAGCGTTTGGCAATTTCCACGCTGTTGGCAATGGCCGAAGGCACGTCGGCAAAGAGACTGATCATCTCCTCGGGCGACTTAAAGTACTGCTCACGGGTATAAATCTTTTGACGGGTCTTATCCGCCAGCACTTCTCCGCGGGCAATGCAGACGCGAATTTCGTGCGCGTCAAAATCTTCCTCTTCCAAGAACTGAATCGGATGGGTCGCAACGACCGGAATATCGCATTCGTCGGCAATACTTAAGTGATAACGCACCACCGCCTCATCTGACGGACGTCCCGCGCGCTGCAATTCAAGGAAGAAACGGTCACCCCAAGTCTCTTTCATTTCTCGGGCAAGTGCAACCGCCTGATCTCTCTTTCCCGACAAACACAATTGGGCAATTTGCCCCTCGGGACCACCGGACAGAAAAATCAACCCCTCATGATGCTTAAAGAGCCACTCAAGTTTTGTTTCACCGCGGCTCATATATTGATTTTTGAGCCATGCGTGCGTCAGGATTTCGCATAGGTTTTTATAGCCGTCATGATTTTGACAAATCACTGCCATTCGGAAAGGCTTATCACGGTCCGCTTCATTCTGAATGACCAGGTCACAGCCCATCAGAGCCTTTACACCGGCTTTTCTCGCATGGGTATAAAAAATCAGACCACCAAAAATATTGTTTAAGTCTGTCAAACCCAAGGCACCAACGCCCTGTTCTTTCATTTTTTTGATGGCCGAGTCAAGCCGCACCGTGCTGTCAGTGACGGAGTACTCGGAGTGCATGCGCAAATGAACAAACTGCGGAACCATATAAACTTTCAATCCTCAAGCGATCTTTTCTGTAAGCAGTTAGTGTATAGCTTTTTTGATTAATTCCCACACCTTTCCGTTTCCATAGTAGGACAAGTGGTCATCATCGCGATAATACGGAATTTTATTTTTCAACAAGTAGCACCCGTTTCGGTCACACAATCCGTCCCAAGAGTCAACGATTTGAACGTTATCCCATTGGGTAGCCTCAGTTTTCAGGAAAGAACGAATTCTCATTTCATCTTCAGACAACTCACTGAAGGGTACCTGATAATTTTCCTTGGTTTTATCGAGCAGACTCAACCTTTCCACCGCAGAGAACTTAATCAGCGGATTAAAGGGTACCGAGATGTTATCCAAAACCAAAATCACTTTCTTATTCAAAGAATGCAGTTCCCTGAAAGTATCTTTCCACAATTGTCGGTACAGCTCATCCCCAGTAAGGTCCGGATATTTATCTGAGCGCAATCGTGATTGATAGTAACTGAGCCAAAAACCTCTCAAAACCACTGTATTAATTTCAGGATGACTGCGTATGACATCCCAAGTCCTGCCAATCAATTCTTTTTCTACTGTACGTTCTTCTCCATTCGTATCAAGAATCGCAGTCTGATCAAAAATCACCGATCCACCCGAAGCCACCAAATAGAGTGAAGGCGCAGTTTGATCTCGACCGATGTAGTCCCACATCAATTGAGCGTGTGAATCTCCAAAGAGAAGAACGCGGGGCTGATCCCCAACCGTTCTGCAAACAGAGAATCCTTTACCGAATAAATTAGTGCAACTGCGGTCAGATTTTTCGGATCGAGGCAGCTTCTTTAATGCTTCCTGAACGGTTTCATCCAAGCCGCTATACAGGAATGTTTGATTAAGCTCTTCTGATTTCCTGAGTGCGGTTTTAAATCCAATAGACACCAAAGCCAAAACAACAACTAAGCAAAGTACCAATTGCCAAGTGGCTTTCTTTGACCGCATCGGTCTTTCAATCAATGCATACGTCAAATACGCCAGAACAAAACTGCTCACAATGATGATCAGCGCAAGCCATCCTTGCGGAGTGTCACCCGCAAGGTTATTTCTGAAAATAGAAATAAAGGGCCAGTGCCACAAATAGAGCGGATAGCTGATTAAACCAATGAAAACAGCCACACGGTTTGAGAATAAATGCTTATTCAATAAAGCTTCGGAACCTGCAGCGATAATGAGTACAGAACCGATTGTGGGGAAAAGAGCTCTCCAACCCGGAAAATTCTTTCCTTCCTCAAAAAAGAGGATTGACAATAAGATTAAAGCCACCCCTAATGCAGAGATAAAGTTATCTCTATTAACCAAACCCAGTCTTTCTTTGTACTGTGGCCATTGAAGCTCCACGTAAGCAAGCACCCCGCCGATCAAGAGTTCCCAGAAACGAGAATGCAATGAGTAAAAAGCCCTGACCGGATCGTTGTACGTGTCATACAGGCATAGAGCCAGTGACACTGCCAGCATCAGAAGCAAACTTAACAAAAATCGTTTTGCACTGACTTTCCAGAGCAAGAAACAAATGAGCGGATAGAAAATGTAATACTGCTCTTCAACTCCCAGCGACCAAAAATGCATGAATGGTTTCAGTTCAGTCGCTGTTTCCCAATAGCCGCCGGTGGTGACATACAAACGCCAATTTTCCAAGAAGAACGCTGCATAAGGCGACTCTTCAACCAAATCTTTTAAATCATTGGGATTGAGGAAAAAATAACCTAAAACAAAACTGCCCAATAAAACGACAGTTACAGCCGGAAAGATGCGCCGAACACGGCGAGCATAAAAGTCGAAAAAACTGAATGTTCCGAGTGTCAGTCCTCTGAAAATAATGCTCGAAATCAGGTAGCCCGAAATGACAAAAAAGATATCCACGCCGACAAAACCGCCCGGCAAGTTTTCCGGAAAGACGTGGAAAAACAGCACTGACAGAATTGCCAGTGCTCGCATTCCGTCCACATCGGGACGATATTTCGGGCGTGAAAAGGACTGTGGCGTAAACGAAGTCATATAGAAACAGTTTAATTAGTGCTACCGGTAAGAATGGCTTTTTCTATCAGAGGCCACACTACTTCGGAACCGTATAGGGACAAATGGTTATTATCGATGTACAGAAGTTTATTGTCCATCATGACTGAACATTTTCCTTTGGAGCAAAGCGTATCTGAAATATCAATGACAGTGACTCCTTTACCCATGAATGGTTTTAACGTCTCTAGTAATAGCTGTTTCGCCTGCCAATGGTATATATCTACTTGATCAGCAGGGATTTCCGACTGGCAAGGCTCCGCCAATTGTATCCTGCGAGTAGATATGCATTTTTTAACCACCGATGATTTCAATTCAGGATTGTCCAGAACAACAACTATCTTCTTGCCTTTGGACACCATCCGCTCAAGCAACCGAGTCCAGTGTTGAATAAACAATTCCTGAGGCGACCAAGAATCGTTCACTTCACTCTTAATTGAGTCTTTAAGATAATGTCCCCAGTAACCACGAAGAATGATAGTCTTCACATCGGGTGAGTTTTCAACAACGCTCCAGAAATGATTAACCAATGCCATGTTATTCAAATCTCTGTCTCTCCTAATGGCATGGGCATTATCAAAAATAATCATTCCGTCATTGGCAATCAGATAAAAATCCGGCAAATTCTGCTTACCCTGCAAATATCCCAACAACATGTGTGCATGAGAGTCACCGAAAAGTACAACCGACGGATTCTGACCGAAGGTGTGACAATTTTCAAAGCCTTCACCAAATTTACCAAGACACAAATTGTCCCTTCTGAAAGTCTTGGGCACATCTCTGGCAAGCGGAACATAATCCGCCGCTCTCTCAATATTCATAGCCTGTTTTGCAAAATCACTCTTTCGAACAAACTCTTTAGTGCCTTCAGAAGTCAAGGCTAGCAGAGCGACTAGGATCAGCACTAACTTCCAATTGGCAGCTTTGGACCGCATCGGACGCTCAATGAAAGTGTAGGTCAAATAAGCCATCACAAAACTGGCAGCAATGAGACCAAGCATCAAAAAACCTTGCGGCAAATCACCGGCTAGGTTATTTCTGAATATGCAAATGAAAGGCCAATGCCAAAGATACAACGGGTAACTGATTAAACCGATAAAAACAGCTAGTTTATTTGAAAAAACATACTTATTGATACAAGCACCGGCTCCTGCCGCAATAATCAAAACCGAACCCATTGTCGGTAACAAAGCACGCCAACCCGGAAAATATTTTCCCTCTTCAAAAAAGAAAACAGCACCAAGAATCAAACCCAAACCTATTGCTGACAAAGCATTATTCTTCGCTTCCAAGCTCCAATAGGAAATAATTTTCTCTTTATAGTCAGGCCACTTAAGTTCCACATAGGCAAGTACCCCACCAATCAAGAGTTCCCAGAAACGAGAGTGTAGTGAGTAAAAAGCCCTGACCGGGTCGTTGTAAGTGTCATACAGGCATAGGACCAGTGACACTGCCAGCATGACAAACAAACTTAACAGAAACCGCTTTGCACTGGCTTTCCAGAGCAGGAAGCAAATGAGCGGATAGAAAATGTAGTACTGCTCTTCAACCCCCAGTGACCAAAAATGCATGAATGGTTTCAGTTCAGTCGCTGTTTCCCAATAACCGCCGGTGGTGACATACAATCGCCAGTTTTCCAAGAAGAACGCTGCGTATGGCGATTCTCTAATCAGATCCAGCAACTCCTCTGGCGACAACAAATAAAACCCGAGGATATAACTTCCCAAAAGAACAGCGGTAACCGCAGGGAAAATACGGCGAACTCGCCGAGCGTAAAAGTCAAAGAAACTGAATGTTTCGAGCGTCAGTCCTCTGAAAATAATGCTCGAAATCAAGTAACCTGAAATGACAAAAAAGATATCCACACCGACAAAACCGCCCGGTAAACTCTCCGGGAAGGCATGGAAAAACAGCACCGACAAAATTGCCAGTGCTCGCATTCCGTCCACATCTGGACGGTATTTCGGACGTGAAAAGGACTGCGGGGTGGTCGAAACCATAAGAATATAACTAACTCGGATTGAATATCGGCAATTATATTGAAGTGTTTTGTTGAATCACGCTCTGCTTTTCAAGTTACCCATTTTTGAGAGTATTTTTTCACGTAAACATTCTTTCTGAAGATCTGTAATATTGACCTGTCTTATTTGTAGGTCAATTTAACATGAGTAACAATCCCCTCTTATCCATAACCGATTTAATTGATTTCCCCGCCATCAAGCCCGAGCACGTCGTACCGGGCATGAAGGCCTTAATTGAAGAAGCACAAGCTGCGCTCACCGAAGTCACAAAAGACACAACGCCCGCTACCTGGGACGATGTGATTGCACCGCTTGAGAGAAAAACCCTGGCACTTTCTCGCGCCTGGGGCGCAGTGAGCCACTTAATGAGTGTCTGCGATGAGCCGAATTTAAGAAAAGCCTATAACGAGGCGCTGCCCATCGTCACGCAATTCTGGATCGGCTTATCTCAAAGCAACTTGTCTCAAAAATATAAAGCCATCAAAGAAAGCGAAAGTTTCAAGTCGCTCTCTGCGGTCCGTCAGCGCATTATCAATGAAGAACTGATTGACTTTAAATTAGCCGGTGCCTTTTTGCCTGATGAGCAAAAAGCCCAATTAAAGACTGTGAAAGAAAGTCTTGCTCAGGAAAGTCAGAAGTTTTCAGAAAACCTCTTGGATGCAACAAACGCCTACTCGCTTTTAGTTGAAGACGAAAAAGAATTGGCAGGAATTCCGGCTGACGACATTGCCTCCTTTAAAGAAACTGCTGAAGCCAACAATCAAAAGGGTTACCGCATCACGCTTCAGGTGCCCCATTACCTCGCAGTGCTTCAGTACGCTCAGAACCGCAAATTGCGCGAAACTCTCTATCACGCCTATGTAACTCGCGCCTCTGAATTTGACTTTGACGGGAAATTTAACAATAACGACGTCATGCGCCGAATTGTCGCCCTTCGTGAAAAAGAAGCAAAGATTTTGGGCTACCGCAATTACGGTGAAGTGTCGCTTGCCACGAAGATGGCTCAATCTCCCGATCAGGTCATCACCTTTTTGCGCGACCTGGCCCAAAAGAGTCTGCCACAGGCCAAGACTGACATGGCAGAAGTGAAAACCTTTGCCAAGGAAAAGCTTGGGATTGACGATCCCCAAAGCTGGGATCTGCCCTATGCAAGCGAAAAGCTTCGAGAAGCGCGCTACGCCTACTCTGACCAGGAAGTTAAACAATACTTCACGCTGCCGGCAGTCTTTAAGGGCTTATTCGGTCTGGTTCAAACACTTTTTAATATCCGCATTGTCAAAGACACGGCTCCTGTGTGGCATCCTGACGTGCAGTTTTTCCGCATTGAAAATGACAAAGGCGAAAAGATCGCGCAGTTTTATATGGACCTTTATGCCCGTCCCAATAAGCGGGGCGGCGCCTGGATGGATAATGACCGCACGAGAAACCGCCTCTATGGGGCACTTCAGACACCGGTAGCCTACCTTGTCTGCAACTTTGCCAAACCCGTGGGTGATAAGCCCGCGCTTTTAACGCACGATGATGTGCTCACGCTCTTTCATGAGTTCGGGCACGGGCTGCATCACATGTTAAGCCGCATTGAAGAGCCTGCCGCGAGCGGCATCAACGGTGTGGAATGGGATGCGGTGGAGTGCCCGAGTCAATTTATGGAAAACTTTGCCTGGGATTGGTCGGTGCTTGAAAACCTTACGAGTCACGTGAAGACAGGCGAAAAGCTTCCCCGCGCGCTCTATGACAAGATGCTTGCCGCAAAGAACTTCCAAAGCGCAATGGCAATGGTCAGACAGCTTGAGTTCGGGCTTTTTGACATGCTGCTTCATACCTCATTTGACAGCAGCAAGGACGACATTCTTACCCTGTTAAATGAAGTGAGAAAGGAAGTGGCGGTGACCGTGCAGCCTGCCTATAACCGCTTTGCCAATTCCTTCAGCCACATTTTCGCAGGCGGCTACGCCGCAGGCTACTACAGCTACAAGTGGGCTGAAGTCTTAAGCAGCGACGCTTTCTCCTTATTTGAAGAAACCGGTGTTCTCAATCCCGAGACGGGCAAAAAGTGGCTCAATGAAGTGCTTGCCGTGGGGAGCTCTCGCCCTGCCATGGATTCCTTCACTGCGTTCAGAGGCCGCGCTCCGCGCATTGACGCCCTGCTTCGCCACAGCGGTATTAAACCCGCTTCCAGATAAAGGAGTTCGCCAATGAGAATTGCTACCTGGAACGTTAATTCTTTAAAGATGCGCCTGGGTCATGTCCTTGACTGGCTCGGCCAAACGCAGACTGACATTTTGTGTCTGCAGGAATTAAAGATGGTCGATGAGCTCTTTCCGATTGAAGCGATTCGCGATATCGGTTACGACGCTCTTTGGTTCGGTCAGAAAACCTATAACGGCGTGGCGATTCTCTTTAAAAAAGATACCTGTAAAGAGCCCAAGGAAATTATCAAAAACATTCCGGGGTTTGAAGACGAGCAAAAGCGCCTGATTGCCGCAGATTTTGCCACTGCCTCAGGCGACCTTCGCATTGTCTGCGGTTATTTTCCCAACGGTTCTGAAGTGGGCTCGGAAAAGTTCGCCTATAAACTTCAGTGGCTCGCAGCACTCACTGCTTGGTTAAAGGGTGAACTATCAAGCCATCCGCAGTTGGCGCTTCTGGGTGACTTTAATATCGCGCCTGATGATCGGGATGTCTGGGATCCGAAGGGCTGGGAAGGCAACATTTTGGTCTCCCCCGAAGAGCGTCAGGCGTTTTCAAATTTGCTGGATTTAGGCCTTTGGGACTCTTTCCGACTTTTCGATCAACCCGAAAAACGCTACACCTGGTGGGATTACAGAATGCTCGGATTTCAGAAAAATCACGGATTAAGAATCGATCACATTTTGGTATCGGAGTCACTTAAAGCCAAAATCAAAGCTGTCGACATTGATAAGGCCCCCCGCAAATGGACAAAACCGAGCGATCATACCCCCTATTGGATTGAGATTTAGGCGCCCGGGGCGAGTAACATATCAGAAAAAGTACTATTTTTAGAAAAGTAAACCATGTACACACGCTGGAGTCCTGAACTTACCCGATTAACCGATCCTGCCACCGGCTGCAAGACCATCAAAGTCGGCAACCTCGACTACCGAGTCTTTGCGGGCGACTATCAGGAGGCGCTTTTGTCCGTTGCCGCTCAAATTGATGATTTGATTGAAGAGGGCAACCGTCAGAAATACTCTAAAAAGTCCGCTGCCTCACTTTTTAAGGTTGGCAATGAGACCTTTTTCGGCAAACACGTGCGCTTTCATCAAAAAGCGTTCGGTCTTCGTCTTCGCTACTTCATTCAGCCTTCAAGAAGCTTTTGGACGGCGGTGGTTGCAAAACGCCTTGAAGACGCAGGGCTTGGTACCCCCAAGGTTTACGCCATGGGCGAGCGCCGCACCTTCGGATTGATTTCTGACTCCTACATCATTACGGAAGCCCTTAAAAACGCTCAGACCGCTCAAGCCTTTTTGCAAACTCAACCCAATAGCCTGGAGCTTCTCGAAAATGCAGGCAAGCTCTTGCGCCGTCTTCACAATGCAGGCATGACGCACGGCGACATTAAACTCGCAAACTTCTACGTTCAGGGCGATAAGATGGGCTTTTGGGATTTGGACTCGGCGCAGATTTTCAAAGACCGTATTCCGCAAAAGTGGATTGTACGGGACTTGGGTAGGCTCCTCTCCTCCTTCATCATTACGGTTGACAGCATGCCCGAGACCAAACCGGAATTTATGAACACAGCCAAAATTGCGCGAGCCCTTGCCCAGAGCTATGGGATTGATGAGCAGGTGTTCCTGCCGTCTTACTACAGCTATTGGCTCAAAAAAATGAAGCTTAAGCACGACTTCGGTTAAAAGGATTTTATGAGGCAAATATGAAAACCATTGCAGTGATCGGCGCGGGAGCTTTGGCCCGCATTTTCTGTCGGGAAGTTCAAAATCTGTTGTCTGACGACTATCGCATCATTGCGGTGATGGCAAGAAGTAAGGAACATACGCAGTCACTTGCCGATCAATGCGGTGCGTTTGCGTGTACCGACATCAATGACCTCCTTGCAGGCTTTCCCGATATCGTGGTGGAATTTGCCGGACGAGAGGCAGTGAAAACTTATGCTCAGCCCGTCTTAGCCCATGGCTCTGACCTTGTCATTGCTTCCATCGGCGCATTGGCTGACGATCAGTTCCGCAAAAGTCTTTTTGACTATGCCCGTGAGCACGGCCGCAAGGTGTTCATTCCCAACGGCGCCATCGGCGCGTTGGATCTCATGCAGACTTTTGCCCTGATGGGCGAAGCAGAAGTCACTATCGGCAACACCAAGGCGCCGAGAAGTCTTGAGGGAGCTCCTTACTTAAACGGTAAAACATTGCCGACGGAGCGCAAAGAGGTAATCTTTACGGGTTCTGTACCTGACGCCATCAACGGTTTTCCCAAGAATGTCAATGTGGCTGTCGCCGCTGCACTTGCCTCTGACACGTTGGGCAGCGCCACAGTAAAAATCACGAGCGACCCCCAAAGTGAAGAAAACATTCACCACATTGTTTTGAAAAATAAGATCATGCGGGCGGAATTGACGGTGGCGGGCAAACCCGATCCTGCCAACCCCAAGTCGAGCACTTCAACGGCATGGAGTGTGGTGGCTTTGTTAAAGAATCTGGCTTCGCCCGTGCAGTTTTTCTGATTTTTAAAAAACTCTTTTTGTATCCTGGGACGCACAACGATCCGTCTTTAAGACGTAATTTGCGTCCCTTTTGTGCCTAAAAGAAGTTCTTCAATTTCTGACAATGAGCCGATCGCTGCTCGGCGCCCGGTCGACTTAACAAAGCGGCACGCCGCTTCAACCTTCGGTCCCATGGAACCGGCAGGCAGTGATAGAACCCCTAATTCATCCGGTGTTGTTTGATGGATAGCCTTGGCATCGCTTTGGCCAAAATGCGTATAGACGGCATCCACGTCCGTTGCGATTAAAAAAAGATCCGCCTGAAGCGCTTGCGCTAAAAGGGATGCGGCCAAATCCTTATCAATCACCGCTTCAACACCGTGAAGTGTTCCCTTTTCATCGCGAACCATCGGAACGCCCCCGCCGCCTGCGGCAATCACCGTCATCCCCGCTTTCATCAGTGTCTCAATGGCTGCCGCCTCCAACACTTCGATGGGCTCGGGACTTGACACCACACGCCGCCAATACCGACCGTCGGGTTTAACGCACCAATGATGCTCTTTTGCCAATTCGAAAGCGCGCTCTTTTGAATAAACCGCACCGATAAATTTCGTGGGATTGTCAAACGCAGGATCGTCTGCATTCACCACACTTCGAGTGACGACGTTGACAAAGTGCTTTTGAGGAAGAGCCTTCTGCAGAGCCGTCAAAAGCATGTAACCCACCATCGCCTGGCTTTCGGCTCCCAAAATGTCAAGACCATAGGGCGGGACATCTTTATAGCTTTCTGCCTGAAGGGCCAGTAAGCCGACCTGGGGGCCGTTGCCGTGCGTAATGAGGACTTCATGCTCATTGAGAATGCGACCCATGGAGCGCACCGCTTCTCTAATATTTCTTCTCTGTACCTCCTCGCTCATCGCCTCTGCCCGCTTTAAGAGCGCGTTGCCCCCGACCGAAAGCACGATTCTCATGATTCATCTTCCTCGTAAAACGGAATAAACATGGCTTTGGCACTGCCGCAGTGCGGACAGGTAAAGTAGTCCGGCAAATCATTAAAAGCGGTACCCGGCTCAATATCTAAGGCCTCGCACCCGGCTTGCGGATCGTACACGTACCAGCAAACCTTGCACTGCATCTTGCCGCACTCGTCGCTTCGCTTGCGGTTTAAACGATCAAGTACTTTATCGATTGATTCTTTGCGATCCGTTTGCATTGAATCTTCCTTCTTAAAGCCTGCCCTGGGTTAAATCGGCATTAATCCAGCCAAGAATCTCATCGCATTGTTTAATCCCGTCACGAAGCTCATCAAAATTATTGGGCACTTCCTCGGGCAATGTACTCGCCACATACGCATCAAAGAGAGCTTTGCCCGCTTTATTGAAAATTTTGCTTCGCCAAATACCACAGATACCGGTACTTTCAATACTTGCATCCGCAAAACCGGCAATACCGATTTGCAACGCCCCCGCTCCAAGCGTCTCTTCAAGATAGACCATATCATCGGGCCCTAGCGGCTGACGGGTGAGTTCAATGGTATAAGGCGGCGTATTTTTCAAAGGATCGGGATTAAGCTCTCCCTGAGCTTTCTGCAGCTCCTTCAGAATCGCCGGTGCCGCAAAAGCGCCTTGCGGAGCTTCGGGAAACTCTTCGGGAAAAGTTCCCGTTGAAAGATTATCAAGTACAAACTGAGGGATGCGGGTCACTTCCAAACGATCGATTCCCTTTTCCTGAATTCGCCACAGTCCGTGAATGCCGGTTTCTTCGGCGCGGTTTTCTCCCGCTATAGCTCTGACTTCACCCGTGCCGATTGCAGCCAAAAGAAAAGCAAGATGCGGCTTTTCAAATTGTGTGAAAGGGACCGTCAAATAGGGTAATTCTGTGCTTAAATCCGCTTTTTGAAGTGCACTTTTCACCTGCAAAAGAAAATCGCGGGTGGCAATTGCCGCCTCATGCTCGGTTTGACGATCCAAATCCACATTGGCCCATTCTTTGGTATTTGTCCACTGCATAGCGTTGCCTTTCTGAATTACTCGCAATCGGAATCACGAGAAGTTTGACCGGATAAAATGGCGATTGTTCGAGGGGCAGGTTTTTGACTTGCCGCAATGTCGGTAATCAGCGCAATATATTCATCCCAAGGCTTTAAACCCTGCACAGCGCCCAAAAAGTCACCGCCCCGGAAAAGTGCTACCGCAGGCATTGACCGCAGCCCCCAGCGTGCAGCAAGGCTTCTGGCCTGAGTAAAATCAGCAAAAACGCATTGACTGAAGACCCCATCAAAAGCCTTTTTGATTTCAGGCGCAATGACAGCGATATCCAGTGTCGTTTTCCGATCATTGGGATCATCGGCAAAAACCGCCAATTTCAAACCGGCAACCCCTAAAAACGCATCAATCGTTGACTCGTCAATTTTATGAAACCCCGCCTCTGCAAAAAGGCGCTTAAAAATCGGATGAGTCTCAGGGTCAATTCTCGCGAGCTGCTCGGTAACCGGATTTAAGGCATTTTTCATGAAGCACCTCTTTTACAACACTTTCTTGCCGACGATTGCTGCCAAATGAGGCGGCAGCTTTGCGGGATTTTCAACCAAATCACTGAAAGCTTCATCAATCTGATCTTTGTCTTCGCTGCCCTGCATGACTTTCTGCACGCAGGCAAGCGCCGCCCGGATCTGTCGGGCCTCGTCTTCTTCAACCACCCGGAGAGCCTGACTTCGGAAAACGAGAATAAAGTCTCCCACCTTCACGTCACTTAAAAGCGACGTGTCGACCCGCGTTATTTTGCCGTTTGCATCAATATCGGCGCTTGACCCGGTCGCTGTCTGATGCACACCCACGACGCGATGAGGGACCGCTACACACATGACCCGCTCCTTCTGAAAAAACGACTGTCGCCCGTTCGACAAGCGGCTTCTTCATCGGGGCGCTCAGACTCGTAAGTACTCATCTCCAACGTTTCGTCTCCCAATGTGCTCACCTCCGATCCCGGCGACCGAAGCTTAGGCGCAAAGCCCCAATCGGCTAATTCTTTAGCCGCGCAGTCAACCGCCGGTTCAATTGCCGCCTTAACGGTTTCGGTGAGGCTGCCGCCATAGTCCTCGAGCTCTTTGGGATGCACGCCGATCACCGTGAGTTTCTCAGGCTCATAGCCCTGAAGCATTGCTGTCGCAAGCACATCATTCATGCCGGTTTGATGCGGCGAAATTTTTGTGGCTGACCAAATTTTGATCTCGTCGCCTCGCAAAAGACGCATCGTCCCCGGCGCCGCTTTGAGATCACAGCAATCGAAAATCAATAAACGGCGGGCATTGATCACTTCATTGATAAGATAGGCGCCGAGCGTGCCGCCGTCAATGACTCTCACACGGCAGTCATCGGCAAACTTCTCGTGATAGCGCTCCACGGCTCTCACACCGAACCCTTCGTCGGCCCAGAGAATGTTGCCGATTCCCATGACCAATACCTCATACTGAGTTACATCCTGCATCCGTTTGCAATCCTTTCAAAATAAAGCCGCTCAAACGGCAGAAGAACAACCATCCGTTGAGCGGCTATGAGCTTAGGGCAGTTTCCCCGTTATTGTTCGTGATGCGTTTCTTTAAACATTCTCAAACCGGTAGACATCGACGAAAGCGTCGTTGCCCCGCCCATCACATCTTCTCTAAAGGACATATAGATGTGAGCGATTGAGAAAAGGATAAACACATACATGCAAAGGTGATGCACGGTCCGCACGGCCTGAGCGTCACCGAACAACGTGATCACCCAGCCGAACCAGGCCATCCAGCCCGTATCCCATCCCCAGGCTTGAGCGTAGAGCGCAAAACCGGTGAGAATCACCACGATGCTGCCCAATACAAACATGGCAAACATCGCCAATTGCGCCAAGGGATTGTGACCTGCGTACTCCGGTGCGCTCTTTTTCAAAAAGAGGTAATAGAGTACCTGCGCGAAAACTCCTTTCCACCACTTCATCGACCAAAGAGGCGGAATAAAGATCATGCGCGCATAGCGGTTACCCACAATTGCCCAGAAGATCCGATACAGGAACAAGACGGCAAAGATCATGCCGGCGACAAAATGCGCGAGACGAATATAACCCAAATCGTACGTGATCCAGGTGTCGCCCAAATTGGACACCAAAGGCGCCCCGATTAAATAGCCGGTCACGATCATCACCGCCATGCAGACGGCCATCACCCAGTGCCAGATGCGCACGGGCGCTTCCCATACGTAGATCGGATGGGTGCCGCCTGTGGTATCGACCTCAAAAGTGACAGGATCAATTCTCATAAAACCTCCTCTTAGCGCACACGCACGCTGCAAAGCTCATGACCCTCGGGGTCAAAGAGGTGCGTTGCACAAGCCAAGCACGGGTCAAAGCTGTGAATCGTGCGAATGATTTCCAAGGGGCGTTCGGGATCAGCCACAGGCGTTCCCATGAGCGACGTTTCAAAGGCGCCCTGCTGACCGTCGGTTGCCCGAGGCGAGGCATTCCACGTGGTGGGCACAATCGCCTGCCAGTTGGCAATTCTCGTATCCTTAATCACACACCAGTGACCAAGCGCCCCGCGCGGGGCTTCGCAGAAACCCACTCCGCGGCATTCTTTGGGCCAAGTCTTCGGTTCCCAAAATTCCATGTTGGCAGCCGTTTCATCGCCGCTGCGGATATTGGCAACCAAGTCATCGACGTACTGCACCATCTTGTGCGCGGTCCACTGACATTCAAGCGCTCGAGCCGCGTGACGACCCAAGGTGGAGTAAACCGCTTCGAGCGGAAGGTTCAGTTCCTTTAAAAGGTCAAGCGCCGGTTCCTTAAAGTGCTTCACATCTTTGGCAATGGAGACGATCAAACGGGCCAAGGGACCCACTTCCATCATGTGACCGTTCCAGCGCGGGCTCTTAATCCAGGAGTACTTACCCTTGTCGCCCAACCACTGGAATTTAGTCTTAGTACCTACAGAGCCTTCGGGCAATTCAAAAGCCTGCTCGGTCACGCCTTCCCAGGGATGCAGTCCCTCTTTGCCTTCAGGATAGTTGTACCAGGAGTGATCCACAAATTCCTGAATTTGGTTGGGATCGCGAAGATCAACATCATGCACATGGGCAAGATCCCCGTCGATAATGGCGCCTGCAGGCATCTGAAGCGACTTTTCCGACCAGTCGTTGGCAACTTCCGGGAAGTCGCCGTAGCAGAGCACGTTTTTCTTAACGAGTCCGCCGCCATACTTAAACCATTCCGGATAGAAGGATGCAATGGCCTTGATATCGGGCAAGTAGACATTTTTAACGAACTCAACCGACTGCTTGGCGATATCGCGCATGTAGTTCATCGTGACTTCGTTAATCATGTTGCCCGCCGCACCCGTATCGTGCATATTGATCGGGCAGGCAACGCCCCCTACCAAATAGTTCGGGTGCGGGTTCTTGCCGCCTAAAATCGTATGAATTTTGATAATTTCACGTTGGAAGTCCAACGCTTCCAAATAGTGAGTCACGGCGAGCAAATTCACCGCGGGCGGCAGCTTCATCGCCGGATGTCCCCAGTAGCCGTTGGCAAAAATACCCAACTGACCCGAGGCCACGAATTTCTTCAGACGGTTTTGCACATCACGGAAGTAGCCGGGAGAGGACAACGGATGATGCGGACTGATCTTCTTTTGCAGTTCCGACACTTCGCGGGGGTCGGCAGAGAGGCTGCTTACCACATCCACCCAATCGAGAGCCGAGAGTTGATAAAAGTGCACGATATGGTCATGCGTATAAAGCGTCGCGTTCATCAGGTTGCGGATGATGTTGGCGTTTTTCGGAATCTTGATGCCGATAGCGTCTTCTACACTGCGAACGGCAGCCAAAGCATGAATGCCGGTGCAAACCCCGCAGATACGCTCCACAAACGCCCAGGCATCACGCGGATCGCGTCCCTTGAGGATCACTTCAAGTCCGCGCCACATCGTGCCGGTACTCTGGGAGTCGGTAATGATATTGTTGCTGTCGACCACGGCCTGCACGCGTAAATGTCCTTCAATACGCGTTACCGGATCCACGACGATACGACGATCTGCCATTATTCTTCCCTCCCGAGTTCCTT
>ERZ779866.29-NODE-29-length-122255-cov-6.962897_pt1 | contig 122255 bp, 106 predicted proteins | sample MGYA00511248_ERZ779866 | MGnify/ENA primary metagenome ERZ779866 (study PRJEB29588, sample SAMEA2155758) | human gut metagenome | biome: human gut; feature: human-associated habitat; material: faeces | place: Denmark | collected 2008/2010 ... | reverse complement strand
TTTGTTTTTTGACATTGCAAACTATCTGCACGAATTGGGTACGGCGGCTCGCCGTAATTTTTAATTTATAAATGCTTTATCGCTTTGCTTAAATCCGTACACAAAAAATCTATCATCGGTTTAATTTCGTCTGTGGGTTCGAGCAAATCGGGAATCATAACCGTGGTCATACCTGCGGCATGTGCCGATTTTATGCCGTTAATACTGTCCTCAAATGCAACGCAGTCCACCGGCTCAAGTCTGATTATAACCGAATTGAGAAAGGTCAAAAGTGTATATGACGAGCCGACTGCCGCAAGGGCATTGTCGCCCACATATTTTCCGACTATCCATGTATAGGCAAGGTTGTAAAACTGCTGAAACACATTGCCGAGCATAAGCGGTACTGCAAAAGACCACAGGCCGCCTGTTATACTGCCTGTGGTCAAATCTCTGTTTTTATTTAGTTTTATCACAAAATCTTTTCGTTGCAACCGCAGATTCTGCGGTCATATTTTTTTGTTAAATTCACTTCCGCATTTCGGACAGCGAACAGCATGATTGCCTTTTTTGTTGCGAACACGAAGCTGCGCCTTGCACACGGGGCACTTGATATAACGGTAGTCCTTGCGGTCACGAATTTTCTTGAAGGTCAGTTTGAACCAACCTGTTACCGCATTGTAAATCGGAAGAAATTTTCTGTTTTCGGCACTTCTTGCAACAATGTTGCGTGAGAACATACGAAAACAGATAAGCACGATAATCAAGAGCATTATTCCGTCAATGATGTATCTTGCAACACGGTTCCACACAAAAATATTCACGAACCACAGTATAAGCAACAGCACCCAGAGTGCATTGTTGAGCTTATCCGTGCCGTATCTGCCCTGCATAAAATTGGCGAATCTGTTAAATAATCCTCGCATAAAGTTCATCCTTTCCGCAAAAAGCGGTAATTACAAAAATCATCTTTCCACCATTTTATCACAGGCAGGGCATACATTCAATAAACATTTGACGATATATGTCACTAAATCAGCCGAGAACAAGTTTTGCCGTGTCAACGCTTTCTTTTGCGTCACGGCAGTAGTAGTCAGCGCCGATTTTCATAGCGTAGTCCTTTGTAAGAACCGCACCGCCGACAAATATTGTACATTTGCTTGAGCCGTCGGGATTCTGAAGTTCCTTACATTCTCTTACAAGCCTTATTGTATCTTCCATACTCTTGAGAGTTGTTGTCATAAGAGCCGAAAGTCCTATCATTGTAATATTCTGTTCAACGGCAGTATCAACAATAAGCTGAGGATCAACATCACGGCCGAGGTCAACAACTGTGTAGCCGTAGTTATCAAGAAGAACCTTTACAATGTTCTTGCCGATATCGTGAATGTCACCCTTTACGGTTGCCACAATAATTTTGCCCTTGCTTACGGGAGTTCCGCTTGTCTTTGTAAGGTGCTTTTTGATTACATCAAAGCACTCCTGAGCTGTGTTTGCGCTTTGGATAAGCTGTGGAAGGAAGATTTTATTCTTTTCAAAATCTTCACCCACTCTGTCAAGTGCAGGGATAAGCATTTCGTTTACAACCTGCATTGCATCGGTTGTTTCAAGAAGCTTTGCGGTTGCGGCTGCACCTTCGTTTTTAAGTCCGTTATAAACAGCCGCAAAAATATCAACATTGCTGTCTGCCTTTTTAACGGGAGCGGCAGGAACAGCATCGTTATATGCGTTGATAAATTCAAGTGAGTTCTTGTCAATGCCGTTAAGCACACGGAATGCTCTTACAGCGCCTGTCATCGACTCAACATTCGGGTTGATAATCGGCAAATCAAGTCCCTGTTCCATAGCCATTGTAAGGAAAGTTCTGTTGACAAGCTCACGGTTCGGAAGTCCGAATGAAATATTGGAAACACCGAGACAGGTTTTACAGCCGAGTTCCGTTTTTACTCTGTGCAAGGCCTCAAGAGTCTGACGGCAAGCCGCCTGTTCTGCGGAAACCGTAAGAGTAAGACAGTCGATATATACATCTTTTCTGTCAATGCCGACAGCCTCGGCTCTTTCAACAATTCGTTTTGCAATCTCAAATCTGCCATCGGCGGTTTTCGGGATACCGTTTTCGTCAAGTGCAAGTCCGACAACAGACGCACCGTACTTTTTGACAAGAGGAAGAACCGTTGCAAGGCTCTGTTCCTCACCGTTTACGGAGTTCAGAATCGGTTTGCCGTTGTAGTAGCGGAGTCCTGCCTCAATAACCTCGGGCTTTGTGGAGTCAATCTGGAGCGGAACATCACACACACTCTGAATAGCCTTGAGAACACGCACCATCATCTTTTTTTCGTCAATTTCAGGATGACCTACATTGACATCAAGAATTTCCGCACCGCCCTGAACCTGACTGAGAGCCTGAGTGAGGATATAGTCAATATTATTTTCAACAAGCGCCTGCTTGAACAGCTTTTTACCTGTGGGGTTAATTCTTTCGCCGATAATTCTCGGACCGTTGATTTCGACAACCGTCGTTGAACTGCAAACGGTTGTGTCAACGCTCTTTGTCTGAGGCTGATATTCTCTGGCGGCAACCTCCGACTTAATTTTTGCAATATAATCGGGATTCGTTCCGCAGCATCCGCCGATAACCTTAACACCGTATTTGAGGAGCGAACAAACGCACTCGGCAAATTTGTCGGGCATAATGTTGTACTCGTTGCTGTTAGGATCGGGCAAACCTGCGTTAGCCTTGATTACAAGGGGAAGATTTGTGTATTTCGACATCTCGGAAACAACGGGTTCAAGCTCATCCGGACCGAGTGAACAGTTTACACCGAGAGCGTCAACACCGAGTCCCGTAAGAGTGACAGCCGCACAGGCAGGGGATACACCTGTAAATGTTCGTCCGTTTCTCTCAAAGGTCATTGTTGTGAGGATAGGCTTGTCGCAGTTTTCCTTTGCGGCAAGGACTGCGGCTTTAAGCTCGTAAAGGTCGGTCATTGTTTCAAAAACTATGACATCGGCATCTTTACCGGCAAGAATCTGCTGTTTGTAATACTCATAAGCCTCGTCAAATTTCATTGAACCGGCAGGTTCAAGCAACTGACCTATCGGACCGATATCAAGGGCAACGAGAGCGTCTGTACCCTCAACGGCTTTTCTTGCAATCTTAACACCGGCGCCGATGATTTCTTCAACGCTGTAACCGCTGTCCTGAAGCTTGTAGGCATTTGCACCGAAGGTGTTTGCGTACACAATGTCAGATCCGGCATCAATATACCTTCTGTGAAAGCTCTCGATAAGCTCGGGGTGAGTAATGTTCAGCACCTCAGGCACATGGTCGTACTTTACACCGCTTTTCTGAATGAGAGTTCCTGTTGCACCGTCAAGCAGAATAAAATTCTTTTGGTTGAGATATTCACTAAAGTTTGAAAAATTCTTAAACACCACAATGTTCCCCATTTCTTCTGAAGCGACATTTGCCTTTCATACTGCAAATTGCACACCCTCGTTTTCTTCGTTCAATCGGATTGTCTGAAATTCCGAGAACCGCCGTAACCGACTTTGACGGTACAAGCAGACAGCTGTCGCCTGTTGTAAGACCTATTTTTCTCGGAGCGTCAAGTATTCTCAGATACTCCTTCTGCATCTCAATAGGATAGTCCCCATAGCCGGGGCTGAAACGGAAGGTCATATACTTTCCGCTGTATTTTTCGGCAAGGATTTCGTCAACCTTTTGACACACCTGTTCAACGGCAACGCTTGCAAAGCTGTCAAGCACAACCGCCCTTGCCATATCGGAAATCTGACTTATACGGATAAGCTTGTCAATTTCCGAACCGATTGTCGCACACATCATAACAGCTGTGTGGCAGCCCTCAAGATGCTTTTTTATATCATTGCCGAGTAAAATATCGTCAAACGGAGCTTTGCGTTCAACATAGAGAAATCTCGGCTCCGCTGTTTTCAGTATTTCTTTTTCGCATTCATCCATCAGCACATCCATGCGGTAATTAAGGCTGATTCCTGCACCGCCGAGGTAGCGTATAGCCTCTTTGCGGTTTAATCTGTCAAGCGTTATCATAAAAGACTTGACACCGCCTCCGTAATTTTTCTTGCAACATACGGGTTGTTCATTGTGTAGAGGTGGATGCCGTCAACACCGTGTGCGATAAGGTCAACAATCTGGTCAACCGCATATGCAATGCCTGCGTCACGCAAAGCCTCGGGTCTTGTATCATACTTCTGCATAATCTTTGCAAATTTTGCAGGAAGGCTTGCACCGCACATTGAAACCATTCTTTCAATCTGACTTTTGCTTGTTACAGGCATAATACCTGCCTCAATCGGAACATTCACGCCTGCAATCTTCGCTCTTTCAAGAAAACGATAGTAAACGGAGTTGTCAAAGAAAAGCTGTGAAATAAGATGGCTTGCACCCGACTCAACCTTTTTGCGAAGGTTGTGAATATCCTCAACCTCATCGGTTGCCTCGCTGTGAACCTCGGGATAACAAGCGCCGGCAATGTCAAAATCACCCTGTGACGCAATGTATCTGCACAAATCGCTTGCATAAGTGAAATCCTTCTGCGGTTCAACACCTTCAACCCTGTCACCACGGAGTGCAAGAATATTCTCAATGCCGTTCTCTTTAAAAAGCGCAAGGTTGCGGTCAATATCAGCCTTTGTGCTGTTAATGCAGGTGAGATGTGCCACGGATTCAACTCCGAAATCTCTCTTGATTTTTGTTGCGATTTCGCAGGTACGGCTCTTTGAACCGCTGCCGCCTGCGCTGTATGTTACGCTGATGAAGTCAGGCTTTAAAGCCGAAATTTCTTCAAGCTTGCCGTAAACCGATTCAATCGGAGAGGTCTTTTTAGGCGGAAATACTTCAAAAGAAAAAACTGTTTTTCCGCTGTTAAATAAATTGCTTATTTTCATATATAAACACCTCGGTAATGGTTTTGTTAAACTTGATTAATTATAGCATAAATAATTTTTGCATACAATACTGTTTTGGTGGGTTTTGTCGTTTAAGGCTATCATTTTTTGGGAGATTTGGATATAAGCAAAAATTATATCAAAGAGTTTTATAATAATTATAATTTTGTTAACAAACCAAATTCACCATTATACTGTAGGGGCGTTCATTGGACGCCCGCAAGTAACGACACAATTTTTTTGATAAAAATAAACCATATAAATGAGATACAATTACCTAAATGATGTAGGGGAGAACCGTGTTCTCCCGTTAGCAATGGTACAAATTTGATGTCAAATCACATTATATAAAAATCACAAAGTTACTGATATTTTGTAGCGGCGAACCTCGTTCGCCAATCGTTTTGGTTGTACAACCAAAACGAACACACAATTTTTGTAGTATGAAATGATATGGTAGCTGACAATAGTCTGCATTAAGTCGAACCGATTTTACAATCGTTTCGATTGGCGAACACAGTTCGCCGCTACAGACTATACACCGTTTTCATCAAATCAAAAATTTATGTTCTTACAAATTATTTCATCAAGGCGGGCGTCCAATGAACGCCCCTACTGATTAAACAAAAACGGTCGGGAAACAATGATTTGCATTTTGCAAACTGTCTTCCCGACCTCAATTTTCAACTTTCAATTTTAAAAAATCACAGATGCAAAATCAACTTTGCAACGCCGAAATAGATAAGCAATGAAAGCGAGTCGCAGACTGTTGAAATGAGCGGATTCGCCATAACGGCAGGGTCAAAGCCGACCTTGCTTGCCAAAAGAGGCAGACTGCTGCCGACAAGCTTTGCCATAATAATTGTGCCGACAAGCGTAAGCGAAATTACAAGAGCAATCATAAATGCGTTTTCCTGACCGTTGAGATCAAACAAAAGCAGTTTTACAAAGTTTGCCGCCGCAAGGGTAATACCGCAAAGAATTGACACCCTGAATTCTTTCCACAGCACAAGGAAAATGCTCTTGAAATGAATCTCACCGAGCGACAACGCACGGATTACGGAAACCGACGCCTGAGAACCTGCGTTACCGCCCGAACCCGTAATCATCGGGATAAACGATGAGAGAATCAAAACATTTGCAAGCACAGCCTCAAATGATGAGATAATCGCACTTGTAAAGGTTGCCGAAAGCATGAGTATGAGCAGCCACGGCGCTCTCTTTTTGTACAGACCGAAAACGCTTGTTTTCATATACGGTTTGTCAGACGGCAATACGGCTGCCATCTTTTCGATATCCTCGGTAGCCTCTTCCTGAATAACATCAATAGCGTCGTCAATTGTTACGATACCGACAAGTCGGTTTTCGTTATCAACAACAGGAAGAGCAAGGAAGTTATAGTTTGAGAACATCTGGGCAACCTGCTCCTGATCGGCAAGAGTAGTTACCGAGATAACATTTTCCTCCATAATCGACTTTACAAGCTCGTCATCTTCGGCAAGCAAAAGGTCTTTTACGGTGGTAATACCGATAAGCTTGTTGTTGGCATCGGTTACATAGCAGGTGTAGATTGTTTCCTTGTCAACACCTGTTCTTCTGATTCTTTTAATAGCCATTTCAGCTGTCATATCGGGACGAAGCACAATAAACTCGGTTGTCATAATCGAGCCTGCGCTGTCCTCGGGATATTTCAAAAGCTCGTTAATCTGCTTTCTCATATCCTTGTCGGCCTGTCTTAAAATACGCTTTACAACATTGGCAGGCATTTCCTCAATAAGGTCAACGGCGTCATCGACAAATAACTCATCGACAACCTCTTTCAGTTCGCTGTCGCTGAAGCCGTGGATAAGGAATTCCTGAGTTTCGTCATCCATTTCGACAAAGGTTTCCGCCGCAAGCTCCTTTGGCAGAATACGAAACAGAATCGGCATTTTTTCATCCTGTAGATTTTCAAAAACCGCAGCAATGTCAAACGGTTTCATCGTAATCAAAATGTCACGCAAAGTGCTGAACTTTTTGTCATCAAGCAACACTTTGATAGTTTCGATAAGGGTTACATTAACCTGTTCCATCATCTTTTCCTCCTTTTTAATTCAATTGGAAGTAAAGACGGTGTCACCCTGAGTATTAAATTAAATCAATTCAAATTAAAATAAAAATACAAAGCAAAATCAATAAAACAAAATGAACGCACAAGCGCACATTCTGTTGCAACTTCGCCCGGGTACAGCGCCTTTATTACCGTCTGCGTCCATTAAGTTTTCACCTCATTCGCATTTAAATTCGAGCAAAAGCCCGTACATATTTATTTTATTCTTTTTTATGTCCGATGTCAACGGATTTATCCGCTAAAAATCCACTTTGCAAACATTTTACATTATCCTCTGTAACAGCTTGGTAACTCGGTATAATATTTCTTGCTTTTTGATGTGTATCAATGTATAATGAATATGCATGATTTAAAATAAAATTTCAAAGATTGGAGATTAACCGTTATGACAGATATGGTTAAAAAATATGTTCCCTATGCGGTAATAATTTTGCTTGTTTATATGCTGCTGCCGCTTGTGTTTATTCCGGGCGCAATGCAGAAGTTTTCACCCGTTGCATATGACTGTGTGTTCCCGATTACGGCAATCGGCTGTTCGGCACACTACTGCTCAAAACACGGACTTGACTTCCTCTTTGCACTCATTGCACCGATTATTTATCTTCCGAGTATGCTCATCTACAACGGCGGATTTTCTTCAGGCACACTTTCAACAAACCTTATTCTCCTCGTAGTTTATCTTGTTGCCGGAATTTTCGGACTTTTCCTCGGCGACCTTGCTTTCGGTGACAAGCGCCGTCAGAAAGAAAAGGCAGAACAGGAAGAAGCAGAGGAAATGCTTCTTGAGGCAAAGCGCCGTGAAAAGGAAGAGCTTGAGAACATGACTTCATCAAGCAAAAAGTCCGAAAGAAAAGCACCTTACAGACAGGAACGCAAGCCTGCACGCAAACCGTCGCCTGCACCGCAGAAAACCGAAACAGCAGATGACGATGATTTTGATTATGACAAGTACCTTTCCGGTATTGACAGAAAGCAAGATCCGAACGAAAGCGAAATTGACGATATCTTAAACGAATACAGACACTAACGGCGAGCCGCCGTTCCCAGTTCGTGCAGATAGTTTTTATAAGGGCGAAAATAAAATGCCCGAGCAGAACTCTGTAACTAAAATGTAAAATTAAAGTCGGGAAGACAATTTGCAAAATGCAAAGCATTGTCTTCCCGACTGTTTATTTTATATGAAAGTTGCTGTTTATTTGTAGGGGAGAACCGTATTCTCCCACACGGCGAGCCGCCGTTCCCGATTCGTGTAGATAGTTTGTAATATAAAAAAACATATCATGCCCGAGCGTAGCATTGCAATTTTTCGCACAATCCCGTAGGGGCGTTCATTGGACGCCCGCCAAGTAATGACAGAAAATTTATGATAAAAATAAACTGTATAAATGAGATACAGAATTGCAGTTACTTTGTAACATTTATATCATTTAATTTACAATATTATTTGTACCATTATTTTTGTTTAAATCAACCCAACGATATACTTCTGAATCAAGGTTGCGTCAACAACACTGATTTCGCCGTCATGGTTTACATCGCTGTTAAAAAGCTGAGTCTTGCCGAATTTTACAATACCTACAACATATTTCTGAACAGATGTTGCATCTACAACCGTAATGTTTCCGTCTGGATATGCATCACCGCAAGTCAGGCAGTTCAATTTGCCACCAATCGTTGTTTTACACTCTGCGCCGTTTTTAAGTCTGCAATATTTATAAGCTATAAGGCCCGTATCCTCGCCAAGCTGTCTTGAAATATAAAACTCCGCATAGCCGTTCTTATCGGGGACAAAAGATGTTACCGCACCTCCGCTGACAAAATATGCGCCCGAGGTTGCATAGCAAGGTTTGCCGCTGCTGTCTGTACCGAAATCCTCATATGTAAAGTCAAAATTCTTGTATGTGCCATCGCTGAGTTTTCCGGTCATTGTGCCATCATCATTAAAGCCATCAGGAAAATAGTCGGAGAGTTTAATCCTTATCTTAACATATTCTCCGCCTGTTGAATCATAATTGAATTTCATACCCGTATCACCAAAATAACGATTATCCGCTGTTATCATATGGCGAGTAAATTCCTGATTTTTCGGGAGATTTACAAACTTCGGTGCATCAATACAGTCCTTAAACATCACGCTGTACTTTTGATAATCCGTTGATATGAACATTGCCCCGAAATTCTTTGCCGTATTTTCGGTATATCCCGTTGTTGTAACAAAAAGCTGATTGTTTGAGATTTTCTGCGTTGTACCTGTAACTTCAAAGTCCTTGCGATCTTCATACTCGCTTACCGCACCTGTCATAAGAACCGAACCGACGGTAAGCACACAGCACATTGCGATTGCGGTTATTTTTTTGACTGTTCTTTTCATTGTTTACACCTATTTATATTGTTCAGCTGTCCAAACCGACAATATACTTCTGAATCAAGGTTGCGTCAACAACACTGATTTCACCGTCATGGTTTGCATCGCTGTTAAAAAGCTGAAGCTTGTCAAAGTCCTCAATACCTGCAACATATTTCTGAACAAGCGTTGCATCAGTAACAGAAATGTATCCGCCTAAATCCGTATCACCGCAAGTTAAACCGACCAGAGTATCTCCGATTCTTCCGCAATCGCAATTAGCTCCGTTTTTAAGTCTGCAATAGCGGTACGACATTACTTTTGTGTCTTCGCCAAGCTGTCTTGAAACATATATTTCAGCATAGCCGTCCTTATCGGGAGCAAAGGATGTTACCGCACCTCCGCTTGTTGCATATACACCGGATTCCGCATAGCAATTAACACCGATGCTGTTAGTTCCGAAATCTTCGTATGTAAAATCAAAATCCTTGTAAGAACCGTCGCTAAGCTCAGAAGGCATTGTTCCGTTTTCATTGAACAGATAGGAAAAATCGGAAAGCTTGATTTTTACCTTAACATATTCACCGCCTGTTTTGTCAAACTGATAGAATGTCTGAACATTACCGAAATAACCGTGCCCCTGCGTCATCATATATTTTACGAATTTTTCGCCCTTTGGAAGATTTAAAAATCTCGGTGCGTTGATACAATCTTTAAACCATATATCGTAATCCTTTTCGTTGGTTGTTCTGAACTTTGCACCGAAATTTTTATCGGTATTTTCAGTGTATCCCGTTGTTGTCACAAAAAGCTGATTGTTTGAAATTTTCTGCGTTGTACCTGTAACTTCAAAGTCCTTGTGATTTTCATCTTCGCTTACCGCACCTGTCATAAGAACCGAACCGACAGTAAGCACACCGCACATTGCGATTGCAGTTATTTTTTTAATTGTATTTTTCATTGTTATCCTCCGTGTTTGTAATTTTATCCGCAAATTTGTTTATACTTGTTTCATTTTATCAATCTATTTTTCTTATGTCAATAATTTTGAAATAAATTTGGCATTTACGGCAATATATGCGTATTTTTCCCGATGTTAATTATTGCAAAATGACAGACAAAATACTCGGAAATTTCTGTTTTTAACATATTAGTTTTAAACAAAAAACAGACTGTACCGTAATACAGTCTGCTGTAAATTATGACGCACGCTCACAGATTACATAGTAACGGTCAAAACCGCCGTTTCCGTCACTTATGCAGGTAAACATGGTGAGCAAATCTTTGCCATTTTTAATATAGCAATCTTCCGATTCATTTGGCTTATTCACCTTTGTTTCAACAACCTTGTAATTGAGTGTATTCCAATAATTTGTGATTGACACCTTATCGCCGATTTTGAGGTTGCGGAGATTGTCAAAGAATATGCGGCCGATGTATCCCGTGTGACCTGCAAGGACTGCGTTTGTATTCTTACCGCCGATCGGCAATGAGGTTGCACTCATATGTGCCGCACCGTAGCTCATATTTGAGCTGTTCGCACCGAGGTAAATCGGCAGACGCATATTTATTGTTTCGGCGGTAACATAGCCGTAAATGCCGTCGGTTATGCCGTAATCCTCAAGATTGACGGCAGCCTGTGAATAGGTATCGTTGCGGAGCATTTCATACTGGTTTGTTTCAAGTTTTTTGTTATAGGCAACGCTGTCATTGAAAAGTCTGTCGAGGTCAGCCTTGAAAACAACGGGCTGTTTGGAAGTACGCTTGCCGTCCCTGTCAATTTTGTAACCATCTTCGTCAACCTTGCCGTCCTTGACCGCCTGTTCAAAAGAGCCGTCCTCAGCTTCTTCAACACGGGTATCAAAGCCGTCAGCCTCACCGTTTGAAATCTGTGTTCCGATAAAATTTGATATAGGGGGAAATGCGACAAGACCTATTCCGACAACGAGCATTGCAATTGCCACACCCGTAAGTATTTTTTTAATCATCGGAATCACCGCCCAAATCATTCTGATTTTCGTCAGCCGAGTCATCTCTCAGCCGTTTTGCACCGTTTGACTTCTTCTTTTTGCGTTTGAGCAGGAATACAACCACAAACACAACAAGTGCAACAAAGCCGACAATTATGCCGATTGCGACTGCATAAGGGATTTTGTAACCGAGAAAGAATATGTAATCGTTGTCAAATTTCGCAAGCGACTCGCCCGTTTCAATATACTTTGTATCGTCATAATCGACACGCTTGCCACGCACGAGAAGTCTGTGCGTATTAACGCCGTATGGGGTACAGGTGAGGAGCGTTACAAGGTCTTCACCGTCAACAATTCGCAAAGAATTGATTTCCGAGGGGAGAACAACTTCGATTTGATCAACCTCATATTTCAGCGTTCTGTCGAGGATATGAACATAGAATTCATCGCCGACCTTCATATCGGTGAGGTAATCGAAAAATGTTTCGCCCGGATAACCCGAATGGGCAGAAATTACGGAATGTGTGCTTGCACCGCCGACAGGCAGGGAAGTATTTTGAAGATGTCCTGCACCTTTTGAAAGAATCTCTTCGCTTGTGCCGTGATAAATCGGCAGATAAACATTGATTTTCGGCACATCAATATAGCCGATAAGGCCGTTATCATCAACATTGAGAGTTTTCTCATAATTTGCGCCGATTTTCTGAAAAGCCTTTTCGTCGAACGGGTCGGTAATTATCATATTATTTGAAAGGCTGTTATTGTACTTAGCAGCCTCTTCAAACATTTTTTGAGTTTTCTCACTCGGCATCTGAGCAACCCTGTTGGTGTACTCCTTAACCATGCTTCGACTGACATAGTTATTAATTGCGGAGCTGACAAGCGGATAGCTCATTATGCCGATTCCTGCAACAAATATTAAAACTATTAGTAAAATTGACAGCTTTCGTTTCATAAAATTTTCCTTTTCTGCGTGTTTTTGTTCCATTGTTATTATACTATATTTTGCCGTGCAGGGCAATATATCGACAGCACAGCGATTTGTGCGAACAGTAGGGGCGTTCATTGGACGCCCGCAAGTAAAGACACAACTTGTCTGTTATATTATTGTTTTATAAATGCGATATTGTGATTACTGAATTGTATGGGCGAACCGTGTTCGCCCGTTCGTGTGCAATGCACACGATTGCACGCATTGCGTGCAAAATTGAATACACAATTTATGTTATATCAAAACATATGTGTATGAACATAATATTTCATCAAGCGGGCGTCCAATGAACGCCCCTACAAATTATACACTACTTTTTTGTATAAAAAGCTATGTGTATAAACATATAAATTCATCAAGTGGACGGATAATATCCGCCTCTGCGGCTCTTCTGTAAATAGAACGGGGATGCGTTGCCGCATCCCCTGAAAATTACATATATCACAGATTTTAAGATAAAGATATTCGATTAATTATTTAGCTGCTTTCTTTCTCTTAAGAACAAAGAGGAGAACGCCTGCACAAGCGATAAGTGCTGCACCGCCAACATAGAACATCATTGTACCCATACCACCTGTCTTAGGAACAGTTACAGGGTAGTTAGCAACAGCATTGTTGCCGTCAACTGTAACATTACCTACAAATGTGTACTCCTTGCTCTTGTCGATGTTTACTTTGAATACTGAGCTGTTGAGGTTGTAGTCTGCAGGAGCTGCTGTCTCTTTTGCATAGTATGTCTTTGTAGCATCAAACTTAAATGTTGTTGTTGTGCCCTCGAGAACAAATGTAGCCTCACCGTTAGCGCCTGTCTTAGCAACTACATTCTTGCCGTCAACTGTAAGAGGTGTTTTAGCTTCTGCGTCTGTGAATATCTGGAATTCAGCGTCAGCAAGCTTCTGAGTTGTGTCATTGCCGTTAACCTTAACAACCTTCATGCCGTATGTAAATACATCAGGTGAATTTTTACCGGATTCAAAGTTTGTTTCTGCATCGTTACCATAAACAAGACCGTCTGTGTTGTCAAGTGCTGTATTGAGCTTAGCCTTTTCGTTTAAATCAGCTGTGTATGTAACAACAACTGTGTCGGCATTATAGAAATTCTCTGATTCAAGTGTAGCAGATTTGAATACAACTGCGAATGTAGCAGTAGCCTCACCGTTCTTGCCTGTGTAAGTATGGTTCTTTTTAATAGAGTAATCTGTACCCAAAGTAAGAGCATCACCTGTGCCGTCGTACTTAACTACAACTGAATTCTCGTTGAATGTAAGACCTTCATCCATTGTATCAACGATTTCATACTTTTTGAGCTGGTTGTCGATTGAACCTGCTGTTGAAGCTGTAAGTGTGTAGGTTACAGTCTTATTGTTGTCGCCTACATATGTCTTGTCAGCACTCTTGTCAACTGTAACAGAACTTGTTGAAACCTTTTCAGCAAGGTTGTGCTCTGTCTGGTCAACTGAAACATAATTTGTACCATCAAAGTAAGGAAGTGAAGCAAGTGAGCTCTGAACACCTGTTACTTTAGCCGGCTTAGAAGTACAATATACATAGTAAAGACCGGGGTCTGTTACTGTTGCAGTTGCTTCTGTTGTAGCTGAAGAAAAGCTGATTGTTGTAGCTGCTGTACCGAATGCTTCTTTGTTATTCTTGTAGAGGGTGTCACAAGCAGTAAGGATATTCTGTGACTTTGTATCTGAGTATGCACCATTTACAGCATTCTTAAGTGCTGTGTCGGTGATAGTACTTGAGTACTTACCTGTTGTGAGATCGAGGTCTGCAATCTTGAAGAAGCTGAATGTGTAATCACCGACTTTGTCAGTGTCAGCTGCATCAACTGCAAGTTTGTACTTAGCTGAATAGCTCTCTGCTGCACTTGCTGAGAATGGAATCATGAGAGCGATCATCATTACTGCAAGAACAGCTGCAAAGATTTTCTTTGTAGTTTTCATTTTGACTTTCTCCTTTGTGTTTGATTTAATATATGTAATTATATTCTAACCGAATGGTTAAACGGGTTGGGGTGGCTGCATGGCGGACACCGGCTAACAACGGTGTCCGTAGCAGTCAAAGAGGTTTTCTATGAAAGAAACATATGATTAAAAAATCACCTGTTCTAACAAGTTAAATCATATTGGGTTACTTTCTGCGTCTTGCTCTGCGTTTTTTACGACCTTTTCCGTAATAGATTGCGTAACCCGTGAACATTGTCACCGCAAGACCTGCAACCGACAAACCGAGAACAAAATAACCGTTCATTCCGTCACCGCTTGCCGAAGGCATTGTAATTGCACCGTCAACATAATCATATGTAACATCGTACTTGCCCTTAACAGGAAGTGTGAAGTAGGAAAGTGTGTAGTTCGGGGTGTAACCCTCTGACGGTTTGTACTCAAACAGACAGTATGTCTGATATGTTGAAGTACCCTTTAAGTAGTTATCGGAACTGCTGTTCCAAACAACATCTTCGCCTGATTTTGTAAACTCACCCTGACCGTCCTTGAAGATTGTCAGATTGTCAAACTCAGCCTTACCGTTCTTGTCTGTATTTTTAGAAATCATATGAGTTTTCAGTGTGGCTTTTTTAATGATTGTATTGATATCATCTGCAGTAAAGATACCCTCCTCGGATACCTTCATCACCGCAAATTCCGTACCACTTACATTACCGCCTGACTGATTCTTCTTGTTTACTGTTGCACTTCCGTGTGTGGTTTCATTTTCAAACACGGCTTTTTCAACAGGAGAAGAATTGTTGAAGTAATCTGCAAGCTGAGCATCGGTTTTGCCTTCAATATCTGAGTTCTTAACCTTAATGTACTTAGCCGCCGTTACTTCACCGCTTTCAAACAATTCAATCTCGGCAAGCCAGGTGTTTGTATCCATTTTATAATCGGATGCATTTTCACCCTCGGCAAGAGCCTCGGTAATCTTAAATCTGTAAACACCCGCACTGACTAAGCTGAGGTCTTTGAATTCAACCTTACCGCTTGCGTCAGGTGTTGCCGATTTCTCGGAAACTAATGCTGTGCTGTTTGTCTTGATAGTATTGCCGTCGGTATCCTGTTTTGCTGTATCCATTGATTTAAGACCTGTCAATGTATAAACGAACTTGCTGCCGCTGTAAGACTGACCGTCAAGAGTCTTATTTACCGAAACGGCAATGTTTGTAGGATTAACCTTATTGATAAAGTCAAGCGCATTTCCTGCTTCGGCGAGAGTACCGACGAATGTACCGTTAAAACTCTGATCGCCTACTTTATATGGAATATAACCTGTAACGGTTTTCTCTGTAATCTTATAGGTTGCACCTACAGGAATATTGAGAAGCTTAATGCTTTCGCCCTTTTTGATTGTGAACGAACCGTCCAAGGATGTACGGTAAACTGTGCTTGAATAATCACTTGCGCCATTCTCTTTGAGCCGATACTCAAGAGGATAGGTCTTGTAGTCATAGGTTGAACCGTTGCCGTCAAAGTCGAGAGCAATTGCAAATGTAAACTGCTGACTTGTGTCGTAGTCGGTTATACCGCCTTCATCAACAACATTCTTTGAAATTTCAAGAGGTGCTGTCACTATCTTGTTGGTATAGTCGAGCTGGAGCTGTGCATAAGCACTGTCATCATCGGGATCTACAAGCTTGAATGCCGAGTTCGTAGTTGAACCGCTCTTGATTATTGAACCGACTCTGTTGTTAACAAGCTCCCAGTTCGTTGTGTATTTAAGCTTACTGCTGTTTGTTGACTCGTTAACCGTCATATCATTGCCGGTCTTGAATGAGTTGTCAAAGTCAGCCATATAATCATCTTTAAGTGTGAAACCGCTGTTTGAAAGAGTTTCACTGCTTGTGCTTTCGTCTGATTTTGTAAGCTTGTAGCCTTTACCGGAGGTATCGTTGCCGTTGTCTTTGATTGTATAATCAAAAGTTTCATTAGCTTTGAGATCATCTGAAATTTCAGAAACAACATCGCCTGTATCAAGTGCCTTTGTAACCTTGAGGTCATTGTTGGCAGGTGTCATTGTGAAGTTTACGGAGAAGTTAGACTCAGCCTCACCACGCTCCATATAGAATACTACCATATGGTATGTCTTGTTAGGATCAAGCTTAGTACCATTGTTGATTGTCTTTGTAACGGTGCCAAGGTTTGTATGATGTAACGAACCGTCTGCAGAATACTGAGTGCCGTTACCGTTCCACATTTTACCGTAAAGATCTGAAAGTGTAAGGTCACCTGAAAGTTTATCGCCACTTACATTCTGCTGCTTACAGAAAATAGCACCTGTGTTGCTTCCAAACTGTGACTGCTTAAACTTGTAGAAACCGTCTGATACTCCATACGGTTGAACATACTTAGTTTCCGAACCCCATGTATAAACGCAGAAGTCTTTATAAGCGGAATCTGTTCCAACCCAAAACTCATCACTCGGAACTGTAACTGTTGTCGATGATGATGAAGTCGATGACGGAGTTGAGTAATCGGCAAATACATTTTTGGCAGTTGCGGTCATTGAATTAAAGTCAATTGAACCGCTTGCCTCTTTATGGTCACCGCCGAGGTCGAGAGCAAGCTCTGCATCAGCACCTGTTGAATCTTCGCCGATATAAACCCAAAGGTCATCGTCACCGCTGAAGTTAAAGGTTGCAGGTTTGTTGTCTGCAAGTAAACCGTTCTTCGGAACTCTGAAGTCTATATCAAGTCTGATACCAAAACCATAGTCAAGGTTAGAGTTAGTACCCTTGCCCGATGATGTATTTGAAGTATTGTTGAACGGGAAAATACCATAACCGTTGCTTTCGCCGCCGAAATTTGTCAATGCATCTTGTACACCATACTGTTCGCCCGCACCGTAGTTAATTTTGGTAGGTGTGAGGCCGTTCCATGTGAAGTAGATGTTATCGGTTGCATTCTTTGAAGTAAATTCATAAGTAGTAACACCTTCTCTGTCAGTAGTTGTACGGAACGGGAAAGATGACTTATAAACATTGGCAACTTTTTTATCGTTGTGGATTGCGGTTGAAAGTGCCTCAGCATCAAAGTAAGGAGCCTTAACACCATTTATAACCTGAAGATCGCCCTTGCTGTCAAGCCTGTTGTACATAAGACCCTGTAAGGACTGGTTATAATCACCGCCACCCCATTTCATACCATTGGAGTTGTTTACTGCATAGTAATAGTTATCATCATAATTGTTGATGTTTGTAAGTCCTTCTGCGTGGGTCTTAAATGTACTGTACCATTTATCACCCTTGAACATATTACCGAAGTAGAGCGGATATTTCCAAGTTGATTGATATTTTGAAGCTATATCACTTATGTAGCTGTTGAAGTTATCAAACTGATACCAGTAATTTTCAATATCACCATCGTTTTTCTTACCTTGACTCTGTAAGTAACCGTTCAGTTGTTCATAATCCGACCAGTAGTCAAAGTATGTTGCGTCAACGCCTACGATGTTAGGATTATTTGAGAATGAATTTTCAACAACAGCGTTAAAGTCTACATTGCCTATTTCCGAGAATTTTGTCCAGCTTTCGCCTCTGGCTGTCTTAACATATGTAGCCGTGTTATCGTTATAGCCCGAACCATCATATTCCGAATCTGTCGGATATGAAGTTGCGGAAGATGCACCATTGAGATTAGGTTTTTGCGGATGGAATCTTAGAACCGCATCTGTCGGAATTTTACCGCTGAACACCACATGACCGTTTACAGTGGTTTGCGTAAGCTCAACTGTTCCTTCATAGGCATCGTTGTAGTCAAAAGTTGCATAAATCTTTTGAAGCGACTTCCAGTCATCGTTTGAAACATAAACTGTTTTATATGTTGCCTTTGACTGTTTGTCGGGAGCTTCAACAGAAAGGTATTTACTTTCTTTGAACGAGCCGTCAGTTGTAAGATAAAATTCTGTGTCACCCGAAGCACCCGAAATGTCGAGGGTCTTGATGAATGGATTAGTCCACTGACTTTTTGAGGCATCATAAAGAGCATTATCTTTACTGTATGAATCGTTAATACTGAGGTTGCTTGTTTGATTTTCGCCCTTGCTGTTGAAGATTACATATTTATAGGATGACTTAACATCCACATAGTAGTAATCGCTGTCCGAAGATGTGAGCTTGTTCATTGCAACGCCCGGCCACTCTGCGTTGGAGTCAGTATCGGTTACCCAAGAATATGCATAAGCTTCGTTATAGGTGTTACTGTTATGAAGATAGATACGACGGAAACCGCTTGCAACAGTCTTTTCGGGAAGAGTAAAATTAACCCCGGAAGAAAGCTCAATTTTTGTTGCACCGAGTGGTGCAACAGTTTCAAAAACTCCCGAAGAATTTTTGTTTACAGTACCCGTTTTGAGAACCGTACCGTCATCCTGAGCAAAACGATATGTAACAGAAGAAAAATCTTTCCATTCCTTATTCTTGTTCAGGTTAATATAAATCTTCTGTCCCGAAGATGTTGCCGCAAATACATTAAGCGACATACCCGACACGGCACATACCGAAAGCATGATGGTAAGTGCAAGCACAAGAGAAAAGCTTTTCTTTGCGGTTTTGCAAAGCTTTTTACCTAACTTCATAATTTTTTCTTCTCCTTCATTGCCGATTACTTTGTTTTGGCAGTCAAAGTACAATTAAACAGGACTGGATAGGACAGTCCAACATATCTGCCAACGAATTATGAAACGCAAATTTTTGAATTTGTTCTTCTTTTTGATTTGCATACAATTATATAATATTTTATTGCACATTTGTAGAGGCAATATAGACAAACTTTGGGTAATATTTTTAGCTATTTTGCATATCTACAAATACGATTTAATATTTTTGACCATAATGTGATTTTATTACTTATTTATCACCATTTTTTGCGTTTAAAATAAATTATACCCATTGCACAACCTTAACAGGCAATTAAAAAGTCAATTTCAGCACTGAATTTGTTGATTTTTAATTCTTTTTTCAAAAACATCAAAAATTTTTATGCAAATTTACGCCAAGCTATATGCGTAGAAATATGTATTTTTTTGCGATTGTTGTTTTTTGACATAAAATGCCCCAAAACCAGCATTTTGCAGAAATTTTCAGATATATTTTTATAATCAATATCTATATCTCATCAAATTAATCACCGAATACCTTGAAAATTCGGCACAAATAAAGGGCAGAGTATTGCTCTCTGCCCCTCAAAATGTAATTCACTTAAATCGCAATTATACAAACCGCTTTATGCAAACATATTAAAGATCTCTGCCGCAGCACTTCTTGTACTTTTTACCGCTGCCGCACGGACAGGGATCGTTTCTGCCGATTTTCTTGCCCTTACGGATAGTCTTATTGACAGAATCCGTACCGTCTGCAGAAGTTTCTGTAGGCTGAGCAACCTGCTCACGGTGAAGCGCCTGCTTTACGGCATCCGACTGTTCAACAGCTTCTTCATCATCGGATGCAGACTGTGCCGCTGCGGCAGCCCTCTGAGCTGCTCTCTTTGCCGCTGCGATTGCATCCTGTCTTTTCTGAATCTCATAAACACGCTTTGGCATAATGAGCATCATCTTGACAGTATCTTCACGAATGCTTTCAATCATCTCATCAAACATATCGAAGCCTTCAACTCTGTACTCAACAACAGGATCGTGCTGACCGTATGAACGAAGTCTGATACCGCTCTTGAGCTGATCCATATTGTCGATGTGATCCATCCAATGTGTATCAACATTCTTGAGGAGGTAAACACGCTCCATCTCACGGATTGTTTCCTCTGGAAGAAGTTCTTCGTTTTCCTTGTAGATTTCGAGAGCATCATCAACGAGCATCTTCTGAATCTCTTCGGGTTCCATATCTTCAAGATCCTCAAGACTGAAATCGTACTTAGAATCATCTCTAATAAGCCAGCCTGCATAGTAATCCTTAAGGCTCTGGAAGTTCCAATGCTCTGCAGGACCTTCGGGGAGGTACTGCTTGATTGAAGTTGCGATTGTATCCTCAACCATTTTGAGGATTGTTTCATGGAGATCCTCACCGTTAAGAACCTGATCACGCTGACCGTAGATGATTTCACGCTGTTTGTTCATAACATCGTCGTACTGGAGGACATCCTTACGAATGCCGAAGTTACGAAGCTCAACCTTTTCCTGTGAGCCCTCGATAATACTTGTGAGCATTTTATTCTCAATAGGCATATCTTCGGCAACATTCATACGCTCCATCATCATTTTCATTCTGTCACCGCCGAACAGACGCATAAGGTCATCCTCGGTTGAGAGGAAGAAACGGCTGACACCCGGATCGCCCTGACGGCCTGCACGGCCACGGAGCTGGTTATCAATACGGCGTGACTCGTGTCTTTCCGTACCCATAATGTAAAGACCTCCGGCCTCTCTTACCTTTTCAGCCTCGCCCTTAATTTCTTCCTTATACTTGTCATTCAGTTCTCTGAATGTATTTCTTGCATTGATGATTTCTTCATCATCGGTTTCCGCATAACCTGTAGCTTCTTCAATAAGCTCCTCTGTAAAGCCCTGCTTACGCATTGCGGCTTTTGCCATATACTCTGCGTTACCGCCGAGGATGATATCGGTACCACGACCTGCCATGTTGGTTGCGATTGTTACCGCACCGAGTTTACCTGCCTGAGCAACAATTTCAGCCTCTTTTTCATGCTGCTTTGCATTGAGGACATTGTGCTTGATGCCTCTCTTTTTGAGCATTTTTGAAAGAAGCTCCGACTTCTCAATTGAAATTGTACCGACAAGGACAGGCTGTCCCTTTTCGTGAGCCTCAACAATTGCATCAATAACAGCGTGGAACTTGCCGTTTTCTGTCTTATAAACCGAATCGGGGAGGTCTTTTCTTAAAACAGGCTTGTTTGTAGGAATTTCAACAACATCAAGCTTGTAGATTTCCTGGAATTCTTCCGACTCTGTCTGAGCAGTACCTGTCATACCCGAAAGCTTTTTGTAAAGACGGAAGTAGTTCTGGAATGTGATTGTAGCAAGAGTCTTGCTTTCGCTCTGGACCTTTACGCCCTCTTTAGCCTCAATAGCCTGGTGAAGACCTTCGTTAAAACGACGGCCGTACATAAGACGACCTGTAAATTCGTCAACGATGATAACTTCGCCGTCCTTGACAACATAGTCAACATCAAGCTTCATAACGCCGTTGGCCTTGATAGCCTGATTTACATGGTGCTGAATTGTAAGGTTATCGGGATCGGTAAGGTTTTCAATACCGAAAAATTCTTCGGCTTTCTTAACACCGCTCTGTGTGAGGGTTGCTGTTTTCTGCTTTTCATCAACAACATAATCAATGTCGTTTTCCTTGTAATATTCCTCCATATCCTCTTTTGCGTCAAGTTCTGCAAAACGCTGAACTTTAAGAGTTTTTGCAAAAGCGTCAGCCTTTGCATAAAGGTCTGTTGACTTGTCGCCCTTACCCGAAATAATAAGAGGAGTTCTCGCCTCATCAATGAGGATTGAGTCAACCTCATCGACAATTGCAAATGCGTGTGGGCGCTGAACCTTGTTTTCCTTGTAAACTACCATGTTGTCACGGAGGTAGTCAAAACCGAGTTCGTTGTTTGTTCCGTATGTAATGTCTGCGGCATAAGCCTTTTTTCTGCCCTCGTTATCGAGATCGTGGCAGATAAGACCGACCGAAAGACCGAGGTATCTGTAAAGCTTGCCCATCCACTCTGAGTCACGGCGGGCAAGGTAATCGTTGACTGTTACAATGTGAACACCTTCGCCTGTAAGAGCGTTGAGGTATGCAGGGAGGGTAGCAACCAAGGTTTTACCTTCACCGGTTTTCATCTCGGCGATTCTGCCCTGGTGAAGAACGATACCGCCGATAATCTGAACGGGGAAGTGCTTCATACCAAGCACTCTCCAGCCTGCCTCACGACAGGTTGCAAATGCTTCGGGGAGAATATCGTCTGTTGTTTCGCCGTTGGCAAGTCTTTCTTTAAGAATTGTTGTCTGGTTCTTGAGTTCACTTTCGCTCATAGCCGCATATTTATCTTCGAGTGCAAGCACCTTGTCACAGATTGGTTGCACACGCTTAACTTCACGCTTGCTGTAGTTGCCGAACATAGCCTTTAAAAAATTCATCAGGGTTCTTCCTTTCAATGTACCGAAAAAATCGGTCAAACTGTATTTTCAATAATATAATTTTAATTTACTGCACCGCAGACGCTCCAAGGCTTTTTGCAGCCTGAATCATTGCGGCCTCAACCACGGGACCGGCATATTGGAAACCGAAACCCGAATCCTGTACAACACAGGCAAAGGCGAGAGGGCAGTCCTCATCTTTTGAGTAGCCGACCATCCAGCCGTTAGGGTTCTTATCATCGCCGACTTCACCCGTACCTGTTTTGGCACAGACTGTAAGTCCGCCGAAAAGGTTGTCGCCGTAGTAATCCGAAACGGTGTATCTCATAACATCATCAAGCTTTGTCGCCGTATCGGATGAAAAAAGCTCCTGTCCGCTGCTCTTGTAGTTTATGCCGAGTGCGGAGAGTATGGACTCATCTTTGATAAGGGTAGGGTTTGTAGCCTTACCGCCGTTTGCGATTGCACCGCAGATAATTGCCATCTGCATCGGGTTTACCTTGTCATTATACTGACCTACACCCGACCAGCCAAGCTGGTTTTCATTGGCATCGCTGACATCATATGAACCTTTTGCGGTTTTAATTCCGTCAACATCAAAGGAGCTGTTAATGCCGATTTTCTCGGCAGTTTTTGTCATTGTGTCACTTCCGAGTTCAACGGCAAGCTTTGCAAAAACAATATTGCAGGAATGTGCCATTGCCTCTTTATATGTCAGCGTTCCGTGAGTTTCCGTACAGGTAACTTCACTTCCGCCTATGTTCTCACTTCCGTTACAAACCCAAGTGCGGTCATAAAGGTCGGGAATATTCTCGATTGCCGCCGCAGATGTAACGATTTTGAAGATTGAACCCGGGGTAAAGGTTGACGAAAGCACATTATCAAGGTAAACGCCCTCGTATTCGCTTTCGTTGTCCTCGGTAATTTCGGGAGGAGCCTGCGGATCGTAAGCCATGGTGCTTACGGAACAGATAACCTCGCCTGTTTTGTAGTTGTATATTACACAGGCACCTTTTTTGTTATAAGCTGCAAGAACATCATAAGCCGCCGCACAGGTTGCGGAATCGACTGTCAGCTTTATATCGTGAGAGGCACGCAATGATTCCGGCATATTAAGTCCGAAAACAAGGTTATAGCCTATCAGCTGAGAACGATACATACTTTGAACAGCCGTTGAAATGTTAAGGCTGTCATCACCGACAACATGAAGCAGAGATTTTCTTACGCTCTCGCTTTCGTTATAAACTCTTTTACCGTCAACCGTCTGTGCAAGAGCCGTGCCGTTGCGGTCATAGATCGCTCCTGCCTGTGCAAGGCCGCCGTCACCTGCTATATGCGCATTATACGCCTGATCAACCCAATCGTCTGCCCCTGTTACAAGCTCAAAGGCAAGATAGCCGAGTCCGCCGATAAACGCAAGCGCAACTATATATATAAGTGTACTTCTGCGAAGTATTTTTTTCAAACCTTACACCACCCTGTGTATCAAGTGAACAATCGAAAAATTAAAGAAAATGCGGCTTTGCTTGCAAAGCACTATGAATACGGTCGGGAGATAGAGCATTTTATTTTGCTGTTTTTCCTCTCGACAACAATTTTCCATTTTCAATTTTTCATTTTCAATTTACCAAACTTATCTTTTTACCGAATAAGTTCTCTCGTCTGCGGCTTTAATGAATGCAACAAGTCCCCAACAAGACATAATACTTGAACCGCCGGCAGACACAAACGGAAATGTTACGCCTGTAAGCGGAAGGACATCGGTTGCACCGAAAACATTGAGAGAAAGCTGAACGACAAAAAGTCCTGCCGCACAGCACGCTGAAATTGAATAAAAGGTACTTCTGCTTCGGGTTGTAATTGCCCTTGCATAAATAAACATTGCACCTACTGCCACGGCAAGTGTGAACGCAACGATAACTCCCATTTCTTCCGAAACAAGTCCGAAAACAAGGTCACTTTCGGATGCGGCAACCTGCTTTAAAAAACCGTTGCCGATACCTACGCCGAAAAGTCCGCCGCTTGCCATATATGTGAGAACTCTTGCCTGCTGATAACCGAGGTTGTCCTGAGTATGTTCCCACACATGACGCCAGCCCGAAAAACGGTCGGCAACATACGGTTTAAACTTAAGGACAAAGGTTACGCCGAAAATTGCGGCGGCAACAGCAAGAATAATCGTCTTGAAATCGCCCGAGCGCATAAACGCTGTGAGCAAAAATGTTACAAAGAAGATGAGCGCAGTACCGAAGTCACCCATAAGAGCCAAAAGTCCGACGCATACTGCCGAGAAGATAATGTACTCAAGCAGGTTCTTCTTTGTCATCAACACATCAAGCGAACTTGCGCCGATAAAGATGAAGATAATCTTTGCAAGCTCTGACGGCTGAAATGAAAACGAGCCGATATAAATCCAGTTGGCGGCGCCGTTTGTAATCTTACCGAATACAATTGTTACACCCAAAAGACCGACCGCACAAATCATTGCCGGAAGTCTGAGTTTATTTACCTTATCTGGATCTTCAATCAGCTTGATAATTATGCAGAAGAAAATCATACCTATTGCGGCGGCAACAAGCTGAACATAAGCCGAGCGTTCCGACTGTCTGATAAGCATCATTACGCCTATGCCCGTCAAAAACAGGGCAAGCGATTCAAGCTCGAAATTTACTCTGCGGATTACAAAATAGGAGATAAAGAAGAATCCCCATTCAACAGCCGCAAGAGCGCCGAACAGCACGAGCGGAGCCATTGTATTTGTGCCGTCATTCCAGAACATTGCCTGAACGCACATAAAGAAGTGAAAAAATGTAATAAGAAGCATAAGCTTCCACGATTTCATTGCAGGCTTATCGCTGACCTTTGAGAAAAACCAGCTCGACTGCAACGGCTGTTGGAACTCCTCGCCTCTTTTTACTATAAGGCTTGTACCGCCTATTGTTATTGTATCGTCAATAAGCACCTTTGCTCTGCCTCTTGTTCTTTTGCCGTTGAGCATTGTGCCGCTCTTTGAGTCGGTATCGCTTACATACCAACCGTCTTTACGGCGAAGGAGTACGCAATGATTTCTTGAAACTGTCGGGTCATCAACGGTTACATCACTGCTTTTACTTCTGCCGATTGAATTTTCCCAGAAAAGCACGGGGAGCACCTCGCCCGTTGCAGGGTTCAAAAGTGAAATCAAAGGAGTTTCGGGACGACGGCGACGGCGCATTGCGGCAAAGCACTGGTACACAATTATTATTGCATAAACAGGCATAAGAAAACGCAGTGCAACAACACCCATATCGAAAATTATCGAAAGATCCGGCACTTTTTTCAACTCCTTCACAAATCATCTGTCCTAAAAATAAGCATACTTAAAGTTATACAGTTTAAATAATAATCCAATTTCCTCCAAAAGTCAATAGCCGTGTGTCACGGCAGCCAGTTCGTGAAGACAGTTTGTACAATAAAAAACTTACGATACCCGAGCGTTACTATCTAATTATAAGTGAAGTAACTTTGTAGCCGAGTGCCTCGGCAGTCAATTCGTGAAGATAGTTTGTACAATAGAAAACTAAAAATACCCGAGCGTGACTTTCTATATTAAGATAGTTTTTTCAGCCGAGTGCCTCGGCAGCCAATTCGTGAAGACAGTTTGTACAATAAAAAACTTATGATACCCGAGCGTAGCATTTTAATTGTTTGTACAAACCAAACTGTAGGGGCGTTCATCGGACGCCCGCAGGTAACAGCAGAATTTTCATAACAGATTAAATTTTATAAATGCCGCAAAACAATTGTTATATTGTAGGTGCAAACCGTGTGCAATGCACACGGTTTGCACGCATTGCGTGCAAATTCGATACACAACATTTATCACATCAAAACATATGTGACTAAACAAAATGTTTCATCAAGGCGGGCGTCCGATGAACGCCCCTACAACACAAATTGCAAAGACAATTACAAATATTTGCTCGGGCAAAATATGTTTTAAAATATACAAACTGTCTGCACAAACAGGGAACGGCGGCTCGCCGTAAACAAAAGGCCTCACGAAATTCGTGAGGTCTTTTATCATGATATATCTATGAGGATTAATGAAGACTTTTCATTTTATCGGCTTTATCACGGCATATATGCGACCATTTGCAGTCGCCGCACACCTGCGAAAGCCTGTCTTTTAAAATTATATTTTCTCTTGCAATTCTCGAAAGCTCTTTCCAATCGGCAGTATCGCCGATTTTCATTCCGAGTAAATCAAGACATCTTTTGTCATAGCATGATGCCTTGCCCGTAACATCGCAGCTGCCGTTGTCACGGTTCGGACACGATGAACAAATTTCGTCACAACCGCCCGTAAGTGTAAGGTTTGCGTTGTTATTTTCAAGAACTGACACTATTTTTGCCATTCCGCAGACAAATTCATCGCTGTAACCCTTGCCTTCAAAAAACTGCACACAAAGGCTGTGATGCGGTCTGAACTTAAAGCTTAACGATTTTGTCAAGACGATTCACCAAAACTGTTGCAACAACAATCTTTGCAGCATCTGCAAGAAGGAACGGAACAACGCAGGTGAGAAGTGCGGCAACAAAGTCTGTATGCATTGCAATCATAAACCAGATTGTACCGAAAAGGTAGCATACTGCAAGGCCTGCAACCATTGAAACTGCAAGCACCCAAAGCTTTCTGCCGAGAAAATCAGTCATAAGTCCAACGATAAGCGCCGTAAAGAGGAAACCAATGATATAACCACCTGTCGGACCGCCGAGAACGCCGATTCCGCCTGAGAATCCTGCAAACACGGGAACACCGATTGCACCGAGGAGAACATAAACCGCAACGCTGATGAGTCCTCTTTTCCAACCGAGCATAGCCGCCGCCATAAAGATACCGAGAGTCTGAAGTGTGAACGGAACTGTCATCGGAATCTGAATCTGTGCGCACACTGTGATGATTGCGACGAACATCGCCATATACACAAGGCTTAATACATTACTTTTTGATTTACTGTTTGTTTTTGCTTCTGTCATAAAATTACCTCTCCTTTGCAAAACCGCTTCTTTTGTTTTGCAGATTGTCAACCAAATTATTTTATCGGTTGACAATTATTATAGTACCGATTATCGCATTTGTCAACCCGATTTATGTTTTAAAGTAACAATTACAATCCGTTTTGATGTAACAATTGACTTTACAACCAACTTATCATATAATAATTATCAGACCAAACAATCCAAAGGAGCTTTATATATGCAGATTTCGAGCAGATTCACTCTGGCAATTCACATTATCGCCTGTATTGAAACCTTTAAAAATGAATACAAGGTGACGAGTGATTTTCTTGCAGGCAGTACGAATGTCAACCCTGTTATCGTCCGCAAAATTCTCGGTCAGCTCAAATCGGCGGGAATTGTTGAGGTTGCAAGGGGTTCGGGAGGTGCAGTCCTTTCAAAACCGCTTGACAGGATTACTTTTCTCGATATCTACAAGGCGGTTGAATGCGTTGGCAACGGCGAGCTTTTTCATTTTCACGAAAATCCAAATCCCAAATGTCCTGTCGGCAGAAACATTCACACCGTTCTTGACAACAGGCTTGACAAGGTTCAGCAGGCAATGGAAAACGAACTGAAAAAAATCACCCTTGCAGATATTGAAAGCGATATTCAAAAGTTGATACAGAAATAATTACGGCATCGGAGAAAAATCCGATGCTTTTTTGTTGCAAAAAACTCCTGAAAAAATTTTTAAAAAAATTTTGTTGTAACCATTGACATTACAACAAGACGGGTATATAATATCGTTGTAATCAAAAAGGTTACAACGAATCGATTCACATTTTCCATATTCAAAATTATTCAAAACAAAAACTTTTCAACACAATTTTCAGGAGGTACAGTTATGAAAATAGCAGTAGTATGTGCAAACGGTAAAGCAGGACAGCTCATCACAAAAGAGGCAGTAAACAGAGGCTTTGATGTTACGGCTTTTGTAAGAGGCGAAAACAAGTCGGCAGCCAAAAACGCAGTAACCAAGGATTTGTTCGACATCACAAAGGAAGATTTGAACGGCTTCGATGTTGTAGTTGACGCTTGCGGCGGTTGGACAGCAGAAACTATTCCCGTTATTCCAAAAGCAGGCGAGTACCTTTGCAATCTTCTTGCAGGCACAGACACAAGACTTGTTATTGTCGGCGGTGCAGGCAGTCTTTATGTGAACCCCGAACATACAATCACAGTTGCAGACGGCAAAGATTTTCCCGACGCATTCAAGCCCCTTGCAGCCGCACATCAGGTTCTTCTTGACGGACTTCGCAAGAGAAACGATGTTAAGTGGACATATGTAAGCCCTGCCGGAGATTTTCAGGCTGACGGTGAGAGAACAGGCGAGTACACACTCGGCGGTGAAGAGCTTGTTCTCAACTCAAAAGGCGAAAGCGTTATCAGCTATGCCGACTATGCAATCGCTTTTGTTGACGAAATTGCAAACGGCAACCACATCGGCGAAAGAATTTCAGTTGTAAGCAAGTAATAGATAAAAAGGTATTTTTCAAAAAGGTATTCGTATGAATCATGCAGAAAAAAGAAGATTTTTAATCAACAGCTTAATTAACGAAAACAGTGAGTATGCGGACATTCCCGTTCCGATTGATAAAAACGGACAGAAATTATTACTGCGTGGACTGCTGAACATTCGTATGCCGAAAAGTTGTGACCAAACTTTTCTAACGATTCAAAACGAATACCTTGTCGAAGAAACCGCACAAAAAGGCATTACCGACTCCGAACACCTTGTACCCGTAACGGACAGAATATGCCTTTGGCAAGGCGACATAACAACCCTAAAGTGCGACGCAATCGTCAATGCCGCCAACAGCGGTATGACGGGTTGCTATGTACCTAACCACCGTTGTATTGACAACTGTATTCACTCATTTGCAGGAGTTCAGCTCCGCCTTGAATGTGCAGAAATTATGCAGAAACAGGGTTATCCCGAACCGACAGGCACGGCAAAGCTGACAAGCGCCTACAATCTGCCGTGTAAATATGTTATCCACACGGTCGGTCCGATTGTTTCCGATAAGCTCACAAAGGAGCATTGCAAAAAGCTTGAAGGCTGTTACAAATCGTGCCTTGAAATGACGGCACAAAACGATATTGAGAGCATTGCTTTTTGTTGCATTTCAACGGGAGAATTCCGTTTTCCAAACGATAAGGCGGCAGAGATTGCCGTGTCTACGGTCAGAAAATTTTTAGCCGAAAACAAGACTGTAAAGAAGGTGATTTTCAATGTTTTTAAGGATACCGACAGACAAATCTATGAAAAACTTCTCGGACAAAATTAACCGTGTCAAAGACTTGCTGAAAAATGCCGATGCCGTTGTAATAGGCGCAGGGGCAGGACTTTCAACATCGGCAGGTTTTGAGTATTCGGGAGAAAGATTTAAAAAGTATTTTTCCGATTTTGGCGAAAAATACGGTATTACCGATATGTACAGCGGCGGATTTTATCCGTATCAAACCCTTGAAGAATACTGGGCGTGGTGGAGCAGGCAGATTTACTGCAACCGCTATATTGACGCACCGAAACCGCTGTATCAAAAACTTTTGTCACTTGTCAAAGACAAGGACTGCTTTGTTATCACCACAAATGTAGACCATTGCTTTCAAAAGTCAGGATTCGATAAACAGCGGCTTTTCTATATGCAGGGCGATTACGGACTTTTTCAATGCTGTGAGCCGTGCTGTCAAAAGACATATGACAACGAAGAACTTGTTTTGAAAATGGTTCAGTTGCAAAAGAATATGAAAATCCCGTCCGAACTTGTGCCGTACTGTCCGAACTGCGGACAACCTATGACAACCAATCTGCGTTGTGACGACAGTTTTGTCCAAGACGAAGGTTGGTACAAAGCCAAAAATCGCTATGACGATTTTATCCGCAGACACGAGGGACTTAAAACCGTTTTTCTCGAACTCGGAGTAGGAAACAACACTCCCATATGGATAAAGTATCCTTTTCAGAAAATGACAGCACAAAATCCAAACGCATCATATGTGTGCGTAAATCTCGGCTGTGCCTATGCTCCGCCTGAAATAAAGGATCAGTCCGTCTGCATAGACTCGGACATTCTGACAGTTATCGACAAATTGCTCTAAACATTATATAAAACAAAAAACAGGGACAGCGTTTTGCTGTCCCTGAAATTTTTGCAAAGATTAAGTTTGCGTGCTTACAATTAAGCCTTGTTAACCGAACCGAAGAGTTCCATCTTTTCCTTAACAGTAGCCTTGATAGCCTCTGCACCGGGAGCGAGGAGCTTTCTTGGATCGAAGCCCTTACCTTCGAGATCCTTGCCCTCTTCAATGTACTTTCTTGTAGCTGCTGCAAATGCAAGCTGGCACTCTGTGTTAACATTGATCTTTGAAACGCCGAGTGAGATAGCCTTCTTGATCATGTCGGCAGGGATACCTGTACCGCCGTGGAGAACGAGCGGCATCTCGCCTGTAAGCTGCTGGATAGCGTCAAGAGTTTCAAAGCTGAGGCCCTTCCAGTTTGCAGGATACTTACCGTGAATGTTACCGATACCTGCTGCGAGCATTGTTACGCCGAGGTCTGCAACCATTTTGCATTCCTTAGGATCTGCGCATTCGCCCATGCCGACTACGCCGTCTTCCTCGCCGCCGATTGCACCAACCTCAGCCTCAAGTGAAAGACCGAGCTTGTTACAAGTTGCAACGAGTTCCTTTGTTTTTTCAATGTTTTCTTCGATCGGATAGTGTGAACCGTCGAACATGATTGAGCTGAAACCGGCTTCGATGCACTTCTTAGCGCCTTCATATGAACCGTGGTCAAGGTGGAGAGCAACAGGAACTGTGATGTTGAGTTCCTCGAGCATACCATTTACCATACCAACGACTGTTTTGTAGCCGCACATATATTTACCGGCACCCTCAGATACACCAAGGATAACAGGTGAGTTGAGTTCCTGTGCTGTTAAAAGAATTGATTTTGTCCATTCAAGGTTGTTGATGTTGAACTGACCTACTGCATAGTGGCCTGCCTTTGCTTTTGTAAGCATTTCTTTAGCGTTTACTAATGGCATTTTAATCTTCCTTTTTTAAAAAATTTCAGCAGACAAGCGTTCCCCCCTGCCGATTTAAGTTTATTATACAATATATTTTTGAAAATATAAAGACCTAAAAAGAAGATTTAGTGAAAATTTTAACAATTAGTCGAAAAATTTTTCATTTTGTCCTGTTTTAGTCAATTATCACTAAACTTTCAAAATAAACTCACACTTCCGTAACACAACAAGGTTGATTTTGATTTTGTGAAAAGGTATAATATAAATGTAAATTACAATACTTGATTTTGGTCGAGCGTTGTATGATAATATTTTTTGTAAACTATCCCGTAGGGGTAGTCTTGCGACCGCAAGTAATGACAGATATTTTATTGCAAACAAAGTTTTATAAATATAACAAAACAACCGATATAGTGACTGGCGGATGATATCTGCCCCTACGAAATATTTGTTCATTTCGGCAATTTGCTTGCAAAAAATTTTGTTTCATTACTTAAGGACAAACGCAGCTTGTACCCCACGGTAACAAATAAATGTAGGAGTAACTTTTATGGACAATTTTGACAACAACAATATGGGTGGGTTTGAACCGCAAAAGCCGTTCACCGAAAAGCCCGTACAAAACAATAATATGAACACGGAACAGACAATTCCCGTTTCCGAACCCGAAACACAGGAAGAACAGGCTCAGAATGTTCAGCCGCAGAACGGCAACACGCCTTACGGTGATTATATTTTCGGCAACAACAATCAAAATACGGCAAACAATGCAAATCCGACTGAAAATGTTCCGCCGTATCAGCAGAATCAAAATCCGAATCCGAACACCTACGCTCAGCCGTGGCAGTACGGTTACGGTCAGTATCCCTACAGCGGACAGAATCCGCAGTATAATCAGAACAATCAGCAGTACGGACAGTATCAGAACAACACAGGTTACAATCAGAATGTACCTCCGTATCAGCAGAATATGTACGGACAGCCTCCCTACGGCAACAACGGTACATACAATCAGCAATACAATCCGCAGATGTTCGCACAGTACCCCCAAAAGAAAACAAAGGGCGGAATAATTGCGTTGATTATCGTTCTCTGTTCACTTCTTACAATCGGTTTTATCGGCATGATGGTGTACGGATTTTCGGTTGACATAAAAGAAGATTTGAACAGCGACCGAAGCGATTCGGGCAATTCGTTCAGACTTCCGAATAAAGACAGCACAACACCGTTTGAAACCCTTCCCGACACATCTTCGCAGGGTAAAACTCACGATGAGTCGGACTACAGTAACAAGGTGAACAAGGATTACTCGGGTATGAAGCTTGAAAGCAATCCGAAAGACGCAAAAACAAACAACAGCTACACAGCCGCAAAAGCGTCAGAAAAGGTTTCCGACTCGGTAGTCGGCATTCTCTGTTACTCGGACGATGTACCCGATCAGGCTGACACAACAACCGCATCTTCACAGGGAAGCGGAATTATCTTCTCACAGGACGGCTATGTTATCACAAACGCTCATGTAATCGGCAACAGCAAAACAGCCTATGCAATCAGAGTTGTAACATCTGACGGCAAGGTATACAAGGCAGGTGTTGTAGGTTACGATTCAAGAACTGATATTGCAGTTCTCAAAATGGACGATGCAAAGGGACTTACTCCTGCAACATTCGGTGATTCGTCACAGCTTGAGGTTGGTCAGGATATTATTGTAGTCGGCAACCCCGGCGGTCTTGACTATCAGAACACAACAACCAAGGGCGTTATTTCGGCACTTGACAGAAAGCTTTCAACATCAAGCCTTACAAAGTACATTCAGACAGATGCCGCAATCAATCCCGGCAACTCGGGCGGTCCGCTTGTAAACTACTACGGTCAGGTTGTCGGAATTACAACTTCAAAGATTGTTTCCGAAACTTACGAAGGTATGGGCTTTGCAATTCCGTCACAGACAGTAAAAAGCATTGTTGACACACTTGTAAAGAACGGCTATGTTGAAGGCAGAGTAAAAATCGGCATTTCAGGCATTGCAGTAACCTCCGATCAGGCATCAAATTACAACATTCCGCAGGGCATTTATGTTCAGAGTATCGTATCGGGCGGTCCGTGTGACGGCACAAGCCTTGAAGAAGGCGATATCATCACAGAGGTTGACGGCGAAACAATTACAAGCTTTGCAGATGTTTATGCGATTCTTGAAACCCACAAGCCGGGGGACAAAATCAAGGTTAAATATTACAGCTCATCATCGGGCGACGGTGAGGTTGAAATCACACTTCAGGAAGATAAGTAATTTTAATATAAGAATATCACCAAAAGCAAGAGGGCAGTCACGGCAATGTGACTGCCCTCTTGCTTATTTATTGCAAATCAGTAGGGGCGCTCATTGGGCGCCCGCAAATGAAGGCACAAATGCGATACCAAATCCAATTATATAAAAATCACAAAATTACCGCTACTGAATTGTGACATTTATAAAATATATTTTTACATATAATTTGTTACATTACTTGCGGGCGGCCGATGACCGCCCCTACAGTATATCAATTACTTTCTGATATATATAATTTGATTTTACATATACATTGCGTCATTATTTTTTAACGGGGATAAAATTCCGCAAAAAACCTGCACTTCTTCCTTTCAGATAAAACCAACCTATGGTGTCAAAAACTGCCGCTCCTACAAAATTAACAAGCAAATCTTTCATTGTATCGATCAGACCGATGTCAAGGTAACCGTTAATACCGAGATTTTCACCGTTAACAACGGTTGATGTTATATCCCTGATGTGCATTATCACATTCGGTTTGCCCGAAATCAAACCCGAATGTATTGCCGTGATTACGGTGTCCTTTTGCATATCCTTTTCAAAAAGCATATCCGCACCAAACTCAAAAAACTCCCACACAACACCGACTGTCATTGAAAAGCAGAACGAAAACAGGCACACGAACATGGGCGAGAGGCTCAATTTCACCCGTTCGCTTCTGTTCAAAATATCGGTCAGTCCAAAACCAACGCCTGCACAGATAAAGCCGTTCACGGCATGAAGCAATGAATCCCATATTGGAATCTTTTCATAGAACGCACCGAGCTCACCCATAACATTTGCCGCAAACACGAACAGCACAACAATCGTTTCAAGTACACTCGGCAACGCTACCGACAGCCTTCGGTCGATGAACAACGGAAGCATCAACAGTCCGAGCGTTAACACACAGGTCATGACATTCTCCCATTTTCCGTTTAAAATGCCGGCAGTCAAAAGTGACACAAGTATGAGCCTTATTATGATGTAAACGCCTGCCTTAACCTTGTGTTGTCGCATTTCACGCACATTCAGCCACCGTGCAAGCCTTTGAAAAAATCCTTTAAGTCGTTTTTTCATAATATCCCCCGATTTTTACACTTATTTTTTCCTTAAAAACGAGATAAACCCCTGTAAAATTGTATTAGCTTTTTCAGCCTCAAGCTTTTTCTTGAGTTCTTCTTTGCCGACAGCAAGCATCAGCTTGATACGGTTTTCCTGATTTACCTTCGGCGCACCCGGATCATAGTCGATGGTAACGATATTGGCATTCGGTCTGATTTCTTTAATCTTTCTGATTGCGCCCTTACCGTTGATATGATTCGGCAGACAACCGAAAGGCTGTGTGCATACGATATTCTCATAGCCTGTATCGGCAAGTTCAATCATCTCGGCTGTCAGCAACCAACCCTCGCCCATCTTACTGCCGTAGCCGATAACACCGTTTACAAGCTCCTTTGTGTGAGCATATCTGTGAGGCGGAACAAAGCCGTACTTTTCAGCCGCATCAACCATAAGTCCCTCAAGCTTTGTGAGGTAATTAAGAAGCATCGAACAGAATTTGTATTTAACTCTGCTTCCTCCGAACATCTTATAATCCTCAATACGGTTATCAACCTTAAACGATGCAAAACCCATAAGACCGGGTACGCAAACCTCGCAATCCTGATCTGCAAGAAAGTCCTCAAGACCGTTGTTAGCCATTTTGGAGTATTTTACATAGATTTCGCCGACAATACCGACTTTAACCTTCGGCACTTTATTAAGCTCTATTTTTGTAAATGACTTTGTAATTTTATCAAGAGTTTCGTCAATTTCTTCAAGAGTGTAGCCCTTGCCCTGTATGAGCATATCGGAAATCTTATCCGTCCACTCATCAACAAGCGCCATACTTTCGCCCTTGTTCACCTCATAGGGCTTTGTCTGGTTTGAAAGCAGCATTAACTGGTCGCCGTACACAAGACCGCCGACAAATCTGCGGATAAGCGGAAGTGTGAGCGAAAAACCGCTGTTGTGCTCCATACCGAATGAAAGCGAAATTACGGGAACGAACTCAAAGCCTGCCTTTTTGAGAGCCTTTCTCAAAAGGAAAATGTAGTTTGACGCACGACATCCGCCGCCTGTCTGAGTAATCATCAGAGCAACCTTGTGAACATCATACTTTCCGCTTTGCAGAGCATTGATGAACTGACCTATAACCAGCAAAGCCGGATAACAGGTATCGTTGTGAACATATTTAAGACCTGTCTGCGCAATCTCCGGACCTGTTGTGTCGAGCAAATCAGACTTATAGCCGTAGTAGTTGAACACCTTTTCAAGTATTTTAAAATGAATAGGCGCCATATTGGGCATAAGGATTGTGTATTCCTTTTTCATCTGCTTTGTAAACAGCAAACGACCTGTTTTTTTGTCATACTTCAACTCTGCCATAACAGAATTTCCTTTCATCAATCGTTTTCAAGCGCAGCAAGCAAACTGCGGATTCGGATTTTAACTGCTCCGAGGTTTGTAATTTCATCTATCTTAATCTGAGTGTAAATCTTATTTTTGCTTTCAAGAATTTCTCTTACCTCATCGGTTGTAATCGCATCAACACCGCAGCCGAAAGATACAAGCTGAACAAGCTCCATGTCCTTTCTTGTTGTAACATATTTTGCCGCCGCATAAAGTCTTGCGTGGTATGTCCACTGGTTTAGAACATGAGTCCGGAAATGTTCAACTCTCGGAGAAATAACATCTTCGCTGACAATTGCAACATCAAAGCCTGAGATAAGTCTGTCGATTCCGTGGTTAATTTCGGGATCAATATGATATGGTCTGCCTGCAAGAACAAAAATCTTTTTGCCCTCTTTTTCAGCCTTGGCAATAATCTCGCTGCCCTTGTCGATAACCTTTTTTCTGTAATTTTCCTGTTCCTGATATGCAAGCTTAGCCGCATTTCTGACCTCGTTAAGAGTGAGGTCGGGGAAGTGGAACGAAAGTCTTTCATAGGCTTTCTTAGGAAAATCGTTCGGGCGGTGAATACCGAAGTATTCCTTTATGAAGTGAACCTTGCGTATATCCTTCATATTGTTTTTGATAACCTCGGGATAGTAAGCAACAACAGGACAGTTGTAATGGTTATCTCCGAGATGCTCATCAAAATTATAGGAAAGACAGGGGTAGAAAATTGTTTCTGCACCCATATCAATAAGAGTCTGAATGTGACCGTGAACAAGCTTTGCAGGGAAGCAAACGGTATCGCTCGGAATTGTCTGCTGACCTCTCTGATAAAGCTTTCTTGTTGAATACGGTGAGTGGAACACCTCAAATTTAAGTTCTGTAAAGAATCTGTACCAGAACGGATAAAGCTCATACATATTGAGCGCCATAGGAATTCCAAGCTTACCTCTTATGCCTTCAACAGGCTTGTAGGAATCAATAAGATTCAGCTTATAGGCATACATATTCATATCGTTTGCAGGAGCCTTCTTTGTGATCGGTCTTTCACAACGGTTTCCCGCAATAAACTTTCTGCCCTTGCCGAATGAATTTATTGTAAGACGGCAGTTGTTGTTGCACATACCGCAGTTTGCAACCTTAATTTCGTGAACGAATTCATCAAGTCCCTTTTTGTCGGTAATTGTACTTTTGCCAACGCCCTTTGACTTTTTCTTTGCGTAAAGAGCCGCACCGTAAGCACCCATAAGTCCTGCAATGTTGGGACGGACAACTTCAACGCCCATTTCCTGTTCAAATGCACGCAAAACAGCGTCGTTAAGGAAAGTACCGCCCTGAACTACAACACGCTTGCCGAGTTCATCGGGGCTTGACGCACGAATAACCTTGTAAAGGGCATTCTTTACAACGCTGAGTGAAAGACCTGCCGAGATATCTTCAATTGTAGCACCGTCTTTCTGAGCCTGCTTAACGCTTGAATTCATGAATACGGTGCAGCGTGAGCCGAGGTCAACGGGACGCTTTGCAAAAAGTCCGAGCTTTGCAAAGTCGGCAATCTCATATCCGAGAGCGTTTGCAAAAGTCTGCAAAAAGCTTCCGCAACCCGATGAACAAGCCTCGTTAAGGAAGATATTGTCAATTGCACCGTTATGTATCTTAAAGCATTTGATATCCTGTCCGCCGATATCGATGATAAATTCAACATCGGGCATAAAGTATTTTGCGGCGGTAAAGTGGGCGATTGTTTCAACAATGCCGTAATCAACCGCAAATGCGTTCTTTACAATGTCCTCTCCGTAACCTGTTACGGCAGAAGAAACAACATTTATTTCGGGATTTATTTCGTAAACCTCGTCAAGGAATTGTTTCATAATCTCAACGGGGTTTCCCTTTGATGGCAGATATTTTGAATAGAGCAGCTCGCCGTCATCATTGAGGACAACGCCCTTTACGGTTGTTGAGCCTGCGTCCATTCCTATATAAGCCTTGCCTGTGTAACCCTTTAGCTCCTTCTGCTTAACATCAGCCTTTGCATGACGGTCACAGAATTTTCTGTACTCCTCTTCGTTTTTAAAGAGCGGCTGATTGAACGCAAAGTTACCGCTGCCACGGTAGTTCTTTACCTTTTCGATAACCTCGTCAAAATCAATAGTCTTTTCGGCACACAAAGCCGCACCGCAGGCAACATAATAAAGTGAATTTTCGGGGCAGATGCCCTTTGTTCCGAGCGTGCGGTCAAAGCAGTTTCGCAGTTCGCTCATAAATGTAAGAGGTCCGCCGAGATATACAATCTGACCTTCAATTTCTCTGCCCTGTGCAAGACCTGCAACAGTCTGGCTTACAACCGCATTGAAAATACTCTCTGCGATGTCGCTCTTCCTCGCACCCTGATTAAGGAGCGGCTGAATATCGGTCTTTGCAAACACACCGCATCTTGATGCGATTGTGTATGTCTTTTCGTGCTGTTTTGCAAGCTCGTCCATATTCTCAAGCTTAACATTCAGAAGTGTTGCCATCTGGTCAATAAACGCACCCGTACCGCCGGCGCAGGTACCGTTCATTCTTACCTCAAGTCCGTTTGTGAGGAACAATATTTTGGCATCCTCACCGCCGAGTTCAATTATAACATCTGTACCCGGAATAAAAGTATTGGCGGCAACTCTTGTTGCGTAAACCTCCTGAATAAAATCAACGCCGACAGACTCGGCAACACCCATTCCGGCAGAACCCGAAAGAGCCACCGAGGCATTTTCAATGCCGTCAATCTTTGTCCGTACAAGTGCAAGAATTTCGGCAATCTTTTCCGTGATTCGGGAATAGTGCCTTTCATATGTGCTGTATATTAATTTGTTTTCGTCGTCAAGCACAACACATTTTATTGTTGTTGAGCCAATATCCAATCCTAATTTCAACTTGTGCCTCCGAAATCAATACATAGTAATCTCATTGTGCATATCTAATTAATTATAGTATTTTTTGCCAAGAAAATAATTCTAATTCAGAATATTTTCACCTTTGATGAATTTTACCATTTTTATCACAAAAATTCAATACACATAAAGGGCATAATGTATAATCTACTGCATATAATTTGCCCTCAAAGGCAAGGCGGAGCATTGTTCCGACTTTAATATATCTTAAAAATGCAGAAAAACCTGCCGAAATCGGCAGGTCTTCAGCTTTAAGTATTTAAATTATCAGAAAAGTTCACCGTGAGGAGCTTCACCGTCATCTGCCTCGTCTGAATCTGCGGACTCGGAGAATCCTTCTTCACGCTTTGCCTCAAGCTCTGCCTTGAGGTCGCAGATGTTTGTAAGATGCTCGGGTTCTGCCTTTTCTTCAGCAACAGCCTCGGGCTGTTTTTCAACAGGCTTTTCCTCTTTAAAAGGAGAGGACTTGTAGTCGCCCTCATTTGAGCAAGCTACTGTAATATCAACAATATCATCCTCTTTAACCTCGGGAGCAACCTCAGGATTGCCGTAGAAAATATCGTTTGAGCTGTTGACAATCTTTCTGTAACACTCTCTTGCTTTTGCGATTTTGGCCTTTGAAGTGTCAATAACCTTCAAAAGCTTTTCGCACTCGGCGTCATTAATTTCAGTGCCTTTCTTTCTGCTGTCGTACATAACCTTTCCGAGAGCAATATATGCTCTGTTCATAAGCTCGCTTTCGCTTTTCATAACAAGTCTTAATCTGTTGAGCTTTGCGTTTGTTCTGTTCTTTTCTACTATTGTCTGAGCTACCGATGAAATTGTATCAACGGCTGTATTTACTGTTCCTTTTACACTGTCAAGTATCGTCATAGTAAATTTCTCCTTTAAAACCGCTTTGGCACAAACACTCTGACACATTCTGCCGTGGCGAATAATATTAAACTTATTTCTATTATTATGACAGATTTTTTTGATAAAATCAACATTTTTTTAAAATTTACTTGTTAAAATCACGGTCAATTGCTATAATTAGTTTCATAGAGTGTTAAAGAGGTGGTTTGGATGCCTGAAAAGAAAATTACCAAGGCAATCGTCTGCCCAATGTGCGGTGAAATGAGCAAGGCTGATGTTTACACCAGCATCAACCCGTCCGTGACAAAGGGTGTGCGCAGAAGAGCGCTTGACGGTGAGCTTTTTGCATGGAAATGTCCGTCATGCGGATACTCCGCAAGGCTCACATATCCGATTCTCTACAATGATATGAAGAATCGTTTTATGGTGTATTTCATTCCCAAAATTGATCATTTTCAGCTCTGCGACAACGAGCTTGAAGAAAAATACAGCAATCTCCGCAACATAAGCAAACGAATTGTTCCGACCTTCAATTCGTTCAAGGAGAAAATTTTTATCTTTGAGTCGGGACTTGACGATATGTCAGTTGAGCTTACAAAGCTTGCAATCAGCCAAACGGTTTCAAAAAAGCTTAACGGTGCGGAAATTCATGACGGATACCTTTCAATGTACGATCGTGAACGCAACACAATGGGATTTACATATTTTACGGGTGAAAAGCATACACCGTATGTTCAGACAGCAAGACTTGAAATTTATGTTAAATCGAAGAAAATTGTCGATTCGCTTGCATATAAGGACAAAAAATTAAAGGGCTTTCTTAAAATTGACCGTGAATGGGCAGAAAACATTCTCTACCGCTACAAGCGCATGAAGCATATTGAAAAGCTTAACAAGCTGAAAGAGTAAGCTGTTACTGTAGTCAGTCAATTCTTTTGGTTTAAAAAGCACCTGCAAATAAGTAACATATACACTGTAAAGAATATCCGTAAACATAAACTCGTTAAAGCAAAATGCATAAAAATTTCCGCCATTACGATTGGTGTGGCGGAATCATTCAGCTTAATATTTTTTGTATTTGCAATTCCAACTTGTTAAAATGCAGATACAATCGGGGATTTTCGTTGCACAAAAAATCAGGGATCGACTCAAAGAGCCGATCCCTTTTTAATTTATTGAAAAGATTGGTAATTACTTGTTAACAGCTTCATAAACTGCAACTGCGCAAGCAACTGTAGCACCAACCATCGGGTTGTTACCCATACCGATAAGGCCCATCATTTCAACATGAGCAGGAACAGAAGATGAACCTGCGAACTGAGCGTCACCGTGCATTCTGCCCATTGAGTCTGTAAGACCGTATGATGCAGGACCTGCACCCATGTTATCGGGGTGAAGTGTACGGCCTGTACCGCCGCCTGATGCAACCGAGAAATACTTAACGCCGTTCTCATTTGCCCACTTCTTGTATGTACCTGCAACGAGGTGCTGGAAACGAGTCGGGTTAGTAGAGTTACCTGTGATAGATACACCTACATTTTCATGCTGCATGATTGCAACACCTTCACGAACATCGTCAGCGCCGTAGCAGCGAACTGCAGCTCTTTCACCGTCTGAGAAAGCTCTCTCTTCAACGATTTTAAGCTCTGATGTGAAATAGTCAAACTGAGTCTTTACATATGTAAAGCCGTTGATTCTTGAAATAATGTAAGCAGCGTCCTTGCCAAGACCGTTAAGGATAACACGGAGCGGCTCTTTTCTTGCTTTGTTAGCGTTACGAGCGATACCGATAGCACCCTCTGCTGCTGCAAAGCTTTCGTGACCTGCGAGGAATGCAAAGCACTTTGTTTCATCTCTGAGGAGCATTGCGCCGAGGTTACCGTGACCACGGCCAACATTTCTCTGCTCAGCTACTGAGCCGGGAATACAGAAAGCCTCAAGACCGATACCGATAGCTTCTGCTGCCTCTGAAGCAGTCTTTGCGCCCTTCTTAACTGCAACTGCACAACCGAGTGTGTAAGCCCAGCCTGCGTTTTCAAATGCGATCGGCTGAACGCCCTTTACGATGTCGTAGGGATCAAAACCGAGATCGTTACAAATTTTTCTTGCCTCTTCAAGATTTGCAATACCGTATTCGGCAAGGCACTTCTCAATTTTAGGCATTCTTCTTTCCATACCTTCAAATGTTACTGCCATTATGGTGTCCTCCTTACCGAATTATTCTTCACGAGGGTCAATGTACTTAGCTGCGCCGTCAAAACGACCGTACTGACCGATATTGTTCTTGTATGCTTCGTTTGGCTCAACGCCGTGACGAATGTCCTCGAGCATTTTGCCGAGCTTTACGAACTGATAGCCGATAACTTCATCGTTCTCGTCAAGTGCTGTCTTGAGAACATAGCCTTCAGCCATTTCCATGTAACGAACGCCCTTAGCGTTTGTGCTGTACATTGTACCAACCTGGCTGCGAAGACCTTTACCGAGATCCTCCATACCTGCGCCAATCGGAAGACCGCCCTCTGAGAAAGCTGTCTGGCTTCTGCCGTAAACGAGCTGCTCGAAGATGTTCTTCATAGCTGTGTTGATAGCATCACAAACGAGGTCTGTGTTAAGGCACTCAAGGAGTGTTTTGTTAGGAAGAATTTCTGCTGCCATAGCTGCAGAGTGAGTCATACCCGAACAACCGATTGTTTCAACAAGAGCCTCTTCAACGATACCGTCTTTAACATTAAGTGTAAGCTTGCAGGCACCCTGCTGAGGAGCACACCAGCCAATGCCGTGTGAAAGACCTGAAATGTCTTTAATGTCATAAGATTTTACCCATTTGCCCTCTTCGGGAATAGGTGCAGGACCGTGCTTAGGTCCCTTTGCTACAGTGCACATATTTTCAACTTCTTTTGAATAAATCATGTGTACTTCTCCTTTCAATAAATTGTATGAGTCCGAAATCCTCAAACACCTATATTATACGGCTTAACCCGACATTTTTCAAGCATTTTTCGTTAATTTTTACAATTCCCCCACATTGTAATATTTCCCGTGGCAATTTACCGTTTGATTTTGAAAAGGTAAAAATAAAAACGGCAACCGAGAAATAAATCACCGATTGCCGTTAAAGTTTGCTTATTCTTCCCAAAACAATTCGTCAAGGGTTTTGTCAAGCGCTTTACATATTGCTATGCAAAGGTTAATTGTGGGATTGTAGTCGCCCTTTTCAATTGCGCTTATTGTCTGTCTTGACACCTTTACAAGTTCCGCAAGCTGTTGCTGTGACAAATCCTTTGCGGCACGGGCGCTTTTTAATCTTAAATTCTTCATTCTTCAACTGCCTTTTTGTCAATTATTGTTTTGATGACAACCATCACAAAAATACTTATTGCCCAAATCATTGTAATGATAGGAATAATGTCAAGATTTGCTATTCCGTTTGTAACAAAGGTTTTGTTGTCGAAAGCAATTCCCAAACATTCTGCTCCCACAACAAATGCCAAAGGGCCTAAAAGACTCTTTCTGCCTTTATTCGATGTGAAATATGCGTCATTGAAAATGCTTACTCCGACGAATACGGCGGTTGAAAGAAACAGTCCTATGAACATTTGAACGCTGAGTTCAGCCCAATTAATCTCCAAAACATTAACTAAAGCGCAGGCAATTATGTACCCGATAAGCACAAAAAATGCCGATTTATAAGCCTTGCCCCGTGCAAGAACCTGTCGTTCATCGTATTCTGTGTAAGTGTTCTTTTTCCTTTTAATGTTTGTGATAATGAGCGTTACGATAACTACGGCAATAAAACCGCAACAAAAACCAAGCACCCAATAGTATTTTTCTCCCATAATAACATCTCCCAAATAAATCAGCCAATTTGCAGATTTATTCGTCCAACCGATAATCCGCAAATAATATTAAAAAATTTTATGTGTTTAGATGTGAATACTTAAAAAATCCACAATGCGTACAAAAAGCTTTCTGTACCATTATAGTACATTAAAAGTTACTTATTGTCAAGTATATTTTACATAATTTCAAAAATACTTTCATTTGGCTGTTTGGGATTGGCTGTTTTGGAAAATTAAATCCGTTAAGAAACCTGTCAACTAAAACAAAACAAGACAAACCCATATTTCAAAGCTTGCCTTGTGGAATTACTCACCGTCACGCTGTATTGTTTCATTAATAGCACGATTAACAAAGCCGTTCACGCTTTCGCCGTTCTTTTCTGCGTGGGCTTTGATAATATCCTTTCGACCTTTCGGCACAGCAACATTGATACGGTCATATGCTTTAGCGTTATATCGGTTGTTTGCCTCAATTCTCGCCCTGCTGTTCTTATTTTCTGCCATTTCTTCACCGCCTAAAATCTATTGACATCAAATTATTGTTGTTGTATAATATAGGTGAAAAGGAACGGCTTTAGCTGTTTCGCATTTGCGTATTTTTTTATTAAAAACCGCTCTGTATTGCGACTACAGGGCGGTTATTTCTTTATATTCTTAATGACTTCATTAAAAGCCACGAAAACAATTGCGAGAACAAACAAGTATGTAATCTCTGCCATTGGAATACACCCCCTTTCGCAAGGGAGTCGAAACAGCCGCCACCGTTCCTTTACAAATATTATTATAGCGCATCTCTTTACACTTAACAAGTACCAATATGCACAAATTATACGCTTAAACATTGTAGTATAATATAGTCACAGGATAAAGAAAGGGGAAAGCGATAATCAGTACTACCGCAACGCAATTGCAGTATATGCAAGATAGATTGTACAAGAATAATATTAATCAGTTTGGATTTGGCAACGGTATTGTTTTCTAAACAACAATAAAAAGGTATCGGTCTTTTTTAACCAATACCTTTTTATGGAGCTGATAACGGAATTCGAACCCGTGACCTCGTCCTTACCAAACTGCCTTGTATGTTTTTGTAGGATTTTGCAAGTTTTGACAAACGGCTTTCTAATGCGATTTTTAGCGGTTTATTCTTTTGTGGAGTTTGGTTATGTTTGGGGTTTATTCGCTTCATTAAACCCCAAATAAACCCCAGCTATGCCGCTGCGTGCAGATAATAATTTATGCAGCGGCATAGAGCATATTAAGGGCGTTATAAACTGCATTTAGGGCGTGTTAAAATTCAATCCGGCAGCGGCATAGCAGAAATCCACAGGCAAAAGAAAAGCAAGCCCATATTTCAGAGCTTGCCTTATTTAGTGCATATGTTTTTGGTGGGGCGACACTCCCACATCTCCTAACCTCTTGCGAGGGGCAACGGCAGCCCGTTCCGTCCTCAAAAACTAAAGACAAAACGGTGAACCCCGAAAGGCTCACCGTCAGTCACCCGCAAAGGGTATAGCATTTTTTATTTGACCCGCTGGGGGTATAGTATAATGTATGCGTTTGACCGTCATTTATTCACAACGGTTACACTATATTAGTATAATAATATTATTTGAATTTGTCAATGGATATAACAAATAAATTTAATTTTTTGTGAACAGCTCTTTTATTTTATTATCAATCTCGCTAAGTTGTTCTGCCGAAATTTTAAAAGCCTTTTCACCTTTTGCTTTAGGCTTTATTACTCTTAATTTGGAAATATTTCTCATTTGCAAAGGCATAGCATAGCTGATTTTATCCCCAGGCAAAACAGCACCCAAATATATTTCGGATTTATGTAAATCATCTTTGCTTTTTCCCTCTTCAAGAGATGACAGCGGAACAACAGTAACGGTGTTGTTAGAATTGTTATTATTATTTTCAACAATTACCGCAAAATGAATTCCGCCCAGCTCACTACCGACATTATATCCGAAATGGACTAAAACTATTTCACCTCTTTTATAATATCTGAGCCTTTGCGGTTGAAATCTCTTTTCAAAACCTATGTATTTGCACCATACATCAATCCATTCAGCCATTATGTGCTGTTGTTTAGGCTCTAACGACTCTAACATATTCTTTACCGTGGATAATGTATTATTAATTTCTGTTTCTGTTAAATTTTCGGTAATTGTTCTTTTATGTTTTTGACTCATCTATATTTACCCGTTTTTGTCCTCGTTTTCCATTCTTGTACGAATGGATTTTTTTATATATCCGCTTACGCTCTCGCCTTGCTTGTCAGCGTGTGCCTTAATTGTAACATATTCATCTTTTTGTACATCTAAAGGGATACGCTTTAGTTTTTCTCTTGCATATTGTAAATCGTATTGTTTTTTCTTTTCAGAGGTTGCCACTGTATTATCACCTACTCTTCCTCAACTATATTATAGCATACTACATCGACTATGTACATAGGCGAAATAAACAAAACTATGTACATAACTTTGTGCATTATTCCACTTGAATAATTACTGTGTACATAGTATAATATGGTCACAGGATAAGGAAAGGGGAAAGCGAAATGTTAAACCGTTCAATCATCTGCAAGGTAGCGAACAATCTCCGCAAGGGTGGCTATACACTTTCACAGGCTTTTAGAATGGCGTGGAAACTTGCAAAGGGCAAGGCAAGCGTAAAGGTTGCAGGCGTTACCAAAGAACGCAGACAAGAAGCAATAGAACATTTGAGCAGATACAACTCCGAAACGGTCAGCTTTATTCTGAACAGGGAAAGCGATAATCAGTACGACCGCAACGCAATTGCAGTATATGCAAGTGTGGGCAGCGGCAAGGCGTACAAAATGGGCTATATTTCCGCTGCTGTGGCGTGTTTATTAAGCGGCATAATTGATAACATTACAACCGTAAATGCACGCTTACAGGCTATTACTGGCGGTTTCTACGCTGGTATGGTGCAGGGTTTGAGATTATCACTTTCAATCTAACTACGATATGGAAGGTGCGTAATATGACAAAGATAAAACATACAAGGAAAGTTATAGACAAGGCAAATGACATAATGACTGCTTTTTATGGCTTGAATTCCAATAACATATACCGTAATAGCAACAATCCTTTTGATATGATTATAAACGCTTTTAAATTCGGCTATGTTCAAGGTTTTAAGGCTGCTAAAGCAGATAATAACAAAATAGGTTGTGAGGTGTAACAATGGATATTAGAAATATTTTTGAAACACAATACCCCAGAATAGAAGAAATTTACATACACTACATCAATACAGATGAGTATGCAAAAAATGAACTAATAAGAAAAGCAGATGAAAATTTTTACAATTCAATTGACAACGGCTTTTCAAGCAAGACCGATACTGCTATTGATGATGTTACTTCTGCTGTTACATATTGCGAGCAAGCAGGCTTTACAATCGGTTTTGCATATGCTTTCAGTCTGATAAAAGAGGCTGACAAGCTGAATGATTTATTTACAGGGGGCAGCGGTAAATGAACAAAGTTACGGTATTGAATTCTGATGAGAAAATGACCTTGTTTTGTCTGAATTTACTTATTGATGAAATACTTGATATAGGGCTTACAAAAGATAATGTAGAAACCCTTGAATATTTGCAATCTAAGTTAGAAGATATTCTATCAAAATGATAAAATACAGGTGTTGAGCAGCGGTATTATTTGCTATGCCGCTGCTTGATTTTTTCTAAAAAACATTGAATTTTCTTTACACTAAATTTTCATACTTTTTGCATTTGCAAAAACTGTGAAAACATAGATATAATCTATACTTTTGGGGATTTTTGGCAGTCCACGAAAAAAGGTCAAAATCGTGACGGAAGTAAATTCAGATTTTTGTCTTATTTTCGGTGTAATATTCGTATTCTATACTTCGGGCAATCATACAACCCTTATAGCAAAAAGAAGAACAAAAACTATTGAAATATTTGGTCTTGTTCGGGGCATTTTCAAAGAATAGTGTTGTGCTTTTACTGCCTTGCACAGATCCGTGACAATATATTTTACTCTGACTGTCACTTATGTAATACGGACATATTACTTTGTTTTCTCTCATTGCTGTTTATACCTCTTGTATCTCGGTACATTTTAACATAGATATACCACCAACCGTTAAATTCATTGTACACAGGAGTTACAGAAACAAGGTTATAGCCCTTGTATTTGCGTTCCCAGTATCTTGTATCATCTACACGCTCTTGTGCTATACGGGCAATTCCTTGGCGTGTATAGCCGCTGCTTTTGGTCTTTACTGTGGGTTGTTTAAGGTTCTTTGAACAGTTCCAACGCCTTTTGCCCATAGGCTTTTTAGAAATGTATTTTGCGAAAGCCTCGCCGCCCGTTTGTGTTGTAGGCTGAAAACGGTCAGCGTTTGTAAAGTCACCGTGTCCCCACAATTCTTCTGCTATGTTTCTTTTCATTCCGGACATAATACCGTGCCAATGCCAATTGCCGCTACTGCTGCATTCAATTACATAAATGTACTTTAATGGCGGCAAACCGTGCTTTTTTCTGTATCTGCTTATACGCCTAAAATAATTTTGAATATCTTTTAGTACTTCTTTTTCGCTTTTTGGCATTTCATCAGGGCGATAAGTGCCGTGTATAAGTAAATCACCTAACCAAAAATTGGTATTGACAAGGCGAATTAGTTTTTTTACTGCATTTTTGATATTAAGTTTCTGCTGTTCTGTTCTTGATAACCTATATTTCCTATCGTGTCTATATCCGTGTTCTGTGACGGGATAATGTTCTACTTCCAAATAGTTACCTGATATTATTCTTTTTTCTTGTGATTTCATTTTTCTGCCTTTCGGTTAATTACTGTAATGGTTGATTTGTTAATACCTAATACAAGCCCGAAAAGCGGCAACAAAAGCCGCATTTTTATTGACTTTTGCCGCTGCATATGATAGAATAATATCAAAGGTTGTAGCGGTAAAAATCGCTTGTCCCCGTTCATTGTTAAGGAGTGAACGGGGATTTTTTATATTAGGTTGTTTATGTGTCTGTATAATGGCGGTTTTAGCTTATACGCCTTATATTGCCGTATGTACCGCTTGCAGATTGTGCAGCGGCATTGTACGGGTTTGAAAGATAATCTATAAGCCCGTCAAGGTTAATCAAGCGTTTTCTTCCGCACATTACAACGGGTATCTTTCCCGACAAAGCAAGTTGGCGTATGTAATACTTTGAAATGGCTGTGTTTTCGTCCATTGCTTTAATTTCTGCGAAACATTCGTCAAGTGTTCGCATTCTTGCAAGTTTTGACATTGTAAAATCCTTTCTGTTTACAGCCTTGTTGAAAAATGATATAATCACAACAGAGCCGTAAACCTTTTATATTGAAGAGTAGAGTTTTAAGGCTTTAGCCGTTTGGAGTATTGGCGTACTTCAAACGGCGTTTTTTCTTTTTGTGGCATTGTATGTATGCCGCTGCATATAGTAAAGCATTTACACCGCCTTTTGGAGTTCTGCGGCTTTGCGTTCTGCGATATTGTCAATTGCTTTAAAAATACGGTTTTTTTCTTCCGGCGGAAGTTCATAACGCATTTTGCGTGTCATAGTAGGTTCGCTGATGTGTAACTTGTCCGCGACTTCGTACAGCCTTACAGCTTTGCTTTTTGCATAGGCTCTTATATCCTGATTTTTAAACATTTTTGATTTTCCTTTCAATAATTTATTGACAAACAATCATCAAAGAATTATTATAATACTAATGATGATTTATTTGCTAACTAAATTATACGGCAAATAAACTGTAATTGTCAATGGAAATTTACAAAAAAATAAAAGTGCAAATAAATTTAACAAAGAGGTGCGTTTTTATGCCGAGAGCAAAAAGGATTGTTAAAGATAAATACAAGGTGTTTTCTGAGCGACTTTGCCAATTGATAGAAGAAAAAGGAATAACACAAAATCAACTTGCTGAAACTATCGGCAAAACAAGACAGACCATAAACGGGTACACTTTGGGGAACACTGCCCCCGATTCAGATACGCTAATTGAATTATCAAACTACTTCAATGTATCCGCTGATTATCTGTTAGGGCTTTCCAATGTGAAAACGCTTGATGTACAAATAAAGTCTATTTCTGATTTCACAGGGTTGTCAGATAATGCAGTTTTGCAATTACACTCTTATAAATGTGAGGCTAAAAAAGAAATTGAAAAATTATCATTAGAGAGCTTTCGTGATTGCTCACAATATTCAGCCGTAGATGTTGCAGAAATAAAAGCAATATTGAAATTGAGTGCTGAACAGATGAAATCCCAAAAAGAAAATTTTATAGTTCTACTTAGCAAGCTGATTGTAAACCCTGATTTTATTAAGGTAATGACTTATTGCAATCGGTATATTTTTGGGAAAATGGAAACAAAGCAAAAACATAATGAATTAGAACAAAAATTAGGTTTGAATTTTCAATTGGAGACTTCAGAAGATTATAACGATGTTAATTTATACTATGCTCAAAAATATTTGAATAAGATTATTGAACAAATTGCAGATGAATGTATAGCCGAAGAAGGTGGTGAATAATGGCAACAATCGAAAAGCGTAACAACGCATACCGCATAACCGTATGTTGCGGATATGACATAAACGGCAAGCAAATACGCCGCCGTATGACTTATACCCCCGATGAAAAGATGACTGCAAAGCAGATTGAAAAAGAAGTGCAGCGGCAGGCGGTATTGTTTGAGGAGCAATGCAGAGAGGGAACGGTTGGTACTGACGGAAGAATGAAACTTGCCGATTATGTGCCTATATACCTTGAAAACGCAAAGCACAGGCTTTCACCCGTTGTATATGAAAAATACTGCCGTATGCTTGATATTTGCATAGTGCCAATGCCCGGACACTTCAAGCTAAAGGATATTAAGCCTATACACATTCAGCGGTTCGTAAACGCTCTTGAAGAACGCACAACCCACCTTGACGGCAAAGACGGCAGGCTGACACCCTCGACAATACGCAGATATTACACAATGGTTCAATCTGTATTGCACAGTGCGTACAAGCTCGGTTTAATCGGTACAAACCCTGCTGACAGCGACAGAATAACATTGCCGAAAATTGCAGAGCAGACAACGGAAATCTTTACACAGGAAGAAACAGAGCTGTTGCTTGACAGGCTCGAAAGTGAGCCGTTACAGTTTCGTCTGCTGATACACCTTGCATTAAATACAGGCTGTCGCCGTGGTGAGCTTGTGGGCTTGAAATGGTCTGATATAAACTTTAACACGGGCGTTCTCACGGTCAGCAGGAGCAATTACAAGCTGACAGGCGAAAAGGAAATCAAAAGTAAACCCACAAAGACAGGCAAAAGCCGCACAATCATTTTGCCGCCGTATATGTTGAAAATGCTAAGACTTTACAGAACGGAGCAGATGAAAACAAGGCTTTTAATCGGTGATAAGTGGCAGGGTGACGAATGGGTGTTTATACAGGCTGACGGAAAGCCTATGTACCCCACAACTCCGACACTGCAATTTTCAAGATTTTTAAAGCGTGCAGGACTTGAACACCGTAAATTTCACGCACTCCGCCACACTTCGGCAACGCTCTTGCTGAGTAACGGAACGAATATCAAAAATGTTGCGTCAAGGCTCGGACACGCACAGCTTAAAACAACTAACCGCTATGTACACGCCGTTGAAGAGGCAGACCGACAGGCGGCGAATACGCTTGAAACAATTCTAAACACCAACCGCAAAGCAAACGCAGGGTAAAACAAACGGCTGTACTTTCTGATGATTAACAGATAGCACAGCCGTTTTGTATTGCATATTAAATTGTTTGTGGGAGTTTGCGTTATTGCATAGTTTTCAGCCTATTTTTAAGGCAATAAACCCCAAATAAACCCCAAAACGCTCTATAATTCATTAATAGAAATAAAATAAACCGCCTTGAAACTGCCAAAAATGGCTTACCAATGCGGTTTATCTTATGGAGCTGATAACGGGATTCGAACCCGTGACCTCGTCCTTACCAAGGACGCACTCTGCCTACTGAGCTATATCAGCATATTTAATTGTAAGGTTGCAACCTTTATAATGTTAATCTCGCAAAGTTTCGGATATTAACAGCCAAATCATTGCTATAAAAAACAGTAAAAATCCAACAATAACAAAATCAAAATTAATTTTACTTTTTTTACACGGTCGCAAAACCACGGTGATTATATCACAAAAACATCGTGATGTAAAGTGTCCACGGAATATAATAACACATTTGCACGGTGATTTCAAATGTTTTTTTAAACTTTTTTGTAAAAAATACGAAAAGATTTGAAAAACACTTGATTATAAGCCGTTTTGGTGCTATAATTTTCTTGTAAATAATGAAAGCTAAAGGAGTGGGCAACAAACCCGCTCCTTATTTATTAGTTTTCACTTTGTTCCTTGGTGCGGTTTATCTGTCTGCAATATTTCGCACAGGGTATTTTTGCAGACAGGAAGGCAGTGAATTTATGGCAAAAAGCAAAGGCGGTGTAACCGTATCAAAAGTATGGGAGCTTTGTCAGCCGATTGTTGAAGGCTTCGGACTTTCACTTTGGGATGTGCGTTATGTCAAGGAAGGTGCAGACCGTTTCCTGCGTGTTTACATTGACAAGCCCGAAGGCATTGACATTAACGATTGCGAAAATGTTTCCCGTGCAATCAACGGTCCTCTTGATGAGCTTGATCCGATTGAGGAGGCGTACTGTCTTGAGGTCTGCTCCCCCGGAATTGAGCGTGAGCTTATCCGTGACGAACATTTTATGCAGTTCATCGGTGCGGATATTATGGTTAAGATGCTCCGCCCCATTGACGGCATAGGCAGAGAATTTAAAGGGGTTTTAAAGGATTATTCCGACGGTAAGGTCACAATTGAAGATCACAGCGGTGAGAATGAAATCACAATCAGCAAAAAGGACGCCGCATGGATTAAGCTTGACGATTTTGATTAAAAATTGCAGTTTGAACACTACGGATACACATAACAGCATAACAATTTGTATATAACCGAAAAATAAGAAAAGGATGATTTGGAAAATGACTAACAAAGATTTATTTGAAGCATTGAGAACATTTGAAAAGGAAAAGGGCATTCCTATGGACTATATGCTTCAAAACATTGAAAAGGCAATTTCCGTTGCCTGCAAGAACTACTACGGCGGTAATGAAAATGTTGTATTCAAGGTTGATCCGGAAAAGAACAGCTTTGACGCAAAGCTTGTCAAAACAGTAGTTGACGAGGTTTTTGATCCTAACTTTGAGGTTACTGTTGAGGAAGCTCAGCAGATTAACAAGAGAAAGAAATTTATTGTCGGCGATGAGATTGAAGTTCCGATTGATCCCAAGCACCTCGGTTGGACATCTGTTTCTTCTGCAAGAAATGTTATCCGTCAGGGCATTCGTCAGGGCGAAAAAGGTCAGACTCTTATCGAGTTTCAGAGCAAGCTCGGTGAAATTGTTACTGCAACCGTTGAAAGAATTGATCCTAAGTCGGGCGTTGCAACAATCAAAATCGGCAAGAGCGAAGCTACTCTGCCAAAGAGCGAACAGCTCGGTCATGACGACCTTAAAGAAGGCGACCACATTAAGGTTTACATTGCAGATGTCAAAGACAACGAAAGAGGTCCTCACGCAATCATTTCAAGAACACACCCCGGTCTTGTAAAGCGTTTGTTTGAACAGGAAGTTCCCGAAATCTATGACGGCGTTGTTGAAATAAAGTCAATCTCCCGTGAGGCAGGCAGTCGTACAAAAATGGCTGTTTACAGCTCAAATCCCGATGTTGACGCAATCGGTTCATGTATCGGCAACAAGGGTGCTCGTGTAAACAAGATTGTTGAAGAACTCGGCGGTGAAAAAATCGACATCGTGCTTTACAGCGATGATCCCAAAAAGTACATTTCGGCGGCTCTCTCTCCTGCAAGCGTTTGCAAGGTTGAAATTACAGATGAAGAAACAAAGAGCTGCCGTGCAACCGTTCCCGACGGTCAGCTTTCACTTGCTATCGGCAACAAAGGACAGAATGCCCGTCTTGCCGCAAGACTTACAGGCTGGAGAATTGACATCCGTCCCGAAAGCGGTTTCTACGGCGAAGATGAGGACGATGAACCAAAGGCAGAAGAAAAGTCCGAAGATGTTCTCGACCTTGACGAAAGCACAGAAGGCGAAACAGTTGTTTCGGATGAAACAGAGGAATAATCAGATTAAACAGAGAGGGATTTTATGAAGCAAAGAAAAATGCCGTTGCGTAAATGTACGGGTTGCGGAGAGATGAAAGAAAAGCGTGAGCTTATCCGTGTTGTCAAAGCACCCGACACCAAAGATGAAAACGGTGAAATCATTGCAAAAGGCGAAATTTCGCTTGACCTCACAGGTCGCAAGGCAGGCAGAGGCGCATATGTGTGCAGAAATCTTGCCTGCTTTGAAAAGGCTCGCAAGGCACGCCGCTTTGAACGCTCGTTAAGCTGTAAAATCCCTGATGAAGTATATGAGCAGATGCAAAGTGAACTTGCCGCAGCAGACAGCGAGTAGGCGAAAGGATTTTTTATGAACGACAGGATTTTGTCGCTGCTTGGCATTTGCAAGAGGGCAGGCAAGCTGATTACAGGTGCCGACACGACGATTGACTCAATACGAAAAAGCAAGGCAAAGCTTGTTATTTTTGCAAATGATTTTTCAAAGAGCAGTAAGAAAAGCGTGCAGACAGCCGCTGATGAATGCAATGTGAAAACATTGACAATGAACCGAAGCAAAGAGGAAATCGGATTTGCTCTCGGAAAAATCTGCGGAGTTATGACAACCGAAGACAAAGGCTTTGCAGATAAGCTTGAACAGCTTATTGAAAACGAATCGGGAGGAGAATTGTATGATAAAATATAAGGTAAAGGACGCAGCAGCAGATCTCGGAGTTTCAAACAAGGAAATTATTGAGATTCTCGAAAAACATTGCGGTGTTACAAAGAAAACAATGACAACACTCGAGGAAAGCGAACTCGATGTGATTTTTGATGTAATCACAAAGAAGAACAAGGTTGAAAACTTTGACGAATACTTTGCGGCACGCAACAACAAGCTTGACAACGAAGGCAAGCCACAGCAGGAAGATAAGCCCGCAAAGCAGAATGCAAAGGCTGACAATCAGAAGAAAAAGACCGATAAAAATGACAAAAAGCCTAACAACAAGGATGCAAAGCCTGCATCAAAACAGGAAAAGGTTGAAGTTACTCAGGAAAAGAGCGTTGAGGAGTCTGCTCCCCGCAAGCGCAGAGTAATTGACACCCGTGCAACAAATGTTGATGTTGAGCGTTACAACCAGAAGTATGATGACCTTGCAAGCGACAGCTCAAAGGGCAGAAGCACGGACAACATTGTTAAAAAGCAGAAATTCACAAACCGTACCCAGCGTCAAAAGGGCAGACGACAGAAGCGTGAAACAGAGCAGGAGCGTCTGAACCGTATTGCTCTTGAGCGTAAGCAGAAACCGATTACAGTTCAGATTCCTGACGAAATCGTAGTTTCGGAGCTTGCTCTCAGACTCAAGGCTACCGTTGCCGAGGTTGTTAAAAAGGCATTCCTTATGGGTACAATGGTAACAGCAACAGATACAATCGACTTTGACACAGCGTCACTTATCGCCATGGAATTTCATGCAAAGGTTGAAAAAGAGGTTGTTGTTACAATCGAAGAACAGATTATTGATGACAGCGAGGACGATGAGGCAAATCTCGTTGAAAGAGCTCCGGTTGTTGTTGTTATGGGTCATGTTGACCACGGTAAAACCTCAATTCTCGACGCTATCCGTCACGCAAATGTAACAGCAGGCGAGGCAGGCGGTATCACTCAGCATATCGGTGCTTACAGAGTTATGGTAAACGGCAAGCCTGTTACATTCCTCGACACACCCGGACATGAGGCATTCACAACAATGCGTGCAAGAGGTGCTCAGGTTACCGATATTGCAATCCTCGTTGTAGCCGCCGATGACGGTATCATGCCGCAGACAGTTGAGGCTATCCACCATGCAAAAGCCGCAGGCGTATCTGTTATTGTTGCCATCAACAAAATGGATAAGGTCGGCGCAAATCCCGAAAATGTTAAACAGCAGCTCACAGAGTATGAGCTTATTCCGGAGGAGTGGGGCGGCGATACACCGTGTATCCCTGTTTCCGCAAAGACAAAGGAAGGTCTTGACGATCTTCTTGAAATGGTTACTCTTGTTGCAGAGATGAAAGAACTCAAGGCTAACCCCGACAGAGCCGCAAAGGGTACTGTTATCGAGGCAAGACTTGACAAGGGCAGAGGTCCTATCGCAACCGTACTCGTTCAGAACGGTACACTTCACAAGGGCGATACAATCATCGCAGGCACTTGCGTCGGTCGTGTAAGAGTTATGACAAACGATAAGGGCGAAAGGGTTACCGAGGCAGGTCCTTCTGTTCCTGTTGAAATCACAGGTCTTGACGAAGTTCCGGTCGGCGGCGATATCTTTGACGCAGTTTCCGATGAGCGTCTTGCAAGAACTCTTGTTGACCAGAGAAAGGCCGCTAAGAAGGAAGAAATCTTCAACGCACAGACTAAGGTTACTCTTGACAATCTCTTTGACCAGATGAAACTCGGTGAAATCAAGGAACTTCAGATTATCGTTAAAGCCGATGTACAGGGTTCTGCCGAGGCTGTTAAGCAGTCACTTGAAAAGCTTTCAAATGACGAGGTAAGAGTAAATGTAATTCACAGCGCAGTAGGTGCAATCAACGAGTCCGATGTAATGCTTGCAGAGGCATCTAACGCAATTATCGTAGGATTTAATGTTCGTCCCGATGCGGTTGCCGCAGAAAATGCAGAGCGTTCGGGCGTAGATATGCGTCTTTACAGTATTATCTACGATTGTATCAACGAAATCGAATCTGCTATGAAGGGTATGCTTGCTCCTAAGACAAGAGAAGTTGTTCTCGGTATGGCCGAGTGCCGTAATGTTATCAAGATTAAGTCAGTAGGCACAATCGCAGGTTCATATGTTAAGAGCGGTAAGATTCAGCGTGGCGCAAGCGTAAGAGTTATCCGTGACGGTATCGTTATTGCAGATGACGCAATTGCATCTCTCCAGAGATTCAAGGACGCTGTCAAGGAAGTTAACGAAGGCTACGAATGTGGTATCGGTCTTGAAAGATTCAACGACCTCAAAGAGGGCGATATGTTCGAGGTTTATACAATCGAAGAATACAGAGATTAAAGTTTGTATGTTAAACCAAATTTTATAAACGGCACAAATTCACCGCCCCTACGGAAATAAGATAAAAGGATGTGATAGCATGGGAAGCCATAGAATTGAAAGAACAACAGAGGACATCAAAAGAGAGCTTACTGCTATTTTCAGAGAATTAAAAGACCCACGGGTTCAGCAGGCGTTTATCTCTATCGTAAGAGTTGAGGTTACAAACGACCTTTCATACTGCACGGTACAGATCAGCGCAATTGAAGGTCTTGACAGAGCCAAAGAGGCTGTTAAGGGCTTAAAGTCTGCATCGGGCTTTATCAGACGAGAGCTTGGACACAGACTTCATCTTCGTCATGTTCCCGAACTCATTTTCCACGCAACAGACAGCATAGAATACAGCGCAAACATCAGCCGTATTCTCAACAGCCTTGACATTAAGGAAGACGAGGAAGAAAATGATGAATCTGTATGAGGTTGCCCGTTTTCTTGAGGCACACGATAATTATGATATTCTGACTCACGCTTATCCTGACGGTGACACCCTCGGCAGCGGATTTGCACTCTGCCTTGCGCTTCGCCAAATCGGCAAAAAAGCAAGAGTTATCACAACAGGTGTTCCGTCAAAGTTTACCTATCTTCAGAAAAGCATAGAGGAAGAAGATTTTACAACCGAAACGGTTGTCAGCGTTGATGTTGCGGCTGACAGCCTTCTCGGTTCAAATATGGGCAAATATATCGGCAAGGTTGATTTGTGCATTGACCACCACGGTTCAAACACATTTACCGCCAAGGAAAAGTTTGTTGACAAATATGCGGCGGCAAACTGCGAAATTCTCTACAAGCTGTTCCTCAGAATGCACATCAACTTTACAAAGGACATTGCCGACTGCCTCTACACAGGCATTTCAACCGACACCGGCTGTTTCAGATACACAAACACAACCGCCGAAACCATGCGTGTTGCCGCAAGTCTTATGGACTTTGGCTGTAACACCGCATACATAAACAAGGCGATGTTTGAAACAAAGTCGAAAAACAAAATTCAGCTTGAAAGAGCCGTTTATGACTCAATGACCTATTGTGCAGACGGCAGGTGCGCAATAATTTACACAACGCTTGATATGCTCAAAAAGCTCAACACGGGTGATGACGAAATGGAGGGACTTGCCTCTATTCCCCGTCAGATTGAGGGCGTTCTCATCGGAATTACAATGCGTGAAAAAGAGGGCGGATTCTTCAAAATTTCCGTTCGTACAAACAATAATATCAATGCCTCGGATTTCTGTTCGCAGTTCGGAGGCGGCGGTCATCCTGCGGCGGCAGGCTGCTCAATTGAGGGCGACCTTGAAACCGTAAAGACAACGCTTGAAAAAGCTGCGGAGAAGTTTTTATCATGAGCAATCTTAACGGTGTACTGCTGATTGACAAGCCGAAGGAATTCACCTCGTTTGATGTTATTGCCGTTGTCCGCAGACTGACAGGACAGAAAAAGCTCGGTCACACGGGAACACTTGATCCGAACGCAACGGGCGTTCTGCCTGTTTTGCTCGGAACTGCAACGAAAACGCAGGATTTGATTCTCAATCACGACAAGTCATACACGGCAGAATTTCAGCTTGGCAAAACCACCGACACCCTCGACATCTGGGGTGCGGTAACGGGAGAATGCGAGTCTTCGGTTACGGAAGAACAAATTCGCAGAGTAATTCCCAATTTCACGGGCGAAATTGAGCAGATTCCGCCGATGTACTCTGCCGTGCAAAAGAACGGTCAAAGGCTTTATGACCTTGCAAGACAAGGAATTGTAGTTGAGCGTGAGAGCCGAAAGGTTACTGTCTATTCTCTTTCGCTTGCGAATTTTGACGAAAAAACGCAGACAGGCACGCTTGAAATTTCCTGTTCAAAGGGTACTTATGTACGCACGATAATTGATGACATAGGCAAGGTTCTCGGTGTCGGTGCGGTTATGACGGCACTTTGCAGAACTTCGGCTTGCGGATTTTCGCTTGACGAGTGCATAACGCTTGACGAGCTGAAAAGCATTTGCGAAAACGGAAATGTTGAAGAAAAACTGCGTTCCGTTGAAAGTCTGTTTATGAGTTTGGGCTATCTTGCCGTATCGCCTGCGCAGGCAAAACGATTTGCAAACGGCGGTGCGTTGAGTGCCGACAGAACATATCTTGCCAAGTCGGGGTACGAGAACGGTCAGCTTTTCAGAATGAAAACCCATGATGGTGATTTTTTAGGCATAGGCATTGCCGACAAGCCGAATAATCTCATCAAAATATATTTTCAAAACTGCAGGTAGCGTGTCGCTACGCCCAATTCGTGAAGACAGTTTGCGATAGTTCAAGCATTATCGCCCGAGCGTTGCTTTTAGATTGTAAATAAAAACGAGAAATAAAAAACGGTGTGCAACGAAGCGACACACCGAAAAATAATTGACATATTAATAGTTAGATATTAATATATAGATAAGGAAACAGCTTTAGCTGTTCCACTTTTAAGACAAATTATTTTTGGTAACCGCCTTGTATTCGCAGTACAGGGCGGTTATTTCTTTATTATGGTAAACACAATAAAAAAGGTTTTGCTTGTATTCAAGTGGGCTGCCCTACGGAAAAATTTGTCTGCAGGATTCACTTTACAGTCATTTTGCGTCACTATAATATGGGTGTAAAATGAATTTGGAGGTATATTTTATGGAAATTCTGAAAGTTGAAAATCTTACAAAAACCTACGGAAGCGGTGAAAACCTTGTCCATGCGGTTGACGATGTTTCGTTCTCGGTTGAAAAGGGCGAATTTGTTGCCATTGTCGGTGCAAGCGGCAGCGGCAAGTCAACTCTTCTTCATCTTATCGGCGGTGTTGACCGTCCCACAAGCGGAAAAATTTTTGTTGACGGCAACGATATAAGCAAAATGAATGATGACAAGCTTGCCGTATTCCGCCGCAGACAGGTGGGCATTGTCTATCAGTTCTACAATCTTATCCCGATTCTGACTGTTGAAGAAAACATCACGCTCCCATGTGACCTTGACGGCAGAGGTGTTGACAGAGAAAGACTTGAGATGATTCTTGATTCGTTCGGACTGCGTGCAAGAAGAAAACACCTTCCAAACCAGCTTTCGGGCGGTCAGCAACAAAGAACATCTATTGCCAGAGCGCTCATTAACAATCCGTCTCTTGTGCTTGCCGATGAACCGACAGGCAACCTTGATTCAAAGTCAAGCGAAGAGGTTATGAGTATGCTCAAAATGTGCAATCAGAGTTACGGACAGACTGTTATAATGATTACGCACAACCTTGACATTGCAAAACAGGCAGACAGAATCATAACAATCAGCGACGGCAAAATCGTTGAGGAGGGTTGATTATGAAACTTCTCAACAAGCTTACGCTTAAAAATCTGCGACTTAACAAGGTGCGCACAATTGTTACAATCGTGGGAATTATGCTCTCGGCGGCACTCATTACGGTTGTTTCGGGAATGGCACTCAGCGGACGACAGACTATGATTGATGGTCAGACGGAATGGTCGGGCAATTATGATGTTGCACTTGATATTATCGACACCGCAAAAATTGATAAAATCCGACAGAACCGTAATGTTGAAAATGCCTTCTATAAAGAAAGGCTCGGATATGCCAGGACAAAAAATGCTGACGGCGAAATCTGCGATTACAGCGTTCTTGCCATGAGCGAAAATACCTACGGCAACTGTTTTAAGATAGACCTTATAAAGGGCAAGTTCCCCACAAATTCAGGTGAGGCTGTTGTTACAAAATCGTTTAAAACACAGAACGGAAAAGATGTGAAAATCGGCGATAAAATCACACTTGATGTCGGTGTGCTTACCGACAAGGACAGCAATGTCCTTGATGAGGAAGGCATTCATAATTTGTTGCAAAAAGATTTTAATAAGTGCAGCATTATTGACACGGTAAAAAGAACCTATACCGTAACGGGTATTATTGAAAGACCGAAAACGAGCGAACTCTATGATCCGTCAAATCTTTCTATGATATATACCGTGTCTGATGAAAAAGCACCTGTCGAGGCAATCAGAACAAAGCATATGAATAAGCTGTATATCGCCTATACTCCTCAGAGCGAAAGCAATTATCTTCAAAATACAGCGGATATTTTAGGCTTTAAAGCTGATGATATGAGTAATGTAATCAGCGATGAAATTTCACCCGAAGATCAGCAGACCTCTGGAATAAATGCATACGAATTCAATTCCGTACTTCTCAGTATGAAAGGCTACGGTTCAAATGACGCAACAAATACTGTGATTTTCAGCCTTGCCGTTATTATCATTATTATAGTAATGCTTGCGAGCGTGTTTGTAATCCGCAACAGCTTTGCAATTTCAATTACCGAGAAAACGAGTATGTACGGTATGCTTGCGTCGGTCGGTGCAACCAAAAGGCAAATCCGCAGGAATGTGCTTTTTGAGGGATTCATTCTCGGCTTAATCGGTATCCCTCTCGGCATACTTCTCGGACTCGGTGTAAACGCAATTCTTGTTACAATACTCAACAGCGTTCTCGGTGATATGCTGAACGGTGCAAAATTTGTCTTTGTAACTCCGATAATTCCGATTATTTGTGCAATCGTTCTTTCGGCTGTTACTATATTCTGTTCATCATTCTTCATTGCACTGCGTGCGTCAAGAATCCCACCGCTTGTTGCAATCAGAGGCAACGAGGATATCAAGGTAAAGAATAACAAACCGTACCGCACATCCAAGCTTACGAAAAAGCTTTTCGGTGTAGGCGGTGAAATCGCCTCAAAGAGTCTTAAACGCAGTAGGAAAAAGTATCGCACAACGGTTATTTCAATAGTTGTAAGCGTTGCAATGTTCATTGCAGTTTCGGCATTTATGGACTATGGAATGACATATACAGAGCATTACTACGGCAAAACAGACTACAGCTATACGGTTGTCGGAATTGATTCAAAGCAGGCTCAGACAATTGAAAAAATGCCTGAAATTGAGAATTATCTTACAGTCGGATCGCAGTACGGTTGTGTTTCTGCGGATGTGCCTGTTAACGAATGCGGAGAAAATTTCCTTTATGACAATGCTGACGGTACAAAGTCATTCAGCGTGGAATTTCTTGAATTTGAACACGATACCTTTGTTCAGATTTGCAGGGAATTGAAACTCGATTACAATGAGGTTAAGGGCGGTGTGCTTGCGTATTCAAAGGTGACGCCCGATTACGGCGAGGGCAGTCGGAGCTATGATGAGCCTGTACCGCTGTACGGCAAAGACGCCCCAACAAAGTTTATCGTTTACGGAAATGACGAGGAAGGAAACGAGCTGAAAACAGGCAAATTAAAGGTTTCGTCAGTGTTTGATGAAATTCCAAAGTCGGCTGATTCTGTAATCGGCGAAGGAACAATTTTCGGTCAGGGATTGATAATCGGTGAACAGGGTGTAATTTCATCTCAGGTCGGCAAAGGCGGATGTGCCGTTACTCTCTATGCCAATACATCAGACCACACTTCGCTTACAAACCGCATTGAGTCTATGGAAGGTGCGGACGACAGCATTTACATTTATGACTATGAAGAAATTGTAAGACAGTTCAATGCCGTTATGCTGATTGTCGGAATATTTGTTTACGGTTTCATCGGTGTTATCTCGCTCATCGGACTTACAAACATTTTCAACACAATTTCAACCAATATGCAGTTGAGGAGCAAGGAATTTGCATCGCTTAAATCTATCGGTATGACAAAGAAAGAATTTAACCGTATGATTCGCCTCGAAAGCCTTATGTACGGCATAAAATCTTTGATTATCGGTATCCCTCTCGGCGTTCTCGGTGTATTTGCAATCTTCTCGGCATTTTCAAGAGGCAATGTCCCAATGAGCTTTGTATTCCCGTGGAAAGCGATTTTGATTAGCATTGCGGCTGTAATTATTGTAGTATGGCTGATTATGAAATACTCAATTTCAAAGGTTAATAAGCAAAATATTATTGAAACAATCCGAAATGACAACATATAAGTGCTGAGTTCAGTCAACGGACTGCATTTTGTTGAAATTTGTTGACAATAGTTTTACACTCTGTTATAATGTAGTTGTAACAACAGATACCACAATATTTTGTATGTTTTCATTGCTGACGGGCGGATTATTGATTTAATCCGCCCGAATTTCGTTTTAGGAGGACTTTTTGTGAAAATTCTTCTTATTGAGGACAACCGTGCAATTTCAAAAGGACTTGTTTACACTCTTGAACAAAACGGCTTTGAGGTTGCGTTGTGTGAAAATGCCGAATCAACCCTTAACTCTCTCGGCGGTGACTTTGACCTTTTTATTGTTGATGTGTCGCTTCCAGACGGCAACGGCTTTGAGCTTTGTGACGAGATAAAAAGAGTGTGCGAAACTCCCGTGATTTTTCTCACAGCACTTGACGATGAGGATAGCATTGTAAAAGGCTTTGACCTCGGAGCGGAGGACTACATAACAAAACCGTTCTCAAGCCGTGAGCTACTCGCAAGAATTAAACGAATTACCAAAAAGCTCGACAAAACTATGGCTATGAATTTTGGCGACATCAGCATTGACTTTGACAAAAAACAGGTTTGCAAAAACGGCAATCCCGTTGTGCTTACGGCGCTTGAGTACCGCCTGTTTGCAATGCTTGCCAAAAACAGCGGCAAGGTGCTGACCCGTGAACAGATTCTTGAACGCATATGGGATTTGTCGGGGAATTATGTTGAGGACAACACGCTGACCGTGTACATAAAAAGACTTCGCAAAAAACTTGATACAAATATGATTAAAACCGTAAAGGGCCTTGGTTACAGGCTGGAGGTATAATGAAAAACACATCAAAATTTCTTGCGGTAATGCTTGCGATAACGGGACTTTTCTGTTGTGCCGTTGCAGTAGGCATCGGTGCAGGCTTTAACGCTGTTCGTGAAAGCACGGATAAAAAGATAATTGCCGTTGCGGAAAAGGTTAGGGAACAATATCCCGACATTTCGGAAAAGGAGCTTGCTCAAATTTTAAACAGCGATACTGCCGGCATAAAAGGCGACTTTGCAAAGTACGGAATAAAATCCGACAGTGGCTGGGTTGACATTCAGAGCGGAAGTTATGCAACAATTACAATTGTGATTGCAGCCGCAGGTGTTTGTGTGTTCGGAATTTTGCTCTGCGTTGTGTTCATAAGATACTGTAAAAAGCAAAAGCGACAGCGACTTGAAATTGTAAAATGTCTTGAAAAAATAAACAACCGAGAGTATGACCTCGACCTTGACGGCTCAACCGACGACGATATGTCACTGTTAAAGCAGGAGATTCAAAAAACAACGGTAATGCTTCGCGAGTATGCCGACAATTCAATGCGAGAGAAAGAAATCCTCAAAAATTCGCTTGCCGACATTTCACATCAGCTCAAAACACCGCTGACTTCTATTTTGATAACAACCGAAAATATCCTTGATGACGATGATATGCCCGTTGAAATCAGGCGGGATTTTGTTATGGATATAGCGCATAATGCCCATTCGATAAATTTCCTTGTAAAAAGTCTGCTCACGCTCTCAATGCTTGATTCGGGAACTGTTGAATTGAAGTTTGGAGATGTGTCGGTTGAAAAAATAATTGACGAGTGCATTTCACGCACAGAGGTTCTTGCGGATATCCGTGATGTGAGAATTGAAAAAACCGTCAAAAATGATTTTAATCTTAATTGCGATTTTCGCTGGATTTGCGAAGCGGTTTCAAACATTGTAAAAAACTGTATTGAGCATACCGACGGCGGTTATGTCAGAATTTCTGCCGAAAGGAACAGCATGTATTCGGAAATCATCATAAGCGACAACGGATGCGGAATCAGCCCGAAGGATTTGCCCCACATTTTTGAGAGGTTCTATAAAGCACAGAATTCATCCCCGTCAAGCGTCGGCATAGGTCTGTCGCTTGCAAAATCAATTGTTGAAAAAACAGGCGGATATATTACCGCAGATTCCAAACTCGGCGTCGGCTCAACCTTTAAACTCAGATTTTTGAATGTAAGACTCAGATAAGCTAAAAATTAAAAAGCGAAAATTGCGGTCGGGAATAAGGTTTTGTTAAGTACAAATCTTATTATTCCCGACCGTATTTATATAATTTTCGGCAGGGGGGCAATTGAAACTGTCTTTATAAATAAAAACAGAAGAGCGACAAGGGTAATTTTGCATAAAATTCCAGTGTAAAGATTGTGTAACTTGCTATTTTTACAAAATAAAAGCATTATGTGTAGTTTTTGTGAGAGTTTTGTGATAAAATCAAATTGTCTAGGGATGTTTGACCCTACGTTTTAAAAGCTTTGAAAGGAGTAATCAAACAATGAAAAAAAGAAGTATGAAGAGAGCGCTCAGTGCCGTTTTGACACTTTGTATGGCTCTCCCCGGTGCTTCCGTAGCATTTGGTTCGGCAAGTGCTGCAACAGTTTCCGATGACAGCAGCACATCTGCATCATCAACTGCCGCAGGTTCACTTGTTGAAGATGACGGCTTTACATGGGATAATGCCAATGTGTATTTCCTGCTTACCGACCGTTTTAAGAACGGAAACACCGCAAATGACCATTCATACGGCAGAACACTTGACAAGGACGGCAAACCGCTTGACGGCTGGGATACAAACCCCGGTACATTCCACGGCGGCGACTTTGCAGGTGTTACTCAGTCAATTGAAGAGGGTTATTTTGATAACCTCGGTGTAAATGCAATTTGGATCTCAGCTCCGTATGAGCAGATTCACGGCTATTGTGATTCAGGTAAGGGCTTTGCTCACTACTCATATCACGGCTACTATGTTCTTGACTATACCGAAACCGATGCAAACTTCGGTACAAAAGAGGAGTTCAAAACTCTCGTTGACACAGCGCATGAGCACGGTATCAGAGTTATCATGGATATCGTAATGAACCACACAGGCTACAACACCGTTGCAGATATGGAAGAGTTCGGCTTCGGTACTCTCCTTGACGGTGCAACAGACTTCAAATACAAGCTCACAGATGTAGGTGAAGTAAACGACCACATTGACTATAAAACATCAGCAGAAGACTGGGGCAAATGGTGGAGCAATGACTGGATCCGCAGCGGTCTTCCCGGATATACAGAGGGTGCCGGCGGTGATCTTACAATGTCACTCAGCGGACTTCCCGACTTCAGAACAGAGCAGACAAAGAAAGTTACAATTCCTCCGATCCTCGAAAGAAAGTGGACTAAGGAAGGTACATATGATCAGAAGCTCGCAAAATACGGTGATTCAAACACAGTAACAGGCTACCTTTCAACCTGGCTTTCAGAGTGGGTTAAGGAGTACGGTGTTGACGGTTTCCGTTGCGATACTGCAAAGCATGTTGATAAGGCTTCTTGGAACCAGCTCAAGCAGGCTTGTGTTTCTGCTCTCAGAGAGTGGAGATCCAACAACAAGGGCAAAGCAGGTGCTGACTGGAAAGAAGATTTCTGGATGACAGGCGAGCATTGGGATCACGGTGTAGGCTACGACACATACTATTCCGAGGGCGGCTTCGACTCAATGATTAACTTCGCAGTTACAGGCGGCGGTGCTCTTGCAAGCGGTAGTGTTGCAAACACATATCAGGGCTATGCAGACAAGATTAACACAAAGGAAGGCTTTAATGTTCTTTCATTTATGTCATCACACGATGAAACACTTACCCGTGGTGATGAGAACACAATGCTTTACAATGCGGCTGCATTCCTCCTTCTCCCTGGCGGAATTCAGATTTTCTACGGTGACGAAACCAACCGTCCTCTCTATCCTGGCGTTGCATTTGACGGTTACGGCGGATCGGGTCACGCACTCAGAAGTGATATGAACTGGAACGACATGAACAAAACTCTTCTTGCTCAGTGGCAGAAGGTTGGTCAGTTCCGTAACAAGCACGTATCTATCGGTGCCGGCGCAAATGTTAAGCTCTCTGCTACAAGCGGTGTTGCTTTCGGCCGTACATACGATAAGAACGGCGTAACAGATCAGGCAGCTGCAGTAATCGGCTGTAACAAAAATTCAAGCGTAACTGTTGATGTTTCAACTCTTTGGGAAGACGGCAGTTATATAATCAATACTTATGACAACTCATCTTCAGTTGTTACTGACGGTAAGGTAACATTCAACAGCGGTGTAAACGGCACAATCCTTATGGAAAATGCTGACGGTCAGCCGCTTGTATCAATCACAGGCGAGCCGAAGTTCTACGGCACAGAGCAGGTTACTGTTTCTCTTAAGGAATGCGACAGCGCAAAGGTTTCTGTTGACGGCGGTAACAAGTTTGTTGTTAAGGACGGCGACACATTCACAATCGGTCAGACAGCTTACAAGAACGATACAATCGAAGTAACTGTTGAGGCTACAAACGACAAGGCAACCTCAGAGGCTAAATTCACATTCCTCAAGCTCGGCGAAAACGACGAAAAGCCTACAACCAGCCCGACACAGAGCACAACTGTTCCTGGTCCGACAGCAAGTCAGACATCAAAGCTTACAATCAAGAGCACAGCAGGCGCTCCGAATGTTTACGCTTGGACAGGTGCAAGCACAGCACTCAACGGTGCATGGCCGGGTGCAAAGGCAGCAGCCGTTTCAGGTCAGGCAAACACATATGAACTCACACTTCCTGTTTCAGCTGACAAGTCATTCAGCGTTGTTCTCAACAACGGCAGCGGCTCACAGTCAGGCGATATCACAGGTCTTTATGACGGTGCTGTTCTCGAAATTCAGAACGGCAACTACGCATCGGTTAAGACAGTAACCAACGGTAATGCGCAGGGCGGCGGCGGCGAGCCAGAGCCTGCAGAGGGTTCTGTTTCCGTAACAATCAAGCCTTACAGCCCATCTGCAAGCTACAAAATCTATGCTTGGAATGATACACAGAAGCTCACAGGCACATGGCCGGGCGTTGCTCTTACAGAAAAAGATTCTGACGGCAACTATGTTGTTAAGTTCGATAATGTTAACGAAGTAAGCATTATTCTCAGCAGCGGTTCAGGTCAGACAGCAGATATCACAGGCGTTAAAGACGGCGATACAATCGAAATTACAAACGAAGGTTGTACAACATACAAGCTTATCTCAAAGCCAATCGTTGTTTCACCTTATGAATCACTCAAGAAAGAAGCAAGAAAGATTCTTGCTATGACAGCATCAGACTACACAGCAGAGAGCTGGGCAAATGCTCAGAAGGTTCTCAAGTCAGCCGAGGCTATGATTAAAGCAGGCGAAGACGCTACAACAGCTGAAGATATGAATGCTATGATTGCAGACCTCAAGTCAGCTCAGAAGGCACTTGTACTTGCTCCTGCAACACTCACATATGCAGTTGCAGGCAAGAGCGTTGTATCAGGTGTTACAGCCAGCGGTGCAAAGGTAACTGTTACAGTTGACGGTAAGACATATACTGCTACTGCAGACGATGTTACAGGCGCATTCACAGTTGCAACATCAGCTCTCAAGAATACAAGCACAATCAAGGTTGACGCAACAAGAAACGGTGTAAACGGCACATATTCATATGCTATGAAGAACGGCGACATTAAAAGCGGAGTTGTTCCTACATCTCCTACACTTCCGACACAGCCTACTACTTCAACTCAGCCAACAACAGCTACTCAGCCGACTACAGCTACACAGCCGACTACAGCTACACAGCCGACTGCACCTACACAGCCTACAACAGCTACAGAGCCGACTACTGCTCCTGCTCAGAAGCTCACAGTAAACGCTACTTCAAATTACTTTGGTTCTGCATCAAAGACAGTAAGCACTGACGGCAAGAAGGTAACTGTTCTCTACAAGCTCAACTCAAACATGGGCGTTGTTGACGGACAGTGGGCTGTTAAGTATGATTCAAGCAAGCTCAAATTCAACATGGCTGATAACAAGGCAGACGGCAAGCAGACAATCATGCCTTCACAGTCAAACCTTATTCACAATGCTTACAGCAATGTAATTAAGGGTGTATTTACTAACCCACAGGTTCCTACTCAGTACAACGGAGATACATTTATCTCACTCACATTTGAGGTTATCGGTTCAGGTACTGCAAGCGTATATCTTGACACACAGTACCTTACATTAGGTTATGTAAAGGGCAACAAGCTTAATCAGGCATCTGTTGTAAATAACAGCAAGGTTTGCGATGTAACAGGCATTGCAGGCTTTGAAAAAGTATCAGTAAACGCATCAACGGCATTTGTCGGCGATGTAACCCTTGGTGATGTTAACATGGACGGCGACATCACAGTTGTAGATGCAACCGAAGTTCAGAGGTATGTTGCTCAACTCGTTGCATTCACAAACGACCAGTTTACTGCTGCCGATGTTGACCATGACGGCACAATCACAGTTAAGGATGCTACTACTATTCAGAAGTTTGTTGTAGACCTCATCAGCAACTTTTAATAAGTTTTAAAGCAATTGACATATCGTTCCGTTTAGTCGATATAGTAAGGAATGCCCCTCACAAAATGTGAGGGGCATTTTTTGTACAGCTTTTTAAATGCAAAATGGCAGACAACCGTGTGATTGTCTGCCATTTTTTTCATAATGATTTTAAAATTACCGATTATACTTTTACAAGAACCTTTGTAATTTCACTGATGTACATTTTATGGAAGTCGTTGTCATACCACTTGTCAACGCTTTCATGGTCGGCAATGCTTTCGGCATTAAGACTTTGAGCGTACATTTTTTTGCATTCAAGAACAAGCTTTGCCTCTTCAAAATATACAGAACCGTTTTCCGTGAACGCAGGAGTAAGACCTGTTTCCTTTACCTTGTCATAATCCTTGCCGCTCTTTGAACCGCAGAATTTGAGGGCATCTCTGTACTTTTCATCAAAAAAGCTCATTGTATAGCGGTCGCCGTTCTCCATAAACGCAAATGTATATCTCTGCGGACGAATAAAGGTGAATACAACGGGCTTACCCCACATAATGCCTACACCGCCCCAGCTTATCGTCATTGTGTTGAATTTTTCTCTGTCGCCTGCCGTAACAAGCGCCCAATCATCACCGATAAGCTTAAACGGACTTTCAACAATTTCTTTCGGATTTATCTCTTTGAATGCTGACATATAGATCTTCCTTTCAACAATTGTGTTTTATATAATATGCTTTCAAAATTCTATTTTGAATAGACTGCATCATTTTTTGCCAGAAGATAGACACAGTATTGATTCATACTTATGCCCTCTTTTTTTGAATGTTCGGCAAGTGAGCGATGCAGACTTTTCGGGATTCTCAGCTTGAATTGTCCCGAATATTCTTCAAGGCTGTCAGGTTCGTGAATTACAACTCCGCTTTCAAAGGCGGCTTCAAACCAGGCTTTTTTAGCGTCCTCGGCATTAGCAACAGCCGATTCTATCGTTTCTCCGCAGGTTATGCAGCCGGGAAGTTCGGGGAACGATACAACAAAACCGCCCTCGTCCTTGTCCTCGACAATTTCCATACGATATGACATTGCAAGATAATCGTTAAGTGTTTTCATCATCTTTCGCCTCACCTTCAACAATTTGTCTTAATGCCTGTTTTCGTATTTCCGAATAATATTATATATGGTATCACATACGGTGTCAACAGGTTTTTGAAGTGATTTCAGCGGTTTTCACAAAATGAAAAATATGCAAAATGGGTGTATATGTATGTATGAATATGCATAAAGAGATGAATAAAATGAATATTCATTTTTTGTGCATATATACATTTTTCAGAAATTCAGGGGAGAATGTGACATATCAACCGCCAAAAACACCGATAATACAGCGAAAACAAAGCAGATTTCGGTCAATTTGTACCCAAAAATGCAAATTTGAAAAAACATTGAATATTTATTCAAAAAACACTTGATTTTTTGAAAACAGAGTGTATAATGTAAGAGTAATAAAAATTAAGTAAAGGAAACACCGACATAAAGTGTTTCCAAATTCCGGAGGAATCAAAAATGGCTGACAATAAGATTAAAAAGGTAGTTCTTGCATATTCAGGCGGTCTTGATACTTCAATCATCATTCCGTGGCTTAAAGAAAACTACGACAACTGCGAAGTTATCGCTGTTTCGGGTGATGTTGGTCAGGGTACAGAGCTTGACGGTCTTGAAGAAAAGGCTATCAAAACAGGCGCATCAAAACTTTACATTGAAGACCTCAACAAGGAATTTGTTGACGAATATATCATTCCCACAGTAAAAGCAGGTGCTGTTTACGAGGGCAAGTACCTCCTCGGCACATCTTTTGCCCGTCCTATCATTGCAAAAAGACTCGTTGAAATTGCAAAAGCCGAAGGTGCTGACGCAATTTGTCACGGCTGTACAGGCAAGGGTAACGATCAGGTTCGTTTTGAACTTGCTATCAAGGCTTACGCTCCTGACATGAAGATTATCGCTCCTTGGAGAACATGGGAATTCAAGAGCCGTGAAGATGAGATTGAATATGCTGAAAAGCACAATATTCCGCTCAAGATTAACCGTGAAACAAACTACTCAAAGGATAAGAATCTCTGGCACTTGAGCCATGAAGGTCTTGACCTTGAGAATCCTGCAAATGAGCCGATGTACAATAAGGAAGGCTTCCTTGAACTCGGTGTTTCACCTGAGCAGGCTCCCGATAAGGCAGAATATGTAACTCTTACATTTGAAAAGGGTGTTCCCACAAAGCTTAACGGCGAGGCTATCGACAGCGTTGAACTCATTAAGGAACTCAACAAAATCGGCGGCAGAAACGGCGTCGGTATCACAGATATCGTTGAGAACCGTCTTGTTGGTATGAAGGCTCGTGGCGTTTATGAAACTCCGGGCGGTACAATCCTCTATGCTGCTCATGCAAAGCTTGAGGAAATCTGCCTTGACAAGGACACACTCCACTACAAGCAGAATGTTGCAAATGCTTTTGCAGAACTTGTTTATGACGGCAAGTGGTACACACCTCTCCGTGAGGCTCTCTCAGCTTTCGTTGACAGCACTCAGGAGTATGTAACAGGTGATGTAAAACTTAAACTCTATAAGGGCAACATCATTGATGCAGGCGTAACAAGCCCGTATTCACTCTATGACGAGGAAATTGCTACTTTTGACGAAGATCAGGTTTATGACCAGAACGACAGTGCAGGCTTCATCAACCTCTTTGGTCTTCCAATCAAGGTTCGTGCAAAGAAAGGCCTTATCAAATAATTAAATCTTTGATTTGCATACATAATCGGGGGCAGGGAATTTCTCTGCCCCGATAAGTGTTTATTACACCTTTTTATTTTTTACGGTATTTGTCGGTTGAAAAATATTCTGCGATTACTTGCGGGCGTCTAATGAACGCCCCCACAGGTTAACCCAACATTAATAACAGGGTGTAAATAAATATTTAAAACCAAAAGCAACAAAGTGCTTTACAACGGCTAAACATAATGTAAGGAGAAATAATAATGCAGCTTTGGAAAGGACGCTTCAAAAAGGAGCTTTCAAAAACCACTAACGATTTTAACAGCTCGATTTCATTCGACAGCAGAATGTATAAAGAAGACATCGAGGGCAGCATTGCCCACGCAACAATGCTTGGCAGATGCGGCATTATTAAAGAAGAAGAGGCAAACGATATCGTAAAAGGTCTTAAAGGCATTCTTGCGGATATTGAAAACGGTACTCTGCACATTGATCCGGAGGCTGAGGACATTCACACCTTTATCGAGGGTGAGCTTACCAAAAGAATCGGCGACAACGGCAAAAGACTTCACACCTCAAGAAGCCGTAACGATCAGGTTGCAGTTGACATCAAGCTTTACCTCAAAAAAGAGGTTGTCAATGTAAAAAATCTCGTTGTAGGTCTTATTAAGGTTATTGCCGACAAGGCTGAAAAGTACAGCGAAACCGTTATGCCCGGTTATACTCACCTCCAGAGAGCACAGCCGATTACATTCGGACATCATCTCCTTGCTTACGGTGAAATGCTTTTGAGAGATGTTTCAAGACTTGAAGACTGCCTTAAAAGAATGGACGAAATGCCACTCGGTTCATGTGCGCTTGCAGGCACAACATATCCGATTGACAGAACAATCACAGCCGAACTCCTAGGCTTTGACAGAATTACAAACAACTCTCTTGACGGTGTTTCCGACAGAGATTACTGCATCGAATTTGCATCGGTGCTTTCGATAATAATGGTTCACCTCTCAAGATTTTCAGAGGAAATCATTATGTGGTGCAGTTGGGAATTCAAGTTCATTGAGCTTGACGATGCTTTTTCAACAGGCTCTTCAATTATGCCGCAGAAAAAGAACCCCGATATTGCAGAGCTTGTTCGTGGTAAGAGCGGCAGAGTTTTCGGTGACAATATGACGCTCCTCACAATTATGAAGGGTACTGCACTTGCATACAACAAGGATATGCAGGAGGACAAGGAGGCTATCTTTGACGCACTCGACACGGTTAAAATGTGCCTCACAGCCTTTACTCCCATGCTCGACACAATGCGTGTCATTCCCGAAAATATGAGAAAAGCCGCAGCAGGCGGTTTCATCAACGCAACAGACTGTGCCGACTGGCTCACAAAGAACGGTGTTCCGTTCAGAGATGCCTACAAGGCAACAGGCGAACTCGTTGCAAGATGTATTGAACTCGGTACAGACCTCGAAAATCTTCCAATGGACGAATACAAAAAGGTTTGCGATGTGTTCAACGATGATGTTTACAGCGCAATTTCACTTGAACGCTGTACAAACGAGCGTACAGTATTCGGCGGTCCTGCATCGACAAATGTAAAAGCTCAGGCTAAGCGTGTTGCAGAAATCGCAGAAAAACTGTAAAAAATAAAATAACATTCCGAATTAACGGAATGTTTCAAATAATTTAATAAACAAACTCAATGCCGATAAACCCGATTTTCGGGTTTGTTGGGGTTGCAGGGAAGTTAAGGCGGTTGACACTCCCAAATGAATGGGGGTGATATGTATGACTGAAACGGTATTACTCGTAATTTTACTCGTAGCACTTGCAGAAGTCATTAAAAACATAAAAAAATAACCGCCCGACGCTCTACTTTCGGACGGTTATTATGCCAGACAAAGTAGGTCAACCGCTTTAAACGGTTTTCCCTGTAGCCTTATTATATAGTATATGCAAATAAAAGTCAATATGAATTGACAGAGATATAAAGTACGGCGAGCCGCCGTTCTCGGTTCGTGTAGAAAGTTTGCAGTATTAAAAGCATATTCTGCCCGAGCGTAATATTGAAATTGTGTGTGCAAATCCGTGGTATTGAGAAAACTTTATGTTTTATCAGAATGTTTTTAAGCAACAGGAACAATATATAAATTTACAATAGATTAGGTGATAGCAATGAAAATAAAAGCAGGTATTGTCGGTGCAACCGGTTATGCAGGTGCAGAGCTTGTAAGACTTCTTACCGCTCATCCCGAGGCTGAAATTTCGGCAATCAGCTCTGTTTCCTTTGAGGGTAACAAGCTGAGCGATGTTTATCCGTCTTATACATTTTTGAACGATATGGTTTGTGAAAATCAGGACGCCGTTGTTGAAAAGAGCGATGTTATCTTTGCCGCTCTTCCACACGGTCTTTCACAGGAGCTTGCCGCAAAGTGCATTGATGCGGGCAAGGCATTTATTGACCTCGGCGCTGACTTCCGCCTTGAAAGCGAAGAAGAATACACCGAATGGTACGGCGGAACTTTTCTTGACAAAAAACTTCACGAACAGGCAGTTTACGGACTTCCTGAATTTTTCAGAGATAAAATCAAGGGCAAAAAGCTTGTTGCAAATCCGGGTTGTTACACAACCTGTTCACCACTCGCAATTGCTCCTGCAATTGTAAACGGACTTGTCAGCACAAAGGGCATCATTTGCGACTGCAAAAGCGGTGTTACAGGTGCCGGCAGAAAGCCAAATCAGGGCAACCACTATCCCGAACTCAACGAAGGATTCCACGCTTATAAGGTTGCAAGCCACCGCCACACTCCCGAAATTGAGCAGACTCTTTCAAAGCTTTCGGGCGAAAAGGTTATTATCACCTTTGTTCCGCACCTTCTCCCCGTAAACCGTGGCATTCTCGCAACTGTTTATGCCGACATCAAAGACGGTGTAACCTTTGAACAAATCAGAAAGGCTTATGAGGACTTTTACAAGGACGAATTTTTTGTAAGACTTCTTGATGACGGCAAATGTGCCGACATTCACAATATCAAATATTCTAACTTCTGTGATGTTTCAATTCATCACGATAAGAGAGCAAACAAGCTCGTTGCCTGTGCCGCAATCGACAACATGGTCAAGGGTGCCGCAGGTCAGGCTATTCAGAATATGAACATCATCTTCGGACTTGACGAAAAAACAGGTTTGGTAATCGTTCCGCCTGCATTTTAAGGGTGAATATCTATGGAAATCAAGTATATTGAAAACGGCTCGGTCACTTCCGCAAAGGGCTTTACAGCCAACGGAATTTGTGCCGGAGTCAAAGCATCTAACACAACTAAAAAAGACCTTGCGCTCATTTACTGCGACAAGGTTTGCAACAGTGCGGCTATCTTCACAAAGAACCTTGTAAAGTCCGACACTATATATGTTACTAAAAAACACCTTGAAAACGGTACGGCTCAGGCTGTTGTCGTAAATTCAGGCAATGCAAATGCCTGTAACCCCGACGGCTATGAAAAGGCTGAGAAAATGTGCAGTCTTGCCGCAGACGCTCTCGGTGTTGACGAAAACGATGTAATCGTTGCATCAACAGGTGTCATCGGTCAGCCTCTCCCGATTGAACCCATTGCAAACGGAATTGAAAAGCTCAAAGGCACGCTTTCAAAGGACGGCGGAACCTCCGCCGCAGAGGCAATTATGACAACCGACACCGTGAAAAAGCAGTGGGCTGTTGAAACGGTTCTTGACGGCAAAAAGGTTACAATCGGCGGTATTGCTAAGGGCAGCGGTATGATTCATATTAATATGGGTACAACTCTTTCCTTTGTAACAACCGATGCGGCAATTTCTTCCGAAATGCTCAAATCCGCACTTATCGAAGCCGCTGATGTCAGCTATAATATGGTAAGCGTTGACGGTGATACCTCAACAAACGATACCCTTGCAATTATGGCATCGGGTTATGCAGGCAACAAGGAAATCACAGAAAAGAACGATGATTACAAAACCTTTACAGCCGTTCTTACCGATGCATTCAAAAAGGTTGCAAAGAAGCTTGCAAAAGACGGTGAAGGCGCAACAAAGCTCCTTATCTGCAAGGTTGACGGTGCAAAAGACGATAAGAGCGCAAAGATTATTTCAAAGAGCATCATCTGTTCAAGTCTTGTAAAGGCGGCAATGTTTGGGGCTGACGCAAACTGCGGAAGAATCCTCTGCGCAATCGGCTACAGCGGTGCCGAAACGGATGTTAAAAAAATTGATGTTTCATATAAATCCGCAAAGGGTGAAATCCTTGTTTGCAAGAACGGCAACGGTCTTGTGTTTGATGAGGACAAGGCTAAGGAAATTTTACTTGAGGATGAAATTGAAATTCTCGTAAAATTAGGTGACGGCAATGCATCTGCCGAGGCTTACGGTTGCGACCTTACCTATGATTATGTAAAAATCAACGGTGACTACCGCACATAATATGCGATTTGATTGTGTGAGCGGAAATCAACTACATAAAGGATTGAAGAAAATGGATGTTTCAAAGAGAGCCAAGGTACTTATACAGGCAATGCCCTATATCAAGAAATATTCGGGCGAAACAATTGTTGTAAAATACGGCGGAAACGCTATGATAAACGAAGAACTTAAAGCGGCTGTTATGAGCGACCTCGTTCTTATGCAGCTTGTCGGAGTCAATGTTGTGCTTGTTCACGGCGGCGGACCCGAAATCAATGCAATGCTCAAAGCCGTTGGCAAGGAAAGCAAGTTTATCAACGGTATGAGAGTGACCGACAAGGAAACTATCGATATTGTTCAGATGGTGCTTGCAGGCAAAGTCAACAAGAGCCTTGTTCAGCTTCTCGGCAGTCACGGCGGTAAGGCTATGGGACTTTGCGGTCTTGACGGCAGAATGCTCATGGCTGAAAAGCTTGTTACAGGCGCAGACCTCGGCTATGTGGGCGAGATTAAGGAGGTTAACCCCGAACCGCTCAACAACGCTCTTGCAAGCGGTTATATTCCGATTGTTTCAACCGTTGCAGGCGGTTATGACGGCAATGTATACAATATTAACGCAGACATTGCGGCATCGCAGATTGCCGCTAAAATCGGCGCAAAAAAGCTCATTCTTATGACAGATATCAGAGGACTTCTCCGTGATGTTCACGATGAGGATTCACTCATCCCTGTTGTCAATGTCAGCGAAGTTCCTATGCTCAAGCGTGACGGCATCATCAGCGGCGGTATGATTCCCAAGATTGATTGCTGTGTTGAGGCAGTCCGCAGCGGTGTAAACCGTGCCCATATCATTGACGGCAGAATCGAGCATTCAATTCTGCTCGAGCTTTTCAGCGATGAAGGCATCGGTACAATGTTTTATTGATTAGCATTGCTGTTTTGCTGATTTGTAAAAACAGTAGAGGCGGTCATTGGTCGCCCGCTAAATAAAACTTTCTGTTTAACTTAAAATTTTTATTTGATAAAAGCAGTGTATTGTTTGTAGGGGAGTACCGTGTGCTCCCGCGGGCGAACGCGGTTCGCCCCTACAGATTAAATTTTGGAGGGTGCAATGATTATACGAGAAATGACAATTGATGACTATGACGAGGTTTATAGGATGTGGCAGATTACCACAAAGCGTGCGCTCTCTAAGGCTGATGAAAGAGATCAGATGGAGCGTTATCTCAAGCACAATGCAGGTATGAGTCAGGTTGCCGTGGTTGACGGAAAAATTGTCGGAACCGTGCTTGCAGGTCATGACGGCAGACGGGGATTTATCCACCATATGGCTGTTCTGCCCGAATTCAGACGAAAGAAAATCGGTCACGCTCTTGCACAGACCGCTATCCAAAAAATCCGTGAACAAGGCATCGACAAAACTCACATTTTCTGTTATCAGAACAACGAAACAGGTCAGAGCTTCTGGCGTGATTTCGGCTTTGAAAAGCGTGAGGATGTTTTTGTTTACTCCTTCAGCAACGATAAAATATGAAAGGGTGTGGCTAACTTGACTACAAAAGAGAAAGATTTAAAATATATTATGCACACATACGGTCGCTACGATGTTGCTCTCAAAAGTGCAAAAGGCGTTACCGCATATGACGAAAACGGCAAAAAGTACATTGATGTTTCATCGGGTATCGGTGTAAACAGCCTTGGCTATTGCAATGACGGTTGGGTTGAGGCTGTTTCAAAGCAGGCAGGCACAATTCAGCATATGTCAAACTATTTTTACTGTTCACAGGCAAGTGACCTTGCCGAAAAGCTTTGCACGCTTACAGGTCTTTCAAAGGTCTGCTTTGGCAACAGTGGTGCAGAGGCTAACGAATGCGCAATCAAAATTGCCCGTAAGTACAGCTTTGACAAGTACGGCGAGGGCAGAAATGAAATCGTAACGCTTAACAATTCCTTTCACGGCAGAACTGTTACGACTCTTGCCGCAACAGGTCAGGATGTTTTTCACAACTATTTCTTCCCGTTTACAGAGGGCTTTAAGTATGCAGACGCAGACGATATTGACGCTCTGAAAGCAGTTGTTTCAGACAAAACCTGCGCAGTAATGCTTGAACTCATTCAGGGCGAGGGTGGTGTAAATATCCTCGATCCCGAATATGTAAAAGAACTTGTTAAGTATTGCAATGACAACGATATTCTCGTTATTGTCGATGAGGTTCAGACAGGCGTAGGCAGAACAGGCAAGCTGTTTGCTCATCAGAATTACGGTATCCTCCCCGACCTTATGACGGTTGCAAAGGGACTCGGCGGCGGACTTCCTATCGGTGTTTGTATGTGCGGTGAAAAGCTCAAGGATGTTATGTCACCGTCAACTCACGGCACAACATTCGGCGCAAACCCTGTTGTTTGTGCAGGTGCAAACTATGTTCTTGACACAGTTGCAAATGACGAATTTCTTGCCGAGGTTGAGAAAAAAGGTCAGTATTTTGAGGACAAGCTCACAAAAATTGACGGCGTAAAGAGCGTTCGCAGAATGGGACTTATGATTGGTATTGAGCTTGAAAAGGGCGATGCACACGACATTGCAATCAAATGCGTTGAAAACGGCTTGCTTATTATCACGGCAAAAGATTTGCTCCGTATGCTCCCACCGCTTGTTATTGATTACAATGAAATTGACGAGGCGATTAATATACTCGAAAAAACAATAAAGGAGAACAACTAATGAAACACTTACTTAAACTTGAGGATTGGTCAACAGAAGAAATTATCAACACACTTAACCTTGCCGATCAGCTTAAATATGAGCAGAAACACGGCATTGAGCATAAAATTCTCAAGGGCAAGTCTCTTGGTATGATTTTTGAAAAGTCAAGCACCCGTACCCGTGTTTCATTTGAGGTTGGTATGACGCAGCTCGGCGGTTATCCGCTTTTCCTCTCATCAAATGACCTTCAGATTGGCAGAGGCGAGCCTGTTGAGGACACAGCCCGTGTTCTTTCCCGTTTTCTTGACGGTATCATGATTCGTACCTTTGAGCAGAAAGAAGTTGAGGCTCTTGCAGAGTACGGTTCAATCCCGATTATCAACGGTCTTACAGACTATTGTCATCCATGTCAGGTTCTCGCAGACCTTATGACAATTCGTGAATTCAAGGGCAAGCTTGAAGGACTCAAGATGTGCTTTATCGGTGACGGCAACAACATGATGAACTCACTCATCGTCGGCGCACTCAGCACAGGCATGAGCTTCTCTGCCGCCTGTCCAAAGGATTATATGCCGCCTAAGCACATTATCGAGTTCGGTGAAAAGTACGGTAATGGCAAGTTTGAAATCGTAACAGATCCGCTTGAGGCCGCTAAGAATGCCGATATTGTTTATACAGATGTATGGGCATCAATGGGACAGGAAGAAGAAAAGAAAATCCGTGAGGCAGCATTCGCAGGCTATCAGGTCAACAAGGAGCTTATGGCTGTTACAAACAAGGATTGTATGGTTCTCCATTGTCTCCCTGCACACCGTGGCGAAGAGATTACTGCAGATGTATTTGAAGAACACGCAAATGAAATCTTTGAGGAGGCAGAAAACCGTCTTCACGCTCAGAAGGCTGTTCTTGTTGAATGTATGGCAGATGAAATGCCTGAAAAAGTTTGATGACAGTTTGATTCTCTAAAACTTCATAAAAAGCAAAAAGTCACATTGCACAACAGTAAGATAGCTGTTTTGTGCAATGTGACTTAATTTTTATTGCAAAACGGAGTATAATTCCATTGGGGGATAATAGCAAAATCAGAATTGCAGGTGTATAATTATGTTAAACAATTACACGTTTTATGGCGAAAAAGGAAGTCTTTAAAATGACAAGAGAACAAAAACAGCATATTCTGCATTTTGCAGTCAGCTCTCTGGGCGGATTTATGGGCGGATATGCAATTTACAATCACTGTGATGTGTTCGGTAACGCACAGACAGCAAATATGATTCACCTTGTCAGCAAAATTTTTACGGGTGATTTTGAGGGCGTTGTGTTTATCGTCATCGCTCTCCTTACATATATTCTCGGCAATGTTTTCTTTGTAATTGCCGACCGTTTTATTAAGCTTGAAACCAAAACCGTCAGTCTTATTGCAAGTGCGGTTGCACTTTTGATTATCGGAATTTTTCCGAATATTTCAAACAACTACCTTGCAATTCTGCCGATTCTGTTCGTAACTCCTGTTTTGTGGAATTCATTCAGAACAGCCGGAAGTTATGTTACATCTCCGATTTTCTCGACAAACAACCTTCGTGTTGCAACGGTTTCAACATTCACGGGTATTATTGACAAGGACAAGGATATGAAGAAAAAGGCTAAATTCTATTGGCTTACGCTTGCAAGCTATCATATAGGTGTTGTCCTTGCCTGCGTTCCGAGCGTTTTTATCGGTGTGAACAGCATCTGGTTCGGCTTTGTAAGCATTGCCCTTTCAACAGCTTCATATATGTGGCTCTGCGGTGTGTTTGACAGAGAAGAATCCTTTGCAGCATCCGAAGGCTTAGCAGCACAATCGGAAATAATTTAAAATAAAAAATAATGTCGGCGGTACACCTCCGACATTATTTTTTTGTTTATAACTTTCAATCGGCAAAGTCACATTATCAACATCAAAACACCCATAATAACAGGCTGGTGGGCAAGATAAATCCACAGGCTGTATTTGCCAATTTTGTCAAACAGCGGGATTTTGAATTCAAAATATTTTGCAAAATTTTTTTGTGCGATGAAATTCCAAAGATAAAAGCCTGCCGTAAAGAGGAAAATCCACGGAATAATCGGGAAATAGTCTGCCGACACGAAGTCGGACGAGGGAAATCCCAGAAATGCAAGGTACTTGCACGAATAGAGAAAATCGGGCAATTTTACGATATCCAGCCCGAAAAATCCGACACAGCCTTTTTGTAAATCATACGAAACCGCATACAACAAAAGTGAAATCAACGCTCCCGACAGGGGGCTTATTTTTTTGAGGTTATCCGACAGAACGGAAACAATCATCATTGAACAGCCTATCAGATTCAGTACGCCAAACCATACCGCCTGATTCGGTTCGGTAATCACGGTAACGCAGGTAACGGCAAAGCCCGCAAGATTCAAAAGAACACCTCTTTTTATGCCGTTTCCCGAAAAGTTAAGGCACATTCCCGAAAGCAGTATGAACATTACGCAGATACTGCGTTCCCAAACCGCAGTCATGGGATAAAAGTACCAGCTTGTGTTAAGTCCGTACATCATAAAAATATCGTAGCATAAGTGAAACGCAACCATGCTGACGGTTGAAATTCCACGCAGAGAGTCGAGAAGATAATATCTTTTGTTTTCTTTTAGCAAGGCTTTACCGTTTGGATTCATTAATTATTTATTCCTTTTCATCATAACGGAAAAGACGACCACAGCCAGAACAAGCAACACAACCGCATATCCGCAGACGGGAATAAGTTTGGACATAATATCCGAATAGTTGCCCGAAATTGCATCCCTTGCGGCGTTTACTGCATGAGCAAACGGAAGTGCGTTTGCAAGGCTTTTGAACCAACCGCCGACCATTGCGGTATCGAACCAAATGTTTGAAAACCATGCCGAAAGGTTTGTGAGCAATGCACCGCAGATTCCGCCGACAGCCTTTTCATTCAGAAGTGTGCCGAGCAGAAGTCCGAGCGAGATAAACACAATTGCAATCGGAATGTTTACCGCAAGCATAAGCAAAATGTTCACGCTGACCTCAAGTCCGAGGAAGAACGCAACAACAACGCATACGGCACTCTGCAAAATTGCCATTGGCAAAAGCGGAAGTGTGTATCCGATAATAAACTCGTGTGCTTTGAGCGGAGATGTGAACAATCTCATCATAAAGCTTGTTGTTCTGTCCTTGGCAATGAGCATTGACGAGAACAGCGAGATAAAGCTCATTCCGAAAACCGTAATACCGGGCGTCAGCTTGTCGATGTTGAACATTGTCATTTGAGCCTGTTCGGGGATTGCCGAATTTATTGCCGACAACAAAAGAAGAAGTACAACGGGAAATCCAAGTCCGAAACAAAATGTCAGCGGATCACGGAGAATTTCCTTTGTGTTTCGTGAAGCAAACGCAGTCAATCTCATTACAACGCACCTCCGTTTGTCAGCTTTACAAAAGCCGACTCAAAATCTTTTTCGCCCGAAAGGGAAACAAGCTCATCGGAAGTACCTTCAGCCGCAAATTTACCGTGAGCCATAATACCGATTCTGTCGCAGAGTGCAACAGCCTCTTCGAGATAGTGCGTTGTGAGAATAACGGTGATTTTACCCTTGAGCTTTTCAATCTCAACCCAAAGGCTGTGTCTTGCAATTACATCAAGTCCGAGCGTGGGTTCGTCAAGAAAAAGTATTTTCGGCTCTGAGATAAGTGCCATTGCAATGCTCAATCTTCTAACCTCACCGCCCGACAGCTTTTTAGCCTTGCGGTTTTCAAATTCCCGCATGGAAAAGCGTTCGATAAGTTCGCTTGCTTTGGCTTTTGCAACTTTCTTTGAAAAGCCGTAAACCTCTGCCATGAGTTCAAGATTTTCTCTTGCGGTAAGGTTCATTGCCGCCGCACTTTCCTGCGGTGAAATTCCGATAATCTGCTTTACCGCTGCTCTGTCGGTTTTTATGCTGTGACCGAGAAGCTCTGCCTCACCCGATGTCGGCATAATAAGCGTTGTGAGCATTTTCATTGTTGTTGTTTTTCCTGCACCGTTGACTCCGAGCAAACCGTACATTTCGCCCTCGTTGATTTTAAGGTCAAGGTTTGATACAGCCGTTTTTTCCTTATATTTTTTTGTAAGTTTTTCTGTTTTTATTGCGTACATATTTTCTCCTCAATTCAGGATAAAAGGGATTCAAGTCAAATTTTACTTCATTAACTTATCAAAGGGATTTTTTATTTTTGCAAGTGCCATACCTTTTTTCTCGTCACCGAGAACCAGAAGTCTGTCGCCTGCCTCAATTCCGAACACCTTTCTGGCGTGTTTAGGGAGTGTAATCTGTCCTCTTTCACTGACCTTAACAATGCCGAAAATGTACTTTCCGTCACCGTCGGGAGTAAGTGCGTCAGATTCTTCCTCGTAAAAAGGACACACAAGAAGCATTTCTACCGTAGTTTCAAAAATCTGCGCCATCGTCACGCATTTTTCGACATCGGGAAGAGATTCCTCGTTTTCCCACTTTGCAACAGACTGTCTTGACACCTCAAGCTTCTCCGCAAGGTCCTCCTGTGAATATCCGTACTTTTTCCGAAGATACTTCAAATTCATACCAATCATACTTTTCATACCTCCTGAGTTAAGTATATTTCATATGTAACGCAATTTCTACCAACCTGATTTTACACTTTATGTAAAAATCAGTTGCATAATCCCTTTATGATTTATGATAAACTCCCTTACGAATTTTGTCAAACAAAAGGCGATTGCGTTTTTTACGCCTTGTTTACATTATTCTAATGTACATATCATTATTTGTTCACAAAACTGTCACATTTTAATGTTAAACTTAAACCAATATCGTATGTACGGAGGACATATTATGAAAAAACCTACTAAAAGAGATACAATCAATCTGTTTTTCTCTGCATTTCTGATCATCGCATTTATCGTTTGCGCACACTTCTTCTCACAGTACGCATCAGCCCTTTCACAGCCACTCGGTTCAATCATTCCGATTCTTGTGTATGCTGTGTTCGGTCTTTTGATGTTCTATGCAACCCGTGTCGGTGACGGCAAGGCGGTAAAGCGTTTTTCGCTCGTTACACTTATTGTAATGGTGCTCCCGTCACTCTACATAATCGTTGCTTCCCTTGCTCCGGGACTTCCGCTTTATGATGTATTTTCAAATGCAAACGGCTCGGGATTAAGCGTTATTGTAACGCTTGCAAGTATCGCACTCGGTTACGGAATTCCTTACTCATTCCTCAGCGGTTTTGAAGTTGCCGATGATGAGGCTGTTGAAGAAGAAACAGGCAACCCTGTTCAGGGAGGCATTGAGGCTGATCTTGCAGATGACGAAAACGCAGAAGATACTGCATTTGAAGAATCCGAAGAGGTTGAAACAGAGGAACTTTCCGAGGATGAAAGCGAATCAACAGACGAAACCGATAACGGTGAAGACGCTTGATTCACTGCTGATTTTTCTTAAATCGACGAGTACCTGCACGGCTTGTGCGGGTACTTTTTGTATATGGCAAAAAATTATGCTTTTAAACTTAACAGTGCTAATATTCAGTTGACAAATTGTCACGGCTGATTTATTATTTTGGTACGGGGTGTGCAGAATAAATGCACCGTATTTTTCTGTTTCAAAATTTTTCTTTCAAAGGAGAATTACATAATGGACGATAACAATAAATATAATAGAAACAAGGATTATGAGCCGGACAACTTTGATGACGAGGTTGCGTTTCCTGCAAGAAGAAACAACGCCCCCGAAAGATCTTCCGATACTCAGGAGGATTACGGCGATAACTTTGACAATGATGTTAAATTTGTCGGCGATTATGACGAGGATGCCGTTCAGATGCCGGAAATCGACTTTGAGGACGATATGGAAACTCCCGTAAAAATGCCGTCGGAAAGAGATGACCGCACACAGACTCCCGACTATGGCGACAATTTTGATTCTCAGACAGGGGAGCAGGTGTCAAAGGCTACAAAGGATTTTCAGTATGACCTTTCATCTGACGATATGGGTAACTACTACACAAAATCGACGATACACCCAAAGCGTAAAAAGGTTGTTAAAAAGAAAAAGAGAACGAGCCGTAATGTGGCGGTTATCTTAACAATTGCGGCGGTAATCTGCCTTATTGTTGCCGTTGTTTTTGCATTCACACAATGCAGCTCACAGAAAAATGATAAAAAGGCTTCCACTTCCACGGCACCGTCAACGGAACAGGTGACAACGGTACAGCCTACAACGGAATACGGCGATGACAACTATGTTCCTGTTTACACGGAAGAACCGACATATGAACCGCAGACTGAATATCAGCCTGAAACAGAAGCGCCTGTTCAAACTGAACCGCAGACAGAGTATCAGCCTGAAACAGAGCCGCAGCAGAGCAGTGATATCAGTGTTACCGAATCGTCACAGACTTCGGATGACACTCAGCCGACACAGTCATACGAGAGCGGCGGCGATGAACCGTATGTTGAAGAAAACTGATTGTTTTCTTTTGATAAAATGAATTTATAAAATTGGAGATGTTTTAAATGGGTTGCACCCACGATTGTTCAAGCTGTTCTTCGGATTGCAAAAGCAAGGAACAGAATTTGCACGAAGAACTTAATAAATACAGCAGCGTAAAAAAGGTAATCGGCATTGTGTCGGGCAAGGGCGGAGTAGGCAAGAGTCTTGTAACCTCAATGCTCGCAGTAACATTTAACCGACTCGGTAAAAGCACGGCTGTTCTTGACGCAGATATCACAGGTCCGTCAATTCCAAAGGCATTCGGAGTACATGAGAGATGCAGAGGCAACGATGAGGGAATTTTCCCCGTTGTTACCGAAACGGGAATCAAGATGATTTCCGTAAACCTTCTTCTTGAACATGAAACCGATCCCGTGGTGTGGCGCTCGCCGGTTATCACAGGCACGGTAAAGCAGTTTTGGAAAGATGTAATCTGGGAAAATGTTGACTATATGTTTGTTGATATGCCTCCCGGAACAGGCGATGTTCCGCTTACGGTATTTCAGAGCCTGCCGATTGACGGCATTGTTATTGTTGCGTCACCGCAGGAGCTGGTTTCAATGATAGTTCAAAAGGCCGTTAAAATGGCAAGGATGATGAATGTGCCGATTTTAGGTCTTGTTGAAAATATGAGCTGGTTCATGTGTCCCGATTGCGGAAAGAAACACAGCATCTTCGGCGACAGCCACATTGAGGAAGTTGCAAAGGAATATGACACACAGGTGCTTGCAAAGCTTCCGATTGATCCCGAACTTGCAAAATGTGTTGACGAGGGAAAGATTGAATTTTTTGAAGGAAACTATCTTGACGAAGCGGCAGAAATAATTGAAAAAGAACTTAGCAAATAAACATTTGCAATATTTTGCTTTTCCGTAAAGGAAATGGAGAATTGCGGTCTTGGTATGGATGTTGCTGACAATTATGACAGTGTCCCGCTCAAGGGCTTTAAAATGTATTGCAAAAAAGGTTCAGCCGCCGAAGCATATGCAAAAGAAAACAATTTGTCATATGAGATAATCAAGTAAAAAGTTAATGTAAATTAAAAACAGCTTTCCGATTTTGAGTTCGGAAAGCTGTTTTGTTTTTGTAGGGGAGAACCGTGTTCTAATAAACAATAACTGCCATATAAAGAAAACGGTCGGGCAACAATGTTTTGCATTATGCAAACCTGCTGCCCGACCATAATTTTCAATTTTCAATTTTCCATTTTCAATTTACAAAGTTCCGCTCGGAAGGTCTTAACACTAACCCTAATCAAACTATCTTCACGAACGGGGAACAGCGGCACGCCGTGCGGCAAAACAAGCCCATCCGTTGTCAAGATGTTCTTCGATGATGTCAAAATACTGACTTACGGATGCCTTGACTTCCTCGGCACGAGTGTCGATGATACCGCTCATAATGTAAACGGCATCGTCCTTCATAAAGTCCTTAATGCCCTTTGAGAGAAACATAATCGCATCGGCAACAATATTGGCAAGAACAATGTCATACTTGCCCTCAACCTTGTCGGTAAAGCTGCCGCAGATAGCTGTAAAACGGTCAGCAACGCCGTTGATTTCTGCGTTTTCAGTCGCAGTTCTCACCGCAGTTTCGTCAATATCAACACCGACGGCACGGTCTGCACCCAAAAGCAATGTTGCAATGCCGAGAATACCGCTGCCGCAACCCACATCAAGAACAGAATCGCCATCTTTAAGGTACTTTTCGCACATTTCAAGGCAAAGCCTTGTGGTTTCATGACCGCCCGTGCCGAACGCAAGGCCCGGATCAATGTTGAGAACTTTGCGGTTGCCTGCATCGTAATCATCTCGCCAGCTCGGACGGATAAGAAGTTTTTCACCGACTTCAATCGGGTTGAAATATTTCTTCCAGTTGTTTCTCCAATCCTCTTCAAGGCAGTCAAGAAGTTCAATTGAATGCTTTATACCCTCTGCATTGTAGCGTTCCGAAAGGAATGCAACCGCCTCTGACGGCGAAACATCGGGTTCAAGATAAATGTGAACAAAAGCCTTGTTTCTGTCCTTTGCAAGCAAATCCTCGTCAATAAGGTCAATATGGGCAATGTCCTCAACCTCTTGCTCAAGGTTTGTGTAATCTTCAATATAGATGCCGTAGGGAACTACGACATTTGCAATATCACTTGCTCTGTCAATATCCTTTGCGTCAACGGATATTTTTATTTCTGTCCAGGATTCCATTTTAACCTCTGATTCACGGGCATTTTATGCCGATATTTTTGTTTGTAATGTAGTGGCGGATAAATTGTTCAGACAATCACAATTGTACGCTCTGGCATAATATGTTTTTTGCACAACAAATTATCTGCTCGAATTGGGAACGGCGGCACGCCGTATAAAAAATTTGTGGGGACAAATGCCCCACAAATCTTATTTATTCTGTGTTACTCGTTGAACATCTTCTTGATTTTATCAAAGAAGTTTCTGCGTTTTGCGTAGTTCTTGTCGCCTGTTGCGCCGTCAAGCTGTTTGATAAGCTCTTTCTGCTTGCCGTTAAGATTCTTCGGAACTTCAACGGTAACTCTTACATACTGGTCGCCTCTGCCTCTGCCGCCGAGTCGCTGAATACCCTTGCCCTTAAGTCTGAAAACATCACCCGGCTGTGTACCCTCACGAACCGTGTAGGAAACCTTGCCGTCAAGAGTAGGAACGACAACATCTGCTCCGAGAGCCGCCTGTGTAAAGGTTATCGGAACTTCGCACCACACATCGTCACCTCTGCGTTCAAAAACAGGGTGCGGACGAACATTTACATAAACATGAAGGTCGCCTGCAGGACCGCCGTTTGTACCTGAGTTACCTCTGCCGCTTACATTAAGAATCTGCTGATCCTTGATACCTGCCGGAATCGTTACATCAACAGTCTTGTTCCTGCGCTGTTTGCCCGAACCGCCGCACTTTTTACAAGGATTGTCAACAATCTTACCTCTGCCGTGACAGGCATCACAGGTACGCTGAGTCTGTACAACACCGAAAGGTGTTCTCTGATTGATTGTTACCCTGCCCGAACCGCCGCATGACGAACAGGTCTTGGGGCTTGTGCCGGGCTGAGCGCCTGTTCCGTGACAGTCGTCACAAGTTGTTACGCATGAATAGTTGATTGTCTGCTTGCAGCCCTTTGCCGCCTCTTCAAATGAAATGTAAACCGTAGTTTCAATATCACTGCCACGCATAGGAGCGTTTGCATTGTTGGAGCGTCTGCCGCCGAATCCGCCGAAAAAGCTGGAGAAGATATCGTCAATATCAATACCCTGACCGAACGGACTTCCTGCTCCGCCTGCACCTGCACCGTAGTTGGAATCAACTCCTGCGTGACCGAACTGGTCGTAACGAGCCTTTTTATCGGAGTCGGAAAGAACCTCATAAGCCTCGTTTACTTCCTTGAATTTTTCCTCGCATTCTTTATCGCCGGGATGCAAATCCGGGTGATATTTTTTGGCACAGGCTCTGTATGCCTTTTTTATTTCATCGTCGCTTGCGCCCTTTTGAACGCCAAGCACCTCGTAGTAATCTCTTTTGTCTGCCATATTACTCTCACCTTTGTCAAAATACCGAAATCACGCAATATTGCAAGCCGGTTATCGTCTTATACAGCCAAAAGGAGCCGCCATATAACAGCTCCTTTGACTATATGTTATTCTAACATAAATTACTTGTTATCGTCAACATCGGTGAAATCAGCGTCATATACATTAGGATCTCCGCCGTTGTTGCCTGTAGGATTACCGCCGTTTGGCTGAGCACCGTTCATATCGGGAGCACCGCCCTGCGGAGCAGCCTGCTGATAAAGCTTAGCGGCAGCATCGTTAAGAGTCTTCTGGAGTTCTTCCTTAGCTGTGCCGATGAGTGCGGCATCGTCCTTTGAGATAGCCTCTTTAAGAGCTGCAACCTTTGTGTTGATTGCGTTCTTGTCATTCTCGGGAATCTTGTCGCCGCTTTCGCTGACGAGCTTTTCTGCCTGATAAACAATGTTTTCAGCTTCGTTCTTAGCGTCAACTGCCTCACGGCGCTTTTTGTCCTCTGCGGCAAACTGTTCAGCTTCCTTAACAGCCTTGTCGATATCTTCCTTGCTCATTGAAGTTGAGTTACTGATTGTAATCTTCTGCTCTTTGCCTGTACCGAGGTCTTTTGCAGATACATTAACGATACCGTTGGCATCAATATCAAATGTTACTTCAATCTGCGGAATACCACGCATTGCAGGAGCAATGCCTGTGAGAGCGAAAAGACCGAGCTGCTTGTTGTCACGGGCAAATTCACGCTCACCCTGAAGAACATTGATTTCAACCTGTGTCTGATTATCAGCGGCAGTTGAGAAAATCTGGCTCTTCTTTGTTGGGATTGTTGTGTTTCTGTCGATAATCTTTGTCATAACACCGCCCATTGTTTCAACACCGAGTGAAAGCGGAGTTACATCGAGGAGGAGAAGTCCTTCAACTTCACCGCCGAGTACGCCTGCCTGAATAGCTGCGCCGATAGCAACACATTCATCAGGGTTGATGCCCTTGAACGGCTCTTTGCCGATAAGCTTCTTAACAGCGTCCTGAACAGCAGGGATTCTGGAAGAACCGCCAACCATAAGAACCTTATCAATCTGACCGATCTGAAGACCTGAATCCTGAAGAGCCGATCTTACAGGACCCATTGTAGATTCTACGAGGTCTGATGTGAGTTCGTCAAACTTTGCTCTTGTAAGAGTAAGGTCAAGGTGCTTAGGACCTGTCTGGTCTGCTGTGATAAACGGGAGGTTGATATTAGAAGTTGTAACACCTGAAAGTTCAATCTTTGACTTCTCGGCAGCCTCTTTTAATCTCTGCATTGCAACCTTATCCTGTGAAAGGTCAATGCCTGTTTCTGTCTTGAATGACGCAACCATCCAGTCGATGATTCTCTTATCGAAGTCATCACCGCCGAGACGGTTGTTACCTGCTGTTGCAAGAACTTCCTGAACACCGTCGCCCATTTCGATGATAGATACATCGAATGTACCGCCGCCGAGGTCATATACCATAACCTTCTGGTCTTTTTCCTTATCTACACCGTATGAAAGAGCGGCTGCTGTAGGCTCGTTGATGATTCTCTTAACATCAAGACCTGCAATCTTACCGGCATCCTTTGTAGCCTGACGCTGTGCGTCTGTGAAGTATGCAGGAACTGTGATAACTGCCTGTGTAACTGTTTCACCGAGGTAAGCCTCTGCATCTGACTTGAGCTTCTGAAGAATCATTGCTGAAATCTCCTGTGGAGTGTAGCTCTTGCCGTCAATTGTTACCTTGTGAGCAGTACCCATTTCTCTCTTGATTGATGCAACTGTTCTGTCAGGGTTTGTGATAGCCTGACGCTTGGCAACCTGACCAACCATTCTTTCACCGTCTTTTGAAAAAGCAACAACAGACGGAGTTGTTCTTGCGCCTTCTGCGTTAGCGATAACTACAGGCTCGCCGCCTTCGATAACTGCTACGCATGAGTTTGTTGTACCTAAATCTATACCTATTGTCTTAGCCATGATAAATTCCTCCAATTGAATTTTTAATTATTTTTGTTTGTGTGTTTTCTGCTGAATATTTATATATGAAATCAGTCACAGTTGGCAACCTGTACCATTGCGTGACGGATAATTTTGTCACCGATTTTGTAACCCGTCTGATAAACGGCTGCGATTGTGTCGGCACCGAGGTTTTCGTCCTCAATCTTTGAAACCGCATTGTGCAAGTTCGGATCGAATGCATCGCCTGCTTTGCCGTAGGACTCAATCTTTAGCTTTTCAAAGCTCTTTGCAAGCTGATTTGAAATAAGCTCAATACCCTTGATGATGTCGGGGTCGGCGTCTTTCAGATTTGCAAGAGCAAGCGTTACGCTGTCTGCAACGGGAAGAAGCTCGATACAAGCCTTTGAAGTTGCATCGTCATAGATTGAAAGCTTTTCGTTTGCCGTTCTTTTGCGGTAATTGTCATACTCGGCGGCAAGTCGCATATACTTATTCTTCTGTGCCGAAAGCTCATCTTCAAGAGCCTTGATTTTATCCGCATTTTCATCCTTTGCAGGCTCTTCGGTATTTTCAGTCTCAGTTTCTTCTGCGACTGTTTCTTCGGAAACCTTTTTTTCTTCGGTTTTCTCGGATTTTTTCTTAGTCATCTTTATCCTCCTTCAAGGATTTTTATTTATCATATTATTTATCATATTTCTATCAGCTCATCAATAAGAGTGCTAACGCTTTCGGACACACATTCAAGAATTGAAATTGCTCTTGCGTAGTCCGTTCTCACGGGTGCTATCACCGCAAGCACGCCTGACGGATTGCCGTCAAGTCGGTATCGTGTGGAGATTACCGCACTCCCTGCAAGCTCTGTTCTGCTGTTTTCGCCGCCTATGCTGACGGAGGTGTCAAGCGGAAGATTTTCAAGCATTTCCGCAAGGTCGTGTCTGTTGTTCAAAAACTCCATAACATTTCGTGCGTTAAGAAAATTGACATCGGACATAAACAACGGCTTTGTCACACCGCTGAGATAAACGCTGACTTCCTTTGCCGTTTCACAAGCCTCCATAATTGCCACAAGCACTCCCGGGGTAAACATTGAAAGTTCACCGAGCCTTGCCGCCGCTGTCTGTATGAACGGTCGGTTGACCGATGAAAGCTTCATTCCCGAAAAGATTTCGTTAAACGCCTTGTCAAACACGGTCAAAAGTTCGGGATTCAAAAGGAAATCGCAACGAAACAGCTTTGTTTTTATGATTCCGTTTGAGGCAATCACAACAGCCATTGCCGTGTGCGAACCTGTCTGAACAAATCTTATTCTGTGGATTCTGCTTTCCTCGCCCGAAGGTGTTGTCGTTACTGCCGTGCAGCCTGTCAATCTTGAAATAACACCGCTTGCCTCTTTGAGGATGCTCTCGGGGGAATCTGCGCTTTTGTAAAGCTCGGATTCAACATATTCCCGTCCGCCTTGGGTTACGGGGGTAATTTTCATCAGATTGTCGATGTAGTATCTGTAGCCCTGCAGCGTTGGAATTCGTCCTGCCGAGGTGTGCGGCTGAACCAAGTAGCCTTTATTTGTAAGGTCCGCAAGGTCATTTCGCACCGTTGCCGATGAAACCTCAAGTCCCGTTTCGTTAATCAACGCTTTTGAACCAATCGGCTCGCCTGTGTTGATATAGCTCTCGATTACTGCCGATAATATTTTCTTTTTTCTTTCAGCCAGCTCCATACCGTTCACCTCATTTCGTGTCGGATTTTGCTGTTTTAGCACTCTCGATGGGTGAGTGCTAATTGCTATACTCATAATATAATACCAAAGTCAGTAAAAGTCAAGCGTTTTTGAAAAAATTTTTCGTTTTCAGAAAATCTTCACATAACACGGTTTGACATTGTGCCGAGGATACTCTATAATCTATTTAATAATAATGTATAAGGGTGAATTTTATGGGCGAATTTCTTCAGAATATATATGTATGGCTTTGGGCGGCTCTTGCCGTTCTTATGATTATTATAGGAATCAAATATCGCCACGAACATCAAGGCTTGCTCGCAGTTTTGATGGCTGTGTTCTTTATCTTTATGACCGTTTGGTACGGACTGCGAACCTTTGCAGGCTACCCAATGTTTGAGGGTACGCTTAATATCATCTTCCGTTGCATCCTCGGCGGTTTCCTCGTTGTGCTCGGTTTGATATACTGGTTTATAAGAAAAAGAAAATAACTATATATGTATAAAAAACAAATCGGACAGCAGATTTTATTTCTGCTGTCCGTATTTTTATGTTCATATTTTTTCGTTCGTATAGATAGTTTGCAATGTTTAAAAACCAATTATGCCCGAGCGTGGCATTGTAACTGTTTGCACAATTTTCAATAAACATTTTCATTCGGGCATTTTGCTCTTGCCCCTATCAAAACTATCTTCTCGGACTGGGAACGACGGCTCGCCGTCAACTTTCAATTTTACAAAAGTTCGTCCGCTTTAAACGCTGTGTAGCCCTCATAATAATAGCTGTGGTCAATGCCTTTCATGTACACCTCACGGCTGTCAATTTCATCGGTCAATGCGTTTTTCAAAACATATTTTATCTCGATATCCCGTATGGGACTGCGCTCCATTGCAAGCAGATAATCTTCCTTGTCAACCTTGCTCCAGTTGATAACCTTGCCGATTTCCGTTTTCAACATATGGTCAAGCCAGATTCGTGTACTGCGACCGTTGCCCTCTCTGAACGGGTGTGCAATGTTCATTTCGACATACTTTTCTATAATCTCATCAAAATTACTCTGTGGCATTTCATCAATATTTTTCAAAGCTGATTCAATGTACATCAAAGGTGCAAATCTGAAATTGCCCTTTGCAATGTTTACGGTTCTCAACTTTCCCGCAAAATTGTAGATTTCATCAAAAAGGTACTTGTGGATTGTCTGTAATGTTGAAAACTTTCCGCTTTCAAGGTTGTCAAGAATGTGATTTTCAAAAAGCATTGCCGCCTTTTTCTTACTGATTCGCTCCTCTTCACGAGCAAGCTCCGCAGAAGAAGTCAATCCGAGTTTGTTCCCAAGCATACAAGCACCTCACTTTACTATATATATTGTATCATAGTGCAGATGATAATTCAATTTTTTAGTTTATGTTTATTTTCGTTCGTGTTTATTTTCGTTCGTGCAGATAGTTTGCAATATTAAAAACTATTACACCCGAGCGTGGCATAGTAATCGTCTGCACAATTCAATGTAGTGGCGATCAGTGATCGCCATTTGTTTTGGTTGCAAAACCAAAACAAGTAAAAACATATTGTACGATTGGTAGCCTTGCGACCGCCGCCAGTGGCGGATGAAGGGAGCAAAGCACTGTCTGAAATAACGAGCAAGAGGCAGTACATTTATGTACAACGCATTGCGACTATATTTCAGACGGGAGAACATGGTTCGCCGCTACAATCGGGCTACAAATTTGTTTTACAAACCGACTATCTTCCCGACCACAACTGCCCGACAGGGCAATTTCACCGTCCGCAAGGACGATTTCACCTGACAAAGTCAGATTTCACTCGCCATAGGCGAATTTCACCCACTTTTTCAGGAATAATCCTGAAAAAGTGAAAGCACCGGGCTTGCGGCGACCCGGTGCTTTCTTATGTTCTTTAAAAAATGAGGGGTACAATTACGAGTCTTTGTTCAGACTCGCATTGAGGAGGGTAGAACAATTATACTCTGACGGATGCGGTTCCGTCTTTCTGAGTACGCTTATATTAAACAATGCAAATATGAAAACTGTGTGAACCCTTTTTGAAATCGGAATGAAAAGCATCTGTTTTTTCTGTTAATCAATCAAAACTCAAATAATTTCTTTATTTATTCGACGAAATAAAAAATTTTTTCAAAAATATAAAACAAATGTTTGATTTTTCCGAAAATATATGGTACAATCATACTGTAATTACAAACAAGGGGCGTTGCGATATGAAACCTTTAAGCAAAAGCCAACAGAAAATTTTCGATTATCTAAAGGAATGTGCCGGCGAGGGCAGAGTTCCGTCGGTTCGTGAAATCTGCGAAGAAACGGGACTGAGTTCAACCTCAACCGTTCACCACCACCTCAAGGCACTTGAAGAAAAAGGTCTTATTTCACGAGAACATGGCGTGAACCGTTGTATTCAGATTAACGGCATGGAGAAAAACACCGATGTTCCCGTTTTGGGCAGAGTTGCGGCAGGTTATCCGATTCTTGCCGTTGAGAATATTGAATGTTATGTGCCTGTTCCCGACAGCTTAAAAAGGGGCAGAGAGCTTTTTGCTCTGCGTGTTCAGGGCGAAAGTATGATTAACGCAGGCATTTTCCCTGACGATATTTTAATTGTTCACCGTACACCTGTTGCGGAAAACGGCGAAATCGTTGTTGCTCTTGTCGGTGACGAGGCGACCGTAAAGCGTTTTTACAAAGAAAACGGTCACTTCAGACTTCAGCCTGAAAACGATAATTTTGAACCGATTATAGTTGACGAAGTCGCTTTGCTCGGCAAGGTGATCTCGCTTGTAAGATATTTTGATTAAAAGGATTAACTATGAAAGTTAAATTTTACAGCCTTAATACAGACAAGCCGTTGAAATATGCCGTTATTTGTGCGAGATACAACGGAAAATGGGTTTTTTGCAAACACAAAAATCGTGATACATATGAAATTCCGGGCGGTCACCGTGAGGACAGCGAAGATATTGAAACAACAGCAAAGCGTGAACTTTGGGAAGAAACAGGGGCGAAGAATTTCGACATCTGTCCCGTGTGCATCTATTCGTTCACGGATTACGGAATGCTCTATTTTGCGGAAATTCGCAGTTTTGAAGAACTGCCGCCGCTTGAAATTGAAAAAATCAAGCTTTTTGACGATATGCCCGAAAATTTGACATATCCTGCAATTCAGCCGTACCTTTTTGAAAGAGTACAGGAGTTTTTAGAAACGAAGTAACCAAATACTGTTTGCAATCTGCAACATAATACATTTGAGAGGAAGTGATAAAATGCGTGACTATGTGATTTACGATATGTACACAGATGACAGAATGTTTCGTTACGAGGTCTATAAGCACCCGAACGGAATGTATGAAGTGTGTGTTCAGTCGAGAGAGGCGGAAGATTTTGCCGTGAACGAGCAGTACCTCTACTGTGACATCCCCGAAGAAGTCACACATTTTACCGACACCCTCGAAAGAGCTATAGAAATCGGCGATTGCAAGCTGTGCAAAGTAAGTGCATAGGGGAAAACTCAATTTTTAATTAAGAGGTATAACCATGGCTAAAGGTGAAAATTTTAAAAGTACTATACATGCAAAAGATGTTGAAATATCAATTGTTACCTCAATAAATAACGAAGATTACATATCTCTCACGGATATAGCAAAATATAAAAACCCTGAATTTCCGGCTGATGTTATAAAGAACTGGTTGAGAGTACGCAGTACGATTGAATTTTTAGGTCTTTGGGAACAACTTCATAACCAAAATTTTAAACTGGTCGAATTCGACCAGTTTAAAATTGAGTCGGGTTCAAATTCATTTGTTTTATCACCTCAAAAATGGATTAAAACGACTAACGCTATAGGCATAGTTTCAAAGTCAGGTCGTTATGGTGGCACATACGCAGACAAAGATATTGCTTTTGAATTTGCGTCCTGGGTATCTCCTGAATTCAAATTATACATTATACAGGATTACCAAAGATTAAAATCTGAAAAAAGTCACCAAGATACACTTGATTGGAATGTAAAAAGGTTGTTATCCAAAGCAAACTACAGGATACATACTGACGCAATAAAACAAAACTTAATCCCACCCGATGTAAGCCAATTTAATCAAAGTCGTATATACGCAAATGAGGCAGACCTATTAAATGTGGCTCTTTTCGGAAAAACAGCCTCTGAGTGGAGAAATGAAAACCCTGACAAAAAGAATGAAAACATAAGGGATTATGCCACCATAGAACAACTGCTTGTTCTGTCAAACCTCGAAAGTTTGAATGCGTTGCTAATTGAAAAGGGTGTATCACAAGACGAAAGATTAAAACAACTTAACTCCACTGCAATACAACAGCTTAAATCTTTAACAAACAACAAAAGCGTACATAAATTGGACAAGTTAAATAACGAAACTAAGTCTTTACCTAAAAAATAAATTAACGGGAAAACAAGGCAGTTTATTCTGCTCATTGTTTTCCCGTTTTTTATAACCCTTACCGATTTGAATTATAATTAAAAATTACGATTTTCTATACTTTGGCGGTTCGGTTTCATAGACATTGTTGCCGTTGCTGTCGATTGCAACTATGCACGGAAAATCTTCAACCTCATATCTGCGAACAGCCTCTGTGCCTAAATCTTCATAGCAAAGAATCTCCTCGCTCTTGATGCTCTTGGCGATAAGTGCCGCCGCACCGCCGATTGCGACAAGATACACGCCCTTGTTGCGAACAATCGCATCGACAACTTCTTTATTTCTTGCGCCTTTGCCTATCATTCCTTTGAGTCCGAGGTCAAGCAGTGACGGAGCGTACTTATCCATACGATAGCTTGATGTCGGACCTGCAGGACCTACTGCATAACCGGGCTTTGCAGGAGCAGGACCAACATAATAGATAAGCTCGCCTTTGATGTCAACGGGAAGTTTTTCGCCCTTCTGAATCAATTCATAAAGTCTTTTGTGTGCGGCATCTCTGCCTGTGATGATTGAACCCGTGAGCAGAACGCTGTCGCCTGCTTTAAGATTTTTGATATCTTCGTCCGTAATCGGAAGTGTAATTTTCTTTTCCACAGCATTTCCTCCTCAGATCGTTGCACTTGCGTGTCTTGCGGCATGGCAACAGATGTTGACCGCAACAGGCATTCCTGCAATGTGTGTGGGTGAAGTTTCGATATTCACGCCGATTGCGGTTGTATTGCCGCCAAGTCCTGCAGGGCCGAATCCCATTTTATTGATTTCGGTAAGAAGCTCATCCTCAAGCTGTGCATAGCGTTCATCTTCATTTTTGGAATCAATCGGACGGAAGGTTGCTTTTTTTGCAAGCTGGGCGGCTCTTTCAAAAGTACCGCCGATTCCCACTCCGACAACCATGGGCGGACAGGGATTAGGACCTGCCTGAAAAACAGTATCAAGAATAAACTGCTTAACGCCCTCAATGCCCTTTGACGGGGTGAGCATTTTTATCTGCGACATATTTTCACTGCCGAAGCCCTTGCCGCCGGCGGTAATTTTAATCTGATTTCCGCTGACGATTTTTGTGTGGATAATCGCAGGAGTGTTATCCTTTGTATTGATTCTGTCGAAAACAGGATCATTTACTACACTCTTGCGAAGGTAGCCGTCAATATAGGCTCTGCGAACGCCCTCGTTGACAGCCTCATCAAAACTGCCGTCCTCAATAACAACCTTGTCACCGTATTCGACAAAAAGGACAGCCATACCCGTATCCTGACAGAGCGGAACTTCCTCACGAGCCGCAATTTTGTCGTTTTCAATAATCTGTGAAAGTACACTTTTGCCTACAGGCGAGCTTTCGTTATCCCTTGCGGTTTCAAGGGCGCACATAATGTCTTTGCCGATAAAATAGTTGCAGTCGGTAAACAGCTTTTTAACCGTATCGCATACCGTCTGCGCCTTGATTTTTCTTATTTCCATATCCGAACTCCTCAAAGTGATTTTGATTATATTATAAATCTTTTTTATCTGTATTTCAATAAGCAATAAAATGTGATATAATCATTTTAACGGATTGTTATAACAGTTGTGATTTGAGCCGTATGGGCAGATAATATCTGCCCATACAATACTTCACCAACAAAATTGAAAATTAACATAATTTTATCACATTCGGATGATAGAGTAACAGTCGGAATACACTGCGTCTTAACCGACGCTTATAATTTTAATAAAAGGGGCGTACAAAAATGAGCAGGATACTTGTTGTTGACGATGAGGCAAGAATCAGACAGATTATCAGAAAATATGCCGAATTTGAGGGCTTTGAGGTTGAAGAAGCCGTTGACGGTATGCAGGCAATTGAAATTTGTCGTAAAGAGGACTTTGACCTCATCATAATGGATGTTATGATGCCTGAGCTTGACGGCTTTTCCGCTTGCAGGGAAATCAGAAAATTCAAGAAAACACCTATCATTATGCTTTCAGCAAGAGGCGAGGAGTACGATAAAATTCACGGCTTTGAGCTTGGCAGTGACGACTATGTTGTTAAGCCGTTCTCGCCAAAGGAGCTTATGATGCGTGTTAATGCCGTAATCAAGCGTTCACAAGGCGCTCAGAACGAAGAGAATGTGAAGAAGGATGTATTTACATACGAAGGTCTTTCGGTTGATTTCTCAGCCAGAATTGTTACAATTGACGGCAAAAGAATTGAGATGACGCCAAAGGAATACGAACTCTTTTTCTATATGGTAAAGAACAAAGGACTTGCACTCACCCGTGAAAAGCTTATAAGCGAGGTCTGGGGCTACGACTTCTTCGGTGACGAAAGAACGCTTGACACACACATTAAGCTTCTCAGAAAGAGCCTTGGCGAATACAGCAGATGCATTGTAACGCTTCGAGGGGTGGGTTACCGTTTTGAAACAATCTAACAAACGATTTGACCGCCATTATCTGCCGTTGAATTTTAAGCTGTTATGCTATTTTCTTCTGTTCGGATTTGCAATTGTGATCGTGTTGTGGGTGTTCCAGACCTTTTTTCTTGAATCGTTCTACACGGCAACAAAATCTTCACAGGTTGAAAAGAACGCACAGGTTATTTCAAGGTCGATTGAAGAAAACAAAAACGCTCTCGGAACAATTGAAAATGTTGCAAGCTACAATTCACTTTCGGTATATGTTTACGATTCAACTTCTCTTTTCACATTGAAGTATTGTTGCGAATATGACAACCCCGTTTCAAACCTGAATTTTCAGTATCACGATGTCTATTCATATTACAAGCTGGCAGAGGAAAATGACGGACATTATATGTTCATCACAAGCAACTACAAAGAGGACAGCATTAAAGGCAAGTTTGAGCGACAGTTTTTTGAGGAATATTCCTCGCCTGACACAGCCGAGAGGAATACTGTTCGGTATGCCTCCGCTCCCGATAAAAATGTTCAAAATATGGTTTACACCGACATTATCAATCTGCAGGACGGCAGCGAATGCTTTTTGATTGTAACATCGTCAATCACACCGCTGACTAACACGGTTGAAATCGTCCGTGACCAGCTTGCAATCGTTTCGGTTGTGTTTGTGCTTCTTGCCGTTATAATTTCGCTTTACGCAAGCTACAGAATTGCGAAACCGATTTCTAAGACAAACACGGCGGCAAAGGAGCTTGCAAAGAAAAACTATGATGTTGACTTTAACGCAAGAGGATATCTTGAGGTTGAGGAACTCAACGAAACGCTGAACTACGCAAAAACGGAGCTTGCCGCAACCGAAAAGTTGCAAAAAGAACTTATTGCCAACATCTCACACGATTTGAGAACACCGCTGACAATGATTACGGGCTATGGCGAGGTTATGCGTGACCTGCCCGGTGAAAACACTCCCGAAAATATTCAGATTATTATTGACGAGGCAACAAGACTTTCAACACTTGTCAACGATTTGCTTGACCTCTCAAAGATTCAATCGGGTTCAATTCAACCCGAAAAATCGGAGTTCTGTCTTACCGACAGCATCAAGAATATTTTCACAAGGTACGCAAAGCTCAAGGAACAGGACGGATACAACATTCTGTTTGAGAGTGACGAAGATGTTTACATTTTTGCCGATGAACTGAAAATGTCACAGGTAATCTATAATCTTGTGAACAATGCAGTCAATTATGTCGGCGAAGACAAAACTGTTATTGTAACGCAAAAGGTAAACGGCAAAAAGGTTCTCATTGAGGTGACGGATCACGGTGACGGCATTCCGCCCGAAAAGCTTGAATACATCTGGGATCGTTACTACAAGGTTGACAAGGAGCATAAGCGTGGCGTTATCGGCACGGGACTCGGCTTGTCAATAGTCAAGGGTATTCTTGACAGCCACAAAGCAAGGTACGGCGTTCGCAGTACACTCGGCAAAGGCAGTACATTCTGGTTTGAACTCGACATTGTTTCCGTGAAAAAACGAAACAAAAAGAATTCTGACGAAAATAAAGAATAAACAACAAATCCCGAACGCAGTAAAATGTGTTCGGGATTTATTTATAAAATACCTATTAAATTGTCGGTTGAAAAAAGTGGATTGAAGATAAATTCATCTTCGAGGAGTTCGCCGTTCTCATAGGAATGTTCGACCTCTTTTGAATATCCCTGCAGAATTTTCGTAATTTCGGTTTGAGTAGGATTGTTGGGCCTTTCAAGTTCATAAGCGGTCACTATGTATGCACAAACCATTCGTTTGATTGTGGATATGACATTAAAACTGTCGATTGCAGAAAGGTAATATCTACGGACACAGTAGTCAAGATAGGCGGTAAGCGGTTTGTCAAAACGGTTTGACAGCGTATTATTTTTTGCAAAATCTGCGGTTGCTTCAAGCTCACATAGCCAATCCTTACTCATGATATCAAGGCTTTTGTGCAAATCAAAAATGAATGACGCATCTTTGCAGCTTTGCTTTTTATATTCATCTGTCGGCATAGCCGTGATATCAAAAATTTCATCGTCAAGCATATTCTGCACACGCTCGTTGAAGGCAAGAAGTCTGCACAATCTTTCGGACAAGGACATTTTGCAGTCCGAAAGAATTTCAAAAGTGCGTTTTCTTGCAGAGAGCAGAAAATTCATCTCGGTTGTGCTGTAATCGGTCTGTGAGTCCTGCGGAATATCGGTTGCAAAGCCTGTGTCAAAATCCGACTCAAGCATAAGCCTTGCCGCCTCGGGACAGGCAAACGAAAGCGTATGTTCACAAAAAACGGTGTAATCCTGAGTGATTCTCGGAAATTCCTTACAGGTGTGACAAAGGTGATTTTCACCGAGGTTGATGTAAATGTCGCACAGCATATCGCTGTTCCAGAACGGGCATTTTTCACCTTGCCTGATAAAAATTCTGTCGCCGTCCTCGTCAATTGTCATAAGCGACCTGAGCCTGTCGCCAAACTCGCCTTTGACTGTATTATAAAAATCAAAGCTTGTATCATCGACAACAACATCCCAGTCCCTGCAACAGCTGTCGGGACAGAGGTTCGCAATGCATCTGAATTTTTCGCAGTATTTCGGGAAGTAGTGTTTCATAGTCATGTCCATTTCAATGTAAGAATAAATTGCTCGTAGGCATCGTCCCAGCCGTCAATTGCGTTCACTCCGCCGCCGTTCACACTGCGAAGCTTGGTGTCACTTTCGTCAAGTCCGAGTGCAAAAAGTTCGCCTGCACTGATTTTGTACCCGAGCGATCGGCAGAGGGAACAGAAGTTGTCAATCGGATTTTCGCTTTGTTCGGTTTTCAGAAGTTTTTCTTTAAGCTCTGCGTTGCTTTTGGCGTCACAGAGAAGTCGGTCAAGCTCTTCCCGTATCATAAAATCACCACGAAAATAAAATGAAGTTTCATAAAAACGGACCGCCCAAAAAATGAACGGTCCGCATTCGGCTTTTAAGATTTACTCAATAATTACTCAATTGAGCTGTCGAGGTATTCCATAAGCTCCTCGTCATCTTTTTTCTGCTTATCCTTAACGATAAAGAACGCTGTGAGAGCAGCAGAAAGAGCTGCAACTGCAGAGATGATACCGATAATTAAAGCCCATCTGCACTTATGATTTTTCATATTCTGTCGCCTCCAAATTTTGTATGCTTGTATGGCAGTAGTATCTGCCGTATCTTTATTTATATTCTAACAGTTTTTACAAAAATGTCAACAGAACAAAATAAAAAAGCAGAGAATATTCTCTGCTTTTAAGCCTGTAAGATTTATTGCACTTATGCTGATGCGTTAAGTCTTTTAGCAAGTGATGATTTGCTTCTTGCTGCAGTGTTCTTGTGAAGAATACCCTTAGCTGTTGCCTGGTCAATTTTCTTAATAGCAAGACGAACTGCCTCTGTTTTGTTGTCAGCGTTAGTGTCAACTGCGTAATAAGCCTTCTTTACAGCTGTTCTGAGAGCAGATTTTGTAGCCTTGTTACGAGCAGTCTTTGTAGCAATAACTTTAACACGCTTTTTAGCAGATTTGATGTTTGGCATTGTCCCACCTCCTTAAAGTATCGGTCATATAGGAATTATGATAACACAAGAATGTGCAAAAATCAAGTCTTTTTACAAAAAAAGTTGGATTTTATGCGGATTTTATCGGTTTTCTCTGTTCCGCAACAACATCTTGTGTATTGATTTTTTCATTTATCTATATGCTGTAACAGAAAAATAACAGAAATTTTCCTGTCGCATAAATTTTATATGTTTACGGTAATTTTGTCAAGCAATTCTCCCACTTTTTCATGGAACACAAGATTTGCGTTCTTGTCCATCGGAGTGGGATCACGGTTGATAAGCACAAGATTATCGCCGCCGAAGTAGCGGATAAACCCGGCCGCCGGATAGACCGTGAGGCTTGTGCCGGCAATAATCAGCGTGTCAGCCTTTGAAATTGCGTTGACCGCACCCGTTACCGTGCTGTCGTCAAGTCCCTCTTCATAAAGCACAACATCGGGTTTTATGATACCTCCGCAGGTACATTTGGGAATATCGGCAGAGTTCTTGATAAACTCTGCGTCATAGAACCTGCCGCACTTTGTGCAGTAGTTGCGAAGAACACTTCCGTGCAGCTCATAAACACGCTTACTGCCTGCCGCCTGATGAAGTCCGTCAATGTTCTGGGTTACAACCGCCGAAAGCTTTCCTGCCTTTTCAAGCTCTGCAAGCTTATAGTGCGCCTTGTTCGGCTTTTTGTCAAGGCAGAGCATTTTGTCACGGTAAAAGCAGAAGAACTCGCTTGTTTTGTGAACAAAAAATGTGTGGCTGAGAATCTGTTCGGGCGGATAATCGTACTTTTGATTGTACAGACCGTCAACACTTCGGAAGTCGGGGATTCCGCTTTCTGTCGAAACTCCCGCACCGCCGAAAAATACTATTCTTTTGCTTTTGTCAATTACGCTTTGAAGTTCTTCGAGTGTACTCACGAAATCGCTTCCTTCATACTTTTAACATAGTCGCAAACAGGCTTAATGCAGTCTTTGCCGTACTTTGCAATAATTTTCACGATTGCAGAACCAACAATAACACCGTCTGCACTTTCGCTCATTTTCTTTGCCTGCTCCGGAGTTGAAATGCCGAAACCGATTGCACACGGAATATCCTTTACTGACTTAACAAGTCTTACCATTTCGCCGACATCGGTTGTGATTTCACTTCTTACGCCTGTAACGCCCATTGATGAAACGCAGTAAACAAAGCCCTCTGCCTCTTTTGCAATCATCTTGATTCTCTCATGAGATGTAGGAGCGATGAGAGAAATTACATCAATGCCGTATTTTCCGCTGTAATCGGTAAGCTCGTGCTTTTCTTCATACGGTGTGTCGGGAACGATAACTGCGGAGATTCCGCACTCCTGACACTTTGCCATAAACCTTTCCGTACCATATACGAAAATCGGATTCATATAGGTCATAACGGCAAGAACGGCGTCAATCTGCGGACGGATACGCTTTACCATATCAAAGATTTTATCTGTTGTTGTGCCTGCCGAAAGAGAACGGAGGTCAGCCTCCTGAATTACAACACCCTCGGCAATCGGGTCTGAAAACGGAATACCGATTTCGATGATATCGGCACCGTTTTTGCTCATTTCAATAAGAAGCTTTTCTGTTGTTTCAAGGTCGGGATCACCCGCTGTTACAAACGGGATGAACGCCTTGCCGTTTTGGAATGCAGATTTAATATCAGTCATGGAGATCCTCCCCTCTGTATCTTGCGATAGCCGCAACATCCTTGTCGCCTCTGCCCGAAAGGTTGACTACAATAATCTTGTCTTTGTCCATTGTCGGGGCAATTTTTATACAATGTGCAACTGCGTGTGCGCTTTCAATTGCGGGGATGATACCCTCTGTTCTTGAAAGATATTCAAATGCGTTTACAGCCTCTTCGTCTGTAACGGGAACATAGCTTGCTCTGCCCGTGTCGGCAAGGTTTGCGTGTTCTGGACCGATACCGGGGTAGTCAAGACCTGCCGAAATTGAATATACGGGAGCAATCTGACCGTATTCGTTCTGACAGAAGTACGACTTCATACCGTGGAAGATGCCGAGTGTGCCTGTTGCGATTGTAGCGGCAGTTTTTGGAGTATCTGTGCCGAGGCCTGCGGCCTCACAGCCGATAAGCTTTACATTTTCATCCTTGATAAACTCATAGAAAGCGCCCATTGCGTTGCTTCCGCCGCCTACGCAAGCCATAACAACATCGGGAAGTCTGCCTTCCTTTTCAAGCATCTGTGACTTGATTTCCTTGCCGATTACGCTCTGAAAATCACGGACAACAGTCGGGAACGGGTGCGGTCCCATTACCGAGCCGAGAACATAGTGTGTGTCGGAAACCCTGTTTGTCCATTCACGCATTGCCTCGTTTACGGCATCTTTAAGAGTCATCGTGCCTGTTTCAACGGCATTGACCTTTGCACCGAGAAGCTTCATTCTGTAAACATTGAGAGCCTGACGGATTGTGTCCTCTTTGCCCATAAAGATTTCACATTCAAGTCCTAAAAGTGCGGCTACGGTTGCCGTTGCAACACCGTGCTGACCTGCGCCTGTTTCGGCAATAACTCTTGTTTTGCCCATTCTCTTTGCAAGAAGGCACTGACCGAGGCAGTTGTTGAGCTTGTGTGAACCTGTGTGGTTCAAGTCCTCACGCTTAAGATAAATCTTTGCACCGCCGAGGTCTTTTGTCATTTTTTCGGCATAATAGAGAAGTGACGGTCTGCCTGCGTATTCACGCATAAGTGTGTCGAGTTCTGCAACAAACTCGGGATCGTCCTTATACCTGTTGTATGCCTCTTCAAATTCATTAATTGCATTCATCAGCGTTTCGGGAACGAACTGTCCGCCGTGAATACCGAATTTTCCTTTTGTCATCTTGATTCCCCTTAATTACTTTTATATCATTGGTGTGCTTTGCACACGGCTTATAAATCAATTTTTTATTTTCTACCCGACAATTCGTCAAGTGCGGCTTTTTTGTCGGGATTTCTCATAAGGGTTTCACCTATGAGAACTGCGTTTACTCCTGCGTTTTCAAGCACCTTGATGTCATCCCGTGTTTTAATTCCGCTTTCGGCAACAAAAATAATGTTGTCGGGAACAAGCTCACGGAGCTTTGTACAGTTATTTATGTCCACCGTGAAGTCACGAAGATTTCGGTTGTTTACACCGATAACTCTTGCTCCTGCGGCAATTGCGGAATACACCTCATCGGCTGTGTGAGCCTCAACAAGAGCCGAAAGTCCGAGAGAGTCGCAAAGCTTAATCCATCTTCTGATTGTGTCCGTGTCAAGAAGTGAGCAGATAAGCAGTACGGCTGACGCACCGATTGTCTTTGCCTCATAAATCTGATATTCACAAACTGTGAAATCTTTTCTCAAAAGCGGAATACTTACATTCTTTGAAATCTCTTCAAGAAAAGCGTTTTCGCCCTTGAACCACTTTGGTTCTGTCAGAACTGAAATTGCGCTTGCGCCTGCATTTTCATAATCCTTGGCAATCTGAACATAGGGAAAATCCTCTGCGATAATTCCCTTTGACGGGGACGCTTTTTTGACCTCGCATATAAATGAAATGTCCTTGCCTGCAAGCGCCTTTTCAAACGGAAATTCATTGTCTGTTTCCATTGAAAGTGCTTTTTGCTTTATCACTTCAAGCGGAACTTGCTTTTCGATTTCTTCATATCTTACTCTGTTTGCATCTGCAATTGTTTCAAGTATCATTGTGTCACCTTTATTCGTTGGAAGCCTTTGCAAATTCTTCAATCTTTGCATAAGCCTTGCCGCTGTCGATAATTTCGTTTGCAAGCTTTATGCCGTCCTGAATTGAATCTGCCTTGCCGCCTGTGCAAAGTCCAAGTGCGGCATTGAGAACAACGATATCACGCTTTGCGTCCTTAATTTCACCGCTAAGAATTTCTTTTGTGATTTCAGCATTTTCTTTGCCGTCACCGCCTGCAAGATCCTCAGGTGCACAAAGTTTAAGACCGTAATCTTCGGGATTGAGAATGAATGTGTTGAACCTGCCGTTATCAATCTCACACACCTTTGTTGTTGTTGTGAGAGTAACCTCGTCCATGCCGTCCATGCCGTAGAAAACATAGCCCTTCTTAACACCGAGGTTTGAAAAAACCTGTGCAATCGGCTCAACAAGTGTCTCCGAATACACACCCGTTACCTGAAGGTCTGCGCCTGCAGGGTTTGTGAGAGGGCCGAGAACATTGAAAATGTTTCTGATTCCGATTTCCTTACGGACAGGGCCTACATACTTCATTGATGAATGGTAGCCCTGTGCAAACATAAAGCAGATGCCTGCTTTGTTAAGAACCTCTTCGCTCTTTTCGGGAGTGATGTTGATGTTGATTCCGAGCTGTTCAAGACAGTCTGCCGAACCGCTTTTGCTTGACATTGAACGGTTGCCGTGCTTTGCAACGGGGATTCCTGCGGCGGCAATTATAAATGCCGCTGTTGTTGAAATATTGAATGTGCCTGTACCGTCGCCGCCTGTGCCGACGATATCGAGTACATCACGGTTAGGCTTGATGTGGAGTGCTTTTTCTCTCATAACCTGTGCGCTTGCGGTAATTTCGTCAATTGTTTCACCCTTGATTCTCAAGGCTGTGAGATATGCCGCCATCTGCGACTGCGTTGCTGTGCCTGAGAACATTTCGTCCATAACCTGTGCCGCCTCATCAAAAGTGAGGTCATTGCCTGCAACCAACTTTTTTATTGCCTCTTTAATCATAAAACTTCAATCCTTTCCGTGTTATTTGCAAAGTGTAATAAAATTCTTTATCATTTCCATACCGTGTGAGGTGAGAATTGATTCGGGGTGGAACTGCAATCCGTAAAGCTCAAAATCCTTGTGCTTTACTCCCATAACCTCGCCGTCACGGTCTTCTGCGATTACCTCGAGTGTGTCGGGAACCGTATCTCTTTTCGCAATCAGAGAATGATACCTTGCACCCTCAACAACCTTTGGAAGTCCGTTAAAAATTTTCTTGTCCGTGTCAACAATGATATCGCTCTTTTTGCCGTGCATAAGCTTTATTGCGTGGGAGATTGTTGCACCGTAAACCTCGCATATTGCCTGATGACCGAGGCAGATACCGAGAATCGGAAACTGTCCTGCAAGCTCCTTTATAACCTCCTCGCATATTCCGGCATCTTTCGGATAGCCCGGACCGGGCGAAAGAATGATATGGGAGGGAGCAAGCTTTTTGATTTCGTCAACTGTTATTTCATCGTTTCTTACAACCTTGATATCGGGATTTACGCTGCCGCAGAACTGTACAAGATTGTAGGTAAAGCTGTCGTAGTTATCAATAAAAAGTATCATAAAGCGTTTACCTCCCCTGCATTTTTAACTGCATTCATAACAGCAAGAGCCTTGTTGTAGGTTTCCTCGTATTCGCTTTCGGGAACGCTGTCGGCTACAATGCCTGCGCCTGCCTGAACATAAACCTTGTCATTTTTCTTGACTGCCATTCTGATAGCGATACAGGTGTCGAGGTTGCCGTTGAAATCAACATATCCGAGCGCTCCGCCGTATACACCTCGGGGAGTTCTTTCAAGCTCTTCAATGATTTCACAGGCTCTGATTTTCGGAGCACCCGAAAGTGTGCCGGCAGGGAGGAGGGATTCGATTGCATCAAAAGCGTCAAGTCCGTCCTTGAGCTTGCCCTCAACCTCACTGCAAATGTGCATTATCTTTGAATAGCGGAGAACCTCCTGATATTTTGTAACCTTAACCGAATTAAATTCGGAGATTTTTCCGATGTCGTTTCGTCCGAGGTCAACGAGCATATTATGCTCTGCAAGCTCCTTTTCATCGTGAATAAGCTCGTCTGCAAGGGCATTGTCCTCTGTATCTGTTTTACCTCTCGGACGAGAACCTGCAATCGGGAATGTGTTAAGTACTCCGTTCTGAAGCTTTACAAGTGTTTCGGGAGAGGTGCTTATAATCTCGTCACCGTCAATTGACATATAAACCATATAAGGTGACGGGTTTGTACTTCTCAGCACTCTGTATGCATTGATGAGGGAATTTTTGTAATCCGCCTCAAATCTTCTTGAAACAACACATTGGAAGATGTCGCCGTCAAAGATGTACTCCTTGGTTTTCTCAACCATTTTGCAGAATTCTTCTTTTGAATATGTGCTTGTAAATTCAACATTCCCGTCACTCTCAAGCTTTGGAAGGGGTTCGGGAGATGTGATTGTCGAAATTATCTCTGCAATATCCTTTTTGGCAAGTTCATACTGCGCCTTGGTGTCGTTTGTTTTCATATTAACAATGATAATGAGTTTTTCTTTAAGATGATCGTAGGCTATAATCTTGTCGAAAAGCATCATATCAAAATCGTTTGTATCTCCTCTTTTGAGCTTTAAAACAGGCTCTGCAACAGAAATCATTGCGTAACCGAAATAGCCGACAAGACCGCCTGTGAACGGCGGAATGTCTTTGAAATGCGGAGTTTTGTAATCGGCAAGATACTCACGGAGAGCATCATACGGCTTTGCTGTTTTAACAACTCTTGCACCCTCGCCCGTAACCGTGAGAGTTCCGTTTTTGTACGAAAGCCTTGCCTTGGGGTTGAATCCGATGAATGAATATCTTGCCCACTTTTCACCGCCCTCGATACTTTCAAGAAGAAAGAATTTGTCGGATTTTCCTGCAATTTTTCTGAGCAGGTTAATCGGGGTGAATGCGTCAGCGTAGATTTCCTTGTAAATCGGAATAACGCTGTAATTGTCCTTGAGGTTCAACACCTCATCGTAAGACGGTTTAATCATCGTACACCAACCTTTCTTTGGTAAAAGTTTTAAACATAAACAAAAAAGACCTTTGTCCCCACAAGGGACAAAAGTCTTGAAAAATCAACTTCTGCGGTACCACCCAAATTGACGATAAACGCCCGCTTTAACAGCATACTAACATATGCCTCTCACTTTAACGGTTGAGCTCCGTCGGAAACTACTTGCCAAAAGGCTTTCGGCCCGCCCTCACAAGTCCATTCGGCAAGTCCTCTGCTGTCAGCTTACACCAACCGCTGACTCTCTGAAAGCTTTGGAAAAACCTACTATTCTTGCTCACAGGTTTTTTTCTTTATAAGACAATTATATGACTGTATTTTTGATTTGTCAACATTTTTTTGCGGTAAATCAAAAATTCTGTTTGAGAAACTCAACAATGTTTTCAAACTGCATTGAATGTGATGCCTTGACAAGCACAACATCTCCGCTTTTAATTGTTTTAAGAATTTCGGGTTTTGCATCTTCGATTGTATCAAACGCTTTGCCGTCTGCACCTTTTGCAAGCTCCTTTGCAAGCTCGCCTACAGTTATAACCGTACCGATATCCTTTGATTTTGCATAAACACCCGTGTCAAAGTGGAGTTTCAACTCCTCACTTCCGAGCTCCTTCATATCGCCGAGGATTGCAACCTTTCTGCCGTCAAGGTTGGAAAGTGTGTCAAGAGATGCTCTGACGGATGTCGGATTTGCGTTGTAGCAATCGTCAATGATTTTGATTTTGCCTGTATTGATAACATTGGCACGACTGCCTACTGTTTTGTACGAGGCGACACCATTTGCAATTTCTTCATCAGTAAGTCCGAGAAGCTTGCCTGCGGCAGCAGCCGCAAGAGCATTTGTCACCATATATGTACCGATTGCAGGAATTTCAACATCAATATTATTATTGTCAAAACAGAGTGTTGCAAAGACCTTGCCGTCACCGCTGTTTTTTATATTCTTTGCGTAAAAATCGTTCTTTGCGTCAAGTCCGAAGAAAACAGGCTTTTTGCCGTTTACGGTCTTAACAGTTGAAAGCTTATCGTCATCGCCGTTAAGAATAAAATCTGCATTTTCACGGGCATTTCTGAACATTTCTGTTTTAGCCTTGAGAACACCGTCACGGTCGCCGAGATTTTCAAGATGACATTCGCCGATGATTGTAAGCACGCAGATTGTGGGCTGAACCATTTCGGAAAGTCTTGTCATTTCACCGAAATCGGAAATACCCATTTCGATAACAGCCGCCTCGGTATCCTCGGGCATTGAAAGAAGTGTCAGCGGAACACCGAGCTCGTTATTGAGATTGCCTTGTGTTTTGTGGGTTTTGAACTTTTGTGAAAGAACGGCATAGAGCATTTCTTTTGTAGAGGTTTTTCCGACGCTGCCCGAAATTCCGATAACAGGAATGTCGAATTTTTCTCTGTATGCCCTGCCGATTTTCTTAACGGCATCAAGTGTTGAGGAAACGACAATGCAAGGCTTTGTCGCATTTTCGGGAGCTTTCTCGCACAATGCACACACAGCGCCCTGTGCAAAGCATTTTTCGATAAAATCGTGACCGTCAACACGCTCGCCCTTTATGGCAAGAAACAGACTTCCGTTCTTCACCTGTCTGCTGTCACGCTCAACAGAGGTTATTTTTGTGTTTTTAAGCGATTCGTCGCCGACATATTCGCCGTTGCAAGCCTTTGCGATTTCGGCAAGAGTAAAGTCTTTCATACTAACCTCTTATTAAAAATCAGATTTTTCCTCGGGATATTTTGCAAGTGAAATTTCAATAATCTTTTCGCACAAATCGGGATAGCTTATACCCTCAACAGCCGCCTCCTGAGGAAGAAGACTTGTGGGAGTCATGCCGGGGAGAGTGTTTGCCTCGAGGCAGTATGTAAAGCCGCCCTTGTCAAGAAGGAAGTCGATTCGTGCATAGCTTTCAAGGTGAAGTGCCTCGTATGCCTCTGTTGCGGCATCACGGAGCTTTTTGTCGGTTTCTTCGTCAATGTCTGCCGGACAGGTTTCTACTGTTGCGCCTGCCTGATATTTTGCGGCATAATCGTACATTCCCGACTTAGGAGCAATCTCAATCGGCGGAAGTGCCCTGCCGCCGATAAGACCGACGGAAAATTCTCTGCCTGTTACGAACTGCTCAACAACAATTTCGTCCTCATATTTGAGAGCCTCTTTAACAGCCTTTTTATACTGATCTGCATTCTCAACCTTTGAAACACCCACGCTTGAACCGCCCGAGCATGGCTTAACGATGCACGGGAACATATTCCATGCAAGAGCGTCCTTTTCGTTCTTGTAAAGTTCACCTGACGGAGTGTTGATATTCTTCTGCATAAACACGCTCTTTGTAAGACCTTTGTTCATTGCAAGCGCAGAACCGAGATATCCCGAACCTGTGTACTTGATTCCGAACAAATCAAGCGTTGCCTGTAACTGACCGTTTTCACCCTCACCGCCGTGAAGTGCAAGGAAGGTGATGTCTGCCTCGGCGCAGATTTCAATTACATTTCTGCCGATATAGCGTGATGTTTTGTCAAGGCGATTTTCCTTTGCCTCTTTGATATTTGTGATTGTATTTTCAACATCGTCACCGATTGAATTTCCGTCGGTAAAGCTGTAGTTCTGCTTAAAAAGTGCGTCAATGTCACAGATGTTTTCCTCATAGCCCATAAATACATCAAGCAAAACAACCTCGTGTCCCTTGCTTCTGAGAGCCTCGGCAACAAGTGTGCCTGATGAAATTGAAACTTCACGCTCTGTGCTCAGTCCGCCTGCAAGAACAACTATTCTCATATATATTTCTCCCTCTGAAATGTTTTGTTTCTATTTTTATTTCTTTATTCTCTTTAACTCTGTCAGTCTGTTACCTTTTTGAAACAAGACTGTAACCTATATTATAATATTTTATTTATCTGATTGCAAGCAAAAAAGCAAATTTGTAGAACAGGGTATCATCATACTGTTTTGCAGTTTAAAAATTGTATAATATTCAGATTTACGGCTTTCAACTCCGTGAAACGATATGTGAATAAATGTGTTGAAAATGTTAATAATTTGCTCCTGTTATTCACAATATGCCGATATGCGGATAGTGTTATGCAAATTTGGATAGTTACATTCCGTGGATGAATAATTATAAATTTTAGTCCGTGTTTTTTCATAATGGGCGGTATTGTATAGAAAAGGGTTTGTGTTATACAATATTAATTGAAAAAGCAAACCAAAAAAACCGACTTAAATAAGGATGTAAAAAATGCAATTATACAAAAATTTCTGTAAAGAAACTACCGATGAAAACGGAAAACTGACAAGCTTTGAACTTGTGTTTCCCGAAAACTATAATTTTGGCTATGATGTTGTTGACAAAATGGCAGAACTTGCGCCGAACGACACGGCAGTTGTGTGGACAAATCCCGAAAAAGAGGAAAAGATTTTCACATACTCCGACATCAGCAGACTGAGCAACAAGGCTGCAAATGTTTTCAGAAATCACGGCATTAAAAAAGGCGACAAGGTTCTTGTTATTCTGAAACGAAACTACGAATACTGGTATGTTGCCCCTGCACTCCACAAGCTTGGTGCGGTTATTATTCCCGCAACAAATCTTCTGACTCAAAGCGACATTTCGTATCGTGTTAACACGGCAGGAATAAAGGCTGCTGTCTGCACTCCAGATGAAACTACCGCCGAAGATATGCTTGCGGTTGCATCTCAGGCAAACACGCTTGAAACCGTTTTTGTTCCGAGAAGGCAGATTTTCGGTGCGGTTGATTTTACCGAAGAAGTTGAAAACGCTCCCGATACCCTTGAAAGAGTTGAAACAAAAGCAGAAGAGCCTATGGTAATTTACTTTACCTCAGGCACAACGGGCTATCCTAAGGCTGTTGAGCACAATCATATCTACACACTCGGACACATTATCACGGCAAAATACTGGCAATGTGTAAAAGACGGCGGACTTCACCTCACCGTTGCCGAAACAGGCTGGGCAAAAGCCTCATGGGGCAAAATCTACGGTCAATGGCTCTGCGGTTCAGCCGTTATGGTCTATGACTTTGACAAATTCTCTCCGGGCAAGCTGTTGCGTATTATGGAAAAGTACAAGGTTACAACCTTCTGCGCACCGCCGACAGTTTACAGATACTTCATTAAAAGGGGTATGGACAAGTACAACCTTTCTGCACTTTCTCACCTTACGACAGCAGGCGAGGCACTCAACAATGAAGTTTTTGAAGAGGTGTTTAAGCAGACGGGAATTGAACTTTGCGAGGGCTTCGGTCAAACTGAGTCGGTTCTTATGCTGGCAAATCTCAAGGGGGACAAGGCGATTGCAGGCTCAATGGGCAAGCCTACTCCGCTTTATGATGTACGAATTGTTGACGATGAATGCAACGAGGTTAAGCAGGGTGAGGTCGGCGAAGTTGTTGTATTCCCTCCAAAGGACAGAAAACAGCACGGAATTTTCATCACATATTATAACAACGAAAATCTTTATGAAAAGGTGTGGCGACACGGTGTATATCACACGGGCGACACGGCATATAAAGACGAGAACGGATATTTCTGGTATGTCGGCAGAGCCGATGACCTTATCAAAACAAGAGGCTTCAGAGTAGGTCCGTTTGAAGTTGAAAATGTTCTTATGCAATATCCGAATGTGCTTGAATGTGCGGTTATAGGTATTCCGGACAAAGACAGAGGTCAGGCAATTAAGGCGATTGTCAAGATGACAGACGGCGCACCGCATGATAAGGAGCTTGAAAACAAAATCAAAACCTTCTGCAACAAGCGTATGGCAAGCTACAAGTGGATTCAGCACCTTGAAATTGTCGATGAATTTCCAAAAACAATCAGCGGAAAAATCAAGAGAACGGATTTAAGAGAAAATCACAAAGCATAAAAGCAAGGCAATCTTACGGTAAAGTAGGATTGCCTTTATTAGAATAATATTGCAAATTTACAGATGCTGTGTAATATACAATCGGCACTTGAACATAAACAATATATTTGATATAATCACTTTGTAAGGAAATGGCGGCGGCTGTTTCGACACCTCTGGAAAGGAGGTGTATATTCCAATGGCAGAGATTACATATTTATTTGTACTTGCAATTGTTTTTGTGGCTTTTAATGAAGTCATTAAGAATATAAAGAAATAACCGCCCTGTGTTGCAGCACAAGACGGTTAAAATTTAAAATAACCTCTTAGCGAAACAGCTCAAGCCGTTTCCTTACTTATATATTAACATCAATTTTTAATTATGTCAATCTGTTTCGGTGTGTGTTTGCATACCGATTTTTTATTTTACAAAGCATTAATTTCTGTCATTACTTGAAAACAAACAATATATTTGTTAAAATAACTCTGTAAGGAAATGGTGGCGGCTGTTTCGACTCCCTTATACGAAAGGGGGTGTTTGCGTGGAATACATAATCTGTTTTACTTTGTTAGTAACTATTATAGTTTTATGCATAAAGAAATAACCGCCCTGTACTGCCATACAAGACGGTTATAAAAAATAATTAGTTTTGAATAGCGAAACAGCTCAAGCCGTTTCCTTACTTATATATTAACATCAATTTTTTAATATGTCAATCTGTTTCGGTGTGTATTTTTACATACCGAATTTTTATTTTATACATCATACATCAAACATTTCAATTGAACGGTCAAGAATTCCACGCATATAGGCTATGGCGATTCCGTAGTTTGTGAACGGAACTCCGCTTTCAATCGAACGGTTCATTCGGCTGATTATCTCTCTTGAATTGAGCATACACGCACCGCAATGGATTGCAAGTGAAAATTCCGACAAATTATTCGGGAAGCCTTTGCCTGAGCTTGTCACGATTTCAAAATTTTTACCCGTGTAATTTTTCAGCAATCGGGGAAGTTTTACCGTGCCGATGTCATCGCATTGCCTGTGATGAGTGCAACCCTCGCTGATGAGAATTTTGTCACCGTCATTAAGCGACTCAATTGCCTTTGCACCGTTTACGGCAGTTTTTAGAAACCCCTTGTACCTCGCCATAAGGATTGAAAACGAGGTCAGTTTGATATCGTTCGGCACAATCTCTGAAACAGGCTTAAATACCTGACTGTCGGTTATGACAAGCTTTGGCTTTGTACCGAGATTTTTCAGAGTATCGGCAAGTTCGCTTTCACGCACACAAACAGGGATTGCTCCGCTGTCGAGCAAATCACGGATAACCTGCTGCTGTGGAAGAATTATTCTGCCCTTGGGGGCGGCGGAGTCAATCGGGATTACAAGCACAACAAAGTCATTTTTATTAACAAGGTCACCGCAAAGCCTTTTATCGGATTTTTGTGCGTTTACAACTTTTGCGAGTTTATCCTTTAAAAGTTCGATATTCGTGTTGTTTTTTGCACTTACAAAGATTTTACCGTCAGTTGTATTATCAAGCAAATCGCATTTGTTGAACACAATAAGATACGGAATTTTCTTTTCCTCAAAAAGCGATACAAGTTCGTTTTCAACCGAGGTCATTCCGATTGTTCCGTCAACCACAAGCACGGCAATGTCAACACGGTTCAGCACGGCTTTTGTGCGTTCAACACGCATTGTGCCGAGAGTTCCTCCGTCATCAAAGCCTGCCGTGTCGATTATCACAACAGGACCGAGCGGAAGAAGCTCCATTGTCTTTTCCACAGGATCGGTTGTTGTGCCTTTTTTGTCCGATACAAGCGACATATTTTGATTTGTGACCGCATTCACAACGCTTGATTTTCCTGCATTTCGTCTGCCGAAAAATCCGATGTGCAGTCGTTCCGACGACGGTGTATCATTCATTCCCATTACGCCCTCCGTCAAAATCTGAAATCTCTTTTATTGTTGTTTCTTATGTCAAAGATATGTTCTTTTGCAATGGTGCGGACTTTTTCGTTGGGGATTTTTTCGAGTTCCTGTTCAATGAGTTTTTGACCGACATTCCTTGTATCGTTACTTGCATAATCAACAAGATATTCTTCAAGCGTCATAAGGGCATTGGGGTGACAACAGTTCTGAATCTGACCGCTCTTGCAAAGCGACATAAAGCGGTCACCCGTTCTGCCCTCACGGTAACAAGCGGTACAGAATGACGGAATATAGCCGAGATTCATAAGCCACCTTACAACCTCATCAAGACTGCGGTTGTCGGAAACATCAAACTGAGCCGAATTTTCTTCTTCCGATTCTGGTTCGTCATATCCTCCTACGCTTGTGCGTGAGCCTCCGCTGATCTGAGAAATGCCGAGTTTAAGCACCTTTTTGCGAACGCTTTCGCTCTCTCGGGTTGAAATAATCATACCCGTATAGGGAACTGCAATTCTGATAATTGCGACTATTTTGGCAAAGGTTTCATCATCAATTCCGTTGTCAAAATCATCGGGATTTATATCGTCTGCCGCCTTGATTCGGGGAACGCTGATTGTGTGCGGACCGACGCCGTGAACAGCCTCAAGATGTTCTGCGTGCATAAGAAGTCCTGCAAGTTCATAGCGGTAGAGCTCAAGCCCGAAAAGCACACCGATCCCCACATCATCAATACCGCCCTGCATGGCTCTGTCCATTGCCTCGGTGTGGTAATTGTAGTTGTGCTTAGGACCTGTGGGATGGAGCTGTTCATAACTCTTTTTATTGTAGGTTTCCTGAAAAAGAATGTATGTGCCGATTCCTGCTTCCTTGAGCTTTTTATAATTTTCAACGGTTGTTGCGGCAATGTTCACATTAACCCGTCTGATTGCACCGTTCTTGTGATTGATCGAATAAATGGTCTTTATGCAGTCGAGAATGTACTCAATCGGGTTGTTTACGGGATCTTCGCCTGCCTCAATTGCAAGACGCTTGTGTCCCATATCCTGAAGTGCGATAACTTCTTTTCTGACCTCATCCTGTGTGAGCTTTTTACGGCAGATGTGCTTGTTCTTTGCATGATACGGACAATAGACACAGCCGTTTACGCAGTAGTTTGAAAGATAGAGAGGGGCGAACATGACAATTCTGTCACCGTAAAAATCCTTCTTAATTTGACAGGCAAGGTTGTAGATTTCCTTGATTCTCCCTTTATCCTCACAAGCTAAAAGAACGCTTGCCTCACGGTGATTGATACCCTTTTTGAGCCTTGCTTTTTCGATTATTTTATCGACAAGTTCAAGGTTATTTTTATTTTCATCGGCAAATTTCAGGGAATCAAGAATCTCCCCGTCATTGATAAACTCCTCCGCTTTCAGCGAATTTTTATCGTACTTATTCATAATATTTCCTTTCGGATTAAATATCCGCTTTGTAATCTCCTCTGTCAGTTACGATTTCGTAGCCGATTTTTTTCATTCTGTCTGCAAGACAGCCGATACACTGTGCCGCTTCGTCTCCCGTACAAATTTTGTTGTCGTAGAGCGAGTAATCTTTTCTGTGCTTAACAGGAGAAAGGTTGGGCATTACAACATTTGCGCCGTGAAGAATGCCTTTTTCCCGACCAAGCGGATCGACCGTACCTAAGGCGGTTGTTGCCGGCAAAAGAATGTTCGGTTTTAAAAGCCTTATTATTGAAAGCAACATAAGCACAAGGCTTACATCGCCATGATTTTCATTTTTAAATTTTGTGTCTTTGTGCGGTACAAACGGACCTATTCCGCACATTTCGGGACTTAATTTTTCAATAAATTTTAAATCCTTGACAAGCATTTCGGGAGTTTGGAACGGTGAGCCGACCATAAACCCTGCGCCTGTCTGATAACCTATTCTCTTTAAATTATACAGGCATTGCATTCGGTTTTCAAGTGACATTTCGGGCGGATGCAACATGGAATAGTGTTTTTTGTCGGCTGTTTCGTGACGGAGAAGATATCTGTCTGCGCCGCTGTCAAAAAGTCTTTGATAGCTTTCATACGACCTTTCGCCAAGCGAGAGCGTTACGGCACAATCTGGAAATCTCTTTTTTATTTCCGACACGATACCGCACATCACATCATCGGTAAAACAGCCGTCCTCACCGCCCTGCAACACAAATGTGCGGAATCCGAGTTCGTGTCCGTTTTGGCAACAGGAGAGGATTTCATTCTTTGAAAGTCGGTAACGCACGGCATTGCTGTTTGAACGGCGAAGTCCGCAGTAAAAGCAATCATTTTTGCATATACTCGAAAATTCAATCAAGCCACGAATATAGATTTTGTTGCCGAAAATTCTGTCGGCAGTATCTCTTGCACATTTGCGAAGATATTCAAAATCTTTTTCGTCGTAAGTTGTAATCAGCTGTAAAAGTTCGCTTTCACAGGCTGTGTGCATGGTATTCAGTTTTTGAATAATTTCAATATTCCTCATAATTTTTTCACATTAAAAGAGGACGGCATTTCTGCCGCCCCCAAACAGAGAATACAGCATTCTCCGTAAAATTCAAATAGTTTTCAGCATTAAAAGCTTCTGCTTCCGCCGCCCGATGAACCGCCGCCACCGGAGGAGCTGCTTGATGAACCGCCCGAGCTGTCGGAATCACTCCGGATTCTCGTAACGGAAACATGCTTTGTCAGGAAGATATCCTTCTTGTCGGTAAGCATAGTCTTGCTGTTTTTCTTGAGGTCATAAGTTCCTGCTTTGCCGTTGTGCTTGTAACGATTTTTCACTACAATAACAACAATAACGGCAACAATAATTGAACCGCCTGCAATGACAATGCCGTAATGCTTTACGACATAGAGGAATTTGTTATCCTCTTTTTCCTGCAAATCAATATTTTCGTTTGACTCGTCATCGTCAATACCCTCGTCATAGTAGTGGTCAACATAATAGAGGAATTGTTCGGCAGCACTGTAATAGTTGCCTTGCTTCATATCACGCTGAACATCATCCAGAAGAGTATTAACACGGCCATCGCCGAAATAATACATCGCATCGCCTTTTGTTCTGAAGTCGATTGCTCTGCCCTTCATATCAATCGTAAGTATAACGCCCGCCGTAGTTTTGCCGTATTTGTCGGCATAATAACGGTTTGCAAACGGTTTGATATCGTCCTCGGTTTTGCCCTCGTTGTTAGTATAGATAACCGCAACCCAGCCGGTTTTTTGAGCAAAAGCGTCAAGTTCCGCCTGAAGCTGTGTTTCTTCCTCCGAGGTAAACAGTTCGGCGTCATCACGGAGTTCTGTTTGTCCCGCCGCAAAAACAAAGAGCGGAGTACAGAAAACCATAATCATAGCCGCAAGCATTGCGGAAAGTCTTTTTGTCACATTCATCATAAGAACAACAGACCTCCCAACAAGCCGAGTGCCATAAGCGCTGCGGCAATAATTGCAGCGAAAGCAATAAGCTTTCCTGCGGAGGTAGGAAGCTCACCGTAGGTTTTGCCCGTCTGACCGTTAACTGCAAACGGCAGAATTTTACCCCTGTATTTATAGGTTACAACCCAAACGGGCAAGAGGGTATAGTTCCAATTTTCAAGGTCGATTTTATCGTTATAGTTCTGAATCTGAACGGCACTGTATCCGCTTGCCGTGTCTTTCATAAGCTGTTGACAATAGCCGTTGATTCTTGTTTGAACTGCCTGTGCAACCTCATTTTGCTCAATATCACGCTTTTCTGCCTGAAAACCCGAAAGATAGGACATTGCAAACGGGTGAGCCTCGCCCAAATCGTAAGGGTGTACGCATTGGAGCATATCTCTGTCCTGACCTTTTAACGCTCTTTCAAAAACATTATTTACAATCAGATTGCCTGCTCTGTGGAGCTCAAAAACCTTTGTTTCCGTGTAACGGTCATCTCCGACAGTCCACGAACGAACCTTTTCGCCCTTTGCAACCATCTGTGCGCTACGCTGTTCGTCAACATACCAATACGGAAAATACACACCCGTGAGTTTGTCAAAATGCTTTTCGCTGACAAAATTCTTCGGCAAAAACCATTTCCTTTTGCACATTTCAAGAAACTTGTCAATTGCCTTCTGCTTTGAAAGCTTGAACGGAATCACACGGTCGGGTTTAAATTCACCCGAAAGTCTGCCGCCGAGAACAACAGGATTCTGACAATAGAAGCAGGTTGTTGCCGCAGTTGACGCTGTTGTAACAACCTGAGCACCGCAGCTTGGGCAGTTGTAGATAACAGCCTCTTCCTCAGTTTTGTTTTCTGCCTGTGCACTGTCATTGCTCTGCGCCTGCTTGGCGGCATTCTCTTTAGCCTTTTCCTGTTCCTTTTTCTCCTGCTTTTCTGCGCTGTTCTCTTTTTGCTCCTTCTTGGCAAAAAAATCCTGAACATACTTTTCCGTAAAATCGGACATACAGTATTCACAACTGAACATCTGCTTATCGGGATTGAATTTCAGCGGAGCGGCGCAGTTTGGACAGGTGTAGTTTACAGTTGCCATAACTTACCCCTTATAATTAAATTCTGAAACATCCCCCTCCGTTTGAGAAGAGGGATTGTTTGTACTTAAAATTCAGCTTATTCTGTCTTTGTACCGCACTCGGGACAGAACTTTGCATTTGCAGAAAGCTCATATCCGCAGTTTGTGCAGAAACGCTTTTTGGGAGCCTCGGGCTTCTTTTCAGCCTTCTTCTCGGCCTTCTCGATGACGCGGACGAGCTCATTGGAAAGACCCATCTGCTGACCCTCGCCCGAAACCTTGGGCGCATGGTCGATGGCATCCTGTGTGGAGCGTGCGAGCTGTGCCGGATCGGCACCGATGCGCTCGATGATCACGGAGATATTGCGCTCGCCGGCACCGAGCAGGGCAGACAGCAGGTGGATCGGCTCCACCGCGCCGGCCTGCGCATCGGCAGCCGTGCTC